>Ga0335073_10006422_pt1 | contig 16505 bp, 13 predicted proteins | sample Lox_Sample_22_FD_207093 | JGI IMG/M metagenome (GOLD analysis project Ga0335073, IMG submission 207093) | Soil microbial communities from Loxahatchee National Wildlife Refuge, Florida, United States - Lox_Sample_2.2 | ecosystem: Environmental > Terrestrial > Soil > Wetlands | place: USA... | reverse complement strand
CTTCCTCGCGGCGCTGCGCGAGGCGGGCGGGCTCACGCGCAAGGAGCGGCTGGCCCTCGAACGTCGCGTGCTGGCGCGCGAGAGCTTCTGCCTGCCCCGCGCCAACGCCGTGTACCTCGCGGGCGCGTCGGTGAACCACGCCGCCGAGGTGGCCTCCGAGTACCTGTGGCACAAGGCGAGCGAGGACGAGGGCGACGAGCGGGGCCTCGTGGACGGCTTCTACGCGCGCGCGCTCGAGCAGGCGCTCGGCTTCTTCGGCAGCAAGGTGCTGAACCCCCGGCGCAAGTGCCGCCACGCGCGCGAGCTGCAGCGGCAGCTCACCCAGGGCAACCCGCGCGAGCGCGAGGTGGCCGCCTACGTGCTGGCGCACCAGCGCTTCGAGCGGGGCGAGCGCGCCCCCGAGGTGCGCGCCGTGTACGGCTCGCGCGACCCGGAGCTGTGGGGCCAGGTGACGCGCGGCCTCGGGCAGATCCTCGGCGACAAGCTCTACTACGCCATGCTGCGGGGCAAGATCTCGAAGGCCGAGATCCGCGGCCTCTTCTTCGACCCCTTCGAGGAGGAGGGCGCGGCGCTGCACACGTACCTGTACCTGGTGGGCAAGGTGGGCAAGACGCGCGTGCCCATCCGCTCGGCGTGAGCCGGCGCGGCCCTCCTCAGAACGACACGTTCAGGAGCACCGCGATGACGCCCGCGTCGCCCGCGCCCGCGGCGAGCACCGCGTCGGGCTTGCCGTCGCCGTTCAGGTCGCCCACCGCCAGGGCCGTGGCGCCGGGCGTGGCGGGGCAGCTCTGGCGCGAGGCCAGGTTGCCGTTGCCGTCGTTCAGGAAGAGCAGCGCGGCGCCGTCGGTGGGGTCGGCCACGACCACGTCGGGGAGCACGCCCGGCCGCAGCGAGGCGGCCGCCACCTGGCCGTTCGGTCCGGCCGTCACGAAGCTCGCCGGGACGCCGAAGGATCCGCCGTCGGCGCCGCGGAACAGCTCCACCGTGGGCGCCGCGGTGCCGCTGCCCATCGTCGAGACGACGAGATCCGGGCGGCCGTCGCCGTGCACGTCGGCCGTGGCGATCCAGGTGGGACCCACGCCCTGCGTGGCGTAGTCGACCGCGGGGCGGAAGCCGCCGTCGCCGCCAAGCAGGACGGCCACCGCGTCGCTGCCCGCGCTCGCGGCCGCCACGTCGGGCCAGCCGTCGCCGTTCAGGTCGGCGAGCGCGAGCTGCGCGAGGCCGCTCGCCGCGCAGCCCGCATCCCCCGGCGCGGGGCAGGCCGGGAACGTCTCGGGCGGCTGGAACGTCCCGTCGCCGTTGCCGCGGAGCAGCGCCACGGTGCCGTCGCCCTGGTCCGACACCACGAGGTCCGGCTTGCCGTCGCGGTCGACGTCGCCGATGGCCAGCGAGACCGGGTCGTCGCCCGCGAGGGGCGCGCTGCCCGCGTCCGCGAAGAGGCCGAAGCCGCGGTCGAGGAAGATGCCCAGGCTCGACGACCCGCCCTGCACGGCCGCGATGTCCGGGAGGCCGCCGTCGGGGCGCAGGTGACCGAGCGCCAGCGCTTCCCAGTCGGCGCCGCTCCCGAGCGTGGCCGGCGAGCGAAAGCCGCCGCAGCCCGTGCCGAAGTAGACCACCAGCCCGCCGCCGCCGGCCGCGACGAGGTCGGGGATGCGATCGCCGTCGACGTCCCCGATGGCGAGCGCCTGCACGCCCACCGAGGCGGCGAAGAGGATCGGCGGCGCGAAGACCGTGCAGCCCGCGCCCGCCGCGCCCGCGTCGACCGGGCAGCCGCCCCCACCCCCGGCGCTCGACGACGCGGCGGCGCCCGTGCTGCTCCCGCCCTGCCCGCCGCTCGTGCTGCCGCCGCCCGTGGTGCCGCCGTTGCCGCCCGCGTTCACGCCGCACTCGCTCGCGGGGATGCAGGCGCCGTCGCAGAGCACGTTCGGGGGGTCGCAGCTCGTGCCCTGCACGCCGCCGCTGGCCCCGCCCGCGCCGCCGCTCGTGGCCGGAGCCGTGCCGAAGACGCAGCGGCTGCGATCGCAGAAGAACCCCGAGCAGCAGTTCGCGTTGCTCGTGCAGCTCTCCGAGAGGCCGTGGCACTGGCCGCCGCCGCTCGTGCCGCCGCCCCCGCCGCCGGGGCACGCAGCCAGGGCGAGCGCGGCGAACAGGAGGGGGCCGAGCTTCATGCCCGCGAAGATGGCAGAGCGGGCCCGAGGATCACAAGCCCCGCGTGAGGCCTGCTCGACGCTCGAGGAGGAGGCGGGACGGCGAAGCGCGCGTGGACCCGCCGCATCGCGAGCCGCCGATCCGAGGGTCTGCGTCTGCCAAGGCCCTTGGAGGCGCGCCAACTAGCAGTGGGTCCCTCCGCAGCCCTGCTGCTACTGCGCGATGGCGGTGATCTGGAGGCTCTCTTCGCTGCCGCCGCTCGTGATCGACGCGCACGAGGTGCCGTTGATGGTGATCGTCTGCGGGGGCGAGAAGGTGTAGCCGTTGGGGTCGTTCGGCTGGAGCTGCGTGCCGTTGAGGGTCACGGTGATGAGGCCCGGATCCACCGGCGGCTGGTCGAGGGTGTAGACGCAGGTCGCAGCGACGGTCTCGATGAGGTTGGTCAGCTGGGTCTGCAGCGCCGCGGGGCTGCTGGCCTGAAAGGCCGTCGGGCTTCCGTGGCCGGCGGCGGCCATGGCGTTGAGGACCGTTGGACTGCTTGCATAATCGTAGCCGAGGCCGACGACGTAGGTGACGATGTTCTGATTCGCGTACAGCGAGGCGATGACGTTCTCGGTACCCTGGTCGTCGAGGCAGTACCATGGAGCTTCCGAGCCTGCGACCGACGCGGCTTCACAGCAATCCGAAGTGTTCTTGCTGGGATCGGCGCAGCTTCCGAAGGAGCAGACGCAGCCCGGCGGAGGCTGCTGGTCCTGTCCGTTGACCTGCGGCACCTGCCAATTCGGAGAGGCGCATCCGTAGGTGTTGCCGTCCGGCCACTTGGCGCTTTGGCAGGCCGTGGCCTCTGAATCCTCGCTGCAGTTTGGAAGGCCGTCGGTCACGAGGATGATGAACTTCCGCGCGCTCGGGTCGGGGTTCGTCAGCGCCGGATCCGTGGCCGCGACCTGCAGCGTCGCTGCCGTCGGCGTTCCGCCAGCGGGCGACGCGCTGTTGTAGATCTGGTCAATCTCCGGAATCGTGGTGACCGCATCGCCGATGTGAACCTGGATCGTGCCAGTGACGCACCCGTCGTTGTTGCCGCCGCCGAAGGACGTCAACCCCATGTTGAGCTGGCCCGCGGCCGGCTTCAGGCCATTGAGGATTCCCGTCATTGCGGTCGTGACCAACTGCATCTTCGAGCCGCAGTCCGTGGGATCCGAGCAGGGGCCGCATCCAGGCGAGCAGGACGCGCAGTAGCCGGCGCACGACCCTGGGCCGCTGGTCGCGAGGCAGCTCTGTCCACTCGCGGGTGCGGTCAACTGAATCGGCTCCGACATCGACCCCGACAGGTCCTGCACGATCATGATGTCCGGCGGCGACAGCTTCGCGCCGATGGTCACCTGCTGGTTCACGATCGCCACCGGCTGCGCGTTGATCTTCTCGAAGCGGTAGTTCTGGCACGCGCCGAGAACGGCGAGGGCAGCGAGGGCTGTGAGACGTCTAGGCACGGTCGGCCTCCGGGGCCACCATTCTACACCCCCTCCCCGTCGCCAGGAAGTTCGCGATCAACGGTCAGGGGCGGCGTGCAGACCCATCGTGCCGCCCGCAGCGCTCAGCAGGGGGCCAGGGTCGTGATGACCACGCCCCCGTCGCAGGGCGAGCCGGTCTGGTACGTCCGGCAGGCGGCGTCCTGGAGGGTCACGGTGCCGCTGCGACCCTCCGCGGGGTCGTAGGTATAGTCCACGCCGGCCGTGAGTTGCCGGCCGCACTCCGAGACCTCGATCGCCGCGGGAGCGCAGGTGGTCTGCAGCGCGATGCTGCAGCTCGTGAACTTCCGCAGGAGCCCGGCGATCGCCTGCTGAAGCTCGGCGGAGCTGCTCGCCTGGATGACGCCGGCGTCGGGGTTGCCGCCCTGCCCCGCCTGCGCCATCTCCGAGAGCACCGTCGCACCCGAGCTGCTGTCGTAGTCGTAGCCCAGGCCAGCGACGTAGGTGGTGATGCCCGCGGCCTTCAGCGAGGCGACCGCGGCCACCGAGGCCGGACCGTCGAGGCACTCCTCGCTGGCCACGGCCTGGTTCTGCGAGGGCAGGAACGTGCAGCAATCGGCTTGCGTGGTGGACAGGGTGCCGCACTGGCCGTTCGAGCACTGGCAGGCGGCGGGGGCCGTGACGCCCGTGATGCCCTGCGTGGCGAGGTAGCCCGGCGACGCGCACGCGTAGGAGGCGCCGCCCGCGCCGGCCCAGGGCTCGGTGCCGCACGGGTTCTGCGCGTCGCAGTTGGGCAGGCCGTCGGTGATGAGCAGCACGTAGCGAGGGCCCGACATCATCGACGGCTGGCTCGCGACGGCCGCGGCGAGCGTGGCCGCGGTGGGCGTGCCGCCCGAGGGGACCGCCTTCGCGTAGAACTGCTCGATGGGCGGGATGGTCGCGACGGCGTCGCCGATCGGCACCTGCACCGCGCCGGTGCCGCAAGTGGCGTTGGAGGGAAACGACGCGAGCCCCAGCAGGAGCTGCCCGGCGTCCACGCCCAGCCCGTCGAGCGCCGTCGTGAGGGTCGAGGCGACGAGGCTCATCTTGCTCGCGCAGGCGCCGGTGGGCGTGCACTCGGCGGGGTTGCCGGGCGTGCCCGCGCCTGGCAAGCACACCGAGCAGTAGTCGGCGACCTCGGTGCCGCCGCCGGTGGCGATGCAGCTGTCCGCGCCCGCGTCGCGCTGGATGGGCTCGCACATCGAGCCGGAGGTGTCCTGGACGATCAGCACGGCCGGTGGCACCGCGCTCGCCGCCACGGGCGTGAGCGTCTCGAGATCGGTGGTCGCCGGCACCACGTCCTTGAAGCGGTAGTTCTGGCAGGCGGCGAGGGAAACGGCGCACAGCAGGGCGAGGCGGCGCATGGACTGCACCTCCGGAAGCCATTCTACGCCCAAAAAGGATTTGACGCTCCCGGAGCCTGCCGATATAAGGCCCGGGCTTTCACCACTTGCCGCGGGGTGGAGCAGCCAGGTAGCTCGTCGGGCTCATAACCCGAAGGTCGTAGGTTCAAATCCTACCCCCGCAACCGCAGTTGGCGCCGACGACTTCCTGTCGGCGCCCGAAGCAGAAGCGGCCCGAGACCTCAAGTGAGGGTCTCGGGCCGTTGCTTTTCCGGAGGCGCCCCGCTTCTCGGGGACCCGGCGGTCGCGCGACGGGTGCTGTGCTACGCTCGCTCCGTGGCCGAACCCCTCGGAGCCGGGCAGGAGATCGAGCAGACCCTGCGGCTCGCGAGGCAGGCCACGGAGCTGCGGATCGCCCGGTATCGCGTGTGGTTCTTCTCGGTCCTGCTGATCGTGTCCACGTGGGCCACCGTGGCGCTCGGCGGCCTCCACCGCGGCCTCGTGCCGTTCGTCGGTCCCCTGCTCTTCGCTCCCGTCCTGGTGTACGCGCTGCTGTTCCAGCGCTACCTGAACCGGCGCGCCGCGGCTCGGCGATCCATCGAGCCCTGGTTGGTCTACACGTCGATCGTCATCGACGTTCTGGCGATCGTGCTTCACTTCGTCCTCGAGCCGCGCGACGGCATGGGCCACCTGGTCCTCACCCACGTCGTGGCCCCGTGCCTCATGCTCCTGAACGTCGTGAACCTGTTGCGAAACGACGTCCGCGCCTCCCTGGTGTGCGCCGCCGCCTCCGCCGCCGTCGTGGTGCCGCTCTACCTGCTCGCCGAGCCCTTCAACCCCGTGATTGCCATGTTCCCCGCCGGGTTGGCGCTCATCGGCCTGCTGGGCGTCGCCGCCGCGCGGCAGACCCGCCGCAGCCTCGACGTCTTCGCCCGCCTGCAGCTCCTCAAGCGCTACCTGCCGCCGCAAGCCGTCGAGCGGGTCCTGACCGACGACGCCGACGACGCGCTCTCACTCGGCGGTCGCCTCGTCAACGTGACGCTCCTCGCCGCCGACCTGCGCGGCTTCACCTCCCTCTCCGAAAAGCTCGCGCCCGACGAGGTGGTGCGGCAGCTCAACGCCTACCACGGAGCCATGCTCCACGAGGTGAACCTCCACGGCGGCGTCCTCGACAAGTTCATCGGCGATGGGACGCTCGTGATCTTCGGGCTGCCCGAGGGGGCTGGAGACGGGCCGGCCGACTGTGGCGCAACGGCCGCGGTGGCCTGCGCCCGCGACATGCTGCGCGCCCTGGAGCGCCACAACGAGGAGCGCGCCCGCCAAGGGCAAGCTCCGCTGCGCATGGGCATCGGCGTGCACACGGGCGCCGTGGTGGCCGGCAACATCGGGGCGCCGGGACAGCGCCTCGAGTTCACCGTGATCGGCGACGCGGTGAACACGGCGTCGCGCCTCGAGGGGCTCACCAAGGAGGCGGGCACGCCGCTGCTGATCTCTGCCGAGACGGCGGCGCGACTGCCGGCTGCGGAGGGGCTCCACGAGCTCACGCCCATGCGCGCGAAGGGCAAGGAGACGATTCTGCGGGTCTTTGGCATCGCCGGCCAGGCCGCGTAGGCACCGGGGCCGACGATGTTCGTCCTCAGGGGGGCCGCCCTTTCCCACCCCCCGGCGGGGGCGAATGGACGGTGGAGGCCGCTGATCGGTCTCGCCGCTCGGTGATCGGATCGGCCAGGAACCGACCGACGATCTGCGGCACCTCCGGCGAGGTCAGCAGGTCGTAGTGGCTGTACCCCGGCACGACCGCCAGCCGCGATGTCGACAGCTTCGTGTCGATCCACCCCGGCTCCTTCACGCCGCCGCCCAGGAGCGCGAAGAACTCGGCGACGCGCTGCTGGGAGACCGAGTCGTTGTCGGCAAACACGAGCAGCACGGGCATCGGCAGGTCGGAGATCTCGGCGGACCAGTCGTAGGGCTCACCCAGCAGCTTCCCCATCCTGTCGAGGAACCGCGGAAATCGCTGCGGCTCGGGCCAGCTCTTGGAGAGCCTGCCGGTGGGCGTCTGCATCAGCTGCTCGGCCATCTGCGCGCCGACCTGACTCATGCCCCGCTGCGCCTGCGGATACCAGGCCGATCTGGCATGGGGCGAGGAGATGACCACCAGCCGTCGCACCTTCTCCGGGTGCGCGATTGCCGCTCGGATCGCGACCGCCCCGCCGAACGAATGTCCGGCCAGGTCGGCCTTCGGGATCCGGAGGTGGTCCAGCAGCGCGGCGACGTCGTCGCCCAGCGTGGAGAAGCTCATCGGCCGATCCGTGTCGGCGGTGTGGCCGTGGCCCTGCAGCTCCACCGCGATGACCCGTCGCGTCTTCGCGAGCGGCTTTGCCCACCCCTGCATCTGCTCGATCGTCGTCAGGCCGCCGTGGAGCAGCACCAGCGGGTCTCCCTGCCCGGAGACCTCGTAGTAGAGCCTGAGGCCATTCACGTCGGCGTAACCGCCACCTGCCGCCTTCCCGGTCCGTCCCGCAGCGAAATGTCGCGCGTCCTTTCTCATCGTGCTCTCCTCGGACAAGCGACGAAGAAGCGACCCCGGGATCGACACGTCGCACGACCCATCCCACCGCGGGGCTTCGCGGCGTCCGGGAGGTGAGCTTGGCGTCGAGCCACCATCGCTGGTCACGAGAACGAGGCCGGTGGCCCGGGGAGCGGATCGTGACGGTGCACTGGTCGGGCCCGCTTCCCCCCTCACTCGACGGGCAGGATGGCATCGTCCGAATCGCTGCGTCGCCGGTCGGCGGCTCTCCGGTGCAGCCGATGGGTCGGAACCGGAGGTGGCGGCCGGACAACCGTCGCCGCTGGAGCCGCGGCAGGCGCGTGAGGCGGTGGAACGGGAGGCAGCTGCGGCGATACGTGTGGTGGCGGCACGGCGGGCGGAGCCGGAGCGACCGCCGTGAGTGAGGGCGGCACCACGGCGATGGGGGTGGCCACGGGCAGGCGATGCATCGCGCGCCAGGCCAGGCCGGCCGCAAGCACCGCAGTGACGGCCACCACGGGCACGAGCTTCCAGACCCGTGCGCTGCGCCCCGAGACCCGCCCCGCGCTGCTTCCCGGGATGAGCGCCTCCTCGAGCGACTGCACGAACTCGCGCACGCCGCCGGTCCGCTTTGCCGGATCGCGCTCCAGGGCGCGTCGAACTGCCTCGCGAAGAGCAGGCGAGATCGTTTCTCCCGACGAGGCGATGCGCGGCAACGGCGACGCCGGCTCCGTCGCGCGCTGGATGAGGAGTTGCTGGACCGTTTCCGCCTTGAGCGGCAGAACCCCGGCCACCATCCAGTAGAAGAGCGTGGCCAGCGAGTAAACATCGGACCTCGCGTCGACGGGCGCGCCGGCGGCTTGCTCCGGCGACATGTATTCCGGCGTCCCGAGGATGACGCCCTGCTGGCTCAGCGAGACCTGGCCGAAGTGGCTCTCCGAGAGCTTGGCGAGGCCGAAGTCCAGGATCTTCACGAAGTCGGAGCCGGCGTCCGGGACCAGGAAGACGTTCTCCGGCTTCAGGTCTCGGTGGACGATGCCGCGTGCGTGGGCGGCGGCGAGACCCGCGCCCAGCTGCCGGATGATCGACAGGCTGCGGCTCAGCGGGAATGGCCCGTCGCGGTCGCGCGCGCGCGCCAGATCCGAACCATTGAGGAGCTCCATCACCAGGTAACAGCACTTCAGACCCTGGTCGTCGCCGAAGTCGAACACCTGGACGATGTGCGGGTTCTCGATGCAGCTCGCGGCCTTCGCTTCCTGGAAGAAGCGCTTGATCGCCGAAGGGCTGCTTGCATATTCGGGGCGCAGCACCTTGAGGGCCACGCGCTTTCCGAGGCGCTGCTGCTGGGCCGTGAAGACACGGCCCATCCCGCCTTCGCCCAGCGACTCGAGGATTCGATATCCGCCAACGACGGTGCCGGGCCCCAACCGGCTGATGGCGGTGTCCTCCTGAAAGCGCTGCGCGGGCCCCAGCGACACCGGCTTTGGCTCCGCCAACGACGGGCGCTTGTCGGTGGGCTCGTCGCTCCACTTGGCGTCGTTCGCCCCTCGGTCGCGCTCCGTCATGATCCGAGACGAGGAATGTTACCACGGCAGCCGAGCGCGCCGATAGCGCGCCGTCAGCGCAGCAGCAAGACCGCGTTCTCGTTCAGATCGGTGAGGAACAGACCGCTACCTGGCACGAAGACCAGCCCCTGGCACGAATTGACGGAAGCGGTCGCGGACGGGCCAGCGACGACGCCGCCGGCGCCGGGAAGCACCACCGAGAGACCATTCGGAGGACGGATCTCGACGAGCCCGTACTGCCCGTCGCCCGCGTAAAAGCCACCGTCGCCCTCGAAGGCCAGCGCCGTGATTGGATAGGTCGATGTCGAGACGGTGCTGACCGCCGCGCCGGGAAGCGTGATCTGGCGCAGGTTGCCGCTCCCCTCGCCGACGTAGAGGCTTCCGCTCGCGTAGACGAGCGCCTCCGGATCGACGAAGCCCGCATCCAGTGCCGGGCCGTCGGTCTCGTGTCCGGAGCCGGTTCCGGCGAGGGTCGCCACCATGCCACCGTCCAGAGTGATACTCCGGATCCGCTCGTTGCCAAGGTCCGCCACGTACAACGTCCCCAGACCGTCCAGTGCCAGGCCCTGCGGGCCATCGAACTCCGCGGCAACCCCCGTCGCGTCGAGGTAGCCGGCTGGGCCCCCGCCGGCGAGCGTCGCCACCTGTCCGGTCCGGACGTCGATCTCCCGGACCGCCTCATTGCCGACGTCCGAGACGTAGACGTGGCCCGTGTCCGCGACGCACGCCGCTGGGTGCGCAAATTCCGCGCTCGCTCCCGGACCGTCGACATAGCCATAACCGCTGCCGGCCAGGAGCGTCACGGAAGCGGTCGCCATGTCGACCCGCCGAATCGCGTTGCCGACAAAGTCGACCACGAAGAGCGTGCTCTGGCCGTCCCAGCAGATTCCCGCCGGACCATCGAAGAGCGCTGCGCCCGCGACGCCGTCCTGCTCGCCCTGGTGGGGCGCGAGGCCCAGGAGGGTCGTCACGTCGCCGGTCCCGGTGTCGACGGCCCGGACCACGTCGTTGCTCTCGTCGGCAACCAGCAGGTGACCGAGGCCGTCGGCATACAGCCCGGCGGGGTTCAGGAACGTCGCCGCGCCCGCCAGCCCATCCTGGCTCCCTCCGAGCCCCGGAGTACCGGCCAGCAACGACAGGCCGGCGGACGGCGCGTCGAACCGCCCGATGACGTTGGCGCCGCGGTCGGCGACGTACACCTCGGAGCCAGACACGGCAACGCCTGCCGGCGCGACGAATCCGTTGTTCCCCGGCCCGCCCGCCTTCCACCCGAGAACCTGCGCCTCTCCGGCCACGGTGGTCACCGCCCTGCTCGCGAGATCGATCCGGCGCAGGGTGGCGTTTCCCTGGTCGGTCACGTACAGCCCACCGTCGCCGTCGAGCGCCAGGCCCACGGGGCCGTCGAAGCGCGCGGCGGTGCCAACGCCGTCGTCGCTGCCTGCGTCGTACGGCTGTCCAGCGAGCGTGGACACCACGAGGGAAGGCAAGGAGACGACGTCGACCGTGTCGTTCCCCTGATCGGCGACGTACAGCGTGCCAGCGCCGCCGGCGCCGGGAAGCCAGGCCAACCCCTGGGGAGATGCAAACAGTCCGGCGTCGTCACCGGTGCATGTAGGAAAACCGATGGGCTGCCCGCTGGCGCCCACGTCGCCCACGCAGCGCTCGGCGCTGTCCGCCGGATAGGCGTAGGCGCCGAGCACCCCGTAGCCCGTGCCCTCCGAGAACCAGAGCTCGGTGCCATCGTAGGCCAGGCCCAGGCCCGGATCCTCGTTGCCGAGCAGAAAGGTATTCGACAGCATGCCGCCTGCCACGTCGGCGAAAAGCTCGCCGCTGAGCTGGGCAATCAGCAAGCCACCATCGCCGTCGCCCGTGAGCGCGACCGGAAGATCGAGGCGCGAGCCGGATCCTAGGCCGCTGGCGAGCGTGCCAGGCCCGCCGATCTGACCGGCAAAAACACAGAGACCGGAGCCGCCCGTCGGAAGGCACGAGGCAGCGCCGGAGCTGCCGCCCGAGGTCCCGGCGGTGCCGCTCGTCGTGCCAGTGCCACCGCTCGAGCTGCTGCCGCTCCCGGTGGTCCCTCCGGCGGCGCTCGTCGACCCTCCAGTCGTGCCGCTCGAGCTCGCACCGACGCCGCTGGTCCCGCCGGTCGTCTGGCCGCCTGACCCGCCGCCCGCCGACCCACCGGTGCCGGACGTTCCGGACGACGTCCCGCCCGTGGCCGGACCGCCAGAGCTTTCGCCGCAATCACAGACGAGACCGGCTGGGCACACTCCGCTGTCTGGACAAGCGAGCACTCCAAAGCGCGACAGGCCGACGTTGCACGCACTGAGGCACAGGATCAAGGTGAAGGATCGAGACCGGACGCCGCGCGACACGGCTACCATGCGAAGGCGGCTCCAACGCCCAGCCCTGCCGCGCCGGCCGCACCCGCAAGACCGAGCCCCTGCCCCCAAAGCGCCGCGCCCTGCGCCGAGAGCGCGTCCCTGGGAGCGACCGCGCCCGGCGTCTGGCTGCGGTCGACCAGCGAGTTGAAGTTCGCAACCTGCACCCATCCAATCACCGAGGCGACAGCGAGCGCGGCGGCGCCCCCGATGAGGGTCCAGGCGAGGGTGTGCCCGCGGGGGTGCACCCGCACGACGGTTGCAGCTGGCGCCGTCGCGGCGGCCATGGGGGCCCGCGCCGACGGTACCTCCTCGCGCGGAGCCTCCGCTGGAGCGCCCCCGGGGGACGGTGCGATCGGTGAGGGAACGATGAGCACCGGCGCCGGAACGGCGGAGTGCGCGGCCGCCGCCCGCTGCTTCTCCACCATCTCGCCGATCAGCTTCTCGACCAGGCGCCGGTTGGCCGCGCCCGGGCGATAGCGGAGAAAGTTGCGGAACATCTGCTCCGCCCCCTTCCAGTCATGGAGCTTGCGCTCGGCCTGCCCGAGGTTGAAGAGGATGGCGGGCTGGGGGTCGAGGAGGTAGGCACGCTGCCCATCCCGCAGCGCTGCTTCGTACTCCCCGAGATCGTATTCGCGGGCCGACCGACGCGCGAGCTCCCTACCTTCCGCGCGGGCCGCGGGAACCGCATGAAGCGCGAGGAGCGCAACCAGCGCCAGGGTCATCCGGGGAACGCCTCCGAGAAGCGACCATAACAGAGGGCCCGTGACGCGACCACGGCTCGTGCGGCGGCGCTTTCCGTCAGGATGGCGACGCGTGCATGACCGGCCGGCCGAGCCGCTCCCACTCCGCCCGGATCTCGTCGGCCGTGTGGCGGGAACCGTCGTGGCTCCAGCCCGGCCGCCCGAAGACGTAGGCCAGCTTGGCCACGAGGCCCGGCGCCGCCCAGACGTCCTTGCCGATGGCCACCCACTCATGCACGGCAATGCGGAGCGGGTTGAAGCTGCCGATGTTCCGGGTGAGGCCGTAGATCGGCGGGTCGGCCGCGTCCTCCGGGATGAACGTACCGAAGAGGCGGTCCCAGATGATCAGGATGCCGGCGTAGTTCGCGTCCAGGTAGCGCGGGTTGCGCGCGTGGTGGACGCGATGATGGGACGGCGTGTTGAGCACGGCCTCGAGCGGCGCGGGCAGGCGGCCGATGACCGAGGTATGGATCCAGAACTGGTACACGAGGCTGATGCCCTTCTGGAAGAGGATCATCTGGATGGGGAAGCCCACGAGCGAGAGGGGCAGCCACACCACCCAGGTCAGGATCGGGCCGCCGGTCCACGTCTGCCGCAACGCGGTCGACAGGTTGTAGTGCTGCGACGAGTGGTGCACGACGTGGGCGGCCCACCAGAGACGGCTGCGGTGGCTCCAGCGGTGGAACCAGTAATAGCAGAGGTCGTCACCGAAGAAGAGGATCGCGAAAGCCCACCAGCTGGGGCCGATGTTCCAGACCCGGAAGCCGTAGACCCAGTTCGAGACCACGACGATGGTGCCGCCGACCAGGGCGCCCGCGATGGTGCTGCCGAAGCCCATGAGGAGCGAGGCCGTCGTGTCGCGCAGCTCGTACTCGTCCCGGTGGGTGAATCGGAATACCGCCAGCTCCAGCAGGATCATCGCGATGAAGATCGGGATCGCGTACTGGACGGGATCGGGGAAGTGGAGGTTCACGCGGCGGCCCACCGACCCAGGCCCAGCAGCGAACGTGCGTCGTCGGCCTGCAGCTCCAGCGAGAAGGTTCGTCGCGTGAAATCGCCGGTGGGCACGTCCACGGCGACGATCCCCTCCCCGGCCGGCCGCGTTCCGAGCGGCTCGAGACCTGCCGCCGGCAATCGCCAGCAGGTGGGCCGAGAGCCCATCACGTACGCCAGGGCTACTTCCTTGCCGTCCCGCGACAGCGCCAGCGCGCGGCGGCCGCCGACGTCGACGGCGAGGTGCGCCACCTCGAAGCCCAGGAGCTCCCGCTCGATCAGCGCCCGCGCACCCGCCTCGCCGCCGAGCACCACCGGCGACTCGCGCCGCGTCGCGAGCCAGACGAGGAGGAGGACGAGCGCGACCCCGCTCACGGAGATGAGCATCTGCACCGGCTCCAGCATTGCAGGCGACTCTAGAGCCACTGGCCGCGCCAGGTCGAGCCTCACTCGCGGTGTCGGCTCATGCGGGCAGTGCGGCGAGGCGGCCCCGGGCTGTGCCGGCTGTGGGCTTCACACCGACGGCGCGGGCGCGAGCGAGTGCCTGCCGCCCGCCAGCAAGGTCTCGTACCAGACGCTGGTGGGCGGTTCCGACGGCGTCTCTCCCGGCACGCTGGCCGGCTACGCGCTGGTGGCCACCGATCTCATGACCTACCGCTTCCGGTGGACGGGCGACAACGCCGTGACCGGCGTCGGCTACCGAGAGTTCTACGGGTCGGTCTGGACCTCGGGGCACTTCACGTCGCAGACGATCGGCTGCGTGAACGACGTTTGCCCGCTCGAGGCCGGTGACTTCGTCTCGGCGCCCTACGACGTGCCCGGGGGCCAGCGCATCGACTGGGACACGTTCGCGAGCGACGGCTGGGATGGCTTCGCCTTCACCACCGACACGGAGCCCCTCTACTTCGACGTCCACGTCGACGGCTCACCGCGCCCGGACCTGGTCCTGTTTCCGTCGGCGCCCAACGGCGGGACGCCGCTGTCGCCCGCCGCCACGCCCTTCGGCATGAGCAGCACGAGCTGACGGCGAGTCAGCGCGTGAACTCCGTCATCGGTCGCAACTGCGGGACGCCGTCCACCCGCACGTCGACCGCTTCGTCGAAGAAGGCGACGAGGCCCGCGATCTTCGAGGCTTCCGGAAGAGGCGTCGGGTACGACCAGGCGAGGTTCGCGTGCACGGTACCGGCCGCACGCACGCTCCAGTAGCGCGCGAAGCCCTTGTAGGCGCAGCCGCTCCGGTGATCCGTGGGCGTGAGCAGCTCCATGCGCACGTCGGATTTGGGGAGGTAGTAGCGGGTTGGCAGGCCGGTCTCGAAGACCAGCGTGGGCCGGCGGCTGTCGGCGAGCTTCTCGCCCTCGAGCGAGACCTCCACGTGGCGCGAGCCTTGGAGAACGTCGATTCGCTTGTAGGGATCGTGGGGATGGACGAAGACCTCGTCTTCCTCTTCGAGCCAGCAGTCCATCGCGTCCCACTTCAAGCGCAGGTAACCGCCCAGGATGGGCGAGTCGGGGTAATCCCAGATGGCGTTCGGCGCGCGGCGCTCACCCACGGCGACGTGGAAATGGCGAGGCGTCCCGAGCGGAGACGGCTTCGGGGCCTGGTCGCCGGGAGAGAGTAGCTCACACCGCACGTCGGCTTCGGGGAAGTAGTACGCCGGGTAGTGCGGGATTTCCCACACGAGCCTGCAGCGCGTGCTGTCGGCGACGACCTGCCCCTGGAGGTAGGCGCGAACGCGCTTCTTGGACTCTTCGACGCGCAGCGTGGGGAGAGTGGTGACCGGCATGGCGCACCAGTAGTGCGCGCCGACCTCCAGCCGTCAAGCGGCTCAGTGGCTGACGCCGAGGTAACCCAGCAGGACGTCGTGCTGCTGGCTCAGGGCCCGAGTGCGGACCCGCCCGTCCAGCTGCGTCACGAGTTCGAACAGCTCGGCGAGCGCGAAGGGGTGGCACCAGCGGACATCGTGGAAATCGAGCACGATTTGCTCCGCGGCGGATGTCAGCAAATCGCGGACCCGGCAGAAAGCCGAGGCGTCGAACTCGCCCGTCAGATTGACGACCTTCGCTTCTGGATGATCAGCCGTGGCCATGAACGTCCACCAAGCAACGAGCGTGCCTGTCGCAAGACCGCGGAAGCCGCCAGTCCTCAGGCGCACTTCCTGCGTCAGCGGCTCCTTCTGCGCATCGGTTGCGAACCTCCCGGTCCCCCTCAGCCTCGGCAGCGCGAGTAGCTCGAGCTCTGCAGCCAGCGCGGGTCGCCCCGTCCCACACCCCTCTCGTGGGCGCAATCGCGAGCCTCGAGGGCGAGGCGCAGGACGTCCCGGCGCGGGCTGCCCGGAAGCTGCGCGAGCTTCTCGAGAAGGCTGGGCGCTGGCGCGGGCCTCGGCAAAGGAGACGCAGAGAGGAGTGCCAGGGCAATGCCGGCAACGGCAGAGAGCATCGCCTAGAAGCTTGACCGCTCCCGCGACGGGCGCCAGTCGAACGCCCTGGCGGGCGCCGGCCCCGCCATCGAAGCTCAGCCCGTCTGCCGCCTCAGGTCCGTCGAGCTCACGTCGAACCGGCCCGGCAGCTCGCTGAACAGGTGGCGGAAGGCCTGCGGAACGTTCGCGAACGGTGCGGGCGGCGCGGTGGCGCGACCGACCACCTGGAAGCGGGTCCCCAGCCGGTCGAACTCCGCCAGCATGGGGAGTACGGGGCACCAGCGCGGATCGAGCATCCGGTCGAGCGCATCGGCGCCCATCAGGAAAGCGCAGCCAGGGTGCCGCCGGCCCTTGTCGAGGTAGAGCGGATCGCCCTCGGAGATCAGCACGTCCTGGCCGCGGAGCTGCCGAACCCGCTGCAGTGCAACCGCCGTGGACAGCGGCAGCTTGTGGGGCGGATGGAGCGTGAGGCAGAACGCCGGCGGGCGCCCCGTGGCCCGCGCCGAAGCCGTCGCCATGCCCACGTGCCCGAAGTGCGGGGGATCGAAGCTCCCAGGAAAGAGCGTACGCACCTCGTCCGGTCGCGCGGCGAGGCGGCGGCCGTCGCGCCCGAAGAAGGGCCTCGCCAGCAGGCGCGCGCGGGCGATCGCGTCGGCGGGCACGGCGCGCGCCTGCGCGCCGTCGATGGGGTCGCGGCCCAGCGCGCTGAGGAGCGCGTCGAGGCCCAGCCGCTCGCAACGGGCCTCATCGGCGTCCCGGTCGGTGAAGCCCGTACCCGGAGGTAGCTCCACGGAATGCAGCGTGGCACCTTGCTCGGTGATTACGGCGCAGAAAGCGCGGGGCGTACCCCTGTGCGGCCGCCGCGTGGCCACCACGGCCGTGA
>Ga0335073_10006419_pt1 | contig 16508 bp, 15 predicted proteins | sample Lox_Sample_22_FD_207093 | JGI IMG/M metagenome (GOLD analysis project Ga0335073, IMG submission 207093) | Soil microbial communities from Loxahatchee National Wildlife Refuge, Florida, United States - Lox_Sample_2.2 | ecosystem: Environmental > Terrestrial > Soil > Wetlands | place: USA... | reverse complement strand
TTAGGTTTCTCGTGATCTTCCGAGCTTCTCGTGCCTGGAAAATGATCAGCAGTCACAGTTACCAAATTTCAAAAGTGTCTATCCCGCCTGGTTCGACTGTCCAACTTACGCGCGCTCTCAGTTCATTCATCTCAGCCAATTTCCATAACATTTTAAGATGGCAGACGCTGCAGCAGCGGTACCTGCACCAACAAGAGGTGGTTTTGGTGGAAGAGGCAGAGGAGGTGACAGAGGAAGAGGAGGTCGCGGACGAGGAAGGAGAGGACCAAAGCGAGATGAAGAGAAGGAATGGGTTCCAGTCACTAAACTCGGTCGTCTTGTCCGAGCTGGGAAAATCAAATCCATGGAGGTATTCCCGCTCTCATTCTCTAGAATATCGTCTAATGATGGTTAGGAAATCTACTTACATTCTTTGCCAATCAAGGAATACCAAATTGTCGACTTTTTCCTTCCTAAACTAAAAGACGAAGTTATGAAGGTAAGATTCTTTACCGTTCGATAGTTAATGTCGTAGATTTGTCCCGTACAGAAACAAACTCGTGCTGGTCAACGTACTCGCTTCAAAGCTTTCGTTGTTATTGGAGATAGTGATGGACATGTGGGTCTCGGTGTTAAATGTTCCAAGGAGGTCGCAACTGCTATTCGTGGAGCCATGATTCTTGCAAAACTCAGCGTTATCCCTGTTCGTAGAGGTTATTGGGGCGCTCGTATTGGAGATCCTCATACAGTGCCTGTCAAAGTAACTGGGAAATGTGGCAGTGTTACTGCGCGTTTGGTGCCTGCTCCAAGAGGTACTGGTATCGTTGCTGCTCCTGTGCCGAAGAAGGTGTTACAATTGGCTGGAATTACAGATTGTTATACTGCTAGTAAAGGAAGTACAAAGACTCTTGGAAACTTTGTGAAGGCGACGTTTGCTGCGATTGGAAATACATACAGTAGGCTTTCATCCAAGGTTTGTACTAATTGATAGGTTTTCTGACGCCCGATCTTTGGAAAGAGACCGGCTATACACCTTCCCCATATGAGGAATTCAGTGACGTGCTGAGAGATCAGAAGAAGCCTACTTACTAGACTCAAGTTGTCATATATTCTGTAAATCAAATCAATCAAATGAAACCGTTGTGGTGTGATGAACAGTTCGTCTTCGATCGGATCATATACTCCATGGATTAAGATAGCTAACTTGGATGCTACTTTTGTTGTGCTACAATATGCTTTGTCCGTTCCGCGGTATAAGGTACAGTCCCAGGTTTCGAATGTTTCCTCCTGTTCTCCTCTTTCCTCTTGATACTCTCCAACTCAACCCTCTTGATTTCGCCAGCCTTCTTGATGGGTTTCGGAACATGTCGTCTCTTTGCAATACGCCGTATCTCAGGCATATGTTTATATTGCTCCTTGAGATATTCGTCGTATTCCAGTTTTTGTTTTTCTCTTGATGAGCGGACGGTTGATCGGTCAGAAGCATTGGAACGCCATAGGCGTACGTTTCCATCGTCACTGCCGGAGAGAATGTATTTTGCATCCATACTGAATTTCACCGAAAATACACTACAGCAGTTAATACGAGACATTAAGTTTGGGGCCATGTGTACCGTTGCATGCGCTTTGTATGGTATACATCTCGACTGTGTCCCTCTCGGGACTTGAATATCCGAATTGAACGGTCGTAAGATCCAGTAACTAATTCCTCACCAGTAGGACTAAATTCCACATCCAACACCGCTGAAACATGATCCTTCAGTACATTCAAAGCTCTATTCATCTTCCTCATGTCATAAATATAGACATTATGATCTTCACCCGCAGTAGCAAAATTAAAGGCTTCCATAGGATTCCAGCTTATCGCATTTGTCTTGAGGGATGTGACGAGTTTGGATATGGGTGTTGTTGTGCGTAGGTCGTAGAGAATGAGCGTGCGATCGGTACCAGCGCTAGCAAGTAATGAAGTCTCGGTCTGATTAAATTTTAGAGAAGTGATGGTGTCGGCGCCCCAGGTGAGTGTGGCGGTGGGTTGAGTACGACGTTCGTCCCAGAGTTCGATGATGGAAGACGCTGTTGCGAAGATGGCGTCATTACGATGATGGTCAATAGCGTTGAATCCCATTGTTCCAACGTATGTTTGCACAGGCTATGGATTAGACACCATAACGAAATGAGGGCCATACCAGTTTAGATGTTAAATCCCACAGTTTGACGAATTTGTCGGTCGAACAGGACAATAAACGTCCATCCATTGTATAACATAGCCCCTTGACCATCATTTCGTGAGCTCGCAGCGAAACAAGTTCGCCTCTCGTTACTAAATCCCATGCTTTGACCACGCCGTCTCCGCTCGCACTTGCCACTGAAGCTAATTTCCTGGAGTCCTTAGCTATACAATAAACTCCGTCCCGATGACCATCTCCCAACTGCGCTATGAAGGGTTTAGCAAAGTATCGTTCCAGTTTAGTTGCGTTTAGCGCTCGCGTATATTCTCGGGCTTTGGCAAGCGGGTGGATTGCCGGATCCAGGTTTCGTGGGAGACGGGCGATGTCACCTTTCTTGGCCAAGTAGGTGTCGGAGGACCGACTCAGAGCTTTGACTTTCTAACCATATTAGCGAGAAGAAGAGGAAGAATTTACCATCGCGGTCAAAGGATCATAGTTTCGAGTCCAAAGTCATACCTAATCATGGTTAAGGAGAAGATTTTTTTGGATTTTTTTTTTGCTGAGGAGATCGCCAGATCTTACTAATGCGAACGGAAAATCCGCGATTGCGTCGATGCTAATATCCATCATTCAGTGATCAGAAACTCTACAAGTAAACGTCTTTTGGGTATTCATTGTCTCTGAAACTAGATCTAGACAACCTCCGGACTTGTTATGCTTCGATATCCCAGTCTGTTGTACAAGCTTTTCATTCTACAGAGTTTTCAACTTTGTCCGATTTCCGCTCGCCTTTGCTATTGACCCACGTCATGATCATGGACTTACTTAGGTTTCCTCTCCCCCTTGACATCGATGTTAACGGCTCCTTAGCCTTCCTTGTGTGCAATTTTGTCCTGAATTCTTTTGCCTTCTGCTGAAAATATTCGGAATCCTGTTGCGCCAGCTCTGGCAGATTCGCAAGACGCTCGAGTAACTCAACGAATGCAGGATAAGGAACCGTATCAGAAAGAGACTTTTCCACTCTCACCATACACCATCGTAAGTTCCCTATTTCCACCTTTGCTTTCCGTGCATATGCTCGCATGAGAATTGTCCATGACGACCATCCCAAATCATGCTGTGTCTCCAAATCCTCAAATAATCCTGATCCATGATACCGAGACTCCAAGATTTCAATACAGAGACGTGTATTTCCGGTTTCCAGAAAAGCAATTGCGATGAGATTAGTGGCCTTTTCAGTGAGTTGCCTCTTCGCTTGCGCGGAGAATTTTAACAAATTATCAATGCTTTTCATCACCCTGTCCAACTTATCCTTCCTCTTGTTACGAACGGTATCTTTATAGATTGCCAAATCGAGTCGAAGCTGAGTTTCTCGCGCAAACAATAGATCGTCCCTGTCGTCTGAAGAAAGGATATCAACGATGGCTTCCTTACATTTCTCGTATCTTTTTTCGGAGATAAATGCTTTCGTTATGATCCTGTAAAACCATCTATCCATCTTCACATTTCTTTGCTTTATGTCATGATACAGCTTCAGAAGCTTCTCTATCTGTATAGCACCCCTACAATATGAAGCAGCCAAGCTGGCCACTGTGTCCAGCGTCCATTGGGGCCGCAACTGGGAAATATTAGGAGTTGAATCACGATCGTGCGAACCGCTCGACAGAACTCGATGCAGGAGAACCTTAATGCTAACTCGAGAGACCATATCGGGATTCTTTTTGACTTGCGCTTCCAATACTTCTTGGACCCGTCGCGCATTCTCATTTTTGCGACCGTATTGATACAATAAAATGTCAAAAGTAGAATGATTGGGGGATATTTCAAGTTTTGCCAATTCCTGGAAATGTTTGTTGAGATCTTCCATCGTGAATTCTTGCCGTTTGAAAATCCCGCGTAATATGAGGTTTCCGGTATGGACATCTGGTTTGCATCGGTAAGGTGAGAAAAGCTCTGGAAGGTCTGTCAGCGACAAATGCCGTCGTCGATCAATCAGGGAACCCAGCCAAACGTTGAGATGTCTGATATCTGGTTCGATGCCCTGCTTTTTCATTGAATGGAGTATTGCGGCAACTCCTTCGGGTCCTGCCTTTTCCGCTTGGTGTTTCAAGAGTGCGCGATACGACTCAGCGCTAGGCTGGTGGTTGGATTTTGCCATGTCGTCGAGGAGTGCTCTTGCCCTGTCTGGTCTATCACGGCTTAAATAAGCATCTAGGATAGCATTATAGCATTCCATATTCTGAACATCGATGCCATGAGAGGACACAAGCTCTAACAAGGCATCGACCGATCCAATTCTAAATGCGTATCGAGTCTCGGTCTTCAGGAGATTTATCATCGTACCGCGGCCGATCTTGATGTTCCGAATTAACATCTCCTTTAGCAGACCACGAGCCTTACTCATGTTGATAGATTTGAGATAGGCTTTTAGTAAGAGCTCATAGGTACGCTGGTCAGGATGTAATTGAGATGAATTGTCGTAGTATACCACTGCGTCTTCTACCTCCTGTATATATCCCAGATGGATGAGAGACAAGAGGTAATTGTTTAGAATTAGTGTAGATATATGTCCAGGAATAGGTTCGGAATCGGGTTTCGCGATCGAGTTCGTTGGAGAGTGCCCAGTATGTCCCTCAAATAACTGTATCACACGGTAGTACGATTTTCGCCGCAGAGCTTGATCCATTTCGGCGAGAAGATCTTCTGATTGTGGTAGCATTGATGGCCGATGGCCGACATTGTCGAATCTAGGTGTCTCGTGTTTCACGAATGGTTTCCCAGTGCTGTTGGAAGAGGCTAGTTGGACTGTTTTCTGGGGTTCAGCTTGAGAATCCTAGAGAGTAAGCATGAATCAATTGCATTGAGAACCTTGCCGAGACTCTGCTGGGCCGTGTGACCATCATTATGTGATCTCTCATCATCCGTTTCTAACTCTGGAACCGCATCTTGTTGGACGAAGGCAGAATGATTGAATGTCCTAGTAGACGCTCGGGTAAGTCGAGGTCGCGGAAGAGCTGCTGCAGGAGAGAGAATTGAGCAATGCCGCTTGCACTTTAAGCGTATAGGTGGAAGGAAGTGATGGAAGGACCATCTTCCACGATATGACGACCGGCGCATCAGCTTCTTACAGCTATCGAGTTTATTGTCATGTATGGATTATCATGTCGTTGGTTGTTGATCTACCAGAAAAGTTCAGGAACTCTTCGCAGCACGAAAATTACTACCCGTGAAATCGTGAATTGACTCAGCAACTCAGCAATGGCACTTTCGCGAGACTCAGTCTTGGGAGTTTTTCTTTCCAAACTATGAGGTTTCCTATGATCGTAAAACTGCAGTAATAAGCTGCTTTTATTTGTACACACTATAGCTAATGAATCGTTGAACAAACCCACGCCCGTTAAGGCATCTCATAGCACACCTTTCCTGAAACACTCTCTTTGCTTCAACATTGGTTCGATACGGCAGGTCAACGACATAATGAACATGCATTGGGATCCTCTTGGACCACCTCTAGCTCTTCCACCTTTTCCACATCCTCCTCCTCTTCCCCGAGAAATCCGCTGACATTCGCTTTCCTCAGTTGAAATCTCTAGCCGTTAGAAATACCCCTCGGGATAGGTTGCATACACAAGTGTCCGAACAAATTGGTCCAGTGCAATATGAAAAGTCTCGACCCCAACAGGGCCCTCAATGTCCCTCAAAGGATTCTTAACCACAAACTCAACATACAAACTAACATATATTTGATGCAATACAATCCTCTTATTATCTGTTCGTGGATCCGTAATCATGACGAATTTGAGTCCCGTTGGAGTCTCATAGTAATGTAGTTTATACTTTGACGTACGGTACGAAACAAAGTTGTCGTCTCTGGAACACCGTGAGCTCAGGTTTGAGAGGGAAGTCCAACTGTGTTCCTAGTTTACGTGTCATGTTCCGTAGAGAGTAGATTACTCCGAAGAGTAGTTTGGCATCATCCTCATGTTTGTTCGGCGTGGGGATTAGACGATTGAAGTCTCCTTGCGGTTGTGCGACTGAACCCGGCGTTGTGAATATGGGGTTTTTAGGTGGATTTGTTGGTGTGTTCCATTGACGATGGTATGCTATTTGACCTCGATTATTAGCACTCTCGACAAGGTTCATAGGACGGTACAATGTCTGTCAAAGATGGAGAAGGAGTAAAGAACCATATTCACATACCTGGTCAAACTCGTCCACTGTGGTTATTCGTGAATGATGGCCAAGTTTGGATTGAAGCAGATCTCAGCCACAGCGCAGTTTCTGATTGATAACCATCGCCCCTGAACGCCTCGACGATTGCGCCATGTCCGATGCTACTTCTCTCGACAGAACCATTCCAAACGCAATAGGCACAGAAGACGATGAAGACTCGTTGCAGAAGCACGTCTCAGTATGGTACGCCTGCTACGGATCGAATTTATTGCAAGCTCGGTTTAATTGCTATCTTCGGGGAGGCCAAGTCCCAGGGATGAGCAAACCTTGTGTCGGTGCCCGAGATCCTACGCTGCCGTCCGCCTCATTCTTCAATTGGGTGCTGTATTCAGTCTTCTTTGCTTATGCAAATGAATCTACGTGGGGATTTGGCGGTGGAGTCATGTTTGATCTTTCAAGCAAGCACAAAGACGAGGAGAATGGTGTTAATAAGCATAGAAAGAGCTGTATGCGGTTGTACAGGGTGACATTGCAACAATTCAACGATGTTGTTGCTCAGGAAAACGGATATCATCCACCGATGCCTGCTCGGAATAGACTTACGCGAGCCCTTTTGGAGGAATTTAGAAAAGGAGAAGAGGGAAGTTATAGACGTATGTTTGACGAGGGAGAGTATCCCGCTGTTGGGTATTTGGGAGATCATGACGGATTGCCTATTCTCACGTTCACTTGTCCTACAGAGGATGTGGAGAAGTTTTTAAGTGGAGAAATACCCTGTGCGCCACCAGCAAAGAATTATCTCAAGGTATTGTGTAAAGGTCTGGTGGAGGGTGGGTTAAGTGAAGAGGAAGCAGAGGAGTATTGGAAACAAGTCATTGAAGCTCAATTCGGCAGTGAACACCTACCAAACTAATCTGCTTCTAGAAGGATTCTATACAGAAAGTAAAGGAGCATCATACAAGACAGTACTCCAGAATAGAGGAATTTATGAGATTCGTTCAGCACGTATGCTCATCTCACGCTTTCCAAAATCATACAACGTGACTCCCTGTCACTGGGGATCCCGCGCAACAGGCTGATTCATCAACTTGATCTTTTCGCCAATCAATACCATTTGACGTCGTCTTGCCTTCTCATCCTTTTTCAAAATGTCAAGTTCCTGTTTGAGATGCTCCATCTGTCGAAAGTAATGCGCTAGTTGCTCTGTCGTAGATGATGTCCGGAATTCAGGTGAAAGTCTTGTCTGAACCTCTCCCCAATACTTGACTACATAGCGCTCTGTCTCTGTAGGTTCGGTTGGCCGTGCTTGGGTGCTTAGAGTTTGAGAAAGTGATTCGAGGATGGTGGTATGTGATGCTCGTGGTCGAGAGGATTGGGGTTTAGTTGGGGAAGACACGACTCCGGGAGATACTTTATATCTTTTTGGGGCCGCCGTTTCTGAAAAGGGAGATGGAGCAGGTAATGCTCTCTTTTTGGTTGCCACTTGACTTGCTTCTTTATATGAACTTGAAAACGAGGGACCCATACGCACCAATTTCGATCGGGGTGGACATGCGAGAGAATTCGACGGAATAATTCGACGAGCTTGCGTGCGCACTCTTTCATCTTTCACCCGGTTTGGCATTGTTTCATGGGATCCGGTTAAAGGCGCCACTCTTATAAGATTCTGGATGGGAGATGTCTCTCTCGTCGTCTTTGTGGTAACCATCTGAGGGGCCATTGAGCAGGGAGCCCCCTGAGTTGTGGACAAGTGGGCAGGCCGAATTGAGGTAGGAGTACGAGATGTTGACGATTTCGACGGCCTAGGAGGTGCAGGTGTATTCAACGTCCTTCTAGGCCTTAGAGTGATAGGTCTCACTCTACCACCCTCACTATTGCCGCCATCATCTTCCGAAAACAGACTTCCGTCAGAACTTTCTCCATCTGATCCCCTTTGTTTCCCTTGTTTTTCTTCTCCATCAACCCAAACATCATTCGCCCATCCACTCAACACAGTCCTCATCTCCAAATCAACGGCACGCCAATGAATCTCATCCAAACATTCCTTCTTGGATCGAAAACTGGAGAGGATTGCGTGGACAATAGGACTTTCTCGCAAAGGATCCAAATCAGATCGATTTTCTCGCTCAAGTAATTCGTAGATTCCCTGTAATGCTACAACTTTGTGTGCGATGTATCGTGATGAGGACACGGTGCAGCTTAAACCTTCACTAGGTCTGTAGAATTCAACGACACCGGTTGGTTCGTAAAGAAGGTGGTCGGGGCCTGTTAGTTGGAGAACTATCGTTGACGATTGTGGGCGGGCGGGCGGAAGTCGAACGGATGATGGTGGGGTAGGAGGTGTTGGAGGAATGCGACTTGGAGGGGGAGGTCGAGAAGGTGTATTGGTTGAAAAACGTTCTCTTATGCGTTCCATCTGACAGGTGCAAAATGGAAATGTTGAATTGAGTGTTCCTCAATCGATGTTGATCTTGCACTACTTTGGTGGAATCAGTAGCGATCTGGTCGCACCACGAATCAAGTCGTGATCGTTGAAATCCTGTGTGGGGATGGAACAAGCGTTTGAATGGCATTCGATGTACACAAGAATAATTACCTATATAATGTGTCATGTCAGGATCCCATGTTTCTATCATGATCCTATATCCAGCACTCGAATTCCAGGCATCACCAACTCCCACCGATTCCCATACCTAATCATATTTCACGATTTTGTTGCTCGTAATTCACTAAACACCGTCATGACGGCAAATGCAGAATCTATAATCAGATGACATTCCAAAATTTAAATGTTACAGAATAATGCCACTGGATAAGCAACTAACGCTCGCATTTCAGTCAGCTGTAAAACTGCCACGAAGATTGCACTGGCACTGTACGTGCACCAAGCAATTGCGCCTACCATTAACCTTAATGTAAAAGAAATTCCATACATCCAGAAATTGAGTATCCAAAGATACCACTACAATTAGTTACACCAAGAAGAATGTTGTACTCTAGTGGAAGAACGACTCCGATTGCACTCGTCAAAACAAGTGGAAGCAGACAATATCCCAAAACACTTGCTGTTCGGAAGAAGTTGATGCCAGAAAGAGACATGAGATTCAAAATGAAATGCAATGATAGAGTTCCAAGCAAGATGAATCCATATATATATCCAAAATGCGGTTTTCCACTCAAGAACAGAAAGACTGCAAACAGAAGACAAAAGATAATTGGACCTGCCAGGTCTGTGTCATCCATAATGTGCTGATCCACATTTCTTACAGGATTCAAGACTGTGAGAGTTTTCGATTTGATATGATTGAAGTTGACACCCAGTTCTTCTAGAAGAGGCGGTTCTAACACGGTCAGAATTACTCTGCCGAAGGAAGTGAACCGTCTGGATATCCTCCTGTCCCAAATGCGGCGAGCCACCCCATGCTGCCTTCCAAGGATCTATATGTCTCTGTAGAATAGGCAGCGATTGGCGTACTTCGTCCACTCATCCGTGTACCCTGCATACTGCTTCTATACCCTCCACTCTGGGGATCTATCCCGGTTAGTCTTCATCTTCAAGAACGGGATACCATATTGATTGTAGTTTGAGGAAAAGAATTGTAGTTGTTCTGAGCCTGACGGAGCACCGTAATTTGAAGTAGAACTATACGGTCCTACGCCTGCCATCGTTGAATGTTTCAAGTCCTTTGAGGTCGAAGGGATAATGGTATATGGATATCTGGAAACGGAAAATGACGTTGTTCAGGTACGTGGACACTTTCGCGTTTGATTTTCATTTCTACGGACAGGGACATGTCCCTGCGTGGCTCCAGGGACCACAGTCTCAATCACGCAGCGGACCACCCCGCTTGTCCTACCCACCTTTTTGAACCTGGCAGCATCATCATCAGCTCGTAAACTAAGTCAATTATCAAGAACCCTAGGTAAATTGTCCATATCAAGGCTCTCTACTATGTCGAAATTACCTGGTCATGCTTTGATTGTGGATTTCCATGCACAATCTCCAGAGAAGGCGAAGCGCGTACTCCTCCTTTATCTGATGCTTCTTTTCGGAACTAACGCTAACGAGTCTCTAGCTTCTCGAACTGCTGGATCCTGTCATTAAACAGTCATATTCTGAGTCAATTACACCAACTTATCACTGGTCAGTCCCAGTAACAGGAGACGGAACCGTCGTTCATGGGCTTGAATTGTACTCAACTCCCCACTTTGAATGTTAGACTAACTCTGACAGGTACGAAGATCGTGCCGCCATGGGAGTCCATATGACCGGCGAAGCATTCAAAGTATTGATTCCGTACGTCCTTCACAGCAACCTTGACTCATAACAGCACCATCACTAAAGAGGATATCCTTACCGAACCGCCTATATTGGAAAATGCTAAACCTGTTGCAGGATTTCTAGTCCGTCCCAACGCACCTAACCATGGCAATTATCCCGGCGCATTCATCTGGACAGGCAAGTTCGTCACCGAGAAGGGTAAAGCAGATGAAGCTATTGAAGCACTTAAAGAGAATCTTCCGTACATTGAATCTTCTGAGCCGGAAACTATCAGTTTTCTCATTCTCAAGGGACTTGATGAGGAAGATGTGGTTTATGTTTGGGAACGGTATACGAGTGAAAGTGCATTGAGAGATATTCACCATAAGAGTGCTGGGTATCTTAGGTTGAGAGAGAAAACTACACCGCTCTATAAGAGTAGGAGTATTGATGGATATACTGAAGTTGCAGGATTCTTGACGAAAGAGGGTGGATTACTTTAATCAGGTAGTCGTTTCTGGAAAAAGTCCATCATGTTTATAGTTTGTTTATAAAATACAATTTGATTCTGGTGATAAAATTGACGTGTTCAAGATCTGATAGCAACTTCTAACGAATACGAGTCATCTCTGTCTCAGCGCTCTTGGGAATAGGTCCATCTGCAACAACCTCAGCAGCAAATTCATTATCTCTCCCGTCCATCGCAGCAGAAGGTTTCAACGTATCCTCCGGTTTCTAAACGTCAGCACAATACAATACATTTGAATACCATGGCAGGGAACAACAACACTTCTTTAATATTATTCGAATCCGTCAAGAACATGGTAAGTCGATCTATGCCCATCCCCCATCCACCAGTAGGAGGTAATCCGTATTCCAAAGCAGTACAGAAATTCTCGTCAATGATTTGAGCTTCGTCATCTCCTTGTTCTTTCTGACGAGCTTGTTCTTCAAATCGCAATCGTTGATCAAAAGGATCATTCAATTCTGTGTATGCATTGCACACTTCTTTGGTAGCCACGAAAGTTTCGAAGCGCTCGCACAAGCCAGGGCGGGATCGATGGTATTTGGCTAGCGGTGACATTAATTGGGGATGCCCTGTGATGAATGTAGGATTGATACATTGAGATTCGAGATATTCACCAACAAGCTACAAGTGTCAGATATGCGATTTTGAAAAAGAGCACAGGAGGGGGAATACTTTATCGAGAAGTCTTGCATTAGTGAGAGGCGGGGAACACTCGACATTATGCTGTTTGCAGATATCTTTGAGAAATTGACCAGTTTCCTCAGTATATAATTGATCTCCAGGAGGGAATTTAACACCCAAACTCTCTTCAAGACCAGTAATCATATCAATCCTTTTCCAAGGGGTTGAGAAATCGATGATCATCTCTTTGGTAGGATCATTTGGTTCAGGATGATATTTAATGACATATCCTCCTGTAATCTCTTTAACCATGCCACTCACCAATTCCTCTGTCAAGTCCATCAGATCATACATATCCGCGTAAGCCCAGTAGAATTCACAAGTTGTGAATTCGGGGTTATGCGTTAAATCGATGCCTTCATTCCGAAATTGTCGACCAATTTCGTAGACTTTTTCGAGGCCGCCGACTGTCAACATTTTCAAATATAATTCAGGTGCAACGCGGAGGAATAAATCCATATCCAATTCGTTATGATGAGTTACGAAGGGTTTAGCTGTGGCTCCCCCAGCAATCATGTTCATCATTGGTGTTTCAACCTCAATAAATCCTCTTGTGTCTAGAAAGTGGCGTAAGTAAGTTACTATTTTTGCTCTTGTGAGGAATTTGGCTCGAGTTGCATTGTTGAGAATTAAATCGAGATAGCGTTGTCGATACCGAGTCTCTTGGTTTCGTAATCCGTAAAAGGAAGAAGGGATGCTATGCAGACATGGCGAGAGTAGAACAATTTCTGTGGCAAAGATAGAAAGTTCGCCTTCGCCTGTGGTTTCTTTACTTTTGGGATTTGTTCGGCCCGGGAAGCCACGGACACCCACGATATCGCCTCGACCCAGAATGTCATGTACTGCCCAAGCTTCTTCAGATTTGGAGAATTGGATTTGTGCGGTGATTTGGAGTTTCGCGCCCTATCGTTAGCTCAATCTCAGTAGGGCAAATACATCGCCATGGAGATCATAGAATTTCAATTTTTTGTTGTCTCGGATAACCATAATTCTGCCTGCCAACGCAACTTCAGTCTCTTTCAACTGTTCTCCCCGTTTCAAATGTGAATATTTCTCAATAAACTCGGGGATAGACGTTGTTGTTGCGAATTTATGCGGATACGGGGCTGGATTTTTTGTTTCTCTCAGTGCATTGATCTCTCTTGATCTATTCTCGAAATGTTTCTGCACGTCCTTAGCTTTTTGAAATAGAGATTGGGAAGGGGATGGTACATGTGGAGCGAGTTCTTCGTCGTTCTCAGTTTTGGGTTTAGTTGCTGAAGGAGGTGGAGGAGGACGTTCAGCTGCTTTGGCTGCTTTCCTTGCTTCCACAGCGCGCTGTTTCTCTCGTTTTTTAAGCTCACTGGTTCGTTAGATCAGCGTGTTTAGCGGGTGCAAAACCTTTTAGAAACCATTTCACCGGTAACCCTTGCAATTAGAATGTACAGAGACACGGAAATTACGGGTCTTTGTGGAGATTGACTCCTTCTGGAGGTGCTTGGTCGCTCATGGTCGATGATGGATTGTGACTTGAGTAGTAGCGTTGTGATTGACGTGGCCTGAAAGATTGAAAAGTTGCGTATTGAAGGATCGGTCTATTGTATGCAGGTCGAGTCGCTAAATATAGTCTAGAAAGAGCAATTCGCATAGACGCCGTCCATTAGCAGTTTGTATCTTTATGACTCGTGGGTTTAGAAAGAAAGGGGGAAAATTTTTGAGTCACAGAAATTCATCAACTTTCAAAAATCACGTGAATTCAGCAAGAAGCTCGCTGAAACGCTTCGTGAGATGGGTGGGATACGAGCAAGCGATCATGATGATGAATGTCAATTAAATAACTACTACGCTAAGAATTGATAAGCGACTTTGAGAACCTAGATCAACACTCGGAACCCCGTTCCTGGTGCTCCAATTTCTGTTACTCCTGATACACGATCCAATTGCCCTTTATATTCAGGCTTATACAATGCTCCAGTAAAAGGATCCGACACAGACGGCGAGCCCTTGTAGATGGGGGTAAATGACGCTGCACACACTGAATACGGAGCGAATTGATCATAGTCAATTTCAATCGCATCTCGTGTATTTCGTTGAGCTACCGCAATAACCCTGTTAGCCTGTACAATTAGAACACTGAAACGAAAGTTGTATACCCTCTCTACTGCATCTGGTTTGCCGACTCCAAGCGCAATGTAATTTTGTGCAAAAACAGCAGCTGTAGCACTGTTCTTGTACTTGTTGAATTGAGTCATGGCTTGCATCAATGCCAGACCCTTGTGTTGAGGGATCAGGTTGAAGTTGGTGAAATATGCAGCCAATTCAAGATTTCGTTTTATACCTTCCGGGGTTGATACATCTAAACCGCGTCGAGTCGTTTCCACAGATAATGCAACAATGTATTCACGAATCGTCTCGACCGTTTTCAAAACGTCATCGGACTCGGCTTTATTTGAAGCAGCATACAGAAGCAAAGTAAGTAAAATATCGCGGAATGCCACAATAGCTTCATCAACTTTGTTGGCGGTAACTAGTCTCAACGCTTCCCGCATTTGAGTAGTTTTGATTTTCTCGAAATCCCACGGCAATCGAGGTAATGAACGACTTCGATCCCCTTGATTACGTCGCACATACAATTCCAAAGGAGGTAACCCTGGATTTGCCTCCAAATATGCTCTCGCCGACTGATAAATTTGTAAAAATTTGGGCTTAAGAGGTTCAAAATTGACCGCTCCAATCTGACGATTCAAAAGTTGCATTGCACTGTCAAATGAGCCAGCTGCAACGTGGTCTGCCGCAAGAGGCGAATTGCGAACCCAGTATTCTGCAATGGAAAGACCTTCGACTTCAGCTGTTGTTGTTTCGAGAGGAACATCTTCGCCACCTACTTCTTCACCCATGTCCCAACCTCCAACCGGTTCACCGACATCTTCCCATGATTCACCATCTTCAGCAACGTTGATGAGATCTGTTTCTTGGGCTCGTTCGATTCCGTTGACGAGACCATTAACGTCGGCATGACCGTTAACGCCAGGTTCTTCGATTGTGAGATCACCGAATTCATCTGACAAGGCCTTCTCTAGAATCGTGCTTGAAGATGGGAGAACAGGCCAATTAGACTGTGCAGGGGCAATGGGTTGAGGAGGTTCCAGTATCTGAAAGTTGCCGGTAGGTAATTTAATGTCTTCCTCGGTTAGACCAGTGGCTTCAAGGATTGAAGCACACTCTTCCGTCAAACCATATGTCTTTGCAGCAGCATAGGCAAGTGAGTCTAAGTTAGTCGAAGGACACAGGGGGAAGGTACAGAGATCCAATTCTTTGAATATTCGAATTCTAGTCTCAATGTCGCCAGTCCAAATGCTGTTCTGGAATTCACTCTCATAATCTCCTCTGTGTTCCGCAATCTTACTCATCCTACCGAGTTTGGGTATGTCGCCGGTTAAAAGGTACAAGAAACTCAATTTATTGAACTTCTTGAGTTTTTGATACGCAAGTTCCGTAATTTGAATGTTTCCTTGTGAGATGGCAGCTTGTGAAAGACTTAACCATAACGTAGGTTTATCTAGAGTACGGGCGACGTCGAGAGCAACTTCGAGATTGCCGCATTCAATGGCTAATTCGAATCTGGTGGATGGTTCTTCAACGAATTGTAACGCAATCTGAATTAGCAAGTTTGGGAAGGGGGAGGTACCTCGGGATATCCTTTCTTTTGTAAGTAGCCGATGATGCTTTGTCCAACGAGGTTACTGGTTTTGATAATGCGCACCATTTCTTTGTATTCTTTCCTTACCAAGGCAACTTTGAAGCGGTATTCTGTAGGATCGATGTTGATTGAATCGACTTTTCCATCACGAGTGAGTACTGTCAACGTTCTGCCACGAACGCGGATGAGGTAGACTACATTTGCCAAGGTTCGAATAACTGCAGCGTCACCAGTGCCGGGATTGGGAAGGAGGTATTTGACGTGGTTGAGAGTGCTATAAAGAAGGACTCCAACTGTGTCGTCCCAAATCGCTGATTTGATGCGGATGGTTTCGTGGATGGAACAGATTTGTTCGAGAGTTTTAGTGGCGATGGTGATTGTGTGTTTTCCCAGAAGAGCAACTTGTGATCCATCGGAAGTCCAGTAGATGTACTTTACGAAGGGAGTTGTGAGAGTTGCAATAACTTCCTTTTTCTGGATGTCGTACAAAATGACTTCCTTCTGAGTGCAGAGAATGAGATTTCCGGTTCCGCCATAGTGGATGTCGATAACACCGGGTTGAGGAGCTTGGATACTTCGGGTTACAGCGTTGCTGAGATCTTTGATATCGATGGTTTGTGTTTCCTTATTGAAGACTGCGAAACGATTGCGAGCAACCCATACTGCAGTTGTACCGTTCCCTCGTTTTGCTTCAGTGCTATCAACAACACCACCTCCGTCACGAGGTAAGTTGATCAACACGTAGGTTCCTCCATCAACATTAGATGAGACAAGAATGGATCGGTCGGCAGAGTTGTAGCTGATTGATCGAGGTGGGTTCCAGGGCTGTCCGAGTTTCCGGAGGGAAACCAAATTCGAAGATTCGGTATTGGAATTGAGATCGTATGATCTGAGAAATTTGTCCTTTGTAACGAAAAACAACGTATTTTGAAAGATTGTATAAGCAGGTCTTTCTCGCTCAAGTTTAAACACCATTACACCATTATCATGGCCTACAATTAGTATAAGTACACAAACAAAAAAGGGAAGGAATACCAG
>Ga0335073_10006417_pt1 | contig 16510 bp, 15 predicted proteins | sample Lox_Sample_22_FD_207093 | JGI IMG/M metagenome (GOLD analysis project Ga0335073, IMG submission 207093) | Soil microbial communities from Loxahatchee National Wildlife Refuge, Florida, United States - Lox_Sample_2.2 | ecosystem: Environmental > Terrestrial > Soil > Wetlands | place: USA... | reverse complement strand
TTCCGGTCGTGTTGATGACCGGAACGCTTTCGATGCAGTCGATCATCAAGGCGCAGGGCTGGGCGCCGCAGCATTGGTTCCTGTTCGCGAATCCGTTCACCTTCGTCGCCGCCAACATCCTCTATGTATCGGCACTCGCCGAGGGCAACCGCACTCCCTTCGATCTGCCCGAGGCGGAATCGGAACTCGTCGCCGGATTTGCGACTGAGTACAGCGGGATGCGCTACCTGTTCTTTTTCATGGCGGAGTGGGGCAACCTGTTCATCATCGGCGCGATTATCACGACGCTGTTCCTCGGCGGATGGCAATTTCCACGCGTGACCAACAACGCGGTCGTGATGAACGTGCTGCAGTTGATCACGTTCAACGTGAAGGTGCTGTTCCTGGTTTTCCTTTCGATGTGGATTCGCGGCACCCTGCCGCGCGTGCGTATCGATCAGCTGATGTCGCTGTGCTGGAAGTATTTCGTGCCGATCTCGTTCGTTAACATGCTTGGCACGGCGGTCTGGGTCGCGATCTGGCCCGATGGCAACTCGGTTGCAGGCTATATCATGTTCGCAGTGGGGCTGGTGGTCGCGTTCATCTTCGTCCAGCGGGTCATTTACTACGTCAGGCGTTCGCGGATGGAACTTTATTTCCGTCCGACAATATAGAGGTTCGATGGGCGCGATCGGCGAATATTTTCAGAATATAAAGGAAACCGTCAGCACGATTTTCGAGGGTATGGCGGTAACGGCGTCGCATTTCATGCGCAAGCCGTACACGGTTCAGTACCCCGATCGTATCGCGGTGCGCGTGCAGGACACGCTGCCCTATCGCTATCGCGGAATTCTCAACGTCGATCTCGAGATCTGCACCGGTTGCCTCGCCTGCGAGCGCGCCTGCCCGATCGATTGCATCGTTATCGCCTGTGAGAAGGATCAGAAGACTAAGGTTCTCACGATTTCTCAGTTCGATATCGACATTATCAAGTGCATGTATTGCGGCCTCTGTAGCGAGCCGTGCCCGACCGGCGCGATTCATCATACGAGCGAGTTCGAAGGGGCGGACTTCTCGACGGAGAGCATGATTCGGCGCTTTGTGACGGATCCGATCGATGCGTACAAGCCGAAGAAGGGTCCCGAGACCGACGAACGTATCGCGCCGATACTAAATCGCGGCATGCGCTATATAAATGAGTTCGCGACCCCGGGCCAGGCCTGGGCCGGCGGCGCAGTTGTCAACGGGGCGCCACCTGCCGATGGGGAAGAGGAGGCGGACGCGCAGGAGTAGGGACCGGCGCGCGGGGGAACGGAATGCTTCAGCAGGTTATCTTCTACGCGATCGCGGCGCTGACCGTCGGATCGGCCGCCTTCACCGCGTTCTCGCGCAACATTGTATATTCCACTTTCGCGCTGCTCGGCGCCTTCATGGGCGTGGTAGGAATCTACGTCATGCTCGCCGCTGATTTTGTCGCGATGGTGCAGCTCCTCGTGTATGTCGGCGGAATCCTGGTCGTGACGATTTTCGCGGTGATGCTCACCCAGGGTATCGCCGACGTCACCGTATCGAATCGTGAAGTCGGCGTAGTGCCGGCGCTGGTTGTTTCAGTCTTCGCAGTGGGCGTCATGATTTACGCGGTGGTCCGCACGCCCTGGCATCAGGCGGCGCCGCAGGTCGCACCGACTACGTATGGGATCGGCAATGCGTTCCTGGGCGAATATGTACTGCCCTTCGAAGTCGCGTCGCTCGTGCTGCTCGCGGCGTTGATCGGTGCGATTGTAATTTCGCGGCACGAGGCAAAGGAATAGCGGGATGGGCGGGGGAATTACCCTTTATCATTTTCTGGTGCTGAGCCTGATCGTCTTCGGCCTCGGCATGTACTGCGTGCTCTCGCGCCGCAATGCTATCGGCATCCTCATGGGCGTCGAGCTGATACTCAATTCGGCGAATATCAACTACCTCGCATTCAACTTTTACGGCGGCGCCAAATACGACGGCCAGATCTTCGCGATTTTCGTGATCATGCTCGCCGCGGCTGAGGCCGTGGTCGGTCTCGCTGTCGTGCTCGCGATTTACCAGAACTTCAGGACCATCGACGTCAGTGCAACGGAGACGATGAGCGGTTAGTGCCGATGGACCATCCGATTCCAGTCAGTTTCATCCGTCTGATCATCCTGCTGCCTCTGGTCGGCGCGACGATTAACTTTCTGCTCGGGCCGTGGCTGCAGAAGAACGTCGGCAAGGTCGCGATCAACATCGTTGGCTGCGGCGCCGTAATCGCCGCCTTCGCGATCGCCGTCAGCGCGCTCGTGCGCATGTTGCATCTGGTGCCCGATGATCGCTTCATGATCGACTACCTGTGGCCGTGGATGCATATCGGCGGGCTCGATCTCGATATCGCGTTCTGGCTCGATCCGCTCTCGATGATCATGACGCTGATTATCACCGGCGTCGGCGGCCTCATCCACATTTATTCGACTGGCTATATGCACGACGAGGATTCGTACTGGCGATTCTTCGGCTGGCTGAACCTGTTCACGTTCGCGATGCTCACGCTCGTCCTCGGCGACAACCTATGGCTGATGTTCGTCGGATGGGAAGGTGTGGGTCTCTGCTCATTCGCGCTCATCGGTTTCTGGTACACGACGCTCGCCAATACTACCGCCGGCAACAAGGCGTTCATCGTCAACCGCGTCGGCGACCTCGCTTTCGTGATGGCGCTCTACGCGCTGTTCCAGGGCCTCGGCGCGATCGGACATCCGACCCTCGTGACGCGCGAGATCGCGAAGTACGCGCCGATGCTCGCCGGCGTGCACATGCCCTATTTCGGCTGGAGCGTCGTCGGTTTCTCGACGTTGCTAATGTTCATCGGTGCGACCGGCAAATCGGCGCAAATACCTTTGTATGTGTGGCTGCCTGATGCGATGGCGGGTCCTACGCCTGTCAGCGCTCTCATCCATGCGGCGACGATGGTCACGGCCGGTATCTACATGGTCGCGCGCCTCAATTTCCTGTTCTCAATGGCGCCGGCGACGATGACTGTGATCGCGGTGATCGGCGGCCTCACTGCACTGTTCGCCGCGACGATCGGACTCGCGCAAAACGACATCAAGAAAGTTCTCGCGTACTCGACCGTGAGTCAGCTCGGATACATGTTCGCTGCGGTCGGCGTCGGCGCGTATGCGGCGGGCGTGTTCCATCTCATGACGCATGCGTTTTTCAAGGCCTGCCTTTTCCTCGGCTCGGGCTCGGTCATCCATGCGATGGGGGGAGAGCAGGACATGCGCAAGATGGGCGGGTTGCGGCACAAGATGCCGATCACGTTCATCACCTTCCTCGCCGCGACACTCGCGATCGCCGGCGTGCCGCCCTTCGCCGGATTCATGTCGAAAGACGAGATCATTTGGCAAGCATATGCGCACGGGCACGTCTTCGTCTGGCTGCTGCTGCTGGCGGGCGCGGCGCTGACGGTCTTCTACATGTTCCGCCAGGTGTACATGACGTTTTTCGGCGAGTTCCGCGGCACGCACGAGCAGGAGCATCATCTGCACGAATCGTCGATGTCATATGTGCTGATCGTGCTTGGCGCGCTCTCGGTAGTCGGTGGTCTCGGAAACATTCCGGAGTTTATCGTCTCGTGGAAACCGTTCGAGGAATTTCTCGATCCGGTCTTCTCGTCTGAAGTAACGCGGCACGTAGTGGAATCGCATATCCGAAGCCATTCGACGGAAGCGATCTTTGCACTCATTACGTTCAGTCTGGTCGTTGCGGGATGGTATTTCGCCGACATGATGTATCGGCAGCAGACCATGGATCCCGAGCGCTTCAGCAGTATCGGCGGCGGCGCGCTGTACGACTTGGTACTCAACAAGTACTATGTAGATGAAATTTACGACCGTGCGTTCGTCCAGCCATACTTGATGGCGACGCGAGCGCTGGCTTGGTTCGACCTTCATATTATAGACGGAGTAGTCAATTTCGCCGCGGTAGTGATTCTGTTCCTGTCGTGGCTTTCGGGATTGTTCGACCATTACGTCGTCGATGGTCTCGTGAACGCCGCGTCGATCATCACGCTCGACGTAGGCAACCGGCTGCGGCGGCTGCAGACCGGATCAATCAACGGATACCTTTATGGAATTCTTGCGGCGGTGATGCTGATCCTGCTAGTGCGCGCGGTCGCGCGTGCGGGCTGAGGCAGACCAGGAGAGACGGGAAGAGCGACGATGAGTCACGCGCTGACGCTGATAACCTTCATTCCGCTGATTGGGGCGGCGATCATACTCGCGCTTCCCAACAATCTGACGCCGTCCTTCAAGTGGATAGCAGTGGCAACTACGGTGCCGCAGCTCTTCATCGCGTGGTGGCTCTATCAGAACTTCGACACCACTACCACGGCGATGCAATTCACCGAGAAAGCGCCATGGATGGCGGCCTATCACATCAACTATTTCATGGGCGTCGACGGTCTCAGCATCTCGATGGTGCTGCTCACTGCGATTATCTGCTTCTTCTCGGTGTTCGCGAGCTTTAGTGTCAGCCGCGCGGAAAAAGGATACTATGCACTGCTGCTGATGCTCGACGCCGGCATGATGGGCGTGTTCGTTTCGCTCGATTTCTTTCTGTTCTATATTTTCTGGGAAGTGATGCTGCTGCCGATGTACTTTCTCATCGGCATCTGGGGCGGTCCGCGACGCGAATACGCCGCGATCAAGTTCTTTCTTTATACGCTACTCGGTTCGGTACTGATTCTGCTGGCGATGCTGGGGCTTTACTTCTACAGCCCGATACCTACCTTCGACATGACGCAACTTGCGGCGAATGCGAGCACCTACTCGCTCAATTTCCAGCGCGTCGCCTGGCTCGCATTGTTCATCGGCTTCGCGATTAAGATTCCGGCGTTCCCGTTCCATACCTGGTTGCCCGATGCGCACGTCGAGGCGCCGACGGCGATCTCGGTGATCCTCGCGGGCGTGCTGCTCAAGATGGGCACCTACGGAATCCTGCGCGTCAACTTCGCGATCCTGCCCGCGGCGACGCATCAGATGGCGTGGCTGTTCCTCGGCGTGCTCGGCGCAGTCAATATCGTATATGGCGCGATGTGCGCGATGGCGCAAACCGACTTCAAGAAACTGATTGCATATTCCTCGATTAGTCACATGGGATACGTGATGCTCGGCGCGGCGTCGTTCACCGCCGCAGGTATCAACGGCGCCGTCTTGCAGATGTTCAATCATGGCACCGTCACGGCGATGCTCTTCATCCTGGTCGGCGTGATCTACGATCGCGCACATCATCGCGAGATTGCCGGCTTCGGCGGCCTCGCGCAGCAGATGCCGATTTACGCCGGCATGACCGGGTTCGCATTCTTCGCCGGTATGGGACTGCCGGGAATGTCGGCCTTCATCTCGGAGGTGTTGGTACTGATCGGCGCATGGCAGACGCATCCGATACTCACTGCGTTCGGTGCGGCGACTGCGGTGCTCACTGCGGGATACCTGCTCTGGACGTACCAGCGAATCTATCTCGGGCCGCTCAACGAGAAATATAAGGGATTCCCGGACCTCACTTTCCGTGAGGCCTTCACTCTTGTGCCTCTTGCGATCATCGTGCTCGTGCTGGGCGTCTATCCGCACGCGATTCTGAATCTGATGAATACCTCACTGGTGCATCTGAACCAGGTCGTGCTCGCCGCGCCCGCGACAGCGATCGCGATGCTCCACTAGGTAGGCGAGATGGATCTCGGAAACTTCGCGAGCTTGCAACACTTCGTCCCCGAGATGATTCTCGTCGCCGGTATTCTGGCGATCATTCTGCTCGATCTTGCCGTCGCCGGAACGTCAATCAGCAAGCGCTGGCTTGGATCCATCGCGCTGGTTACGTCGGTTCTTGCTCTCCTTGCGATCGCATTCGAGCCGGCGATGCCGGGCGCATGGCTGTTTCATCGGATGCTCGTGTTCGACTCGTTCGCGGTCTTCTTCCGCGCCTTGATCGGCCTCGCGACCGTGGTCGGCATCTGGATGTCGATGGGGTCGCGCGAAGTTCGTGACTGCGACCAAAGTGAGTATTACGCGATTCTGCTATCGAGCACCTTTGCGATGTTCCTGATGGCGGAATCCGCAAACTTGCTGATGGCGTATTTGTCGCTCGAGTTCGTCAGCCTGACCTCATATGTACTGACTGGATTTCTGCGCCACAATCGCCGCTCGCTCGAAGCCGCGTTGAAATACTTGATCTATGGCGGCGTCGCGTCGGGCACGATGATCTATGGCATGAGCTGGATCTTCGGCCTGACCGGCTCGATGGATTTCAGTGAGATAAACCGCGCGCTATCGGCCCCCGGGCATTTGCCGGTGCTGGCAGTATTCATTGCGCTGGTGCTGATCCTGAGCGGTCTGGGATACAAAGTGGCGTCGGTGCCGTTCCACATGTGGGCGCCCGACGTATACACTGGCGCGCCGATTCCGATCACGACATTCCTCGCAATCGGTTCCAAAGCTGCGGGTTTCGCGCTCCTGACACGGTTCTTCTTCCCCGCGATCTCGCATCTCGCTTCGGGCGGAAGCTGGCAGGCTCTCGCCGGGGTTGATTGGCCGCAACTGCTGCTCTTCGTCTGCATCATCACGATGACGCTTGGCAATCTGGCCGCTCTGCAGCAGACCAACATGAAGCGCCTGCTCGCGTATTCGAGTATCGCGCAAGCGGGTTACGCGCTGATGGGTTTCGTCGTGCTGTCAAACGACGGCATCCATGCGATGCTCGTGTACTTGTTCGCGTACTATGTAATGGATGCCGGCGCTTTCCTGGTCGTGATGATCGTTGCGAACTCGACTGGACGCGAAGATATCGATGCCTATCGCGGACTCGCCTGGCGCGGCGGAATCGTTCCGGCGATCGCGCTCACGATCTTCCTCTTCTCACTCACCGGCATTCCTCTGACCGTAGGATTCATCGGCAAGTTCTATATCTTCGCCGCAGTAATACGCAGCAAGTTTTATCTGCTGGCCCTGATCGGGGTGCTCAATTCGGTGGTGTCCCTCGGATACTATCTGAAACCGGTCTGGACGATGTTCCTGCAGCAGCCCAATGGCGACGAAGGCACAGTGTCCTTCGATATCTGGAACTACAGCCTGATGGGAGTGTTCGCGGTGGCGACGATCCTGTTCGGAGTGTATTGGGCGCCGATCAGCGCCTTCGCCGGCCGCTCGATCGCGTTCTTTACCGGCACAACCTGATTCAATTCTCGAGGCGCAGAAGTCTGCGCGCGTTCCCGCTCATTATCTTCTGTTGGTCATCCGAGTTGAGCCCGAGCGCTTTGACTTCCTCCGCCGGATGGGCCAGACCCGCCGCGAGGGGATAGTCACTTCCGATCACAAACTGGCTTGCACCGTAGTTCTGGATCAAATGACTGAGCATCGCGCGGTTGTGAGCTATGATGTCGAAATGAAACTGGGCCGCGTAGGTAGAAGGCGGCCGCGGTATCGCTGAGCGGCATTCAGGCACGAGCCGATAACCCATGTCGAGCCGGCCGACCAGCGCAGGCAGTGTGCCGCCCGCATGATAGAGAACAATCTGTAGATTAGGATGGCGCTCGAGCACGCCGCCATATATCAAAAGGGCTGCCGCGAGCCCCGTATCATAGAGATTGCCAACCAGGTTACCCAGGAAGTAGCGTGCGAGCGCTCCCGCAGGCGCGGCCTCGAACGGATGAATACAGACCGCCATCCGTAGTGATTCGGCCGCCGCCCAGAACGGCTCGAATTCGTGCTCATCAAGCTGTTTCTCGCCGACCTTAGGTGGGATCTCGACTCCGCGGAGCCCCAGCTTCGCGGCGCGCTCCAGCTCGCGAGCCGCACGTTCAGGATCCTGCAACGGCACCGAAGCGAGCGGCACGAAGTGGTTGGCATCTGACTTTCCCAGCGCGGCCAAAGCGTTGTTGTTTGTTTGCGCGATCGCCAGTCCGAGATCGGCGGAGACGTCGGGATACATCAGGAAGGGGACACACGATACCGCTTGCGCCGTGATTCCTTCGCGCTCCATGTCGGCGATGCGCGCATGCGGCGTTGAGATCGCACCGTCGATCGGCCGCATCGCACTCTCCTGAATGAGGAAGAAGCGGCGACCGTCGCGCTCCACGACTCGCGTGGCGAAATGCTTTCCTTCGCGCCCCAGGTAATCGATGATTTCGGGCGCGATGAAATGGTTGTGCATGTCGATCGCTTCCATGCGCCCTCCTCGCGATTCCAGTTTTACAGAATGAAACTGATTTTACCGTGCGGGCGCAGCGCTTCGATGTCGAGGATTGCGCGCCGCTCGCGAATTTTCAGCTCGCTATTCAATCGTGCGAGCTTATATTCATAACGGCCTATATACGTATCGATCGATTCATAGCGCATCCGGTAAACGGCGAAATTCGCAGTAGCCAGTACATTGTCGCCCTCGGCGCCGAGCACGCGCACATTGGAAATCAATCTACGCGTTCGTGAATGCGGATTTTCGGCCCACGCCGACTTGCCTAGCAATTGTTTAACGCGTGAGCGAACACGGACCGCATCGTCGGCGACAATGAACAGAGTATTTCGCGAGTCGCCTTCGGGAACGTCGGTTGGCGGGATCTCGTAGACTATATCCTCAGTGAGAAGTTCGAGCCAGTCTTCGAGGCGCCAGTCATCGAGAAGCGCGGCCTCGCGATAGAGTAAATCCTCGACCTCTTGCCGAGTGGGCAATTCAATGGTGCTCATGCTGCCCGCCTTGCGCGTCGCGCCTGAGGCTCGGTCATCAGTTGATTCCATCGTCGCCAGAACGCACGCATCTGCAGTTCGTCCGTGATCGCAGGCACGTCGCGTTTCATGCCGCGCGAGATATCCGACCACGCGACCTCGCGATTACGGAATCCGAGCTGGCAGGTCTCGAGCATTTCGACGTCATCAGGTGTAGCGAAGCCGCCCGGCCCGAGGAAGGTGAGAAAGTTATCGAGGCGCAGTGCGGAGTCCTCGGCGCTCTCTTCAATCGGCGCCAGCGCCCAGGCATTGACCTCCATATAGTCAGGCGAGACCGGATAGAAAGTCCGTACCGTGATCGCCATGATATCGTTGATTACGAGGTTCGGGAAAATTCCAAGATTGCGGCTGGTCTCGCAGATTCGCGCGGCGCGCTCGGGACCAAATCGCTCGTCGAATTTCCGCCGCAGCTGCGCGAAGTGTTCCTTGCGATGTTCTCCGAACGGTTCGACCCAATGCGCAATCGGCCGTCCCCAGGCGCTCTGATATTCAACCACCGCATGTCCGTTTCCGAGATCGAGCGCGGCTTGCCGGCGAGGAGCAGACAAATTCATGCCCTTGAGATCGATCCCGATGTCGCCCAGGAAGCTGAAATACCTCTGATGCGTCGGCAAGCCGTGATAGCCGTCGTAGCTATTTTCCACGAGCAACTTCCAGTTCGCGCGCGCGCTGTAAGATTGCTGCCCAGCGACGATCTTCATGCCCATCTCGGACTGATCCGCGACCAGATCGAGGTATTCGCGTGCGCCGGCAAGATAGTCATATAGACTCTGCGTATTGCGATCGAAACAGACGAAGATAAAACCGCGATAATTCTCGACTCGCGCAGGTGCGGCGAGCGCGAGTTCGTTGCGATCGAACGCCGGAGCATATGAGTCTTCGCCGGGAACGCCGATCAAGTTGCCCCGCGAATTGTATGTCCAGGCGTGATAAGGGCATTGGAAAGTCTTCGCATTGCCCGACCGCTGACGGCAAACCATCGCGCCACGGTGCGTGCAGGTGTTGAGCAGCACACGAACAACGTTGTCATCGCCGCGAACGAGGATCATCGGGCGGCCGACAACATTGCGCGAGCGATAGTCTCCCGCGTGCGGAACCTCGGACTCGTGTCCGGCGTAAATCCAGCACGTCTCGAAGATGCGCCGCCGCTCCATTTCCAGGCATTCCGGATCCACGAAGACGCGACGATTTACGCGAAAAAGTCCAGCGCTCTGATCGTCGATAATAAAATCACTATTTGTTTCGCTCATGATTTTCCCCACTGAGTAATCCGGTTAGCAGTACTACTTAATGGTAGGTTCCCAGGCCCAATATCGAGCGACCGCGCCCGCATCAACGCGCAGATCGGTTCCCGTGATCATTTCTGAATCATCTGACGCGAGGAAGGCGGCCGCTTTTCCGTAATCGGAGGGCCGCGGCAGCTTTTGCATCGGCACTCCCTTACGAAACGGCTCGAAAGCGGCGCGCAACTGTTCGGTATTCACGTGGGTAGTTCGTCCCCATCGCGCGGCCCGCTCAAGAGATTCGGAGGGATCGGTTGCGGTCGGCGTCAAACTATTGACCCGGATACCATGAGTGACCAGTTCCATCGCAGCCGAGCGTGTGAAGTTGAGGAGACCACTCTTCGCCGTGCAGTAGGCAATGTTATTCGGCTCGCCCTGGTGGCCAGCGGTCGAAATTATATTGATGATGCTGCCCGTGCGCTTCTGCGCAATCATCAGATTGCCGACATGCTTGGTGAAGAGGAAGGCGCCGGTAAGAATTATGTCGAGCTGCCTTCGCCATTCGTCCAGAGGCATATCGACAACACCCTTCTTGTTGAAGATAGCCGCATTGTTAACGAGGATGTCGATTCGTCCGAGACTCTCGCGTGCCGAGGAAACAACCCGCGTGACTTGCGCCTCGTCGGTAACTTCCGCCGTCAGAGCCAACGCGTGGCCGCCTGTGCTCTGAATGTAGTGCGCGCAATCCGCAGCGTTTTCGGCGCGCGAATCCACGCACACGACCGCGGCTCCTTCTGCCGCAAGCCCTTCGGCGATTCCACCGCCGATATTCGGGCTCGTTCCTGTTACTAGCGCAACCTTGCCCTTTAGCTTCACGATGGCGTGATCCTGTCCTGGTTGGCTTGCGGAGGTGCGACGAGGAAGCACTTTGACGAATTGAAGATCCAGGTATCGATAAATTCCATTTCCTTGGGAGCCCGCCGAAGCTCAGCGAGCGCGCCTGCGATGCACATCCAATTGAGTAATTCCTGTTGGCCGCTTTCTTCTACCGCCTTGGCCGGATAGTTGCGCCACAGATCATAGTTACCCGTGCGCAAAGCGTCGTACATTTCACGATCCGCGAGGGTATCGGGAAATAGATACTGATTCTTGGCCGTGAGGAACGCGTGCGACCATCCAGAGGATGCCAGCAAAACTACACGCCAGCGGCTTTGCGAGAAGATTCGCGCTGTGGCGGCGCCGAGCTCGAACAGGCGCCGCGGCGTGGGTGCAGGAGGATCGAGTTGAGCTTCGCTGGGAGGATTCTCGAAGTTTGGCAGACCGCCGCGTTGTGCAATTACCTGGCGGCCGTAGCAGTTAATGGCGAATGGAATAGTTGGATATGCAAATCCTTTCCGATCGTAGTCGAGGTAAAGGATTCCATTGGCGAACGCATGACCGAGAGGATGGTGCAGGGGTCTATACGAGTAAGCAGTGTCAAACCCTGCCTCGATTAAACCGCTTGCCAGATACTTGGCTGCAGCGACATGTCCCGGGAGCCGGAACCTCTTGTCGGCAGGTTCGTTCCATATGTTGTGAGCGGGCGGCCCGAACTCAAAAGTATCGTGCGCATAAATGCAGTATGGCGGTACGATTTCCTCGCGGAAGTTTTCATATTGGTCATCACCCCAAATGACTATTAAGTCGGGATGGAATGCATCGATTTGCGCGCGGGTTTTTCGCAACGCCTTCAGGAGCCGCTCGCGATGATGCCGGGCTGAGGCGGTGCCTTCGTCAAGGCCCCATTCCTCGCGCATCCCTGCCGGCCACGCCGAAGGTGTGCGGAGGCGCTCGGGCAGTTGAGGATTCTGAAGCATCCGCTTGAGAATCCACGACATGGCCTCATCGCGTCCCGCCAAAGGGGGATAGTGAGTAATGCCGGCTACCAGAATTTCGCCCATTTCGATTTCCTCCGGTTACTCAGTCTGCATCGGTCGCGCGATGAAGCACGCGCGATCCGTAAAGCGCCGCGATTTGAGCATCCGAATATCCGAGTACGCGCGACAGGATCTCATCATTGTCGCCGCCGAGCGCAGGTACATAGTCGCGTGCGCGTGACGCGGCATTCGAAAATTTGAACGGTGGATTCGGTATCCTCAACGCGCCAGCGCCATCGTTAACGATTTCGTAGCTGCCGCGTTCCTCGAGATGAGGCTGATTTATGGCTTCGCGCACTGTGTAATATCGCGAGCAAGGAACTCCGCCGCGCGTGATGATCTCTTCGCACTCAGCAACCGTCCGAGTCGATGCCCACTCGTCGATGAGAGCCATCAAGGTGCTCCAATTTTCCGAGCGAGAACGCAGCGAATTGAAGCGCGGATCCGATAGCCATTCCGGATGCCCCACGGCGCGCGCCAAGGAATCGAAATTATTGGGCTTTACCGACGCGATCATTACGTAGCCGTCTTTTGCGCGAGTCGGTTGAAATGTAGTTACGCGCGGACGCGGCGGAAACTGCGCTTCCTGATATTCGTATATCAGCATCCCGAGCAATCCATCCATCATCGCGAGATCGATGTAGTCTCCCGAGCCGCTGCGCTCTCGTTTCAGTAGCGCTGATTGAATTGCGCCGAAAGCATACGTGCCGCCGAGAACGTCGCCGACATAGATCCCGGTGTTGAGCGGTCGCTCGAGTCCGTTTTGATACGAAAGATTCACCAGGTCGTAGCCCGACGCCGCATGCAGCATCGGCGCGTATGCGCTCCGCTTCGCCCACGGACCGGTCTGGCCGAATCCCGAAATTGAGCAATACACGAGACGCGGATTTAACTTCGATAGCGCCGCATATCCAAGGCCGAGACGATCCATGACCCCCGGCCGCGAATTCTCGACTATCACGTCGGCAGTTGTCGCAAGCCCGTGAATGATTTCGATCGCTTCCGGCGTCTTGAGATCGAGCGCCAGGCTCTTCTTGCCGCAATTCAGGCTGGCGAAGTACGCGCTCTTGCTATCGCGGATAGGAGGCTGAACGCGAATGAAGTCGCCTTCCGGCGGTTCGATCTTGATCACCTCGGCACCGAGATCGGCGAGCAGGCGCGTGCAATGCGGCCCCGACACGATCGTCGTGAAGTCGAGAACCCTCACGCCGCCAAGGATTTCTTCACTCGGCCGCTGCGTCACGATGCTGTTCCTTCAAAAGCGACAGGTAGTAGCGGTTGAGGCGTTCCAGGTGCAGTTCCATCTCGGTCACTGCCGCGTCTACATCGCCAGCGGCGAAATGCTTCATGAAGCGGCGCCGCGACGGTAGCACCCAGATATTGCGCTGCTGGCCGATCGCGACGATGAAGTGCTGCATCACATCGACCAACGCCTCCATCACGATGACCATCACGGGGTTCTTCGTTGCGCGCGCGAGGATGCGATGAAAGTCGAGATGGATCCGCGCCTGATCGAAAAATGCGATCTTGTCGCGCGCGGCGCGTTCGGCAGCCGCGACGTTTTCATTGAGCGCTGCGATGTCATCGGCCGTGGCTCGTTCGCATGCCACCCTGACCGCGATCGACTCGACCAATACGCGCGCTTCGGTGAGATGCTCGGGCGTGACTGCGCCGAGATGGAACATGTCGCGCAGACCCATGATGATCGCGTCGCCGCTGCTTTCGCGGATGAAGGCTCCTCCGGTCGCGCCCTTTTGCAGACGCAGCAGGCCCGCGTTCTCGAGCGAGCGCAGTGCCTCGCGCAGCGTGTTGCGGGAGACGCCAAACTGCTCGGCGAGAGCGCGTTCGGGTGGCAAACGATCGCCCGCGCGCAGCCGGCGCGCCGCGAGTTCCTTGCGGATTTGCTCGGCGATCTCCTCAAACGCGCGCGGACTCTTGATGCGCCTGAATTCCGCCGTGCGCCCGGCGCGATCGATCACGCGTTCACGTGATCTGGCAGCCGCCTCCGCCCCTTCCACGATCTCGGCCTTGCTTTTCATTGGTTGAACCATTACTATCCGGCCTCGTCAAAGTCAAACAGCTTCCACCTATCGAGGTGCAGAGAATTGATCTCATTTGAACTCACCGAGGAACAGAAGCTCGCGCAATCGATGCTCCAGGATCTCGCGGCCAAAGCTTTGCGGCCCGCGGCACGCGTGGCCGATGAGAGCGAGGCGATTTCGCCGCGCACGCTCGCCGAGCTGTGGGCGACCGGTGTCATCCAGGCGCGTGCCGATGAGGATGCGCCCGCGCGCACCTGCGTGACCAACGCGATCGCGCTTGAGGAACTTGCCTTTGCCGATGCGTCATTCGCGATTGCGGCTGCCGCGCCGCTGGGTTTTCTGAGCGCGATTGCGGCACACGGCAGCGCGGCGCAAAAGAAAAAGCTCCTGCCGCTTTTCGCTGACGACGACTATCGAAGCGCAAGCGTGGCAATCGCCGAACCCGACTTCGCTTTCGATGTATCCGCAATCCGTACGAGCGCGGTGAAAACGCGCAACGGTTACCGTCTGAACGGCGTCAAAGGTCCGGTTCCGCTCGCGGAGAAGAGCAGCCACTTTCTCGTGATCGCGAATTTAGATGACAAGCGCGAAGCCTTCATCGTCGATCGCAACATCGCCGGCGTCATCATCGAGAGGAAGCGCGGCATCGGACTGCGGGCGCTCCAGATGGCGAATGTGAGTTTCAAAGACGTCGAGCTGGCTGGCGACGCACTCCTTGGCGAGGCTGCGGGATGCGATGTGCAGCAAATCGTCGATTCGGCGCGCGTGGCGCTCGCCGCGATCATGAGCGGCACCAGCCGCGCGGTCATGGAGTTCGCAATTCCCTACACAAAGGAGCGCGTGGTGCACGGCGCGGCGCTCGCGCAGAAGCAGGTGATCGCGTTTCGACTGGCCGACATGCGGATCGAAACCGACGCGATGCGCTGGATGGTATGGAAGGCGGCCTCGATTCTCGAAAAGGGCAAGGTCGCCACCCGCGAGGCGCAACTCGCCTATACCTACGCCGTCGAGCAGGCGATGTGGATCGCGGACGAAGGCGTCCAGATGCTCGGCGGCCACGGCTACCTGCGCGATAACCCGGTCGAGATGTGGTACCGCGACATCCGCACTTTGTCGGTGCTTGAAGGCGCCGTTGGCGTTTGACTATCGGACGCGACGAGGATTTTGAGATGGTTGATTTTGAACTGACTCCCACCGACGAGAAGCTTCTCGATTCCGCCCATCAGCAGGCGCTGATCGCGCGCGGCTACGCCGACTATTACGACAAGCATGAGGATGAGCTGCCGCCAAGAGAGTTTCCCGAGGCGGCAAAATTTCCCGATGTGGTCACGCTCGCGGCCGAAGTGCCGCACAGCAGCGGCCCGCGTATTCTCCACGCGCTCGTAATGTCGGAGGTCGAGTACGGCGGCATGGGGCTGCGCCGCAGCAAGTGGGGCCTCGGCAACACTGTGCTCGAAACAGTCGCGACGCCTGAGCAGATCGAGAAATGGAAGAACTACACGATCGCGATTGCGATCACGGAGCCGGGCGCGGGCTCGGATCCTGCTAACATCCGGACAACTGCGACGTTCGATCGCGAAACCGGCGAATGGGTTCTCAACGGCGAAAAGATTTTCATCTCGCAGGCCGCGTCAGCCGATGCTGCGATGGTCTTCGCGCGCTTCGTTGCGCCTGACGGCAGCCGCGGCATGACGACCTTCCTGGTCGAGCGCGGCACTCCGGGCTTCACCGTCGGTCCGCAGCTCAAGAAGCTCGGCATCCGCTCGCACGACACCTGCAACCTGCTGTTCGAGAATTGCCGGATTCCGGAATTCAACCATATCAAGGGTGACTTCAAGTCAACGATGTCGGTGTTCAACGACTCGCGCCCGATGGTGGCGGCGACGGCGCTCGGCGTGGCGCGCGCGGCGCTGGACTTCACGCGCGAAAAACTCACCGAGCGCGGAATCAACCTCGACTATCGCGCTGGCTCCAGGAGCCGGTCCGCCATAGTCGACAAATTCATCCGGCTCGAGGCGGCGCACGAAGCCGCAATGCTCACCGTGATGCGCTCGAAGTGGCTCGAACAGCAGAACCATCCGCCGAAAGTCGAAGCCTCGATCGCCAAAGCGGCAGGCGGCAAAGCCGCGCGGCGTATCACGCAAGGATGTATCGAGATTCTGGGCCCCGAGGCGGTGGCAGAATGCTATCCGCTCGATCGATGCTTCCGCGACGGACGCATCTTCGACATCTACGAGGGTGCCGGCGAGATTCAACGCCTCATCATCGCGCGCGTGATCCTCGGCTACACGAATCGCGACCTGCGCTGATAGTGTTGGGGCAGACACTGGAGGTAACGACGATGGCGAATTCGGAGGACTATCAGAAGGGCGCGGCGCGGATGAAGGAGCTGTTCGGCGTCGAGCCGCGGCCCGGCATGATGGAAGAGGATTTTCAGAAGCTCACGGTCGAGTACCTCTTCGGAAAAATCTGGACGCGGCCAGGGCTGGAGCTGCGTGAGCGCTCGATGATCACGATCACGACGCTGACCGTGCTGGCGCGCAATCCCGAGCTGAAGACGCATCTGCGCG
>Ga0335073_10006416_pt1 | contig 16511 bp, 19 predicted proteins | sample Lox_Sample_22_FD_207093 | JGI IMG/M metagenome (GOLD analysis project Ga0335073, IMG submission 207093) | Soil microbial communities from Loxahatchee National Wildlife Refuge, Florida, United States - Lox_Sample_2.2 | ecosystem: Environmental > Terrestrial > Soil > Wetlands | place: USA... | reverse complement strand
CATCGTGCAGGGCGATCTCTTTCAGACCAACCTCGCCGATGCTACGGTGGTGACGCTTTACCTGCTCCCGCAGCTCAACCGGCGACTGCGGCCGAAGCTGCTTGCGCTGCGCCCCGGCACGCGCATCGTCTCGCATGCCTACCTCATGGATGACTGGCCCCCGGATGAGCGGATCGAGACCCCCGAAGGACTCGCCTACCTGTGGATCGTGCCGGCGCACCTCGACGGCCGCTGGATGTTCCGTGCGCGCGGCGGCTCCGAGCGCTTCCCGGTTACGTTCATACAGACCTACCAGAGCCTCGTGGGACTCGTCGGGGATGCGGGTGAGCCCTTGATCGATGCGACGCTCCATGGCTCGCAGTTGCGCTTTGCCTTCGCCGACGGGGAGGGCGGGCGCGTCCAGGTGGCCGGCGAGGTCGATGGGGCGCGCATCGAGGCGCGCGTGACGCGCGGCGGCCGGAGCGAGTACTATCTCGGCACGCGCAGCGGGTGATTCGCACGCCCCCGCTAGCGTGCGGCGGCGACCGGCCGCTCGCGCGGCGCGATCAGCTGTTCCACCCGGTTACGCAGCGCCGCGAGCATCGCCGGAAGCTCCTTGCGCAGCGCGTGCCTGATGACCGGCCGCGGAATCCAAAACCCCGGGTCCACGAACACCTCGTACTCGACCAGGGTCGCGGCGCCGCTCGACTCGAGCGACCAGGTGCCGTACTCGGACTTCAGATCGCCGCCGACGCGGTGGAAGTCGATCCGTCCGGGCTCGTGGTACTCCGCGCGATAGATGGAGACGACCGCCGGCATCAGCCACGAGTACTTCACCACGTGCTTGACGATCTGCCAGGAGCCATCGGGCGCGGCGGCGAGCAACTGACAGCCCTTCAGCCCGGGAATGAACGCCGGGGCGTGCGCGCAATCCTTCAACGCGCCGAAAATGGCGCGCGGCGGCGCATCGATGAGGATCGCGGCCTCGATATGCGCATCCGCACCGTCGTGGCTCGCGCGCTCGATGATCTGTCCGCTCGCGAGTCGCTGCGCAGCCCCGGGCGTGTCGACCCACGCATCGTGGGCTCCGGCCCAGTGCGGCAGGAGCCCATAGAGCGCGGCAACGAGCAGCCCGGCCCTTCTCACGCCTCATCCTCGCCCACGGCGCATCGCACGCGCTCGGATTTGCCGCCCATGGTAACCTCGTCCCGGGCTCGAGGGGGAGAGGAGCGTGAAAGTCCAATCGCTCTGGGTCGGTGCAGCACTAGGCCTGCTCGCGGGCACGGCCCTGGCCGCGCAGTGCCGCGGGGTCGGTTTTCCTGCGACGGTGACGGTTGCGGGCACGACCTTGCGGCTCAATGGCCTGGGCGTGCGCAAGGCCACCTTCCTCAAGATCAACGTGTACGTGGCGGGGCTCTACGTTGCGCATCCAACGCACGATGCGCGTGCGCTCCTTGCCGCGGACGGACCGAGCGAGCTCGTGCTCAAGTTCGTGCGCGGCGTCGGCGCACGCGACATCCGCGACGGTTTCTCGGAAGGATTCGCGAAGAGCGCGGGCGCGGCGCATGCGGCGCTCGCCGCGCGCATCGCCGAGCTCGAAGGCTGGCTCGGGGATATCAGTACGGGCGGAGCGATGACCTTCGTGCACATCCCCGACGCGGGCGTCGAGGTGAGCATCGACGGTCGGGCGAAGGGTGTGATCCCCGGCGAGGATTTTGCGCGGGCGCTCATGGCGATCTGGATCGGTGCGGTGCCACCCAACCCGGAGCTCAAGAGAGGACTCCTCGGCGGCGACTGCAGCTGAGGGGAGCCGTGTCCGCCCCATCCCGGCGGGAGGAGCGCCCTGAGCGCGGCCTAGGGCGGGCTCTGCGGCGCCTCGCCGGCCGCCTCGTGCACGAACTCAACGCCGTTTGGCGTGCCGAGGCCCGTGACCGCATCCCATCCCGGAGTCACCCGCAGCGAGGAGTCCGTGCCGAAGGTGAGAACGAACCAGCGCGTGGTGACGTTGCTGTCGAACAGGGCGCTGTAGAAGGACTCACCGCCGCTCAACGGCTGCGCGAGGTCACGCGCAGACTCCACTTGCAGCTTCGGCCGGGTGCTCGAGAGGATGAATCCCGCCGGATTGCTGGGCGAGCTCACGGGCAGCACGTCGGTGAGCGCCCGCGAACTCAAGCCATAGAGCGTGTAGGTGGCGGTGCCGAGGAGCTGCTCGGCCTGCTCATTGGCGAGGGTCCACAGGGCCGTGAACATTGGCGAGGCGACGCTGGTGCCGCCCACCACGCCGACGAGGAAGTTGTGACCACTGTCGTCGGCGGAGACGATGGCCTCAACGCCGGTGTAGGGGTCGCCGACCCAGGAGACATCCGGCAGCAGGCGCTTGGGGCCCGCAAGGCGGCGCTGGAACGGGGGCTTGTGGAACACGCCGCTCTCACCGCCCCCGGCGCCGTAGAGGAATCCTTCCTGCAGGGGTGGCACGAGCGGCGGATTACCGAGGGCGGTGGTGTCGGCGATGCGCGTGATGTTGGCGCCCCACCCGGTCTGCATGGCGATCGAGCCGTCCTTGTGCAACCCCACGCTCACCCCGCCGAGCGCGGTCGCCCAAGGGGAGCTCGCCGGGTACTCGACATCCGAGTAGCCGAGCGCGGCGACGTAGTCTCCGGCGTCCCCTGAGGAGTAGTCGACCGAGATGCCCCGGGCGGCCGCGAGCTTGTTCGCCTGCTCGAACGCGGCGAACGTGGCCGCATCCTGCTCGGACTCCGGCCAGCCGAAGCTGCCGCTGATTGCGACGACGCCGGGGAGGGAGGCTGCCAGAGCGACCGCATTCGCGAGGTTTTGCGTCGTCTCATCGGGGGAGACGACGACGACGATGCCGGCACCCGGGGCGATGGAGTGCACCCATTCCACATCGAGGGAGGTCTCATCGGCCCAGCCCGACAGCGTGGTGTCGGAATCGTACGGCGCCGCACTCGGCGTGCCGATGACCGTGATGTTGGGGGCGGGCAGTCCATAGACGGCGGAGAACTCCGCCGCATCCGTCTGAATCGTGCTGGAGCCATACGCCTCGATCACCGCAATGGTCTCGCCGGTGCCGTCGATGCCGTTCTGATAGAGGGGGCTCAGATGGTAGGCGGTCCAGATATCGCTCGGCTGGTAGCCGCAGGGCGCCCAGGTGCCGGGCGTCGTGTTGCTGATGCTCTGCCCGAAGCGATTGCCGAAATAAACCGCGGTGGCCGTAGCGGAATGGAACGTCACCTGCACGGGCGGGAGAAAGCACTGCGCGGAGTAGAAGAGCCCGTCTGCGACCTGTCCCAGCGGAACGGACTGAAACGCTCCGCTCGTCGCCGGCTGCGCGAATGCGAGATGCGGCCTCATCAGGTGCTGAGCGAGCCCGCTCACCGCGCTCACGGACGCTGCGAGCTCACCGGGGAGCTTGGGGTCGGTGGTGTTGGCGCGCACGATGAGGCCATCGACGCGGAACAGATCGATCGACACGTCGAACGCCGACTCGATGTCGCCGATGGCTCCGCGGGCGGCGAGCGTGCCGGGCGCGCTCGCGACGGGCTCGAGATGATGGTTTCCGAGAAAGCGCTTGAGGCTCTGCTCGTCGGCGGGCTGTGGGGCGAGCAGCGCAGCGAGCTCCGCGCTCGTCAACCACTGGTGAAACGTTGGGGATTGCGGATCGTAGAGGCCCGCGAGCGCCCGATCGAGCCCCTGCTCGGTCTTCAGGTGCAGCGAGACGGTGATGACCTCGTGCGGATCCGCCGGTCCAAGGTCGGCAGCGCGCCCGACGTACCACGGTGTGTGATTGGACAGCGGCGTGCGGGACTGCGCCCATGCGTGACCGCCCGATGCGGCAACCGCGAGGAGGCTCACGGCCACGGTGAGTCGAAGCGGCCCGCGCATGGTGCTCTCCCCTGACGTTGTTATGCGCGGCCGGCTCGGGCACGCCGCGCGTCCGCGCCGTTGCGAGCGCGGGCGCAGCAGAATATGCAGCGCACCGCAGCGAACGTCAAACCGGTATCGGAGATCGTGTCCGCGAGAATCGCCACTGGCCTCGCCGGCCGAGGGGGGTCGGCCGTCCCGGTGTCAGCCGGAATGAGGGGGTCAATCCGAAGAGCCAATCGTTCCGGGTAAACGAAGCCAGTGGCGGAAAAGGGTCGCGGAATGCCTCGACCCCGATAGCATCGCCGCACGGCGTCGCCCGAGCCATCGGGCAAGCGAGCGAGGTGCTCTGGCCCGTAGGGGCCATGCGCATCTCTCCCCTTGGAGAGAGTCACTCGTTGGTTGCGACCCGTGCGTCGAGCACTGCCCGCAAGCGCGCGCTGCCGCGGTTGCCTACCGCGCCGGCCAGAATCTCCCCGGTGCTCGCCAGGCGTTGGTAGTAGGCCTCGTCGAGCACGCGGTCCGCGCTCAGAGCGGTCGCGCCGAGCGCGCCGCCTGCCAGCAGGTCCGGCCTCGCCGCCCACACCAGGACATCGGCAGGCGCCGCGGGGGACACGGACACCTGATCGCCTGAGACTGCCTTGAGCGTGAGCCTGGTAGCCGCGCCGAGCCGCCAGTTGCTCGAGCGCTCCCGGAACTCGCCCGCCGCCCGCCCCGTCATGAGGAAGAGCGCGAGCGGGCCGCCATCTCCGTTCGCCGGCAGCGTGAGGGCGAGGCCGCCGAGCGTGTAGAAGGCGGGCGCGCTCCAGCTGCCATGGCGCCGGACGAGCAGCACGCCGGCGCCGCCCTGGCCGCCTGAAATCCAGCCGACGCGCGCGTAATCGGGCACGAGCAGCACGCCCACCGCCCTCATCAGCAACGCCGCGGTCGAGCGATCGTGCTCGAGGCGGGCCGCCAGGGCGACTGCGCGATCCACGCGGCTTTGCGCATCGGCGGCCGCGGAGTTGAGTTGCGCGGGCGAGGGTGTCTGGGCCGCGGCGACGAGCGCGGCACCGCCGAGGAGTGCGGCAGGGACCCTCCGCAGGAGCCCGCGCAGGATGGGACCCATCCGACTAGGGCCTCGCGCGCTTGGGGAGGCGCGCCGCAGCGCTCCTCGACAGCACGCGCATTGACTTCACGATGCAGCGCTGCGGACCGGCGAGGCCGTAGCGCACCTCGATGTCCCAGTCGATCGCTCTGCAGACCAGATTGGTCGAATCGAATCGGGTGACGAGATGGGCGTCCGGGAACAGCAGGGTGGGACAGCTGCCGGCGAGGTCGAGCCGGAAGAAGCGATCGGGAAACACACGGATATAGAGCGTCTTCGCATCCGGTGCCTTCCAGCTCGCGAAATCCCCGGGCCGAAAGCAGGTGGATGCGGTATCGGGGTGGGCCGCGAGCGCCTGCGGCGCTACCGAGCCTGCGCACACGAGCGCCGCGCTCCAGAGGAGGATGCACCGACCGAGCGACATCGCGTACGACTTTATCACGAGCCGCGTCGCGCGTGAGGCTGGTGCGCCGCGCCGCCTGCTGCGGTGGTGAGCTGGCGCTCGAGCGCGGCCTTGCCCGCAAGTCGGGCCAGCTCCGCGAGCCGGCGGGCGTGCTCCGGGGAGGCCGGCCGGTAGCCCGCGTGCGAAGCGAGCCGGTGCGCCAGCACCTCGAGCGCCATGCCGTTCTCCCGGCGCGTGAGCAGCTGCGCGAGATAATCATCCGCGAGCAGATCGGCGACCCTCGGATCGTCCCACATCGAGGCGGCCTCGAGCAGCGCTGCGTATTCGCGCCACGCGTGACCGCCGCGGCCATGCGCCGCAATCCATTGCTCGAGCTCGTGCCACGCAGCGGGGATGCGTCGCAGACGCACCTGGGTATGCGCGCGGTCGAGCATGCGGTGACGCTCGGCAAGGTGCTCCGAGCGCACCCGCTCGGCCGCGCGCTCCTCGACCGAGCGGATCTCGATGCCGAGCAGCAGGCGATGCTTGTGGATGATGCCGCCGGTGAAGGCAAAGAGGGTGAGAAAGGCGAGCTGCGAGAGCGCGATTGGCACGGCGAGCGGGGCGCTCGCGAGCCACAGGCCGTAGGCGCACGCCGTGGCCGCAAGCAGCGCAAGCACCAGTGCGAAGTAGTCACGCCCCAGACCACGCATGAACGCGTGCAGCGCCCGCGGTGAGAGCGCATGGAGCGGGCTGTGACTCACGGCGAGCAGAGCGATGTGGGCCGGGAGGAGCGCAATCAGCAGGAGCGCGGAGGCCACGAGCACGGGAGTGCCGCCGAGTGAGCGTAAGTAGAGCACGAGCGCGACCCCGATGAGCAGGAGCAGGAGCTGCGCGAGCGGCCGCAGCTCATCGAGCGGGTTGCACATCTCGAGGGAGAGGACCGGAGCTTCGCGCTCGCCGGCGATCGCCGCATCGAGCAGCACGAAGCAGTACTTGAAGAAGCAGAACACGAGGATCACCGCGAGCGGGATGCCGAACAGTCCGAGCTGCGCGGCGAGGACGAGCGCGATCGTGAACGTGCCGGCGAGCAGCAGGGGGGCGGCCTGAAGGGCCAATCGCAGGTAGCGCAGCACCGAAGACCTCGCGCCGCGGGTGTCACGGCACCCACGATGGAGCATAGTCTCGTGGTTTCGCGAGCGTAAGGAACCGTGCACGCCTGTGAGGTGCCAGCGCCTCGATATGTCACCCGGCTGCCACTACAATTTGCCCGCCGGTCAAAATGGGCGCTGGAGCCGTGCGCCCCCCTGGAACCCCCACGCAAGCGCGGGGTCATGTGGGATAGGGGGGATCCGGCAAGGTGAGCTCGGCCGCGGGTACGCAAGAGCGAGGATGACATGAGCCTGACAATCAAGCCGATACTGCCGCGCTTCGGCGCGGAGGTCTCCGGCGTCGACATCACCCGACCGCTCGATGAGGCCACGCGCCGGGCAATCCGCGACGCGCAGAACACCTGGGGGATCACCGTGTGGCGCGACACGGGCCTCGACGATGAGACGCACATCGCCTTCAGCCGCATCTTCGGCCACATCGAGCTCGCGCCCCGGATGCAGGGCCGGCCGTACCGGCATCGACACCGCGAGATCTTCGACGCGAGCAACCTCGATGCGGAGGGCAACATCATCCAGGATGAGCTGCTGCGGCTGCACAAGCGCGGCGACCGGCTCTGGCACACCGATTCCTCGTTCATGGACATTCGCTCGGCACAGTCGCTGCTCCTCTGCCATGAGGCACCGCCGGTGGGCGGTGAGACCTGGTTCGCCGACACGCGCAGCGCCTACGCGGATCTGCCGCAGGCGATGAAGGACCGGATCGAGGGACTCAAGGTGCGACACTCGCTGTGGTGGTCGCGCAGCCGCGCCGGCTATCCGCTCACGGAGGAGGAGATCGACGCGCGGCCGCACGCTGTCCATTCCCTGGTGCACGTGCACGAGGGCTCGGGCCGTAAGGCGCTCTACGTCGCCGCCCATGCGCGGGATATCCTTGGAATGCCGCGCGATGAAGGTCGCGCGCTGCTGCGCGAGCTCATCGAGTTCGCGACTCAGCCGCAGTACGTCTTCAACGTCACGTACCGGCGTGGCGACATGAGCATCTGGGACAACCTCTGCAGCATGCATCGCGGTGGGGATTTCGAGGATCTCACTCACCGGCGCGACATGCGGCGCACGACCATTCGCGAGGGCGCCGCGCCGGTGCAGCCGGACGATCCCTTCACCGACCTGTTCGTGGCATCCGGCGCGACTGCATTCAATCGCCCGCCGGCTCACCGAGGTGGCGGCTCGTGAAGGAGGTCGAGGGCCGAGTCGCATTCATCACCGGCGGGGCGAGCGGCATGGGCCTCGGCATGGCCAAGGCATTCGCGCGCCACGGAATGAAGGTGGTGATCGCCGATGTGCGGCCCGCTGCGCTCGAGGAGGCCATGGGGCATTTTCGCCGCACCGGCGAGCCCGTGCATCCGGTGAGCCTCGATGTGACGGACCGCGCCGCGTACGCGCGCGCCGCGGACGAGGCCGAGCGGAAGTTCGGCAGGATCCACGTCCTCATCAACAATGCCGGGGTCGGCCCCGCCGGGCCGATGCAGAGCGCGACCTTCGAGGACTGGGACTTCTGCCTGGGCGTCAATGTGGGCGGCGTCGTCAACGGGCTGGTGACGGTGCTGCCGCGGATCCTCGCGCACGGCGAGGACGGACACGTGGTTTCAACCTCCTCGACGGGTGGATTCTCGGCAGTGGGCGGGGCCGGGCTCTATTGCACCTCGAAGTTTGCGGTTGCCGGGATGATGGAATCGCTCGCGAGCGATCTAAAGGGTACGCGCGTCGGTGCCTCGGTCTTCTTTCCGGGCCCGGTGACCACCAACCTCGCCCAGTCGACTCAGGCCGTGCGCCCGGAGCACCTGAAAAGCACGCACGCGCCGCCGCCGCGCCCACGGCCGCCGCCCGCCGGATCGGGCGCGCCGCTCAACTTCGCCGAGATCTTCATGGATCCGCTCGAGGTGGGTGAGCGGGTGCTCAATGGCATTCGCCGGGGCGACCTCTTCATCATGACGCATCCGGAGTTCCGCGCCGGACTCGTTGCCCGCAGCGATGCGCTGGTGCGCGCGCTGCCCGAGGAGCCGATCAACGTGCGCCGCCGGGAGGCGCTCAAGGTGTTCGGCACGCTCCTCTACAACCCCATTTATGACTCGCAGCACCCGGTGCGGCCTCCGGAGGGCTTTCCTGCGCGGTAAGCGGAGCGTGCGCTTTCGGTTCCGCGTCCGCGCGCTTAAGATTCCTCCGTTCATACCACTCCGGGGAATCCCATGCCGCTTTCGCTCTACGATGCGACCGTTGCGTGCTATCGCCAGACCCTCGAGGCCGTCACGGGCCTCCTCGGCAAGGCTGAGGCGTTCTGTGCCGAGAAGAAGCTTGCGCCGGAGACGCTCATCCAGGCGCGGCTCGCCGAGGATATGCTGCCCTTTGCCTACCAGGTGAAATCGACCACGGTGCACTCGCTCGGGGCGATCGAGGCGGTGCGCAAGGGGGTCTTCTCACCTGACATGACGCCGCCGCCGGAGAGCTTCCCCGCGCTCAAGACGCGGATCGCACAGACCGTCGAGGGCCTTGCACGCATCGAGCGCGCCGAGGTCGAATCGTTCATCGGCCGCGACATGGCGTTCGTATTCGGCGAGCGGCGCATCGAGTTCACCGCGGAGAGCTTTCTCCTGTCCTTCACGCAGCCGAACTTCTACTTCCACGCAACCACCGCCTACGACATCCTGCGAGCGAAGGGCGTGCCGATTGGCAAGCGCGACTTCATGGGCCCGTTGCGGATGAAGAAGTGAGCCGCGCACGCCGCAATGGCGCGTAGCACACATTGCCCGGCCGCGGCTCAGCGCTCGCGGCTCAGCAATCGCGAGAGGTCGGCGCGCTCCTCGGTCGAGATCGGCCAGGACTCATCGCAGCTCGAGCAGTAGGCCTCGATCACCGAGCCCGAGCGCAGCAGCTCACGGAGCTCCTCGCGGGTGTAGCCGGTGAGCAGGCGCTCCTGATTGCACGCGGGACATTCGGCGGAGAAGGGTGCGGTGCTCGCCATGCCCGCAAGCAAGCCACTCGCTCGCGGTTTCGTCAAGCAGCGGCGCGCGCTGCCGAGGCGCTAGGCTGCGAGAGACGGCACGCGCCGCCTCAAGGCATCGAGAAACCCGGCCTGGTCGGCCGGGGAGATCACGAGTATCCGGCCGCGCGAGTAGGCGATCTCGAGGCGATCGAGCGACAGCGCCGGACCGGAGCGGGTCGTCCGCGATGCGCGCACCGAGGAGATCTCCGCGAACCGCACGTGCCACGAGAACGGTCCGCAGTGCGCGACGAGCGCATCGCGCTCGAGCTCGTAGTACGTCGAGCAGCTGACCCACACCACGGTTGCCGCAACGAGGACCACCGTCGCGACGGGAATCCAGAGCATGCGCGTGGCGTGGCTCGGGCCGAGGAGCAATGCCGCGAGCGCGACCAGCACGCTCGCGCCTGCGATGGCGTGGAGGCTCCCGTCCACCTTCGAAGGGAACCGCATGCGCGCTTCCGGGCCGGCGCCGCGCGCAAGAGCGCGCGCGGCCTGGCTAGGGGCTCGCCTTGGCCGCGTCGATCGCGAGTTGCAGCTGGCGCTCCGCGCGGCGCAGCAGATCCTCGGCGCGCAGCCCGTGACCGGCCATGTCGTAGTGATTGGCCGCACGCGCGCGCTCCATCTCCTGGATGGCGCGCACGACCTGATCGTGGACGCGCGCAAGATCGTGCCAGTCCCGGACAGGGTCAGCGGATGCGCCGGTCGATGCGAGCGAGACGGCGACCACGATTGCGAGGACGGCGCCCTTCACGATAAAACCCGCTGATCTCATGACGACTCCCTCAAATGGTCTTGTTTGCGACGGCGGACGGCTGGCCCGGCCGCGACAACTCTATCATGCAGGGCCGGCGAGCCGCAGGCTGTGACGCGCTCATCAACCGCGCTCGCTGCAGGGCGTACGCGGACCCTGATCGTGCGGCGCGCTGCACCCGCCAGGCCCCTCGCGAGCGTATCTTGAGTGTATATGGACCGCCCGTCGACGCCCTGCCTGCTCATCGAGGCCCGGGAGCTGAGCTGCGAGGAGGACGACGCGCTCGAGGCGGCGCGAGCCGGCGATGGTGCGGCGTTCTCGCGCCTCGTGCGCGCCCACCAGCGCGCGGTGTACAGCCTCGCGCTGCGTGCGCTCGGCAGCCGGTCCGACGCCGAGGAACTGGCACAGGATGTCTTCGTGCAGCTCTACCGAAGCCTCGATCGCGTGCAGTCGGCAACACACCTGAGAGCGTGGTTGCGCCGCACGACGACGCACCGGATCATCGATCGGGTGCGTCGACAGCGACGGATTCCCGAGATCCGTCCACTCGAGGGGGTCGCGGGCGACGCGGCGCTGATCACAGCCGACAGCGGCGCGGATCCCGTGCTCACGCGGCAGCTCGCACACCTCCTCGGCGCGCTGCCCCTGATGCCTCGGCTCGTCCTGCTGCTGCGGTTCCAGGAGGATCTCGATCCGGCGGAAATCGCCGCGGAGCTTGCAATCTCCGTGAACACGGTGAAGAGCCATCTCAAGCGGTCGCTCGAGCGGCTGCGCGTGCGCTGCCAGGAGACACACGTGCATGAATGAGCGAGACACCTCTGAGCTCGAGACGCGGTTGCGGCAGGCCCTGCGGCCTGTCGAGCCGCCGCCGGGCCTCGAATCGCGAGTGGCGGCGGCGATTGCGCGCGCAGGTGGCACGGCGGGACCTGCGGCCCAAATGCGCGCGCGCTGGCCCGTGACGGGGCTCGCGGCGAGCGTCGCTGCGGGGATGGTGGTCGCGGGCGGCTTGGCGTGGTCGGTGCACCGCGCCGATGTCGATCGAGCGCAGCGGGCCGGGGAGCAGATCAGGACCGCCCTCTCGCTCGCGAGCGCCCAGCTCACGAGCGCACTCGCGCTCGCGAGCAGTCTGTCGGCGTCCGATGCCGACGGGGATCTATCGACGAAACCCGATTCAGGCGGCTCGCGTGCGGATCGCCGGCCGCAATTCGACAGTCACGATTGATCGAGGAGAATCCCATGCGCTACCGCTGCCTAGTGTTGAGCCTGTGCCTGCTCGCGGCGCCCCTGTCTGCACTCGCGCAGGCCGGACGCGTGCAGCTTCCCCCTGACCTCGACCGGCTGGCAAAGCGTGCCATCGATTCGGTTGTCGTCTCGCTCGATGGGAACATGCTGCGGATGGGCAAGCAGTTCATGCAGTCGGATGGGGACGCGCAAGCGAGTGCGGTCGCCGAGGGGCTGCAGGGCGTATATGTGCGCAGCTTCAAGTTCGCGCACGATCATGAATACTCGGCGAGCGACGTGAGTCTCATCGTGCAGCAGCTGAGCGGGGCGGGGTGGGTACCGATGATCTCGGTCCACAAGACCTCCACGGACGAGAACGTCGAAATCTGCGTGCACCGCGACAATCATCGCGTGCAGGGGATGGTGATCTTCGTCGCGAAGCCGCGCGAGCTCACGCTCGTCAATCTCGTTGGGAACATCGACCTCACGAAGCTGGGCGAGCTGCGTGGCCAATTCGGCGTCCCGAGCGTACCGGACCTGCCGCTCGGGGGCAGCGCGCCCGCGCCTGCCGCTCACTAGTCGCTGCGCAGCGTCTCGAGCGCCACGAGCGTGCCGCCCGCATCGATCTCCACGTGGAATTCGATCGGCCGACAGCACACCTGGCAGTCCTCGAAGTAGTTTGCGGAGCCGGCGCTCGCGTCGATGAGCGTTTCCTGGCGCTCGCCGCAGTACGGGCAGCGAATCCTGCGGAGCTCGCAACCGTCGGCTCTGCGATCGGCTCCCCCCTCTCGACCCGGCTCGAACACGGGCTCGAGGCCGTAGCGCGCATCGATCGCATTCGTCCCGGCGTGAACGGTGCGCGGCGCGGACGGTTTGTTTTCGTCACGACGGTACGCCATACGGGTACTATCCGCGCGACGTGCACGCTTGCCAAGGGGAGAACTGCGTGAACTCGAGCGCGACTCCATGACTGCCATGTGGCCGCTCCTCGGCGTCGCGGTGCTCGTTCTCGGGTTCGCGCTCAGGCTCCATCCGCTCATCGCCATCCTCGCCGCGGCGCTGGTGAGCGGTATCGCCGGCGGGATGGCGCCGCTGCAGATTCTCGCTGCGCTCGGGAAGGCCTACAACGCGAGCCGCTACGTCTCGATTGTTTGGCTGGTGCTGCCGGTCATCGGTTTGCTCGAGCGCGAGGGACTGCAGGAGCGGGCACGGGTGCTGATCGCGCGGTTGCGCGTCGCCACGGCGGGGCGTCTGTTGCTCATCTACCTGGCCGTGCGTCAGATCACCATGGCGCTCGGACTTTCCTCCTTTGGCGGACACGCGCAGATGGTCCGCCCGCTCATCGCACCGATGGCCGAGGGCGCGGCGGAAGCGCGCCTGGGCGCGCTCTCGAGCGCGATGCGCTTGCTGGTTCGCGCCCATGCGGCAGGGGCCGACAACGTGGGGGCGTTCTTCGGCGAGGACATCTTCATCGCGGTGGGCTCGGTACTGCTCATCAAGGCCTCACTCGCGCAAAGCGGGGTAGAGGTCGAGGCGCTGCGCCTTTCGCTGTGGGCCCTGCCGACGGCCCTCCTCGCCTTCGCGATCCACGGCGTGCGGCTGTGGCGGCTCGATGGGACGCTCGAGCGGCTGAGCGCAGCGAGCCGGTCATGATCGGTCTCACGCAGGTCTATTGGCTCGCCGGGGTGATGTTCGCCGGATTCGCCATGCTGAGCCTGCGCGACGGCAGGCGCCGGCGGCGCGGCGGCAATGCGCTCTTCTGGGGCCTGCTCGCCACGAGCTTTCTCTTTGGCGCGGAGCTCAGTGACTTGGGAAACGGCGTGCTCGTCCTCGCGCTGGTGCTGGTTGCGGGGAGCGGCACCATGGGCCGCGCTGAGTCCGGAAGCGCCGCGCCCGCGGAGCGCGAGGCGCGTGCCAAAGCACGCGGCGACACGCTCTTCATCCCGACCCTGGTCATTCCCGCGGTCACGATCACCGGCGCACTCACGCTCGGCATTCCCGTGGGGCGCCTGCACCTGGTCGCCGCCGGTCAAGTGACCGTCGTCGCGCTCGCGCTCGGCATCGCGGTCGCGCTCCTGGTTGCGCTGTGGCTGCTCAAGCCGCCTGCGCTCGCGCCGCTCGAGGAGGGCCGGCGGCTCGCCGACACGATCGGCTGGGCGACGGTATTGCCGCAGATGCTCGCTGCGCTCGGTGCCGTGTTCGCCCTCTCCGGCGTCGGCTCGGCGGTGGGCCGCATCGCGACCGCGTGGCTGCCGCTCGGACACCACTTCGCCGCCGTCGCCGCCTACTGCACCGGCATGGCGCTCCTCACCACGGTGATGGGCAATGCATTTGCCGCCTTTCCGGTCATGACCGCAGCGATCGGCGTGCCGGTCATCATCCACCGCTTCGGCGGCGATCCGGCGATCGTCGGGGCGATCGGCATGCTCTCGGGCTTCTGCGGCACGCTCGCGACGCCGATGGCCGCCAACTTCAATATCGTGCCGGCGGCGCTGCTCGAGCTGCCCGGAAACGCGGTGATCCGCGTACAGATCCCGACCGCCATCCCGCTGCTCGCGTGCAACGTCGTTCTCATGTATGTCCTCCTCTTCCGGCTCTGAGTGGCTCGCCGTGGCGGCCCATCCGACACCCGAGCTCGCCGCGCGCTTCGCGCGTCTCGCGCTCGGGCATGTGACGCGCGAGTACCCGAACAAGCTCGATCACGTCCTCGAAGCGCCGGAGGACCTTCGCGCGCCGCGGGCGCTGCACCCAATCTTCTTCGGCAGCTTCGATTGGCACTCCTGCGTCCACGGCCACTGGCTCCTCGCCCGAATCTATCGCCGCTTTCCGCGGCTCGATGCGGCCGCCGACATTCGCGCGCTCCTCGATGCGCAACTCACCGCGGCGAAGGTCGCCGGGGAGCTCGCCTACCTCGCTCGCCCCGCGACCCGCGGATTCGAGCGGCCCTATGGCTGGGCGTGGGCACTCATGCTGGCGGGCGAGCTGCTGCGCCACGCGAGCGCCGAGGGCCGGCGCTGGGCGCAAGCGCTCGCGCCGCTCGGCGCCGAGTTCGTGCGCCGGCTCGCCGGGTACCTGCCGCTCGCCACCTATCCGGTGCGCGCCGGGGTGCACTCGAACAGCGCCTTCGCGTTGCTGCTCGCACGCGATTACGCGCGCGCGGCGGGCGACACCGCGCTCGGCGAGCTCGTGGCGCAGACGGCGCAGCGCTGGTATGCAGCCGACCGGGGTTACGGGGCGTGGGAGCCCTCGCAGGACGAGTTCCTCTCCCCTGCGCTCACCGAGGCCGCGCTGATGCACGAGGTGCTGTCGGAGCGGGAGTTTCGCCGATGGTTCGCGAGCTTCCTGCCGGATGCCGCAGCCGGTGCGCCCGCGGCGCTATTCTCTCCGGCGATCGTGAGCGATCGCAGCGATGGCAAGATTGCCCATCTCGATGGGCTCAATCTCGCCCGTGCGTGGTGCTGGCGACTCATCGTCGCCGATCTTTCCCCGTCCGATCCGCTTCGGCTGCGCGCGGAGCGCGCGATCGCAGAGCACCTTGCGAGCGCCCTCGAGCACGTGGCGGGCGATTACATGGGTGAGCATTGGCTTGCAAGCTTTGCACTGCTCGCACTCGATCCGCAATCGGCGTAGGGCGCTGCGACCGCACTCAGCGGCGAGCGCCGGCATCATCGAGCAGGGCGCGCAGTCGCTCCTCGGCAATGTGCTCCTCGAGGAAATCCGCGAGGCCATCGAGGGTATCCTCGAGCGTGGGCGTTTGCTGCCCGAACAGGGCGCGCATGACGGCGGAGTTCTCGAACAGCCCGTGGACGTAGAGCGCGAGCACGGCGCCCGATTGCCAGCCGGTGTGATCGGGTAGCACGGGGTGTAGCGCGGCCGGGGTCGCACGGTCGCCGAGCGCGCGCGTGTGGCCGTGACGGATCTCGTAGCCCTGGAGCTCGAGGCCGCTCAGCGGACGCCAGTAATCCTCGAGCGCAGCGAGCGTATAAGAGCCGTGCGCGTAGCGCTTGAGCGGTGCGAATTCCGTGGAGTAGGGCAGCAGGCCGAGCCCCTGCGCCGCCCCCTCGACGCCCTGAGGGTCGGCGATCGCGTGTCCGAGCATCTGCAGTCCCCCGCAGACCGCGAGCGTGGGCCGGTTCGCGCGCACGTGCGCAGCGACCGCGTGGTCCAGCCGATGGGCGCGCAGCCATTCGAGATCCGCGGCGACGTGCTTGGAGCCGGGCAGGATCAGCAGATCCGTCTCGGCGATCGCATCGTCCGTGCGCGCCCAGGCGATTCGAGCGCCTGCGATGCGACGAAGCGGTGCGAACTCATCGAGGTTGCTGATGTGCGGATAGCTCACAATGGCGATCCGCGGACCCGCACCGCCGGCTGTCGAGCACTCGTTGACCCCATCCTCCTCGGGCAGGCCGTGCGCGCGCCAGAGCGGCAGTACGCCCAACGTCGGCACGCCGGTCAGCTCCTCGAGCCGCTGCGGACCGGGGGCCAGGAGCCGCGCGTCGCCGCGGAACTTGTTGAGCACGAAGCCGCGGATGAGGGCCCGCTCCTCGGGGGGCAGCAGTTGGTGCGTGCCGTACAAATGAGCGAACGCGCCACCGCGATCGATGTCTGCGACGAGGAGTGTGGCCGCCGCGGCGGTCCTTGCGACTCTCATATTGACGATATCGGTCGCGTGGAGATTGATCTCGGCAGGCGAGCCCGCACCCTCGATCACGAGCACGTCGTGCTCGCTGAGCAAGCCGAGCAGGCAATCGCGCACGAGCGGCCACAGCATCGCGCAGCGGCTGCGCCACTCCATCGCGGCAATCCGGTCGTCGCGCCGGCCGAGGACGATGACTTGGCTGTGGGTGTCGCGCTCCGGCTTGAGCAGCACCGGATTCATGCGCACCTGCGGGGTGGTGCGCGCCGCGAGCGCCTGGAAGTATTGCGCGCTCGCCATCTCCCCGTCCGCGACGACGCGGGCGTTGTTGCTCATGTTCTGCGCCTTGAACGGAGCGACCTTGAGCCCCTGGCGCGCGTACCAGCGCGCAAGCGCGGTGGCGAGGAAGCTCTTGCCGGCT
>Ga0335073_10006413_pt1 | contig 16514 bp, 27 predicted proteins | sample Lox_Sample_22_FD_207093 | JGI IMG/M metagenome (GOLD analysis project Ga0335073, IMG submission 207093) | Soil microbial communities from Loxahatchee National Wildlife Refuge, Florida, United States - Lox_Sample_2.2 | ecosystem: Environmental > Terrestrial > Soil > Wetlands | place: USA... | reverse complement strand
CGTACTGCCTCAGCCCTGGCGCTGCTTGTGCCGAGGGTCCGAGCAGATCACCATGACGCGGCCGTGGCGACGGATGATCCTGCACTTGCTGCAGATCTTCTTGACGCTCGGCTTGACCTTCACGGCAAACTTCTTCCTGATGGGTGTGGGGCGCTGTCCCCCCACACGAGCTCCGGGCCTCGGGGTAACCCCGCTGCCGTTACTTGTACCGGTAAACGATGCGACCGCGGCTCAGGTCATAGGGGCTGAGCTCGACGACCACACGGTCATCCGGCAGGATCCGGATGTAGTGCATCCGCATCTTCCCGCTGATGTGGGCGAGTACCTTGTGCCCGTTGTCCAGCTCCACTCGGAAGAAGGCGTTCGGCAACGTCTCGACCACCGTGCCCTCGATCTCGATGGCGCCGTCTTTCTTGGGCATATCCTCCGCGATTCGTACTGCGTAGTCTTGGTTGGTATCGTGCTGGATCGCAGCCGCCCCGGCGAGAACGCCAGGCTAGGCTTAACGCACTCCCCCGTGGCGTCAGCCATATGGAAAGCCAGCCGATGGGCCGCAGCAGAGTCTACTAGACCCATCACCGCAGCGCGAATCGTAACGCCTCCGGCGTGAACTCTATTCCCCGGGGGGCGACCCCCCGGAACCCCCCGGCTGCGGCTTAACGCCGCACGTGCTCCGGGGGGCCTGCGACCCGACGCGCGCCATTGCTCCGGGGAGCCTGCGGCTCATCGCGCGCCATCGCTCCGAGACTCCCGCGACCCCGACGCCGCCATCGCCCCGGGGCCCGCGACCCCGACGCCGCCATCGCCCCGGGGCCCGCGACCCCGACGCCCGCCCACCCGTAACCGCGCCGTAGGCAGATGAATGTCCCACGCATCTGCCTAGAGCCAGATGAATGTCCCATTCATCTGCGTCGCTCCGGGGCCTGCGAACCCCGACGCCCGCCATCGCTCCAAGGGCCTGCGGCTCATCGCGCGCCATTGCCGTGGGGTTCCTGGGGCCGTCGGCCGCCATCGCTTCAGGTTCCTGCCGCCCCTCGGCCGCGAGCGCGGGGGCGATCTGGTGGGGCGAGTAACGGATTTGCGGGGACAAGCGCTGTCAGCGCGTGAGCCCGTGCATCGATGGCACGGGACTGACTCTGGAGGAACAGCATGCGCACATCCCTCACCCGTGCAGTCGCCGGCGTGACGATCGCGGCGGCTGCCGTGCTGACGGCAGTGGGCACAGCGAGCGCCACAACGACACCGGCCCCGACGACGCTGTCGATCTCGGCGGCTCAGTCCACGATCAACGCCGGGCAGAAGGACGTCATCAGCGGCCAGCTGCTCAGCGGGACGACCCCGGTCACCCACACGGCGGTCTGGCTCGCACGCGTCAACGGCAGCCAGACGGTCCTCGTGGACGCGCACTTCAGCGGCAAGCTCGGCAAGGTCTTCTTCAATGTCTTCCCGAAGACGACCGTCACCTACGAGCTCGTGTTCCGCGGCAACTCGAACTTCGCGGCCTCCACGAGCAGCCCGCTCACCGTCACCGTGAACCCCGCCAAGCTTCCGACGAACCTGTCGATCGTCGCAGCCAAGACCCACATCAAGCCTGGCGACAAGGACCTCATCAGCGGCCAGCTCAGGCAGGGCAAGAACCTGCTCGCCGGCCGGGTCGTCTGGCTCTTCCGTATCGTCCAGGGCAAGCTCGTCGGCGGCAACGGCCACCTCACCGGCAAGTTCGGCCGCGTGTTCTTCACCGTCAAGCCGTCGGCCACCACCAGCTACATCCTGGTGTTCCGCGGCACGCCGAAGCTGCACGCCTCCCACAGTGGCGTCGTTACCGTCGTCGTGGGCTGACCCCCCTCAGCGCCGGCGGCGCAGGCCGGCGGATCCCTCCCTACCGGGGTCCGCCGGCCTCGGCAATCCAGCGCCCCGGGCGCACATGCGCATATTGGCGGCAATCTGGCTCATGGATGTGGGAGCATGCTGACGCGATGGAGACCGAGACTGACGGTTTCGATGAGGCGCTCGCCCGCGCCAGGTCGGGAGACGAGACCGGTTTCCTCCTGCTCTGGGAGGCGCTGCACCCGCGGCTTCTCCGCTACCTGCAGGTGCTCGGCTGCGACGACGTCGATGACGTGGCGAGCGAGACCTGGCTGCATGCCGTGCGTGACCTGCACCGCTTCAAAAAGGGCGGAGCGGACGACTTCCGCGCCTGGCTATTCACCATTGGCCGTCACCGCGCCATCGACGCCGCCAGGTCCCGTACCCGGTACCGCGACAAGATACTGAGCACGCAAGAGGTGCCACCGCAGCTGGCGTTCGGCAATCCGGTAGAGGACGAAGTGCTCGCCGGGCTTTCCACACGGCAGGCGGTCGCGTTGGTGGCCGGGCTCTCTCCGGATCAGGCCGAGGTCGTGGCGCTGCGGATCATCGCGGGGCTGGACACCGAAGCCGTCGCCCGCATGCTGCGCAAGTCGCCTGGCGCGGTCCGGGTCGCCCTGCATCGCGGATTGCGGACGCTGTCCGAGGATCCGCGCATCCGTGATATCGAGAAGGTGGAGCAGTGAGCACGGGGTTTTCTGATCAGCCCGGCTCTCGCGAGCCCGGGCTCGATCACCTGATCAAGGCGCTGACCGCCGACGGGTATCCGCACGAGCTCGCGGGGCGGGACGCGGCGCTCACGGCCTTCCGCGCGGCGGGCCGCAAGCGCCGCCGCGCGGGTTTTCCCGTCCGCGCGCGGTTTCCCTTCCGGCTGAGCAGGGCGGCCCAGATGGGTGTGTCAGTGCGGCTCGGCGCGGTCGCGGCCGCTTTCGTGGCCGCCATCGCCGGACTCACCGCCGCCGCCTACGCGAAGGCGCTCCCCGCGCCAGTGCAGCACATCGCCTACAGCGTGTCCGCTCCTCTCGGCCTCGGCATCCCTGACAACCAGCAGTCAGCCCCCGCACCGCTACCGTCGCCGAAGCCGCCGTCCACGCACGCGGCGGGCGTCGTCACCGCACCGAGCACGGGCTCGCCATCCTCCGCCACCAGGTGCCCGTGCCCGGACCGCTCGCCGCATCCGGCGGCCAAGGGCTCCGTGCTGACATTCACCGTCGCGCGCACGCACCTTGCTGCCAACGGGTTCGACAGCTTTTCCGGGAAGCTCACCCACGACGGCAGTCCCGAGCCTGGCGTCAGGCTCCTGCTGCTCGAGCACGTCGCCGGCGAGCCTGGCTGGCGACGGGCCGGGAGCGACGTTACAGGCGGTCAGGGCAGGGTCAGGATCGGCGTGGCGCATCTGACACGCAACGCGACTTTCCGGCTCACGGGGCCGAACGGGGTGGCCGGACCCGCCATCCACGTCACGGTGGTCCCGCGCGTCCTGCTCTGGCGGGCGGCCGCCAAGCCCGGCATGGACCGGCTGGTGGCAGGGATCAGGTTCGGGGACCCGGGCGACACGGTTGAACTGCAGGAATTGTCGGCGGGAACCTGGAAGACCCTGAAGAGCAAGCAGCTCAACGCCGCCCACCGGGCGTCTTTCTCCGAGGCTGCCGCGACGGCGGCCGGACACTACTACCGGGCCGCACTCGAGGCGACCGGTGCGCACGGCGCGGCGGTCAGCCCGGCGGTATGGGAGCCACGCGTGCGGGCCGCCATCGGCGCACGCGCCATCCAGTCCCACCCCAAGCCCGGCCCCGTGGTGCCCCCGCACGGCACGCGTCATCGCAAAACGCCATATCCGGGCCCTGTCCGCCCAAGTCCAGTGCAGCCCAGCCCGGTCCAGCCCAGCCCAGCGCAACCGAGCCCAGCGCAGCCGAGCCCAGCGCAGCCGAGCCCAGTGCAACCGAGCCCGGTAGCGCCAACCCCGACCGCGCCGGGACCGATCGTGCCGAGCCCGGCGGTGCCCAGGAGCACCGCCGGCTGACCGCCGCGGCCGGGACGAGGGCGCTAGCGCCCTATGGGTGGTCCGGCGGCCGGCGGGCGATGACCAGCCCCCACGGGACGACGACGAGCAGGAACCACGGGACCCACGCGGCGCCGCCGGAGATCAGCCCGAGTCCGAGCCATGTGACGAAGAGCAGCGAGCTGATCGCCGCCCAGGTGACCCAGGTGACCACGCGCTGCGGGCTCACCGTGCCCTCCCCGCGGCGCTCAAGCCCCGCCCCGGCGCGGGGCCGCAGCGCGCCAGGCGGAGCGGCCTTGATGCCATGAGCGGGCAGCCGGTACAGGTCGATCCCGGGCAAGTCGGCGAGGAGCTCGTCAAGTTCGCCGATCGTCTTGGCCGCGAACGTCCGGTCGAGGCGGTCGTTGAACTCCTCGCCGGTCAGCCTGCCGTCAGCGTGGTGCTCGCGGAGCAGCGACGCCGTGCGTTCCCGGTCCGCGTCGGATGCGCGGATCCGGGGGTCACCCGGCATCTGTGTCCTCCAGAGAAGTCGGCGATGTTGCCGCGGCGGAGCGCGGAGGACGCGAATTCTCGGCCGTGAGCACCCACGGGCCGTCGGGCGTGATCGCCACCGTGTGCTCGAAGTGCGCCGCACGGGAGCCGTCGGTCGTGACCACAGTCCAGCCATCGGTAAGCTCGGCCGTCCGCCGGCCGCCGCGTGTGATCATCGGCTCGATCGCCAGCGCCATCCCGGCGCGCAGCAGCGGACCGCGGCCGGGCGGGCCGTAGTTCGGCACAGGGGGATCCATGTGCATGGCCGTGCCGATTCCGTGGCCTGTGTACTCGCGGACCAGGCCGAACTCGCCGGACGCGGCCACCGATTCCTGGACCGCGTGCGAGATGTCGCTGAGCCGGCGGCCGGGCTGGGCCATCGCGATCCCCTGCCACAGCGCCGCTTCGCAGGAGTCGAGCAACTGCTGGTCGGCAGGGTCGATCTCGCCGACGCCGACCGAGAGCGCCGCGTCACCGTGCCAGCCGTCGAGGATCGCGCCGCAGTCGATCGATATGACGTCGCCGGGTTTGAGTGTGCGGCTGGCGCTCGGGATCCCGTGCACGATCTCCTCGTTGACCGAGGTGCAGATAGTGGCCGGATAGCCGAAATAACCGAGAAACGACGGAACGGCCCCGGCGGAGCGGATCTCGCGGGCGGCGATCGCATCGAGGTCAGCGGTCGTGACGCCTGGCCGGACCGCCTCCGTGAGCACGCGCAGCGTGCGCGCCACGACGAGGCCAGCCTCGCGCATGCGGGTGAACTGCTCGGGGGTCTTTATCTCGATCGCCCGATCGCGCCGCAACCGCATGGCACCACACCTCCGGATACAACGCTACCCGCGCGGCATGGCCCCTCAGCGCAGGTAGGGACCGAGCGCCATGAGCGCGCGGCTCGTGACTTCTTCCACCGGGCCGGTCGCGTCGATGCCGACGAGAATGCCCTCGTCCGCGTAGAAGGCGATGAGCGGCGCCGTCTGGCTGCCGTACACCTCGAGCCGGTGCCGGATCACTTCTTCCTTGTCGTCATCGCGCTGGAACAGCTCGCCGCCGCAGTCGTCGCAGGTGCCGGGCCGCGCTGGCGGATCGTAGAGCAGATGCCATACCCGCTCGCAGCGGCGGCAGGTGCGGCGTCCGGACAGCCGCCGCACAACCTCGTCCTCATCGACGACCAGTTCGAGTACGACGGTGAGCCGGGTCTCGAACTCCGCCAGCATCTTCTTCAGCGTCTCGGCCTGCGGGACATTGCGCGGGAAGCCGTCCAGCAGGAAACCGGCCTGCGCATCGTCCTCAGCCAGCCGGTCACGCACCATGGCGACGGTCACCTCGTCGGGGACGAGATCGCCACGCTCCATGTACTCCTTGGCCTTGGCACCAAGTTCTGTGTTCTGCGTGACGTTGTAGCGAAAGATGTCACCTGTCGAGATCCGCGGGATCGCCAGATGGGATGCGATGAAGTGGGCCTGAGTCCCTTTGCCCGCTCCGGGAGGCCCGACAAGGACGATGCGCACTATCGCAAGAAACCCTCATAATTACGCTGCTGCAGCTGGCTCTCGATCTGCTTGACCGTGTCCAGGCCAACGCCGACCATGATGAGCAGGCTCACGCCGCTGAACGGGAACTGATTCGCGACGCCGATCAAGCCGAGCGCGACCAGCGGGAACAGGGCAACCAAGCCGAGGTAGAGCGACCCGGGCGTGGTGAGCCGGTTGAGCACGTAACCGAGGTATTCGGCGGTTGGCCGCCCCGGCCTGATGCCCGGGATGAAGCCGCCGTATTTCTTCATGTTGTCGGCGACTTCGGTCGGGTTGAACGTGATCGACACATAGAAGAAGGTGAACGCGATGATCAGCACGAAGAACGCACCGATGTAGAGCTTGCTGTAGCCGGTGGTCGTCTCCAGGTTGCCCTGTATCCAGGTTTGCCAGCCCGTCGGGTGGCTAGTGTTGCCGAACAGCGAGACGGCCAGCTGCGGGATGTACAGCAGGCTAGAAGCGAAGATGACCGGGATGACGCCAGCCTGGTTCACCTTCATGGGGATATAGGTGGACGTGCCGCCATACATGCGCCGGCCGACCATTCGCTTGGCGTACTGCACGGGGATGCGCCGCTGCGCCTGCTCCATGAACACGACGAACGCGAAGATCACCGCGACAACCACGACCGCGAGCAGCGCGGTGAAGGTGCCCCGCTCCTGGTAGATGCTCAGCATCTCGCCAGGGATGACGGCGATGACCTGAGTGAAGATCATCACGGACATGCCGTTGCCGACCCCGCGGTCGGTGATCAGCTCGCCCATCCACATGATCACCGCGGTGCCGGCCACCATCGTGATCACCATCGTGGCGATCCGGAAGACCGACGAGTCCGGGATGATCGGGTACTGACTGGTCGAGCAGTTCTCGAAGAGGGTGCCGCTGCGGGCGAGCTCGATGTACCCGGTGGACTGCAGGACCGCCAGGCCGATGGTCAGGTACCTGGTGTACTGCGTGATCTTGGCCTGGCCGGCCTGTCCCTCTTGCTTCAGCGTCTCAAGCCGCGGGATGACGACCGTGAGCAGCTGCAAGATGATGCTCGCGGTGATGTAAGGCATGATGCCCAGCGCGAACACCGACATGTACTTCAGCGCGTTGCCGCTGAGCAAGTCGACGATCTGGTAGACGTTAGCCGCGCTGCTCTGCGAGGCCAGGCCCGCGCAGGTGGTCACGTTCTTCTCGTTGATGCCCGGCGTGGGCAGCGTGGATCCGAACCGGAACAGTGCGATGATACCCAGCGTAAACAGCAGCTTTTTGCGCAGGTCGGGCGTCCGGAACGCCCGGATGAACGCGGTCAGCATACGTGATCCCTTTTCATCGGTGTTACCTGCGTTTCAGCGGCTTCCGTATCCTACCCGCAGGTCTGCCCAGCGAGCTAGCTCGCGCAGCAGGCGGCACGAGCTAGCTCAGGCTAACCGAGCAGCGTGACTGTTCCGCCCGCCGCTTCGATCTTCTGCCGGGCCGACCCGGAGACGGCGTGCGCGCTGACCCGCAGCGCCACGGTCAGGTCGCCATCGCCGAGCACCTTGACCAGCTCGCCACGACGCACCGCGCCGTTCGCGGCAAGGCTTTCCGGCGTCACGTCGCCGCCAGCCGGGAACAGCTCCGCGAGCCGGCCCGTGTTCACTACCTGATAGGTGGTCTTGAACGCCGCGTTGGAGAAGCCCTTGAGCTTCGGCAGGCGCCGGTGCAACGGCATCTGGCCGCCCTCGAAGCCGAGCGGCACCTGATAGCGGGCTTTGGTGCCCTTGGTGCCGCGGCCCGCGGTCTTACCCTTGGACCCCTCGCCCCGGCCGACGCGCATCTTCGCCCTGCGGGCGCCTTGAGCCGGCCGCAGATCATGCAGCTTCAGCATTGGTTAGTCCACTTCCTCTACCCGGACCAGGTGGCGGACCGTGTGGATCATGCCGCGGAACTCCGGGCGATCCGGCTTGATCACCGTCTGGCCGATGCGGTGCAGGCCCAGCGACCGCAGCGAGTTCCGCTGCGAGCTATTCCCGCCGATCTTCGACTTGACCTGGGTCACCTTGAGCTGTGTCATCACATGCCCCTTGTCACGCACTGGCCGCGGCCGCGGCACGCGCCTGCAGCATCGCCTTCGGCGCCACGTCCTCGATCGGCAGGCCACGCTTGGCCGCGATCTCCTCCGGGCGGCTCAACGACTTGAGCGCCGTCACGGTGGCGTGCACCACGTTGATCGGGTTGGACGAACCGAGCGAGCGGGACAGCACGTCGCTGATTCCCGCGCACTCGAGCACGGCCCGCACCGGGCCCCCGGCGATGACGCCGGTACCGGGGCTGGCCGGCTTGAGCAGCACGACGCCCGCCGCCGCCTCGCCCTGCACGGTGTGCGGGATGGTGCCGGCGATGCGCGGGACCCGGAAGAAGTGCTTCTTCGCCTCTTCGACGCCCTTGGCGATCGCCGCGGGCACTTCCTTGGCCTTGCCATAGCCGACGCCGACCATGCCGTTGCCGTCGCCTACCACGACGAGCGCGGTAAAGCTGAACCTACGGCCACCCTTGACTACCTTGGCCACGCGGTTGATCGTGACCACGCGCTCCAGGTAGACCGCCTGCTTCTCGGCCGTCGCGCCGCGCCGGTCCTCGCGGCGCTCACGCCGCTCGCCGCCGCCACCGCCGCGCCGCGGAGCTCCTGGCATTAGCTGTTCCTCCTCATAGAAATGTCGCCCGGCATCACAGCGTCAGCCCGGCTTCTCTCGCGCCATCCGCGAGGGCGGCCACACGGCCGTGGTACTGGTAGCCGCCGCGGTCGAAGACCACTGCGGCGATGCCCGCGCTCTGCGCGCGCTCGGCAAGGAGCGCGCCGACCAGCTTGGCCTTGGCGGTCTTGTCTCCCGCCACCGACTTGACCTGCGCGTCCATCGTGGACGCGGACGCCAGGGTGCGGCCCACGCTATCGTCGACGATCTGGGCGAACATGTGCCGCGCCGACCGGTTCACGACCAGCCGCGGGCGCGCTGTGCTGCCCGAGACCTTCTTGCGCACCCGCAGGTGACGCCGGACGCGGGCACGGGTCTTGACTGCCGTGCGCGGCCCCACGCTCCCGGTGGCATACTCGCGCGACGACCTCTTGGCCTGGGTACCAGCCATGACTACTTACCAGCCTTCCCGACCTTGCGGCGGATCACTTCGCCCTGGTACCGCACGCCCTTGGCCTTGTACGGGTCGGGCTTGCGGAGCTTGCGGATCCGCGCCGCGGTCTCGCCCACCAGCTGCTTGTCGATGCCCTCGACCACGAACCTGGTCGGCGCCTCGACGCGGAAGGTGATGCCCTCGGGGGGCGTGACGACGACCGGGTGGCTGAAGCCGAGCGCGAACTCGAGATCCCTGCCCTTTGCGGTCACGCGGTAGCCGACGCCCACGATCTCCAGGGTCTTGCTGAACCCGGTGGTGACGCCGGTCACCATGTTGGCGATGAGCGTGCGGGACAGGCCGTGCAGGGCACGGACAGGACCATCGTCGTTCGGCCGGGTGACCTTGAGCTGACCGTCTTCCTGAGCCACGGTGATCGGCTCGGCGACGGTGAGGCTCAGGGCGCCCTTCGGGCCCTTGACGCTGACCGCCTGGCCCTCGATGGACACGTCCACTCCGCTGGGGACGGGAATGGGGAGACGTCCGATGCGCGACATTGTTATTCCTCCCCTCCCTTACCAGACGTAGGCGAGGACTTCCCCGCCCACACCGTTCTTCTTGGCCTGCTTATCGGTCATCAGGCCGCCGGACGTCGAGATGATGGCGACGCCGAGCCCGCCGAGCACCCGGGGCAGGTTGTCCTTCTTCGCGTACACCCGAAGGCCGGGCTTGGAGACCCGCTTGATGCCCGCGATGGAGCGCTCGCGCGCGTTGCCGTACTTGAGCGTGACCACGAGGTTCTTGCCGACCTCGGCGTCCTCGACGCGCCAGCTGGCGATGTAACCCTCCTGCTGGAGGATCTCCGCGATGTTGGACTTGATCTTCGAGTACGGCATCCCCACGGTGTCGTGGTACGCCGAGTTGGCGTTGCGCAGACGGGTCAGCATGTCCGCGATCGGATCGGTCATTGACATGGCCGTTCGGCCTTCCCCGCCGCGGTTTCCGCTCACTGAGCGGACCTACGGCGCGTAGATGTTTACCAGCTTGACTTCGTGATGCCGGGCAGTTCGCCGCGGTGCGCCATGGTGCGGAAACAGATGCGGCACAGGCCGAACTTCCGGTAGACCGCGCGCGGGCGGCCACAGCGGGTGCACCGCGTGTAAGCCCGGACTTCGAACTTCGGCTTGCGGTTCGCCTTGACGATCAGCGCCTTCTTAGCCATTTACTAGCCCCTCCTCCCAGAGCGCGGACCGGGGCCGGACTTCTTGCGCGGCTTCGGCGCGACCACGCCGGGGTCGGCGAAGGGGAAGCCGAGCTGCCGCAGCAGCGCCCGGCCCTCGTCGTCGGTGGTGGCCGTGGTGACGAGGGTGATGTCCATCCCCCGCTGCCTGTCGACCTTGTCCGGGTCGATCTCGTGGAACATGACCTGCTCGGTGAGCCCGAAGGTGTAGTTCCCCTTGCCGTCGAACTGGCGGGGGTTCAGGCCGCGGAAGTCACGGATGCGGGGCAGCGCGATGGCGAGCAGCCGGTCTAGGAACTCCCACATCCGGTCGCCGCGCAGCGTGACGTGCGCGCCGATCGGCATGCCCTCGCGCAGCTTGAACTGAGCGATGGACTTCTTGGCCCGCGCCACGGCGGGCTTCTGCCCGGTGATGGCCGCGAGGTCCCTGACGGCGCCGTCGATCAGCTTCGCGTCCCGCGCGGCCTCGCCGACGCCCATGTTCACGACGATCTTGGTAAGCCCCGGGATCTGCATCACGTTGGCGTACCCGAACTCGTCCTTCAGTGCGGGAGCGATCTCCGTGCGGTACTTCTCCTTGAGCCGGGGCCTCGCCTGTGCCTCGGTCGCCATCAGATTTCCTTCCCGCTCGGACGCAGAACGCGGACCTTAGTGCCGTCCTCGTTGATCTTGTAACCCACCCGCGCCGGGCGCTTGGTCTCTGGATCGACCAGTTGCACGTTGCTCGCGTCGATCGGCGCCTCCTGGGTGACGATGCCGCCTTCCTTGGCACCGCGCACACCCTGGTTGGTCACCTTCTTGTTCTTCTTGACCATGTTCACGCCCTCGACGAGGACCTTGCCGGTCGCCGGGTAGGCCGCGATGACCGTCCCGCTGGCGCCCTTGTCCTTGCCGGCCGTGACCAGAACGTGGTCACCCTTCTTGATCTTCATTTAGAGCACCTCCGGCGCCAGCGAGATGATCCGCATGAAGCGCTTCTCCCGCAGCTCACGGCCCACGGGGCCGAAGATGCGGGTGCCGCGCGGATCCCCGCCGTCCCTGATCAGGACGGCGGCGTTCTCGTCGAAGCGGATGTAGGAACCGTCTGCGCGGCGGCGCTCCTTGCGGGTACGCACTATGACCGCCTTGACGACGTCGCCCTTCTTGACGCCAGCCCCGGGCAGCGCGTCCTTGACGGTCGCCACGATGACGTCACCGATGCCCGCGTATCGCCGGCCGCTGCCGCCGAGCACGCGGATGCAAAGGATCTCCTTAGCACCCGTGTTGTCGGCGACCTTGAGCCGCGACTCCTGCTGGATCACGTCAACTCCTGCTTCGTCACGCCGGTGTGTTCCGCCGGCGATTCGTCTTTACCTAGAAGGCATCAAATACTCTTGTTGCTGATGTTCCTGGCCGCCCGAACTTCGGGACTAGGGCAGGAACAAGAGTATTTGTTACTTAGCCCGTTCGAGGATCTCGGCAACCCGCCACCGCTTGGTGGCGGACAGCGGCCTGGTCTCCATCAGGAGGACGCGGTCGCCGACACCGCACTCGTTTTTCTCGTCGTGTGCCATGTACTTCTTCGTACGGCGCAGAACCTTGCCGTACTTGGGGTGCTTCACGCGGTCTTCCACCGCGACGACGACGGTCTTGTCCATCTTGTCGCTGACCACGTAACCCTCACGGGTCTTCCGGTAGCCGCGCTGCTCGCCAGCCTCTTCGGCAACAGTCTCGGCCGGATTGGTGCTCACTTCGCGCTCCCTTCGACATCCGCGTCGCTCTCATCCTCGACATCCGTAATGATGCCGAGCTCTCGTTCCCGCAGCACCGTGTAGATGCGGGCGATCTCCTTGCGCACGGCGTGCAGCCGGCCGTGGCTCTCCAGCTGACCAGTGGCGCTCTGGAAGCGGAGGTTGAACAGCTCCTCCTTGGCCTCGGCCAGTTTGCTGGTCAGTTCCTCCGGGGAGGACGAGCGCAGCTCCGCGGCGGTCAAGCCCGTAGCCATCAGCCCTCACCCACCTCTCGCGTCACGATTTTGCACTTCATGGGGAGCTTGTGGATCGCCCGGCGCAGCGCCTCGCGGGCCACCGGCTCCGCAACGCCGGACAACTCGAACATCACCCGGCCCGGCTTCACGTTGGCGATCCACCACTCGGGCGAGCCCTTGCCCGAGCCCATCCGGGTCTCGGCCGGCTTCTTGGTCAGCGGGCGGTCCGGGTAGATGTTGATCCACACCTTGCCGCCACGACGGATGTGCCGGGTCATCGCGATACGGGCCGCCTCGATCTGGCGGTTCGTCACGTAGGCGTGTTCAAGGGCCTGAATGCCGAACTCGCCGAACGTGACGCGCGTGCCGCCGGTCGCCGCGCCGGTCCGGTGCGGCCGGTGCTGCTTGCGGTGCGCGACCTTACGCGGAATCAGCATCGGTTAGCCCTCCCCAGTGGTTTCCGCCTGCGGCTCCGCCGCGGGGGCGGTGGTCCGCTCGGGACGGTCGCCGCGGGTGTCAGGGCGGTCGCCCCGGCGCGGGCGCCGCGCCTGCGGACGCTCGCGGCCGGTTCCGGCGCGCTGCTGCGCGGCGCGGAGGGCGGCCTGCTGTGCCTCGCGGCCGGCCCGGGTCGGGGCCGCGTCGCCCTTGTAGATCCAGACCTTGACGCCGATCCGCCCGAAGGTGGTCCGCGCCTCGTAGAAGCCGAAGTCGATGTCCGCGCGCAGCGTGTGCAGCGGCACCCGCCCCTCGCGGTAGAACTCGCTGCGCGACATCTCGGCGCCGCCGAGACGTCCGGAGCACTGCACCCGGATGCCCTTGGCGCCGCCCTTGGTCGCGCTCTGCATGGCCTTGCGCATGGCGCGCCGGAAGGAGACCCGGCTCGACAGCTGCTCGGCCACGCCCTGCGCGACAAGCTGCGCGTCCACCTCGGGGTTCTTCACCTCGAGGATGTTGAGCTGGATCTGCTTGCCGGTGAGCTTCTCCAGGTCGCCGCGGATCCGGTCGGCCTCTGCGCCGCGGCGGCCGATCACGATGCCCGGGCGTGCGGTGTGGATGTCCACCCGTACCCGGTCGGTTGTCCGCTCGATCTCGACCTTGGAGATGCCGGCCCGCTCCATGCCCTTCTGCAGCATCCGGCGGATCGCTACGTCCTCGGCCACGTAGTCCTTGTACTTCTTTTCCGCGTACCAGCGGCTCTTGAAGTCGGTGGTGATGCCCAGGCGGAACCCGTGCGGGTTAACCTTCTGTCCCACTATCGGTTCCCTCCCTCGTTCTCGTCGGAGACGATGACGGTGATGTGGCTGGTGCGCTTGTTGATCCGGTAACCGCGGCCCTGCGCCCGCGGCCGGAACCGCTTGAGCGTGGGACCCTCGTCAACGTAGGCGCTGGAGACCCAGAGCATGCCCCGGTCCCGTCCGCCGATGTGGTCCGCGTTGGCGATCGCGCTGGCAAGCACCTTGCCGACGGTCTCGCTCGCGGCCTGCGGTGCGAACTGGAGCACCGCCTGCGCCTGGTCGGCGGGCAGCCCGCGGATCAGGTCCACCACCCGGCGCGCCTTCATCGGCGTGACGCGCACGTACCGCGCCCTTGCCCTGGCTTCCATTGGTGTTTTCCCTCTTCTCAGGCTTATCGCCGGCTGCGCCGGTCATCCTTGACGTGGCTGCGGAAGGTCCGCGTGGGTGCGAACTCGCCGAGCTTGTGCCCAACCATCGACTCGGTGACGAACACCGGGATGTGCTTGCGGCCGTCGTGGACGGCGATGGTGTGTCCCAGCATCGCCGGAACGATCATGGACCGCCGGGACCACGTCTTGATTACAGTCTTGGTGCCCCTCTCGTTCTGCACGTCCACCTTCTTCATCAGGTGGTCGTCGACGAAGGGCCCCTTCTTCAGGCTACGAGGCATCGAGGCTTGCTCCCTACCGCTTGTTCTTGCCGCGGCGGCGGCTGATCAGCCGGTCACTGGGCTTGTGCTCCCGCCGGGTACGGCCTTCCGGCTTACCCCACGGGCTGACCGGGTGGCGACCGCCAGAGCTCTTGCCCTCGCCACCGCCGTGCGGGTGGTCGATCGGGTTCATGGCGACGCCACGAACCGACGGACGCTTGCCCTTCCAGCGGTTGCGGCCCGCCTTGCCGAGCTTGATGTTGCCTTGCTCGGAGTTGCCGACCTCACCGACGGTCGCACGGCACTCGATGGACACCCGCCGGATCTCGCCCGACGGCATCCGGAGCGTCGCGTAGCCGCCCTCCTTGGCCAGCAGCTGGACGCCGGAGCCGGCCGACCGCGCGATCTTCGCGCCGCCGCCGGGGCGCATCTCGATCGCGTGGATGACCGTGCCGGTTGGGATCGACCCCAGCGGCAGCGCGTTCCCCGGCTTGATGTCCGCGCCCGGGCCGTTCTCGACCCGGTCCCCCTGCTGCAGCCCCTGCGGGCAGAGGATGTAGCGCTTCTCGCCGTCCAGGTAGTGGAGCAGCGCGATGCGCGCGGTGCGGTTCGGGTCGTACTCGATGTGCGCGACCTTGGCCGGGACACCGTCCTTGTCGTGCCGCCGGAAGTCGATCAGGCGGTAGGCGCGCTTGTGCCCGCCGCCCTGGTGCCGGGCGGTGACCCGCCCGTGGACGTTCCGGCCGCCCTTGCTGTGCAGCGGACGGACCAGCGACTTCTCCGGCTCACTCCGGGTGATCTCGGAGAAGTCGGAGCCGCTGGCGCCACGCCGGCCGGGGGTGGTCGGCTTGTACTTACGGATTGCCACCTGCGTCTCCTTAACTAACCGGTCCGCCGAAGATGTCGATCCGGTCGCCGTCGGCCAGGGTGACGACGGCGCGCTTGGTGTCAACCCGCTTGCCCCACCCGAACCGGGTCCGCCGCCGCTTGCCCTGCCGGTTGAGGGTGTTCACGCGGGTCACCTTGACCCGGAACACCTCCTCGACCGCCTGCTTGATCTGCGTCTTGTTGGCATCGGGCGCGACCACGAACGTGTACTTGCCCTCGTCGAGAAGGCCGTAGCTCTTCTCAGACACCACCGGACGCAGCAGGATGTCCCGGGGGTTGTAGATCCTGCTCACTCCGTGCCCCTTTCCACGAACGCGTCAAGCGCGGACTTGGTGAAGACCACGTAGTCGCTGGCGAGCACGTCGTAGGTGTTGAGCTGGTCCTCGGCGAGCAGGTGCACCATGGGGACGTTGCGCAGCGACTTCCAGGTGATCTCGTCATCGTGCTGCGTGACCACGAGGACGTTCCTGTCGGCGCCGCCGGTCACCGTGGCGAGCACGGCAACCGCGTCCTTGGTGCGCGGCACGTCACCCTCGACGAACGTGGTGACAACGAACACGCGCTCGTTCGCCGCCCGGTCGGACAGCGCGCCGCGCAGCGCCGCGGCCTTCATCTTCTTCGGCACCTTCTGGCTGTAGTCCCGGGGCACCGGGCCGTGCGCCACGCCGCCGCCGGTGAACTGCGGTGCCCGGGTCGAACCCTGGCGGGCCCGGCCGGTGCCCTTCTGGCGGTACGGCTTCCTGCCCCCGCCGCTGACCATGCCGCGCGTCTTGGTGGCGTGCGTGCCCTGCCTGGCGGCCGCCCGCTGCGCGACCACGACCTGGTGCATCAGCGGCACGTTCACCTTGGCGGCGAAGATCGCGTCAGGCAGTTCGGCGGTCCCGGCGTCCTCGCTCGACGGCGAGACGACGTTGACGGTGCTCATCAGTTCCCCTCTCGTGCCGCGGAACGCACCACGACGAGCCCGCCGCGCGGGCCGGGAACCGCACCCTTGATCAGGATCAGGTTCTTGTCGCCGTCCACGGCGTGCACGGTCAGGCTCTGCACGGTCGTCCGCTCCGCGCCCATCCGGCCGGCCATCCGGACGCCCTTGAACACGCGGCCAGGCGTGGCACAGGCGCCAATCGAGCCCGGTGAGCGGTGCTTGCGCTGCGTACCGTGGGAGGCCGACAGGCCGCGGAAGCCGTGCCGCTTCATGACACCGGCGGTGCCCTTGCCCTTGGACTTGCCGGTCACGTCGACCCGCTGGCCCGCCTCGAACAGCGTGGCCGTGAGCTCCTGGCCAAGCGTGTACTCGGAAGCGTTCTCGGTGCGGATCTCAGCGAGATACCGGCGAGGCGTCACCCCGGCCTTCTCGAACAGGCCAGCCACTGGCTTGGTGACCTTGCGGGGGTTGATCTCCCCGAAGCCGATCTGGACAGCGGAGTACTTGTCGGTATCCGGGGTGCGGACGGCCGTGACCACGCACGGACCGGCCTGCACCACCGTGACCGGCACTACCTGCCCGGTTTC
>Ga0335073_10006411_pt1 | contig 16516 bp, 10 predicted proteins | sample Lox_Sample_22_FD_207093 | JGI IMG/M metagenome (GOLD analysis project Ga0335073, IMG submission 207093) | Soil microbial communities from Loxahatchee National Wildlife Refuge, Florida, United States - Lox_Sample_2.2 | ecosystem: Environmental > Terrestrial > Soil > Wetlands | place: USA... | reverse complement strand
CGCGCGTCAGATACCAATTCAGATAAGTCCCTCCGCCGGGAACATTTTTGACTGCACATGGAGCACTACCAGCCCACACTGCGCCGTTGCACGTACTGCAGCGTCAAGCCTACGCAACAAAGGCACGAAATCGGAAGTTCTGATCTTCAGACCAGATCAGCAGGCCTTCAAAAGTTTTGGACTAAACTTGGAATGCCCGGCAATCGATATCAACGATGTTGTTTTCTGCTGCCATGATTACAACTATGTCGCCGCAGGGGCTACGGATGGCCGTGTTTACGTATGGGATCAAAGAAATCCAGACAAGATATTGCACGTGCTGCATCACGGAGATCCTTGTTCCGAAATTGATCCATCTATCGGGCGAGATCAAGCTGACACGGGTGTACGATTCACTAACTGGGGTTCGACTCGAAAGGCCTTGTTCACTGGTTCATCGGATGGAGTTGTGAAGTGCTGGGACATCTACCGGGCACCAGCCGACGCGTTTCAACGCGATATTGCGTCCCTGAACTCGGGTATCATGGCCGGAGCCTTCAACAAAGACTACACACGCCTACTCCTTGGAGAAGTTAACGGATCAGTTTCGGTTCTCGAAGCCGACATCGAATGCCGGTCCATCAGAGACATGGATGTTTTCGGCATCCAAGAGCACAATGATAAAAACAGCATCGCAACAAATCCGGCACTTGCTGATGCAGAAGACTCTGGAAAGCAAGCAGCTAGATTTCTTCGACGCAGCAAGCAGATAAAGATTAGGAAGATGGGGTTTTTCCCCGTCCGTCAGGGTGTTCAAGGTCGTAGATACTGCGGCCCGTACGACACCGCTCCTGATGCGCCTTTTCTTCGCAATGAAGCAGAGAAGTTTCAACGGCTGCTCAAGGCACAAGAGTCCGCCGAAGAATGTTTAGTTGACGGTTGTCGCGAAGCTGGCTTCTCCCTTGCTTCGAAGGAACAGGCAGGAGATTCTGGTCGATCTCAGGACAGAATTCCACAGACTTTGCGAGATACAATGAAGGCTCAACGTAGCCTGCAAGGCACAATGATTCCTGGCCGACTGAAATGCTCTCGCTGCGGGAGGCCAGCGAGGCCTAGGTTGGGAGATGAGGAGCAGGAGAACTTTCCGTTATGTGAACACTGCAGCTTCAGTTGTTTTAGATGTCACGACAAACTGGAGGTGGATCCCGCAGTAACAGAGGTTATGTGCAAACGCTGCAATCTTCGCTGGAGGGCTGCTGCGCTGGGCTATACTGTCATTGGAGGAGATGTTGAAGAGACTAACGGTGTCATACACGAAAGCAGGAGCAATCAGCTCGAGACCATGGATGCTTCGGACGAAGAGGGAGATAGTCTTGTAGACTTCTACCATTCTTTGTGGGAGATTAAGCCACCTGAGCTTTAGACATCAGTAGCTTAATATCTTTGAAGGTAGAGTAAGGTAGCTAAAGTAGAGTAGCTAAAGTTGCTCCTAAAGAGAGTATTCAGAGTTCCGATGTCCCAATGTGTTAGTTATGTATTTCGGGCCCTCTGAGAAAGATTCTGGATTCGAATAGCTTCAAACACTAGACTTGTGTGGACCACTTTGCTGATTGATGGCGAATAGGCGTAATTGGAAAACCCCGTGTTCGTTGCTCGGAGTACAGTAAATTAATCAGGGGCTACAAATGCCGCCGAATCCTAAAGATGTTAATATACTATTCTTGGCCCGACTTAGAACGTTTCATAGGGCGACGGAAATCTCCTGCCTCGCGGATGTAATCCTCCACCAGTTGCCCAGCTTGTCCATCTTCCAGCGCCTCTTGCTCAGCTTCGCGAGAGCATCCTACTAATCGACGACGTATAGGTCAAGCTTCCTTCCCTGACTCAATTTGCTGAAGAATTTAAAGTTTACCAGTAGACGTGAGAGTCTCGAGTCGGTCTAGCGGTTCTAAAAGCCTCCAAGCCTGCACTGATACGCGTATCAGCCACAGTGCGTCCAAAGCCGGCCGTTCTTAATTTATCAAACCTTGCTGAGCGTAAGGGATCTCCGCGCCGCAAATCTTCAGCATGATACCATCAGGGCTACGGTCGCGGTTTAAAATGCGGCACTGGACACAAAGGTAACCAACAACCGCCTCCCAGCGCCTCTGAGGTGCTCGACAGCTCTATGGACCACTTTCGAGTCGACAGGTACCATCGGCTCGATTCTTCAGACGACATCGCGCTCCAGAGACGAGATGACTCCATAGAATTAGAGCACTTCGATTCCAGACGAGATAGGAAAAGCTCAACTTTCGATTCTACCTTCGAAAATGACTCATTTGGACCAGAGCTTGAACCACAGCGGTCGAAGAGCTCCCTTCTCTCATCAATCAGCAATCGTTTCAGAAGTGCTCGACCCGAACTTGAAGATGAGCAGTTGCAAGTCCTGCAGATAGACAAGGACCGACGAAATGTTAAGGGATGGCGAATGGGAGTTGTTGTCTCCGCTTGTGCTGCAGGCCTCGTGTTTTTGGTCAACTTCTTCTTCTTCGTCATAGCAATGGCGACTGTGGGGCAGACGAACGGTATTGGCACCTTGTACGAAGGTGATTGCAATACCGTCAAACGAGCAGATGCAGTGATCCACTTGTTTCTCAACATCCTTGGAGTGGTGATACTGGCAGCGAGTAATTACACCACGCAGTGCTTAAGCTCTCCTACCAGAAAGGAAATTGATAAAGCTCACCGCCAAAGGCGAGCTCTTGACATCGGTCTACCAAGTGCCTTCAACCTTTTTTTTCTGAGCTGGCCGAAGGCCGTGCTATGGTCATCACTCATGCTCAGTACACTCCCTCTGCATCTGCTGTAAGTGTTCAACTATGGTCGGATTGGCCAGTTTCTGACGGTTCTTTAATTCAAGATGGAACTCGTCCATCTTTTCTACGGTTCAGACAAATCAGTACTCCGTTGTTGTCGGTACCACAGACTTTCTCAACAATGGGACAACACCATGCACCAGCAATTCGAATGCTCTTCTTCCCACTACGTATGAAAGTCAAGAGGCGGGTGAGACGGCAGTGAGCTGTGCGATTCTTGAATTCATCAGGAATGGGTACTCAGCAGGCAACTATACGGAAATGAGTCCAGTCGAGTGCATAACGGCGTATGCTAACACCTTCATGGTTGGCCGGCGCAATATAATTGCCATTATGAACACTTCGTCAACAGATTCAAACTACTATCTGTGGCCAGCAACAACATTCACGGCACTCCAGTCAGTACCTGATCAATGGCCCCTGGGCATCTTTACACGACCCGATTACCTGTATAATTCGACCGCTGTTGGTGGTTCGACACTGCTGTCAATGTTTAATCCTTTCATCACCGAAGAGTTTATCAGCTCCTATGTCGGTTTATCATCCGGTATCTATCCTGCTTATCAGTGGCTCTGCAACTACTATACCATTAATGGATCATGCACTACGCAAAAGGTCACAGATTTTGGAGGAGCCTGGGAAATCACTCCCGCGATGTACCCGATCGAGACATGTTACAGTGAAGTAGTACCGCCTCTTTGCAAGCTGGAATACGCGGGTTTGCTGGTAGGCATTGTGCTTATCTGCAATGCGATTAAGACAGTATGCATGACAATTACGGCATGGAAACTCTGGAGACTTGACAATCCCATAATTGTCACTGTGGGTGATGCCGTAGCTACCTTTCTGGAGCGGCCAGATGAAACGACGAAGGGCTATTGCTTAATGGATAGGAAGAGCGTAAGAGTGTGGAAGAACAACAGACTGGTAAGAAAGTTGTACAAGCCTCCGAAAGTTTTACGATTCTTCCAGGCCGTGTCCATTATCAGATGGGCCTCTACACTGGTCCTCTGTTTGACCTTTATTGCAGTCGCTTCCTACCTATGCAACGAGGCGGCTAGTCAACTTCAAGGTGACGGCTTCTCAGGAAACGATATTTGGGGTGGATTCGGAACTCTTAATCCTAACGCTATTCTCGATCTTACCTCTGGTATTTCGAACGCGGTCATAATTACAAATGTCTTGGTTGCTAACTCACCGCAATTGATACTCTCAGTAAGCTCCAATCCATCTGTCTTCACCGAACATCCAAGGCTGACCCACATAGATCTCGTACTTTATGTACAATGCGATATATACCGCGCAGTTAAGCGCGTACGAGTGGAGCAAGTACGCCGCTTACAAGAAGCCCCTTCGAGTCACTTTCCCTCGTGGAAATCAGGCATCAACCTACTGGCTACAGCTTCCGTACTGGTATAGCCTCCCGCTCTCCGGAGCTTTGGCTTTGCTCCATTATCTCATATCCCAGAGTATATTCTTGGCAAATATAGAGTACTATAGCCCTCAGGGCATCTTTGAAACTTCCGCCTACCAGCCAGCGTTGGGTTTCAGTCCTATTGCCATTCTCGCGTCCATTTTGGTGGGCACCTGCGTTGTCCTGGTGCTTGTCATAAACAGTTTTAGGAAACTGAATCCTAACATGCCGCTGATGGGGAATAACAGTGCCATCATAAGCGCGGCATGTCATCCAGATTCTTCAGAACCCGAGAGAGAGCTCCTTCCATTCAAGTCCATCAGATGGGGTGCAACTTCACCGGCACCGCCGGGAGGCTTTCCTGGGCATTGCTCATTCACTGCAAAGGATGTGGAGTTGCCAGTGCGTGGCCAGTTTTACGAGTAGATTCAACTCACGTAGAATAGACGTGGAGAAATGACCATACCCATTCACAATGTGCTGCTAGTAGATATTGCGTGGTACATTGCGACTGAATCCGATCCCGACGCCGTGCATTCTCATGACGAGGGCTAAGCAGCCTCATCGCAATGGAAATCCGCTTCAACGCCGGCCAAACTTTTGTTCTTCCTTCTAACGATCAACGCCATTCTGCAAGATACCTCGATTCCGCGTCAGCGGCGGATGATGCGGTATAACCAAACCCTCGGTCGGCGCCGTTGGAGCGCCTCTACGAAGTGTCCATCGCCTCCGTTCCGTTGGTGACCGCGAGTGTCACGGTTCCTTTCTCGCCAATGAACCTCTTCTCGAACTCGCTCACGAACTGCATAAATGGTCAGCCAATCGCACACCGCAAAAATTCAGCCAAGGCGTAATCCAACGAACCTTTACGCTCCGGCCGGAATCGTAGAAGAGACTGAAGCTACGCTCGACATCTTGCGTGGCCACCTCGCTGGCTTTGCGCTTTTGTGCGAGCAGGTGCGAGGTCGTGATCAGGTTGCTCGCGTAACGCAGGCCCGTCTCTTTGCCGATTTTTGTGAGCAGCGCGAGAGCATCCGGGCTGACGTCGATTTCCTCCTCTTGTGCGCGGATAGATAAGATCTGTTGAATCTCGTCGCTCGAGTAGGGGTGGGTACTAACGATGACGACGCGATCGAGGAAGTCTATTGGTAGGCCGTGTGGAGATCGATACGTGGTTCCACGGATGGTGGTATTTCCTCTGTTGCTAGCCATGATGACAATGGGTGCGAGATCATCTTCGAGAGCCCGGTTGATATACGAGAAACACTCGATGTCAAGCATATGCACCTCGTCAATGAAGAGGACACCCGGCACAATCGTGGCTTTCCCCTCCTCTTTCCATTCTGCGACTTTGGTATTTATTTGATCACGGACCTCGCTACGGATCTCGCCTGTGTCGCCCGAGAACAGTGCCATAAATCCTTGCGTCCGTGAATTGATCACGTCAATTTCGTGTAGCGAAACAGTGTGAACGACTTCGCGACGTTGTTGAAGTTCTCCATCTGGACATTGGACGAACTTTGTGTCTGCACCCATAGCGTCGTAGTCTCGCGAGCGTGTGTAGGATCGACCGAGCTTTGTGATTTTACCGGATGCTTTGTCGATGGAGATGACATCGCCTGCCATGACCTTCTCTTTAGTCATTGAATCGATCATTTTGGTTCCCATATCGTAAATGGTTTCCATGTCCGTGGTTTTGATTGTTAGCTTGCCCATCTTGTTGCTCCCTGTGACACTGCGATCGATCTGTATCTCAACCACTTCACCCTCAATCACTTCGCTCTCTTCCACTATTCGGACTCCGATACTCTTTCGAAAGGCTTGTGTGAGTGCCTCGGTTTTGCTGATATCTAGACTGAACACCTCACTCGAACTGAGCATTGTGAATGGTACATCGGGTCCGAGACTTTGTGCCATTCCCATTGCGATGGCCGTCTTTCCGGTACTGGGTGGGCCGGCTATCAACACAGCTCTACCCGCGATCTTGCCCTCTTTGACCATCTGCAGTACCACAGCGGCAGCTTTACGTGCCTTCTCTTGACCCACGAGACCTTGTGAACTTGCCTTTGGCTCTAGAGTATCCGGCTCCACACCCAAGCCTCGAATATGTGAATGCGCTGCTATGAGATTCAACCCGCGCAGCTCGCGAGACTCGGAGACGGTCTGAATTGCCTGTGCACAAAGTTAGTGGGATGGATAGGTTACAGTCAGAGGAACTGCTTACGGCGGCCATGGTGTCTGGAGGAGAGGTTATGGAGATATTCGGAGGTATGCTGCGAAACGGGAGTAGAGCAGTGTGACGGTCAAAAGCTCGAAAGCTCCGTGGGACGTGGCACGAATTGAAAAGTCGCGGTTGAAAATACGATTGCCAAGCCTAAGAAATTCGACCAATAGGAAATTTCCCGAGCAACCGCGCTAAGTAATGGGACTCAAAAGGCGTAAGGGAAGCTGATTGAGATGTGATATATCACGTTTTATATTCTTCGCCCGAAAAATAAATACAGTGGTGTCGAAATATTTGTTCTGCAGTTACCCCCTTGGTTTCGACTTCGTCTTTCTTTTTCTTTCTCCGTTCTGGCCAGGTCCGTCTCTACACCGCATCTCTGATCTTAGATCTGTCTGCTGTTCACTACCTCCTTTGTCAACGAAGCTGGACTTGAAGAATCAAGGATACACAGGACGCGTTTTCTGTCGCTAGAGAAGGCTCTTCTCAGCTTGAATCCAAAGGGACATTTGTTCAACTTTTTATTTTCAGTCACTTCGCGACATCTCAGTTCGCGATATCTCAGAGTTGCATCACAACGTCTTCCCTGCACCGAACACAACCGAATCACTCTTTCGAAAGCCGAATTGGCGGTGAAACATTGCTTCTATAGATGTTTTCACTCGTTCTCAACAATATTTTCGGTGTTTAAGAAAAGTGTCGCAAAGTCACAAAGCTATTGTGGATATCGTGTCCTTGCGTAGGAGGACTGCTTCTAATAAAAGGAGGCGCAATGCAAACGACAAAGCGAAAGCTCCCAGGCAACTCGGCATCTCCACCACGAAACAGCGCATCAAAGGATGGAGAGCCGAAAACATCTGAGGTCCGAGTTATCCAGACGCAACGAAAGGTAACAACGGCTAACATCGGTAAAGTGTGAACAGCCACCCACGAAGAAGGCAAAAAATCAATATGCAGGCAGCAGCACATCAACGGATGAGCTTGGAGCAATTTGCCCGGCTAAGCAATCCCCTGTGAAAGATCCCAGGCTTGCCAGACGTCCAGCGGCATCAACGCCTCACGATGAAGCGGTTCGACAGAGTACGCGTCAAATTATAGCAGAAGACTCGCTTTGTATTGTTACCGCTGTACAAGATGCCCAGCGCCGTATGCAAAATATAGGTGGCTTGGAGGCCAAAAAGGTCGCAAAAACCTATCAGATGCACGCACTGCGTAAAAAACTACGCGAAAAAGAAGAATGCCTCGAAAAGAATGCGCCCTATCTCAAGTCTTATCCGGCAATAAAGAAGACACTTGAAAAACAAATCGAGGAACTGCGAGATGAAATTGGTGACCTCGATCAGACCGTGCAAAGAACACAATCGGATATTGCCAAAGAGGTGTCAAAGTTTGACAGGCTGGCGACCGACTTGAACGACGCTATGAAGAAAGGTAGCTGCGAGCCATCTATATCGCAAGACAACTCAAAGTTTTTACAAGATCGAGTCAAGAGATCGGAAGAGCTGCTAGACAGGGAAATTGCCACCCGCGTCGCTCTAGACGCTGAGTTGAAGGCGGTGAAGGCCGATTTCGTTAGCCGGTGTGACAAACTCAACACCATCCGAGACAAGTCTGTAGCAATGGATGTGACTCTGAAGGAAGTGCTCGACCGCTTAGCTGAGCAAAAACAGCATCAGACCAACCTTATTGAAGAGCGTGAGGGCAAAGACCAAGCACTCGAGAGCTATATGACAGCGAAAAGTGCATCCGAGAAAGAACTCAGAGCGATGTTCGAAGAGCTATCGAAGAACGTTCAGACTCTTCGGGCCACGATAGATACAAACATCGCAGTGGCCGCCCAGTCGCCTAGCGATACCATGCGAAAGTCAATCCACCACTCCGAGCAATCTCTCATATTGCTCAATTCTAGAGTGTCGACCCTTGAAGCTAATAAGGCGAACCAATTGAAGAAGACTAAAGAACTGGAACAAGCATTTAATTCAGTAGCTCAGTCTCATGAAAAGCTCAGCGCATGGGTCACAGGAGAGTTTGATACGAGCCGAAAACAACAAAAAGAATCGGAAAACACCATCAATGAACTTAGGGCCACCATGGAAGCCCTCATCGAAAGCCTCGCGAACGTCGGAGGGCAGTTGCAGGATGCGACTGAGAAGTATCAACGGGGCGAAAATAGACTTTGGCATGCAGATGAAGGTGCGGTTTTGATACATGAAAGAAAGCTAGAATCCATCGAAATTCAGCTTAAGGCACTCAGCAGTATTGCTCTTCTAGGCAGTCCAGCGTCATCACACACTCGGTCAAATCATGAGATAATCGCCCGCAACGTCAGCGACGCCACCGCGCTTGAACAAGAGAATGTAGACGTCAAGATTCAAGAAGTAGTAAAACCTCTACGGGAGCTACTTCAGGCCCATGATGATAAGCTAGCTCGTACATCTCAACTAGAGCTAGATCTCAATCGCATCTTAGCAGGGCTAGGGATGGAGCATGTTCGTCATTCCAACGGGTCACAGTCCAACGGATCGCAGTCCAACGGATCGCAGTCCAACGTGCAAAGTGGCTCCAACACGAGCGGTATCCATTATACACACATTCCTCAAAACAAATCAGAGGAACTCGAGGAGCGAATTCAAGTCATTTCGCAAGGACTCGACACCTTGCATAAACAACACCAGCAGTTGACCACAACAAACATGTGCAAGGCTATGGTGGCGAAGATTCGCGAAATGTATCCGGACATCTTCCCTGCAACCAAGAAGGAAATAGATAATATACGATGCCACCTGCAGTCCATAAATAACAAACTCAACGAAGTGACTGCGGTATTGAACAAGGTCACGGCCGAAAATCAGCGCCAAAGATCGCATATGGACTGATGCGTTCCATAATCTGATTCTTCAAATGTGGCGAATGGAGTACTGTGGGCATGCTCAGCATGGCATTATTAAGGCCCATTATTGTTTCGAATCACGGTTGTCGAATATTGATACCCGGATGCTCGGCGGTTACTTATTTATGTAGCATTTATACCCAGTAGCTAAGGTACTCCATACTTAAATAGCATACTGCATATGGCAAATACATCAATCACTCACTGCTCTTAACCTATCAATTTAAATTCCAACTGATCGTTCGTAGTAAGAAACTTACATTGTTTCATTCAACTACGAGTCAATCCGCAATCCAACTCCGGTCTATGCACTGAAACTGGACAGTAAACTGAAGGAAAGAAAAACATCGTGAAAGCTCGACCATTTTCGCCAAGGTTACTGGTCGTCGCCCATTCTCTTGTCGCTGAGACAATAGAAGTTGGCGTACGTCAGCATGGAAATCCCGAGCTGCAATTGAAAAATGGCCTTCGTGACTGTATCCTCGACCCACTAAAGTAGCTGTAGAGAACTTCATGGACTGTTGACTGGATCAAGGGTTGAGAGAGAATGTGGCACGCGACACTTTTCTGTGGAGAATCGGGATCTGCTGAAGATAGGCTATTCCGTACCCAGCATCAATTGAACCTAACAACTAAACGTTCTAGTTGCATGGCAAAGCCTCAATGCCTTCAGGTTCATGATTCACGTTGGCTAAGCACGGGAATTGAGGTGATGTCAATTGGTAAACCTCATCCATGAAACATAATTTCCGCACTCACTGAAGCGTAAAAGAGCCTCCGGTTGTCCTTTCGGCCGCCTTTACCGTCGACCGTTACATAACCTGGCTCCCAAAGATATGGCCCGACAAGACCCTGATGGCGCTACAGCACCACAGATGTACGGTAATGCAATCCAGTATCGAGAGGCTAAGATAGGTGGCTGGAGACCGCTCTAAACGTCCCCCACGCCGATTCCCGGTAGTTTGTACAGTAACAGTTTATGACGTGCCGGTAATCCGTGGGTGTCACGGCCAAAAAGCATGGTTATCAGTTCACTGAGGCGGGAGACGGTTCGGATGACATCCGCCACCGGGATAGGTGACTGGATCCAACAACCATAGTCGCCCGCAGTTCTCAGTGAAACGACGGATGACACTAACCATAAGTACAAGTAATGTCAAGCCGTCGAACTTGGAGAAATCAACAATTTGCGGGAGCTTGACTGGGAAGTTTTTGTCGCAACGCGAGTTTGTGGCTCGACGGTCGTCGCTAATTTATTAGGCCGCGCGTCAAGAATGTCGACGCAGTGGCCCGAGTTGGCGAATTCGTAAGGTTGGATGATGATCTTCTTGGCAGGTTTGAAAGAAAACAGCATGATTGAAAATAACGTTGCTTGTCGAGAATGCTATTGCGGTCCAACTTGCGCGGCGATACGGAGTCTACTTGATTGCTTCCGCAGCGAAGCACACGACCACCTTCTCTACGTGTTGCTAGTGGAGGAGGTGATCAGTGGATCCAGCAAAAGATAGCGGCTTGGCTTTCGACGGCCTCCGTCCCAGGTATGATAGCTAGGTCGATAACAGAACTGTGTGGTGTAAACGAGCGTGATACTGGTCCATCTGATAAAGCATGCTCTCTCGGATCCTTTAAGATGGAACATGTACCGACGACGATTCGTAGATGTATACTGCCCGGTCAAAGCTTCGCATGCTGTTAATTATAAACCACCACACTATACGACTTAGTATGGAGTTCCGTATTTTAGTCTAGTGGTAATCAACTAATGCCGCTACGACATAGTTGCTCTTTGCCGTATCTTACTCTACCGTACTGCCGAGTCCTAACCAAGATATCCAAATCTTGGGGCCAAGATCTCGTTACTCCTTTAAGGCGATCCGGCCACCAGGATCTGCGCATTGATTGTGCTGTTCTTGTCTGTTTCTCGCATCCTCTTAAGGTTGCTCGCTGCGTACCGCGCATACCCATACCTCATAATCTCTTTACCATTTCCCTGGGCCTTCCTTATGATCTCTAATTCGTTGCCTTATCATAATCAAGTCATTACTTCCCGCGTTGCTGACCCACGGTCAAGATCTTGTTGCGCCTACCCAATCCGCCGCCTCTGGCTACACCTTGGTCTCAGTCTCCTGTAAGGTCACGATAAACAAGTTCTGAACCTCAAAGACGAATCAAAAATATCAGGAACTTGACGAGACCTCGCTGTGTTTGGACCTTTCTAATGATTGCATTCATATCGGCATTTCTGAAGACATGAAATTGTCGCGATGTATAGCACTTTTGACTACGTCGTTGATAGGCACACAAGTCGCAGCAACGCCTGTCGAAGAAAGCCGACTGCCTTGGCATGTTCAATTAAGGGAAGACAAGCGAATGCAATGGAGAGAGAGATACCCAGAGGATTTAACGCAAAGGGATGCGGAACCGCTCAAATACTTCCAAGAACCACAGTATGATGATGCTTCTCTTGAAATCTTGTGTCATTGACCAACGTTCTGATAAATCCCTCCAGGGCCGATGAGACATATGGTCACTATGACCGCCGCTATTTCCACGGTATCGTGCCGTATGATCAGCGATCCGGAGCTCTTCGACACATGATCCGCGCGTACCTTCGATTTTTCAGAGACCACGGGCTAGAGACATGGATAGCGCATGGTACGCTGTTGGGTTGGTGGTGGAATGGCAAGAAACTTCCATGGGACTTGGACATTGATACTCAAGTTTCGGATAAAACTTTGACTTACCTCGCCGCCAATTTGAACTCCACGACCTATAGCTATGTTGACGCAGTAAACGACATCTCGCGCGACTATTTCCTAGACGTGAATCCCTACTACACGGAGCGAGACCGTGGCGACGGCATGAACATTATCGATGCTCGGTGGATAGACGTCAGGAACGGCCTGTACATCGATATCACCGGACTCTCTGAGACAGAGCCAGACAAATATCCGGGAGTGTGGGTGTGCAAAAACTACCACCACTACCTGATCAAGGACCTGTACCCGTTGCGGGAAAGCACCTTCGAAGGAATGCCAGCGAAGATACCTTACGCCTACGACAAGATACTTGTTGAAGAATATACAGAAACGGCATTGACATTGACAGAGTACGCTGGGTAAGTTCTCGTTGCCGAGTAATAAGATCAAAAACGCAAAGACTGACTCCTCGGAAATAGGCATCAGTGGGATGCCGAAAGAAGAGAATGGATCCAGTACGCTCTACCAAAGACGAGCAATGGTCGGTCGGAGAAGAGTCTTTGAGAACCGGTGTCATTGATGTGATGGGAGATTGAAGAAATGGCTGCCGAAGTCAACAGTATGGCCTTTGGGTAATCTGATTGTTCTGTACAACTGCTCTGCTCTGGCGCCTTTGCATATGTTGCTTCAGCATTTTTCAGCGTATCATTCGTGTTCGCATTCGCATTTATCGGTCGGTCGAGACGCCGAACTTGCCAATTGGTTGCATTGGATACCCCATGCTTCACGCTCTAGACTTGCCCAAAGGACTTTACCACTTTGAGGCATTGTACATACTTCTCAGCTTCTGAAAGTACGTATTGGCGTAAGCAGGATATGCTGCCGAACGTCAATCAAATAAGAAGACATACAAATTGGAGTTGATGGTGAAGGAGATGAGGAATTCCTAGGCAAAGTTGCGACATCTATCAAACCCTCGTACGTGTCTGAGGGTCGCAACTATCCATGAGAAAAGTAAATAATCGCCGATCACCTTCACGGTAGGTTCATATTGGAATTCGATGTAAGGGTAAAGAATAAAAATCTATATGTTAGATACAACTTTGGAGCTGTAGCACAAAGTCGTAGCATTAAAGTAGCATTTGAGATGCGGGGCCGATATAACACCGTATCGGCCGAGTCAGGACCTTGCGGTGCAGGGGAGCACATGAGCATTACAAAGCTGACAAACTTTCCATCGAGTCCGGACGAACAAGGCAGAAGGCGAGTACGTTAACACAGTGTGACAAACATCATGACTTTTCGTTCTTCATCTACAAAGCTCCAAAGACATATCCATACAAATACCCGGCAAGATGGAATCGGATGATACGCCTTCAGTACCCTCATCAATACCAACAGCGTCCCTCGACATGGAAAAGCAAGAGCTGGAACCAGAAGATATGGAACATCACGAAACGCCAGAAGAACCACAGATCCAACTGACCATCCACCATCATGGCGAGGCTCATGAAGTGAGTCTGCCAGAGTCTTGGAAACTCAGCGACCTCAGTTCACACATCGCCGAGCATCTCGCCATTCCAGCATCCCACCAAAAGTTCATGATCACGCCGAAAGTCGGAACTCTCAAACCTCCCTTCGCGACAGACCACCTTCTCAGCTCCCTCACAAATAAGAAAATAGTCCTGATGGGCTCATCAACCGCCGAAATCTCCGACCTCTCCTCTCGCCTCAAAGCCGCGACCGCACTCCGCCGCCCCTCCCCCATCAAACCCGCAACACCCGCAAAGACGCGCGACTGGCGGCGCGCAAAAGAAGAAAGCACCTACACCTTCCACCAGATCCTCCCGCTCCCGCACCTTCCCGACGCCGCCAAAGCGCAGCGGTACCTGGAGCGGCTCGCGCACGACCCAGGCATCGTCGCGGCGATGCGCGCGCACAAGTTCAGCGTGGGGCTGCTGACGGAGATGGACCCGGCGGCGCACACGACGCACGCGTCGCGCACGCTGGGACTGAACCGCAACGCCGGCGAGGCCATCGAGCTGCGGCTGCGCACCGACGCGTACGACGGCTTCCGCGACTACCGCGGCGTGCGCAGGACGCTGTGCCACGAGCTCGCCCACAACGTGTTTGGCCCGCATGACCGTGATTTTTGGGACCTGACGCGCCGCCTTGAGCGCGAGGTCGAGCGCGGGGACTGGAGCCGCGGCGGCCGCGCCGTCGCAGACGACGAGTTTTATAATCCGGAGGATGCGGAGCGCGGCGGGGACGATGATGCGCACGTTGATGTCGGGGGGTGGGTTGGCGGCTCGTTTGTTCTCGGTGGTGGGAGCACCGGCCACAGCGGGTTGGAGTTGCAGGGCCTTGACAGGAGAGAGGCCATTCGGAAAGCGGCGGAGGAGCGGCTGAGGAAGCTGAATGATATCAGCCGGCCTAGCTCTCCGGAAGGCGATGACAAGAAAGATGGTGGACCGGGAAAAAGCAGTGGAAAGGGGAGTCCAAGTTGAGAAGTTGTACAATAGTTGGGAGTTCGGAAGGAAAATCGGAAAATGGGAAGTTCGCTTTGGGCTATGGATTACTCAAATCACTTATTTCTGAGTATTGCAGAAGCCTATATTGGAACTGTGGTCTTACCACCCTAATTATTTCTCGTTGGAGTTTGAGAAGGTTGACACATCACTTCTCCGTTGTATGTTAGCAGACGAACGAATTACGAGCCTCGGGACTTCACAAAGTAGGAATAGAGCGGCTTGCCATATTTAGAAGTGATCGCTCAACATCTTTGTATTTCGTGATTACATGAATCCTCGGACTGAATTGTAGAACTGCCATTCGATCAACGGACGAGACAGCTTTTTGTATGGCCGGTGAGAGAATGGTACTCATCAAGAAGCGTTTCTTAACCTAATGTACAATCGATGCCCTCGAAAACGCACTGCTAAATATTGACCATCATCGATCGCTCTGCGCATGGCCCATAAATGACAACATTACGGCGTGTATGCCGTGATAGCAACTATACTGGGTAGTTGAACTAGGTAGTATTGAACTTGACTCTGACGTTACTCTACTCGACGCGCCTGGGTTCGCGGGCAATTCATATGCCTACGATCCAATAAGCAATCGCTCTGTGATAGTATTACATTGGGAGCTTATACGCACTGGTAGGGTTCGAGGTCATAGCCATTTGCTTCGGTGATGAGCCGCGGTTGCGGAAGAGGACAAGACCAGACATGACAGTCGTAGCAGTGAAGAGAGCCCTGAGAGAAGTCAGATCACTACGGTACGGTCTACACGGCGACATCGAAGAGTAGTGCGAACCAGTCAAAAGCAGCGAAAGCGGCCGAAGCTCTGGCGACGTTGCACACGTTGCCAAAGCAGATCCTGGAGCTGAGGAAGACCGCGAGCGCGACAAACCCAGCGAACCAAAAAGTCATGGCGACACCATCAACGGCGATGAGAGCGTATTGCGGTGCGGCGGTCGGGAACACCCTCGGCGTGACGGTCACGTAGATGAGAGTGAGAACGGTCCAAACGCTGGAGAAGATCAAAAAATTGATCTCGCTGGGCGCCATATCGCGCCAGTAGTGCGTCCACCAGTTGGCGACTGCAAGAAGATGTTAGCCCGCGCATACAACTGAAAGATGAATGGCGTGTGAAAACGAAGAGTGGTGCTCACCATAGGCTGTCATTCCAAGCACAACAATCGTACAGAAAGCCTGCCCGGCCCTGAGGCCCATTATAACTTTAGCATTCATCCTGACCAAGTAAATCGCTGCTCCGGAGTTGAGTTTCGGCGTCGAACGCGAGTGAGTGATAGGAACAGACAATGACGGAGGAGTCTAGCTCAATGGAATGGTTACAAAGCAATCGAGCCGGCGACGATAAGAAATAAAAGAGTGCAGCTGGATACAGGAACAACAGCGGTTGAGGGAGTGTGAAGTGTGGAAAGAGAGATGTTTCGGAAGAGGGTGCGGCAGGAATTGATCCCTATAACGTATTGGGTAGTGGATGGCGATGAGTCGGCGGCCCAAACGGTCGTGGACTCAGGGCACGTCGCACATAGGACGCAGACGATAAAGCAGAAGACCTAAGGTCTTTGCCGTCATGCAAATTTCTTGTTTGATTGACTGGCGCAAGACCCCCCGGTGGAATGTGAAGTGCGACGTGTTTCAACGTATCGATTGAGGAAAGGTTGCGATGCGAACCAGGGGCTTACCGTACCTCACTTTGGCCTGCATTGCTATGCTTTTCTCGTAATTTGCACTCTCGGTAAACGGTCAAGCGAAGAGCTTCGGCAGAGGTGAAGATATCATTCCGTTCGAAGGATTTGCCTTTCTTTTAGGAGATTTGAGGCTTGGAAGCCGATTATCAGCAGCCTCGCAGGTTCCTGATCTCGCTGCCCACAAGATCAACCCACATTACATCAGAGGGCCTTTATTCGTCCGCATC
>Ga0335073_10006410_pt1 | contig 16516 bp, 15 predicted proteins | sample Lox_Sample_22_FD_207093 | JGI IMG/M metagenome (GOLD analysis project Ga0335073, IMG submission 207093) | Soil microbial communities from Loxahatchee National Wildlife Refuge, Florida, United States - Lox_Sample_2.2 | ecosystem: Environmental > Terrestrial > Soil > Wetlands | place: USA... | reverse complement strand
TTCATATTTCCCGGGCTTTCCAACTTCGCCGCCGACGATGTAGTAAGGCCTCTCGAAATCCTTCAGCGCAACCGCGGGTTCGGGATCGTGCAAATATCCCTGATAGGCTTTCTCCACCGCTGCTCGAAATTCATTCAGGTCCAATCCCTCGGCCTGCACCATGCCGGCATCTTTCAGCAGCACGTAGCCATCCGGCTGGACAGTGAGGGTCTGATCAAATTCGGGCGCAACCGTGAACCTGATCTCCACCACATCGCTGGCGTGTAACCGGTAGAGCGGACGGCGCTCCCCTCCGAGTAAAGGGTTTCCCAGGCCATCCGCTCGCCCGGCGTTTGCGGCCGTTGAATCACCCCCCGCGCCAGCCCCGGTTAAGCTGGAGCGGGAAGTCCCGTTTCCCTGCGCCCGATCAGAATTCTGATCCTGCGCCAAGGCAGCCGCACAAATCTGCAAGCTCAACGCTGCAACTGCGACAATCTCGATTCCGGCAACAAGGCGTTTCATCTGGCCGCAACTTTCGCAAACTTTCGAGCACCAGCTCGGTGTGCTCTCATCGCGCACACTAAAGCCACGAACCGAAATCAACAAGACATGGGAAGTTCCGTCCACAGCGGTGTAGTGCTGTGCCGATTTGGACCCGCCCGAATTCCGGTGAGGAATCAGTTCTATGCAGAAATCTCGTGATGCCGGTCACAACAATTCCGGCCCGCCGGATACCCACTGCAGACGTACCCACCAAAGAGGACTTGCATGGTTTTCGCATCACAGTTCCAACGCGCCGGGTCGAGCTCAATTTGTTCATCCCGAGAGGTGCAGGATTGCCATCCTTCAGCGATTCTGCGCAGTCGAGGGACCTTAGGTTGCGCTCACATGAAGTTCACCAGATCCAACACCCAACCACAGTTTCCACACTTCAAATTCAAGCAACGCTGAAACGCACAGCTATTGCTGACCAATTCCCGTTTTGAAATTCGTACACGAATTTTTCGCTCCATTCCCTTGTGAACCGCTGCCGATCCTTCCTAGAATCGCGACTTGGACTCCGTTGTAGAGAGCCATCGGGTTTATGCGTTCGCCATCTGCCGCCGCTTCGGAAAGCATCACTGTGCTCATCGCCGACTCCAACCGCATGCAAGTGCAATTACTCAGCAGCGCATTGCGCCGCCACTCGGAATTTAACGTTGCCACCTGCCACATGGATGCCGATTCCATTCGACAATCGGTTGCCGGCAAATTTCCGCAAATCGCGCTCCTCTCGCCACCTACGCCGGGAAATACCGCTGAAACCGTAAGCACGCTGCGCGGCTTCCATCTGTCCTACCCCAATATCCCGAAGGTGCTTCTGCTCGATGGCTGGGATCGCGAACTCATCGTCAGCGCGTTTCGCTCCGGCGCTCGCGGCATTTTCAACATCACCGAGTCCAACCTGCACCTGCTTTGCAAATGCCTGGTTCGCGTTGCCGCCGGCCAGGTCTGGATCAACACCGAGCAACTGAACTATCTGCTCGATCTGATCTCCGAGGTCCCGTCACTGCGCGTCGTCAACTCAGAGGGACGGACGCTTCTCACCCCGCGCGAAGAACAGGTCGTCGCCCTGGTCGCCGAGGGATTCTCCAACCGCGAGATCGCCTTCGAACTCAACCTGAGCCATCACACCATCAAGAAATATCTGTTCCGGATCTTCGAAAAGCTGGGGATCTCTACTCGCGTCGAACTCGTTCTCTATGCCGTCAACAACGGTGCCCAGCGCTCGGCCGAATGGCTGATCGGCGGCGGGAACGCGCTGCCGAACACGTGATCATCCGGTCTTGCAAGCGAGGGATGGCCACGCAAGCCGGCCTTTGGCTGCAGTGGAGAAGTTGGGAACTGCCGAAAATTCAGAGGCTTACCCACTTACTCTAGCCACAATCTTCCGTGATTACAATCATGGTCCGAGATTGTCTACGACTATATGCTGAACCCGGTAGGAAGGTTCCACTCATGACCGTCTCCGGTTGGCGACTGAATCGGTTTGAGCGATTCCTGTTTGGAGCTGCGGTCGTTCTCGCGGGAGTGCTCATACTTGTACGAATTGGAGCGATGCTGCTGCTGGGCGTACTTCATCACACCCGTGAAACTCCCGTTTTTCTCTAAAATACCCTCTTCGGAAAATCCGAAACTGTCGGGATACGTACGAACCTAGGGGGCCGCATGTCCTTTCGGTCTGTCTTCATTGCAGTTGTCATCGCCTTCGCTCTGATCTTGGGAGCATTTCTAATCAATCGCGCGAGACCAAGGGTCGAAACCGACCACGCCGGGAACGGATTTTTCTTCAAAGTGGAATGGGTGCCAGTCGCGGCCAGTGCGCTTGGAATTGGGGTTCTTTGCGTCCCTTTTCTCGTGCGGGTTTCGCGATTGTTTATTGATCTGAGCGCGGCAGTCTTGGTGCTCGATGCCAGCGTAGGACTTTGGGGATTCGTCCTGCACACGATGGGCAATCTTCAAGGACCGTCGACCCACGCGTTCGATAATTTCATTTATGGCGCGCCGCCGATGGCTCCGCTGCTGTTTCCCAACTTGATGGTCCTGGGCATCATCGGCCTATGGCAGTTGCGGAACGAAGAGGGTCAGAGTTGCTAGAGTCCCGTGCAATTTTTCTGTCGGCGGGCTCAAACGCGGTGGCCCACTCAGACCCGGTCTTAGCTTGAGTGGGGAGGTTGGCTCGAGCAACTTTTGATTTCGGTTGTGCAAGATAATCTGTGGAAGAACGGCCCTTCGGAGCCGTCATCGATAGACCGATAGGTTGAAACTCCCCCTTACTCTCTGTATAACTTCAACGGAATCCGTTGCCCGACGCTGCTTCCAACCCGACCTCGGTCGTCCGCCCGCGCCGCTGGACCATTTTCGCTGCAGCCTTGCTTTTGCTGGCTCTGGCACTGGTGGTCATCTACACCAGCCGAGCTGCCTTTTTCAGTCCCTTGGCTTTAGTGGTCGTGGCGGCGATCGGGCTTGCAGCGCTGCTCATGCAACTGCGTCTGCGGCAGGATATCGACAGGCCGGTCCGCGCTCCGTTCTGGCTGAATGTTCTGGGATTGATTTGCGCGGCAGCCGCGATTTTCTCCGACCGGCTGCATCTTTCGTCGCGAGTTTTTCAGGCCGTCGCTCTCGCCGCCGTGACTTCCTTCGGGATCAGCGGCATTGTCGTTCTGCACGCCCTGCGCAAGCCGCGCTCGTCCAAACCGGCTAACCAATGAGCAGAAACTAGCGTTTGAACTCCACCGCGAGCGTGGTTTCCACCGCGGCAGGCTCGCCGTTGACTCGATACGGTTCGAAGCGCCACCAGCGCAGCGCGTCCATGGCGGCGCGAGCCAGGATTTCCGGGCCGTTCAGCGGATGCATGCTCACGACTGATCCATCTCGACCGATCGCAACATCGAGCGCGATCACTCCCTCAAGCCCTTCTTTCTTTGCCTCCGGCGGATATACCGGCTCGACTCGATGCACCAGCAACTTTTGCATCACCTCGGCGGGAACCTGCACGCTGGGTGCCTGCTCCGATGCCTCTTCGCTCTTCAACCCCGATTCCAGCCGTTCCCATCCGCGGTTCCACTTCCACCAGAAACCTGCCGCCGCGCCAGCCGTGATCAACACCAGCAGCGCGGCCATCAGCCACTTTGCCCGCGCCCTCGTCGAACGTATCTCGGGTTCCTTGGGTTTGTCTGTCTGGACGTCGGCTTTCTTGTCTCTCTCGACGACATCGACCGCAACCACATCGGGGCTCGCCTCTATCTTCGCCTTGTTGCGTTTTGCCCATTCGCGAATCGCCGCGCGCTGCTCCTTTGACAGACCGAGAAACTCAAGCCCGCAACGAAGTTTGTCGTGGTAACAGACTCGCGCCCGGGCCTGCAGCGCATCCGACAAAAGCGGCAGCCGCAATTCCACGCCCACGATTTCCCCCGGAACCAGCTCTCCGGCAAGGACGCCGGCGACGCCTCGTTCGCCCAGATTCAGGCAGCGTCCCGGCACCGCTTGCGGAATGCCTGAGCGCAGCACGGTCACATCCACAGGGACATTGAGATGAAATCGCGAGGACGTTCTTCGCGCCCGCCCCTGCCATCCCCGAGCTTGTGCCCCTGCCGACATTCGGTCTCCGCTAACGGCTCAACTCAAGAATTTCGCTGCCTCGCGCGACCAACACCAGGCTCGCCATGCCGATGAACAATCCGTGCTCGACCACTCCCGGCATATCGCTGAGCTGCCGCGCGAGAGTATCGGGATTTTCAATCTCTCCGAAATGGCAATCGAGAATGTGATTGTTTTCGTCAGTCACGAACGGCTTGCCATCGGCCAATTTGCGCAATTCGACGCGCGCGCCTAAAGCTGCGATTCGTTTCGTCACCAACGTTTGCGCGAATCGGATCACTTCCACGGGAAGAGGGAATTTCCCCAGCTTCTTCACCTGCTTGGAGGCGTCGACGACAATCACGAATTTCTGCGTCGCCGACGCCACGATTTTTTCCCGCAGCAGCGCGCCGCCGCCGCCTTTGATGAGCCGCAGTTCCGGATCGACCTCGTCGGCACCGTCCACGGTGACGGCGATCTCCTGGCACTCGTCCAGCGTGGTTAGGGGAATGCCCAAACTCTCCGCCAGTTTCCTGGAATCAACCGAAGTCGGGATGCCGCGAATTCGCAGCCCCTTCCGAACCTCTTCGCCCAACAGTTTGATAAAGCGAGTGGCAGTCGACCCGCTGCCCAATCCGACGATCTGCCCATCCTGTATGAATCGCAAGCTGGCTCGCGCCGCCGCTTCTTTTTCCTGTTCGTTCGCCATTCTCAGCTCTTCGCCACTCCGTTGGCCGATCTCTCGCTGGCGGATCAGTTCGGTTGTCATCCTGGGCAAGCCGAGGTCGCGCAGCGAAGGATCGGGGCGATCCACGCGACGCAAGGCGCGCGTTTGGATCGCTTCAATTTTCACGCTGATCCAATGACTCTATTTCTCGCAGTCAACGCAAACTCTTCTCGATGTAAACCAAATATCCAGCCAATCCGACTCCAAACAGCACCGTCAGGATTGTGATGAGATCGAGCACAAACCCGGCGGGCTCAAACGTACCCGTTTCCAACTGCACTCGCGTTTTGCGATAGCGGATCAATCCTGCAATCACCAGCAACACTCCGCTCACGATCGCGCCCGCGCCCATCCAGACCGATACTCCGATGGTTCGAGTCGGATGTCCAAGAAAGGTGGACAACTGCCGGATCGCAATCGAAAAGCGCCCGATCGCGAATCCGAAGATCACGATCGCAGCTCCGGTGCGCACCCAAGCCAGAAAGGTACGTTCGTTGGCAAGATGGTCGCGGGCTCGGTTCGGATTCTCGTTCGGCGGCACAGTGCTCCCGGCGAGCATTATTCCACAGTCTTTTCGATCAAGGCGCCTGCTCCAGCCAGATTCTTGATGAGGTCGGAGGGAAATCCGTGGCGCTGCTGCAGGTATTCGGGACGGTTGTAGGTCACCCACACTCTGCCGGCATCGTCTTCCGCGACCAGCGCCTTGAGTGGCAAGTCAATGGCGAGGCTGGGAGCTGCGATCATGAGCGGAGTTCCAGCCTTGGGGCTGCCGAAAAGCACCACCTTCGTAGGGGGCATCTTCAGCCCGATCTTCTCCGCCTCGCCGCTGTGGTCGATAATGGCGAAGACTTTCAGCCCTTTTTCGGTAAATGCAGCCTCCAGCCGCCGCACACTCTCATCGACCGAATAACGGCTCGCGACCTGCACCAGACCTGCCTCTTTCGCCATGGCATTCTCCTCCGGATAATGCATCCTAGCAAGGTTCAGCGGAACGCGTCAGAAGGACGATGCCGCAAGAATCGACTCCACAAACGTTCTCCCGAGCAATCGCGCTGTTTCTATGGGCTGCCGAATGAAACCGAATCGTTTCGTATATGGAATCGCAACCGCAACGCTCGCGCTGATTTTCTGGTCGAGCGCGCATCCCGGCTTATTGAGTGTGGCAAGGGCGGCCGCTGCCGACGCGCCGCAACCACCTGCGGCTCGTCAGCAGGAAGACTCAGGTCTGACGATCATTAACGAGTCCCCACTTCCCGAGGCTGCGCTCGGATACTACGAAGTCCGCCTGCTGGCTCGTGGCGGCGCGGCGCCATTTCGCTGGCGTTTGGAAAAAGGCGCATTGCCATCGGGTCTTCAACTGCAACCGGACGGCCGCATCTACGGCGAGGTTCACAGCGGCGGAGAATTCCATTTCACCGTATCCGTTCACGATGCCAGCAATCAGCACGCGCAGAAAGACTTCACAATTCTCGTCCATTCGGCGCTCGAGCTTAAGTGGAAGACGATGGCTCATGTGGATGGCAATCGCATCGACGGCAGCGTCGAAGTAACCAATGCCACGCATGACGACATGGATCTCACATTCATCGTCCTGGCCGTTGCGCCCAACGGACGCGCCACCGCGATCGGCTATCAGCACTTCACGCTGCGCAGAGGAACGATCGAGGAGGAGTTGCCTTTTGGCGACACCATCGCGCACGGCACTTATGTGGTTTACGTGGATGCCGTTGGCGAAATCGCCCGCAAGAATCTGATCTACCGCGAGCAGTTGCAAACCCATCCGCTCGATGTGACGGCCGGCCCCTGAATCGGATGAGGCGGACATCTCGCCGAACCGCTGAAATCTCAAACGAATATTCGCGATCGTACAACCCGGAATGGGTGGTCAGCCTGAAACGGAGGCGATCGAAACGCGCGATTATTGCGTCGCCCAACTCGGCGACGCTTCGTGCGGGTCGCTCAGATCCTTCGCTGCGCAACGACGCTCGCTCAGGATGACAACTACGCTGACTGCTATCGAACACGGAAGTCACGTTGACTTAACTTCGAGATTTCTGAAAAACTAACGAGTTCCGGTGCTCAGCGCCGATGTTTTTTTTCCTTCGTGGAACTTCTGCTCAATCTAGCGTGGCTGCTTCTGGCCATTCCGGCTTACCGGCTATGGCGAAGCTCGATGCCTGCGAACCGCAGGCGCGGCTTTTCCTCGCTGCAATGCTTGTTGGCTTTGGGCTGCGTGCTGGTCCTGTTGTTCCCCGTAATATCGGCCACCGACGACTTGCACGCCATGCGGGCGGAAATGGAGGAGTCGCCGGTCAGCAAGCGGAGCATTCGTCAGGCTAGCGCAGAGAAGAACCCGATTCCTCGCCTGCAGAGTCCGCCTGCACTCCCGACCGGCGTCGCGCCATTGCCGGTACTTGCAGAATTTGCCGGCGCCTGGGTGCACCAACTTTCGTTCGTTCCGGCAGCGCCCTGGTTCGCAACTGCCAGCCGCGCCCCTCCCGCTCACTGCCTCGCATAGTGCCGCTTCAGACGCTTCCCAACGAGTTCAATCGCTCGGAAGAATCGCTCTGATCGGAAAGCCTGCGGCTCGAATTTACGCAATTTTTACGCGCGAGACCGCATACTCACAGGCTGGGTTGAGCTGAGAGCGAGTCGCTCTCAGCCCCACATATCTCACGAAATCAATCAGAGAGCGCCCGATGCAGAAGGTGTTTTGGCGGTGTTTGATCGTGCTGGCAGCTTGCGGCGGCAGTGCGTCCGCCCAGTTGCCCGCCCACGTTCCGCCATCGGCGCCCCAGATTTGGGACTGGAACACAGTCAAGAACAAGTTCGAACTGAACAACATAACGTTGCTGGCGGGACAGCTCAACATCAACGAATTGAAGGCGGAGGAAATCAGCGCCGATCTCCGGCCCAATCCGCAGCTCACCGTGACCGCCGACGGAACTCAGATCGTTCCGTACCACGGCGTATGGGAGCCGTTTGCCGGAACGTTTATTTCGCCTGCGGTCAGCCAACTTTTCGAGCGCCGGCACAAACGCGGGCTACGCTATGAAGTCGCCAAAGAAGGCACAGCCATCGGAGTGGAGCAGCAATCCGATACGGAGCGAACGCTCCTTTTCAACGTGCGGAGCGCGTTCGTTGGAGTTTTGCAGGCTAAAGCTGTTTTACAGCTGGCGCAGACCAATCTCCAGTACTACGACCACATCCTGCAGATCAGCCGCGACCGCTATCAGGCGGGAGACATTGCGCAAATCGATCTCCAGCGTCTCGAGTTGCAGCGGCTGCAATACGAATCCGATCTGCAGAATGCGCTGGTAAATCTGCGCACGACCAAGATCAACCTGCTGGCACTGCTCGATGATCGTCAACCCGTCGACAGCTTCGATGTAGAAGGGCCGTTCGATTTCAGCGACTCGCTGCTCTCCGACGATGATTACCGCAAAGACGCGCTGGATGCGCGTCCCGATCTGCGCGCGGCGGTGTTATCCGTCGAACAGGCAAAAAGCAGCTACGAACTGGCGGAGGCCAATGGGTCCACCGATCCAACAATCGGTTTGTGGTACACGCATAACGGATCGTTCAACAATCCCGACGCCTACAACACCGTCGGCGCCAGCGTCAGCATTCCCTTGCGCATCTTCGATCGCAACCAGGGCGAAAAGCTGCGCACGAAAATCGATATCGACCGGCAGGAAAAACTTCGGCGGGGAGTGGAAACGCAAGTCTTCAGCGACGTCGATTCCGCGTATGCGCTCGTCGAAAGCAATATCAATCTGCTGAAGCCGTACAAGGCGAAATACCTGGCGGAAGCCGTCCACGTCCGCGACACGGTCTATTTCTCATATCAGCACGGAGGCGCGGCGCTGATCGACTTTCTGAACGCGGAGAGCGACTACCGCGCCGTGGAATTGAATTACGTCAATCTTATCAGCTCGTATCTGACAGCCGCGGCTCAACTGAACGAAGCGGTGGGGCGCGAGGTAATCCCATGAGAGATCATTCTTCTAAACTAGTTTTCTGGCTGGCGCTTTGCTTAGCGCTAACGCTCGGGATCGCCGCCTGCACCAGCGGCAAGGCCGATCCGAAAGAAGAAGCGCCGCCGACGGCGCAGGTCATTCCTGAGTTCAACGCCAACGACTTCAAAGTCGATCATCCCGAACTGTTTCCCCTGGCGACGGCAGTCGAATACAAGACCGCTCCTACATTGAATGTCACCGGCGTGGTGCAACCCGATATTTCCCGTGCCGTGCCTGTGGTTTCGCTCGCTTCTGGCCGCGTGATTGAGATCAAAGCGCGTCTCGGCGATGTCGTAGAAAAAGGCCAATTGCTGTTGCGAGTTCAGAGCAACGATGTCTCCGGCGCATATCAGACTTATTTAAAAGCACAAAATGACGAGCGCCTGGCGCGGGTTCAACTGGAGCGCGCACAGACGCTCTATGACAAAGGAGCGGTTGCAAAGAGCGCGCTTGAGATTGCCCAAGATACGGAACAGGATGCGCAAGCCGATCTGAGCGCCGCGACCGAGCAACTCCGCTTGCTCGGGATTAACAAAGAGCATCCTTCCGGCATCGTCGATATCGTCGCGCCGATTTCGGGCGTTATTACCGATCAGCAGGTCACGAACTCGTCCGGAGTGCAAGGACTATCGGGGCCCAATCCATTCACCATTTCGAATCTCGACTACGTCTGGATCGTGTGTGACGTTTACGAGAACGATCTCGACGCCGTAAAGGTAGGGCAGACCGCCGACATTCGCCTGACGGGCTATGCCGATCAGGTTTTCAAAGGCCGCATCGATAACATTTTGCCGATTCTCGATCCCAACATTCGCACGGCCAAAGTACGGATTGAGGTGCCGAATCCGGGAATGATGCGCATCGGCATGTTTGTGACGGCGACTTTCTACGGAAAGCAGCCGGAGACGCATGCGTCTGTTCCGGCGAATTCGATTCTGCATTTGCACGATCGCGAGTGGGTGTATGAACCGTTGGGCGACGGCCATTTCAAGCGTCAGGAAATCGTGACCGGAAATATGCTGTCCGGCAACCAGCAGGAAGTTGTAAAGGGATTGAAACCCGGAGACAAGGTCGTGGCCAACGCTCTCGACCTGCAGAGCACGGTGGAACAGTAGATGATTCGTCGCATTGTCGATTTCGCTCTCTCCAATCGCCTGCTCGTGCTGGCGATGGGCGGAATTTTGTTTGCCTGGGGCATCATCTCGTTCCACAATCTGCCCATCGAAGCGTACCCGGACGTCGCCGACAACTACGTCGAAGTCATCACGCAATGGCCGGGAATTTCTGCCGAGCAGATCGAGCAGCAGGTGACCATTCCGCTCGAAATTGTGATGAACGGCATCCCTGGCGTGGTTCACTTGCGGTCGTTCTCATTATTTGGTCTATCCGATCTGAAGCTGATTTTTGAAGACGGCACCGATAACGCATGGAATCGCGAGCGCGTACTGGAACGCCTGAGCCAGGTCACGCTTCCCCCGAACGTGGTGCCGCAGATGGGAACCGACTGGAGCCCGGTCGGCCAGATTTATTTCTTTACCCTGAAGAGCACCAACCCGGCTTACGACCCGATGGAGTTGAAGTCGATCGAAGACTGGGTCGTCGAGAAGAATCTCAAGTCGGTTCCCGACATTGTCGACGTTGCCAGCTTCGGCGGGCCGACGCGTGAATACCAGGTTCGTCTCGATCCCAACAAGCTCGTCGCCTACGGGCTGAGCCTCTCGCAGATCGAGCAGCAACTCACCAACAGCAATGCGAACGCTGGCGGAAGTTTTATTCAGGAAGGCTTGCAGCAGATCAACGTTCGCGAAGTCGGGCTCGTTGATCACATTCACGACATCGAGCAGACGGTCGTCTTCACCAAAAACGGCACTCCGCTTCGGATCAAAGACATTGCGGTCGTCGAGCAAGGGCCGAAGATTCGTCTCGGCCAGTTCGCCCGTGCCTATCATCGTGAAGATGGAAAGATCATCGACAATGACGACGTGGTTTCAGGCATCGTGCTGCTGCGCAAAGGCGCGCCGGCCGATCCCGCGCTTCGAGGGTTACACGACAAAATTCAGGAGATGAACGATCACATCCTCCCTCCGGGAGTGAAAATCGTTCCTTTCATCGATCGCAGCGACCTGGTTCACTTCACCACGCACACGGTGCTGCACAACCTGAGTGAAGGAATGATCCTGGTGTCGATCATCCTGTTTCTCTTCCTGGGGAACGTTCGTGGTGCGCTGATTGTCGCCGCCACGATTCCATTCTCCTTGCTGTTCGCTTCCATCTGTCTCGATCTGAGGCATGTTCCCGCGAATCTGCTTTCGCTCGGCGCGCTCGATTTCGGCATGGTCGTCGACGGCGCCGTGGTGATGATCGAAAACATCGTGCGACACATGAGTTTCGCCAATGGGACAAAAACCCCCATCGAAAAAATCGGAGATGCTTCGCACGAAGTCCAGCGGCCAGTGTTCTATGCAATTGCGATCATCATCACCGCCTACTTGCCCATCTTCACCCTGCAACGTGTGGAAGGCCGTTTGTTCCATCCGATGGCGTGGACGGTCGCTTTCGCCCTGCTGGGCGCACTCGTTTTTTCGATCGTGCTTGCCCCGGTGCTGGCCAGCTTCGCCTTTGCCCACGGCGCCAAGGAGTGGCACAACCCGGTGATGACGTTCCTCACCGAGCGGTACAGCCGAGCCGTGCGCTGGGCGATTCGTCACCGTCTCGTCACCGTTGGCGTCGCCGCTGCGAGCATTGCCCTGGCTGCGTTCTTGACTTTCAGCGGCGTGATCGGCTCCGAGTTCCTGCCGCATCTCGACGAAGGCGCGCTCTGGGTACGCGGCACGCTCGCGCCCAGCACCGGGCCGAATGAGGGCATTCGTGTGGCCAATGAAGCGCGCATCATCCTTTGCTCATTCCCTGAAGTCCCACAATGCACCAGCCAAGTCGGCCGCCCCGACGACGGCACCGATACGACTGGCTTCTTCAACACCGAATACTTCGTCGATCTCAAACCCAAGAATCAGTGGCGCCCCGTTTTCCACGAGAACACCGACGAACTGATCGCCGCTATGCAGCGCGAGCTGGACAAGATTCCCGGCGCAGTCTGGGGATTCTCCCAGCCCATCGAAGACAACATGGAGGAAGCGGTCAGCGGGGTGAAAGGCGAACTCGCCACCAAAGTTTTCGGCGATGATCTGCACACGCTCGAAGAAAAAGCCGATCAAATCGTTGGCATCATGCGCACGATTCCTGGAATTGAAGATCTTGGTGTGTTTCGCGTGCTTGGCCAGCCGAATTTGAATGTGACCGTGAACCGACAGGCAGCTGCCCGCTATCAGATCAATATTTCCGATGTAGAGGACGCGATTCAGACCGCCGTTGGCGGCAATGCGTTGACCCAGGTTCTCCGTGGCGAGGCCCGTTACGACCTGACACTCCGTTATCTGCCGTCATATCGAGATACCCGTGAGGCAATCGAAAATATTCGCCTGCTCTCGCCGACCGGCGAGCGCGTATCTTTGGCACAGCTCTGCAACATCGATACGATCGATGGCGGATCAGAAATCTACCGTGAAGGAAATCAGCGCTATATTGCGATTAAGTACAGCGTCCGCGGCCGCGACCTGGGCAGCACCGTCGAAGAAGCCATACGCCGAGTGAATGCGCAAGTGAAATTGCCGACGGGCTATCACCTCAAATGGGAGGGTGAATACGCGAGCCAGAAACGGGCGAATGCTCGCCTGCTTATCGTTCTGCCCATCACGATTTTCATCATCTTCATCATTCTTTACACGATGTTCAAGTCATTCAAGTGGGCGCTGTTGATCATGGCGAACATTGCGATCGCTCCGATTGGCGGGCTGCTTGCGCTTCTGATCACCGGCACAAACTTCAGCGTTTCCTCTGGCGTCGGCTTCCTCGCCCTGTTTGGCGTGTGCGTGCAAACCGGCGTCATCATGCTGGAATACATCAACCAGCTTCGGGTGCGGCGCTACACGATCGAGGATGCCGCGGTCGAAGGTGCCGTGCTGCGCTTGCGTCCGATCATGATGACGATGCTCGTGGCGACGCTTGGCCTGCTGCCGGCTGCCATGTCGCATGCTATCGGTTCCGACTCGCAACGGCCCTTCGCCATCGTCATCGTTGGCGGCCTGATGGCCGCTTTGGTCTTGAGCATTTTTCTCTTGCCTACTCTCTACGTCTGGATCGCTGGGGAGCGCGACATACTGCCACCAGCCGAACCGGGATTCTCCGAAGGCGAACACGTCGATTAGGCTAGGCGACCGGTATAACTACTCTGAACGTGGCATGGGTCGGCGATTCTGTACTGTCTCTTTTGCAAACTGAGGCACCAGCGGAGACTCTGTGTTTTTTGCTCTTTTCTGAAATTTCGTTTCTAATTCCCCGCTATGGGACTCCGAAAGCTGGCGCTGTTACTCTTTCTGTGCTGTTTCACCGCATTTGCCGCAACTCCCGCAATCGATAACGATGCTGAGAACCAGGTGATCCAGGCCGCGCTGCAGCCGTCGCCGCTCGAATCGAATCTTCACTACCTGACCGACGAAATCGGCGGACGCGTGCCCGGCACGCTCGCCATGCAGCATGCGATTCAGTGGGGGATGCAGGCGCTTACCGCAGCGGGCGCTGATAGCGTGCACACGGAGAGCTTCACGATTCAGAATTCGTGGCTGGAGGGCGCGACGACGATGATCGCCACGAGTTCCTACGAGATCGGTGCGGGCAAAGTGGGAGGGACGGTGCTTTCGGTTTTTCCCATCCGTTGCGTTTCAGTGGCCTGGGCACCAGCGCTCCTACCAGTGAAGCATGTTCCGGTCGTCGATGTCGGTGAAGGCACGGCGGCGGATTTCCAGAAAGCCGGAGATATCGCTGGAAAGCTGCTGCTGGTGCACACAACCGTTCTGAAGACATGGAACGACCTATTTGCTGAATACTCGAAGGCCCCGCCCATTATCGATCTGGCGGTGAAGGCGAAGGCCAAAGCGATTGCGTTCATGGCAACGCGCGAGCACGACATTCTTTATCGGCATACAAACTCGGGCAACGGCGAGATCGACAAACTGCCCATGCTGATCGTCGCACGGGAAGATGGCGAACGCATGGCGAGGCTGCTGGCTGGGGGAAACATGGTTTGGGCGGATCTTTCGATCCCCAATCAGATCGGCGGCCCGATCCGCAGTGCAAATGTTATCGGGGAAATCAAAGGGAGCGAGAAGCCGGATGAGTTCGTTATTCTCGGCGCGCATCTGGATTCGTGGGAACTCGGCACCGGCGCGCTCGACGACGGCTGCAATGCTGCCTTAGTGATTGACGCGCTGCGTGCCATCAAGGCTTCTGGCGTGAAGCCGCGGCGCACGATCCGCTTCATTCTTTTCTCCGGCGAAGAACAGGGGCTGATCGGATCCCATGCCTACGCAGTCGCGCATCGCCATGAACTCGATAGAGCTGCGGGCGTGATCATCTACGACTCAGGCACCGGCAAGACCACCGGATTTTCTGTTGGCGGTAGAAAAGACGTTGCCGAGACGGCGAAGGAACTCATTGCTCCGCTCGCGCAGTTCGATGTGAAGGATATCCAGCTCAACATGGAGTGGGGAATGGATCACTTCGACTTCATGCTGGAGGGCGTGCCCACGTTTGCGGCGGAGCAGGAAGAGGCGAATTATCTTGTGAATTACCACGCGACTTCCGATACCTATGACAAAGTCGACTTCGCCCAGTTGAAGAAGCATGTTGCTGAGGCCGCAGCGCTAAGCATGGGCTTGGCCGATCTGCCGGAGAAAATCGGCCCGCGCCTCACGCATGATCAGATCGAGCAGACGATGCGCGAGACCAACAGCGTCGACATGCTGAAAGCCGATGGCATTTGGGACGACTGGGTCAGCGGCAAACGGGGCAGGGAAAAGTAGCGGCCATTGCGGATTCCAATTGCTCATCTTCTGGATTGTCTTCAATCTGTTCGTGCTGGGCATGCTGGTGCTCGATTTGCGCGTGCTGCATCGCGCAGGCCGAGTCGTAACTCCTCGGAATGCGTTGGCCTGGAGCGCGGCCTGGCTGGCAACGGCAATTGCCTTCGCAGTGGGTCTCTATTTTTGGCAAGGTCACCAACTTGCGCTGGAATTCGTTGCCGGATACGTTCTTGAACTGTCACTTAGCATCGACAATCTATTCGTATTTCTCCTGATCTTCCGCTATTTCGCCGTTCCGGAGGGCCAGCAGCATGCGGTGCTGTTCTGGGGAATTCTGGGCGCGATGGTGCTGCGCGGGGCTTTTATTTTCGCGGGCGTTGGGTTGATCCAGCGTTTCCACTGGGTTCTTTATGCGTTCGGCGGCTTGCTGATCGTCAGCGGAATCCGGTTTCTGCGTGGGCAACATCAGGTCGATCCCAAGAAAAATCCAGTGGTGCGCATGCTTCGGCGCTGGCTGCCGATGACCGACAGCTATCAGGGCGGCCGTTTTTTCGTGCGCGGATGGCGCGGCAATGCGCAGATCTACGCCACGCCGCTGCTGCTCGTGCTGATCTTCATCGAAGTTACCGACCTGCTTTTTTCGGTCGATTCTATTCCGGCGGTGCTGGCGATTACGCTCAATGCGTTTGTGGTTTACACCTCGAATGTATTCGCGATTCTCGGCCTGCGTTCGATGTATTTCGCAGTCGCCGCTCTCATGAAGGTGTTTCGTTTTCTACATTACGGGTTAGCGACAATTCTGATCCTGGTGGGACTGAAGATGCTGTCTTCGGATTACATCCACATCCCGATTGCGACGACGCTCGCCGTTGTGGCTGGGGTAGTGACGATTTCCGTGGCTGCCTCAGTGGCATTTCCCGGGGTGAGAGAATCGTAGAGGATTTTGCCGCGGTTGCAAGTGAGCAACTCGGTCAGCCCGATCAGAAATCGGGGTAGAATGCTGAGAACATTTCTTTTCTGATGCCGGGATTCGAGAAATCCCAAGCGTTAATCTGCAAAGAGGAACTGATCGTCAATGTGCGGCATTAGCGGCCTGGTGAATTGCGGTGATCGCGAGACGCTGGCCCGCATGACGAACGTGCAGGCGCATCGGGGCCCGGATGACTTCGGATTATGGGAGCGGGGATTCCCTGATGGCTCCTACATTGGTCTCGGCAGCCGCCGCCTCGCTATTCTCGACCTGTCCCCAGACGGGCACATGCCGATGTCCAACGAGGACGGCACCGTATGGATCACCTACAACGGAGAGATTTACAACTTCGCGGAACTTCGCCACGAACTCGAAGGCAAGGGGCATCACTTTGCCTCGCACACCGACACCGAGGTGATTGTTCATTTATACGAGGAGGAGGGCCGCGACTGCGTCCGCCGCCTCAAGGGCATGTTTGCGTTTGCAATTTGCGACCTGCGCTCCGGGACGCCGACTCTTTTCGTCGCTCGCGATCATTTCGGAATCAAACCGTTCTATTACTTTCATGATGGAGAGAAATTTGCTTTTGCATCGGAAATCAAGGCCCTGTTACAGGTTTCGGAAATCGAAGCGGAACTCGATTCTGAATCGCTGCACCAGTATTTGACCTTCCTCTGGGTGCCCGATCCGAAAACGATGTTTCGGCGCGTTGTGAAGCTGCCGGCGGGATATTCCGGGACGTTCTCGCAAGGCGAGCTCAAGCTCACGCAATATTGGGATCTTA
>Ga0335073_10006409_pt1 | contig 16518 bp, 15 predicted proteins | sample Lox_Sample_22_FD_207093 | JGI IMG/M metagenome (GOLD analysis project Ga0335073, IMG submission 207093) | Soil microbial communities from Loxahatchee National Wildlife Refuge, Florida, United States - Lox_Sample_2.2 | ecosystem: Environmental > Terrestrial > Soil > Wetlands | place: USA... | reverse complement strand
CCTATTTCCGCGTGCTGCAGAATGCCGTGGAGCTGCGCCAGGCCCACTGGTTCTGGCTCACCGATCTGTCGCAGCCCGATCCCACGCACGTTCTGCCCATCCTCATCATCATCACCATGTTCCTCACCCAGTTCATGACGCCATCGCCGCAGATGGACCGCTCGCAACAGATGATGATGGCCTTCATGATGCCGGTCATGTTCGGCTTCATTTTGTGGAACTACCCCTCAGGACTGGCGATTTACTGGGGCACCAGCAACATTCTTTACCTGGCCATGCAGATCGGCATCAACTCATCGAGCCTGGGGCACGAGCTGCGCGCACAGGCAGCGCGGCGCAAGAGGACGGGACGGTGAAAGGCAGCAAGTAGTGAGTAGCCAATAGCCAGTAGCCAACAGGTTCGTGGAGCCTTGAGCCGCCATTAGAACTTATGAGCTTCTCCTGCTGGCTATTGGCTTCTTGCTATTCCCTATTGGCTACTCCCAATTCCCTGCTGGCTGTCTTTTGCATCGCAACCGTCTGGTGTATCGTCCAAGACGTATGGTTAACTCGGCTCAAAACGCTCCCCACCCCGCGCCCGAAGCTGAAGAAATCTATCGCCGCTGGATCGCATTCCTCGACGATGAGTTCACACGCCACAAAGCCCCTACCCGCCGCGCCGAAATTGTCCGCGATCAGCTGTACCAGCTCTACCTGGGGCGGCCGCACGGCGGCAAGCTGAACCTCACGCTCACCTCCGAGCTGCCCGGCAACGTGGTAAGCCTGTCGCTCGACCCTGAAAATGTAACCATCGAAGCCGGCCACTATCCCGACGCCGACCGAAACAAGGTCGCAGAGCGCAAGCCGCTCCTCTGGTTCTGGCAAATGTTCGACCGCTCGCCCGTGGGCCTGAATCACTGGCTGGGAATTCGTTTCCGCTGCATGCTGGGCCGGCACATCTTTGCAAAGATGGGCTCAGGCGTGCGCATTTATCACGGCGTCGACCTGACCTACGGTTACAACCTCACCATCGGCGACGGCGTCACCATCCACCAGCGCGCACTGCTGAACGATCGCGGCGGCATCACCATCGGCAACAACGTCGTCATCGGATCGTTCTCGCGCATCTTTTCTCACGCCCACGATATGCGCGATTACGACAAGGTCACCATGCGGCCCACCACCATCGGCGACGGCGCCAAAATTGCCACGCATGCCATTGTGCTCGCGGGCCAGAACGTGCCTGCCGGGGCTTCAGTGGGGACATTCCCCGAGGAGCAGGACTGAGCAATTCCGCGCCTTTCGCTCCGCTCTGAACATCATCAATCGCAACCCAGCGTGCTAACCTGAACTTTCCTGGGAACGCGAGGAACCTGATTGTCTTCAAGCGCGATCGCCGTCAGCATTTTCAAGTTCGTCATTCTGCTGTTTTCGCTCAGTTTTCACGAGTGCGCGCATGCCTGGGTGGCCTCGCGCCTGGGCGACCAGACGGCCCGCTTGCAGGGACGGGTTACGCTCAATCCGCTTCCACACATCGATCCCGTCGGCACCCTCCTCTTTCCAGCGATGGTCATCTTCGGTCCGCTCCTCGGCCTGCCGGTTCCGTTTCTCCTCATCGGCTGGGCCAAGCCGACTCCGGTGGTCACGCGCAACCTCAAGAAGATTGTCCGCGACGACAATCTCATCACGCTCGCCGGCCCGGCTTCGAACCTGGTTCTTGCGTTTATTGCCTTCCTCGGCCTCGTGGTCGCCGCCGTTGCCATCCCTGGCGGGCGCGGCTTGCTGCGTGGCACCCTTGCCGGCGGGCTCATGATCAACGGGCCCTCCGAGCTGCAGGCCCTCGTAGTGCTGGCTCTCATCGCCATCGAGATCAATATCACGCTGCTCGTCTTCAACCTGTTGCCCATCCCTCCGCTCGACGGCAGCCACATTCTGCGCAACACACTTCCCTACAACGCCGTTCAAAAATACGACAACATCCCGATCTGGATCAGTTATCTGCTCATGATCTTTGTTGGCGGCTTCGTGCTCAGCCTGCTCGTCAACCCGATCATGGAGCTGGCCTACTGGGTGCTTTCAACCATCTGATACCCACAAGCCCGCCGCTCTCGCACCTTTACAATGGTGAGAGCTTTCTGCCGGAATTCACATGTTCCGGCGGGCCTTTTTTCTTTTATCCGAGACCGATTGAACGATGCCTGAGAACGCAAAGTCAAACCCCCTGCCCCGCGTGCTGAGCGGCATGCGCCCTACCGGCAAACTGCACCTGGGCAACTACATGGGTGCGCTTGCCAACTGGGTCAAGCTGCAGGATAGCGGCAAGTACGAGTGCTACTTTTTTATTGCCGATGTGCATGCGCTGACCACCGATTACGCCGACACTTCGAAGCTTGCCGAAAACGTGCAGGAAGTGGCTTACGATTTTCTGGCCGCGGGCCTCGACCCCCAGCGCAGCACCATCTTTGTGCAAAGCCACGTGACACAGCACTTCGAACTGCCAATGTATCTGGGCATGATTTCGCCGCTCGGCTGGCTCGAGCGCGTGCCCAGCTACAAAGAGATGCAGGAGAACCTCGAACACAAGGACCTGACCACCTACGGTTTTCTTGGCTACCCGGTGCTGATGGCCTCGGACATTCTGCTCTATCAGGCGAGCTATGTGCCCGTCGGGCAGGATCAACAGGCGCACGTGGAGCTCACGCGCGAAGTGGCGCGGCGGTTCAATTCGTTTTATCCAAAAAGATATGGATTCAAGGGCATGGCAACCCTTTCCGCCGAAGAAGCGCTAGCTGATGCTCAAAGGGGTTCACCTTTTGAAGCTGGAACCCCAATCGCCGAGTTCGGAATCCTCGAAACCGTCCTACCGGAGCCCGACGTGCTGTTGACACCTTCGCCCAAACTCCCAGGCACCGACGGCCGCAAGATGTCGAAAAGCTACGGCAACACAATCCTGCTTTCCGACCCCGAGCCCGAAGTGCGCAAAAAGCTGAAGACCATGGTCACCGACCCGGCGCGTATCAGGCGCAGCGATCCCGGCGATCCCGACAAGTGCCCGGTGGGCGATCTGCACAAAGTATTTTCGTCGCCTGAAACGATGGCCAAGGTTTACGAGGGATGCCGTTCGGCGGGTATCGGCTGCATTGAATGCAAAGGGTGGGCCGCGGACGCGCTTGTGCAGATTCTCAATCCAATTCAGGAGCGCCGTGCGGCACTCAAACCTGACGCGGTCAAAGCTATCCTTAACGACGGGAGCATTCGCGCCGCCGCGCGCGCGGAGCAGACCATGAAAGAAGTGCGCGCGGCCATGCAGATGCCATAGCGGCCTGCGGCAGGGCTTGAGCTGCCTCCCGTAGGGAGGCAAGGATGTTAGCCCAAGACAAGTTCGCGATAGCGAACGCAGTCCTGGGTAAGCGAATAATAAAAAGCGGCCGCCCCGTAGGGGCGTCGCGAACAGAAATCTGATTTCTAATCAGCATGAAGAAACGCAATTGACCGAACCGACCACAAATCCCGAGCAGCCGGAATCGCAGCCCGAATCCCTGGCCGAGACCTCACGTCCCCACCAGCTCAAGCTGATTCCCACTCCCGAGCTCACGCCTGAGCAGAAGAAGGCTGAGAAGGTCGCCGCTGCGGTCAAGGCGCGCAGTGAAGAGGCCGAGCAGTCGCCCTTCTCAGTCAACGTGAGCCAGGTCTACGACGGCCCTCTCGATCTGCTTCTCGACCTGATCCGCAAACAGGACATCGATATCTACGACATCCCGATCGCGAAGATCACGGCCCAGTTCCTGGCATACGTTGAGAACTTGAAAGCCAGCGATGTCGACACGGCAGGCGAATTCATTTACACCGCGTCTCTGCTCATCCACATCAAGAGCAAGATGCTGCTGCCGCGCACGCCTTCCGGCCCCGACGACGGCATTGAAGATCCGCGCCGCGAACTGGTCGAACGGCTGCTGGAGCACGAGCGGTTCAAGAGCGCCGCGCAGATGCTGCAGCAAAAGCAGATGCTTGAAGCGGCCAGTTGGACCAACCCCGGCATGCGCGACTTTAAGGCAGACGCCGCAGCCGAGCCAGAGATTGCGGCCGACACCGTCGATCTGGTCCGCGTCTTTCGCGACGTGCTTGAGCGCGCCCGCAACCGGCCGGTCCTCGACTTGAAAGATGATTCGGTCACTGTAGGGCAGATGATACAGTTCCTCACGCGGCGGCTCACCATGGAAGATAAGCCGGTTGCCCTGCGCAAATTGCTCAGCCAAACGCGCTCCGAGCGCACGCTCATCGCCATGTTCCTGGCGCTGCTCGAGCTCGTAAGGCTGCAGGCAATCTTGCTTCGCCAGGACCGGCAGTTCAGCGAGATCTTCATTAAGAAACACTCGGGCTTTGAAGCAGTGATGAACCAGGGCGCAGCCGACGCGCAGGACGACTGGCGGTAGCGATCCGCGCCACCCAGCCACAAATGCTCAGTGCCCCATCCATTCGGCGTCTTTCTGCCGAATGGGTGGGAAAGCGCGAATCCAGCCTGTCTTTTTCAAACACCCGGTTTCATCTCATATCAATCTGATCCACAATAATTGCGGAGCACGAGATGGCTGAACGGGTCGATCTTCGCGCGGAACTGGCAGTTGGAAGGCACGTGCACGATCCGGGCCGCGTTCTGCTTATCGCCGAGTGGATCGCCGACCGGCCGAGGCAGGTTACGCGGCTTATCGAATTGCTTTGGGATAACGATGCTGGCGTGGCCAATCGGGCAGCCTATGTGCTGGAGCAGATCACGCGCAAACCTTCTCCAGCGTTGCGCGCCGCAGTTATGCGGCACAAACTGGAGCTGATCGGACTGCTGGCCGACTCAAACTCTCCAAAGTTGCGGTGGTGCCTGGCACTAACCATTCCAAGACTGGCGCTCACGGTTGGGGAATGCCGCCGGGTCACTGCGACTCTTCGAACATGGCTGGACGAATCAAATCTGATCCCCGATCGATCGTCGATTCTGAAGACGGTAGCACTGCACGCGCTGGCCGAACTTACCAGGCAGGATTCCGATTCCCTGCCTGAGGTGGTCGATCTGCTCCGGGTCAAGGGACGGTCGGGCACCCCGGCCATGCGGGCGCGGAGCCGCATCCTGCTTGAGAAACTGGAGCAGGGTCGCGGCGTCCACCGGGCGCGCAGCGGACTGCACATGTTTGACTGATACACTTGAGCCTGAGCGACATCCAAACTGCATGGTTGAGCTTTGCCCATCGATACTTTCAGCGGATTTTGCGCACCTGGCCGACCAGATTGCGGCGGCCCAGCGCGGCGGCGGAACCGTCATCCACGTTGACGTGATGGACGGGCATTTTGTGCCCAACATGACCATTGGCCCGCCGGTAGTAAAGAGCCTGCGCAAGGTGACCAAGCTGCCCCTCGACTGCCACCTGATGATCGACAATCCCAATGACTACATTGAGGCTTTTGCCGAGGCCGGCGCCAACTGGGTCAGCGTCCATTACGAGGCCTGCCCGCACCTGCATCGCACTCTCGAAATGATCATTCACCACGGCATGAAGCCGGGGGTGGTGCTGAATCCGGCCACCAGGGTAGACCTGGTCACAGAGATTCTGCCCATGGTGCATCACGTGCTGATCATGAGCGTGAATCCGGGGTTCGGCGGGCAGGAGTTTATCCCCTTCAGCCTTGACAAAATCCGCCGGCTGGCCCAGTTGCGCCAGGAGCTGGGGTTGGCATTTAGAATCGAAGTGGATGGCGGCGTGGCTCACGACACGGTGGCCCAGGTCGTCAAAGCAGGAGCGGAATTGCTGGTCGCCGGGAACGCCGTTTTTGGGGCCGGCAAACCCGAACGCGACGCAAAAAGACTGCTGAAGGCCGCGAAAAAAGCGGCAGGAGAGCGTTGAAGTTCCCACGCTGGTTCGTAGGCAGTCGATAGGCCTCAAAGCGTAGCAAGAAAATTATCAGCAAGCCAACGCGCAGGCGGCCACACTCCCTCAACCGCCGGCAGCATCGAGGTAGTATGAACCGGTTGTTGACGAGAGTTTTTGCAGTGGCGCTGGCCGTGGTGTTTGTCTTGGGCGCGACCGCTGATGCGGCCACCAGGCAAAAAAAGAAAAAGAAGCCCTACGACCTGAACGCGAACCCGCTGGCCGGTGTGCAGTCGAAGCAGCCTGACAAGGAACTGTACGACAAGGCCATGGTGGCCATGAAGAAGGGCCGCTACGACGTGGCTCGCCTCGATTTGCAGACGCTGCTCAACACCTATCCGGAGTCGGAGTACCGGATGCGAGCCAAGCTCTCAGTGGGCGACACGTGGTTCAAGGAAGGCGGCTCGGCGGCGCTGACCCAGGCCGAGGCCGAGTACAAGGACTTCATCACCTTCTTCCCCGACGCTCCCGAGGCGGCCGAAGCGCAGATGAAAGTGGCCGACATCTACTACGACCAGATGGAGAAGCCCGACCGCGACTATACAAACGCCCAGCAGGCCGAGCAGGAGTACCGGAACATGATCAACATGTTCCCCGACTCCACGCTGGTGCCGCGCGCTAAGCAAAAGCTGCGCGACGTGCAGGAGGTGCTGGCTGAGCGCGAGGCTGAAATCGGATTCTTTTATGAGAGCCGAGACAATTTCAACGCCTCCATCGCGCGGCTTGAGACTGTTTCGGACACCTATCCTCTCTACTCGCAGAGCGACGAGGTATTGATCGGGATTGGCGATGCATATGCCACCCAGGCGCACAATATCCAAATTGCAACCCACGTGCCCGGAGCGGTGCGCGAACGGCTGGTGGCCATCTACCAGGACAAGGCGGCTGAGGCGTACGACAAAGTAATTACCCGGTACCCCATGTATCCGCATGTTGAAGATGCGCGCGACCGCCTGGTGGCAATGAACCGTCCGGTTCCCGAGCCCACAGAAGCCGCCGTGGCCGAAAGCACCGCCGAAATCAACAGCCAGCAGCAGCTTCACTTTACCGACAGGCTCTTTGGCGTCATCAAGCATGGGCCCGTAATGGTTGAAGCGGCACACGTGGGCGACCCAACGCTCACCGATCCGCACCGCGTGCTGGCGCCCGACGTGACCAGGGAAAACGTGGCGCTTTATAACGCTGCGGTGAATCCGGGCGCAACGGCGAATGTGGGCACTGCGACGCCGACCGGAGTGAACGAGCCGCCGCGGACCGATCAGCCCTCGCAGGCGCCGCTGCAGATGGAAGCGCCGGCAGGCGCAGGAAACGGCGTGGGCGCGGAGATCATCAGCACACCAAATGCCACCGGACCTGCCGCTCCCGAAGGCGCCGCTGGCTCGGGCGCGCCGGCAGCAGCCGATCCCAATGCCCTGGTGAAGCCCGTTGGCCCCGCGAATACCACGCTTCCCGCAGTCCAGTCGGCGGCTGAAGCGCCAACCCAGGTAAACGACGTAAAACCCGGCGAAACTCCGCAGCCAACTGCCGCCGACGCCAATAAAAAGAAGCCCAAGGCCGACCTGAGCGACGAGTCCTCGAGCAAGAAGAAAAAGAAGAAGGGGCTGGGCAAGCTCAATCCGTTCTAAAGACAGGGAACTAGGGAAAAAGAATTCAGAGGCCGCGCCAGGGGGTGCGGCCTTTGTGTTTGCGAGTGTGCGCGGGAAGTATTACCATCGAGAATGAAGGTAATACCTGGAGAACAACCGATGGCGACGACCGTGACCAGCAAGGGGCAAGTGACCATCCCGAAGGATATTCGCGAAGCCTTGAAGATCGCGCCGGGCACAAAGGTCGTATTTGAGCTTACCGGCGAAGGCAGAGCTGTACTGCGCAAGGAGCGGTCGAAAGAAGAAAGGCCCGATCGGTTCGATCGCGCCATAGGAGCCGCCGAAATAAAGTTGGGTTGTTCGACCGACGAGTATATGGCGATGGTCCGCGGATATGACGACGACGATCCGGGTCTGCGGCCTTGATTCTTGTCGACGCAAACATATTCCTCGACATCTGGGATCCCGATCCTGTGTGGCACCCCTGGTCTGCCGGTCAGTTGCGATCACAGTCCACGCTGCATGAGCTCGCGATCGACCCAATCATCTATTCCGAAGTCTCAGTCTCTTTTGCAAAACCCTCAACTCTCGATCAGAAGCTCGAGGAGCTCGGCGTGAGCGTATTAGACATTCCCCGAGACGCGGCATTTCTCGCGGGAAAGGCCCACCAAGTCTACCGGCGCCGCGGGGGCACAAAAGTAAATGTGTTGTCCGATTTCTTCATCGCTGCTCACGCGGCATCTCTCCACTGCGAAATACTCACGCGCGACCCGCGACTGTATCTGGCATATTTCCCCGCCGTCCCTCTCATCACGCCCTGATTGCGCATCCCTCAATCTGCTAACCTGAAAAGTAGCCCCGACGTTTTGAAAACCCTGTACGAACAGTGGTTTCCAAGCGATTTTCAGGGGTTCTTCCAAAAGAAAATGCCTCACGACCTGCCCAAAGCCTACGACCCCACTGCGATTGAAGATCACTGGGCCGAATACTGGGTACGCGAGAAGCTGTTCGCGGTTCCCACGCCCGAGCCCGGCAACGCGTCCGGCCAAAACCGGGACCCGGCCGGCCAGGCCTTCACCATCCTCCTGCCCCCGCCCAACGTCACCGGCCGCCTGCACATGGGCCACATGCTCAACCAGACTGAGATGGACATCCTCACGCGCTGGCGGCGCATGAGCGGGCGCAAAGCGCTGTGGCTCCCCGGCACCGACCACGCCGGCATCGCCACGCAGATGATGGTAGAGCGGCAGTTGACTGAGGAGGGCACAACCCGCCAGGCGCTGGGCCGCGAAGCATTCGTCGCCCGTGTGTGGGAGTGGCGTAGGCACTACGGCGGCGCGATCCTCGACCAGATGAAGCGCCTCGGCGCCAGCGTCGACTGGGACCGCGAGTACTTCACCATGGACGAGCGCCTCAGCGTAGCCGTGCGCGAGGCATTCGTGCGCCTCTACGAGCAGGGGCTCATCTATCGCGGCGCATATATTGTGAACTGGTGCCCGCGCTGCCAAACCGCTATCAGCGATCTCGAAGTGGTGTACGACGAGCACAAGGGCCATCTGTGGGAGATTCGGTACTCCGTACTTTCCACCTCTGGACAAGATTCGGGGGAATACATCACCGTCGCCACCACCCGCCCCGAAACCATGCTCGGCGATACGGCGGTGGCGATTCATCCCGAGGACGAGCGCTACACGCACCTGCACGGCAAAAAGCTGCGCCTGCCCCTGATGAATCGCGAAATCCCCATCGTGCTCGACGAGTGGGTGAGCCGCGAGTTCGGAACCGGCGCGGTTAAGGTTACGCCCGCGCACGACCCCAACGACTTCGCCATTGGCGAGCGCCACCATCTGCCCTCAATCAACGTGATGGACGACCGCGCGCACATCAACGGGAACGGCGGGCCCTACGCGGGCCTCGACCGCTACGTCGCACGCAAGCGCATTGTCGAGGATCTCGAGGCGCAGGGACTCCTCGCCGGCATCAAGGACCACATCCACAATGTGGGCCACTGCGACCGCTGCAAGGCAATCGTTGAGCCGCGCCTCTCCACGCAATGGTTCATCAAGATTCAGCCGCTCGCCGATAAAGCCATCGCCGCCGTTGAGGAGGGCCACATCCGGTTCACGCCGGAGATGTACAAAAAGACCTACCTCAACTGGATGTCGAACATCCACGACTGGTGCATCTCGCGGCAACTGTGGTGGGGTCATCGCATCCCGGCATGGCATTGCGCCGTGTGCCACAAAATCACGGTGCCGCGCCCCCACTCGAAAGAAGACCCCACGCACTGCTCGCACTGCAACAGCGACCAGATCGTGCAGGAGACCGACGTGCTCGACACGTGGTTCTCGTCGGGGCTTTTGCCCGTAAGCGTCTTCGGCTGGCCGAACATTGCTAAAGGCGAGGGTGCCCCCGATCCCACGCATTTGGAGACCAGTCGATCAGATTTCGACGCCTTCTACCCCACTTCCCTGCTCGTGACCGGCTTCGACATTCTCTTCTTCTGGGTCGCGCGCATGATCATGCTGGGTTGCTGGTTTTCGACCGACGTGAAAATGCCGGACGGCAGCGAGCGGCCGCTTTCGGAGTCGGTCCCATTCAAAGAGGTTTACATTCACGCTCTCGTGCGCGACGCCAACCGCGAGAAGATGTCGAAGACCAAGGGCAACGTGATCGACCCCATCGAGATCGTGAAGCAGTACGGAACCGATGCGGTGCGCTTCACGCTGGCCTCGATGGCTTCACCAGGGACGGACATTGCCTTCAACGTGGCCCGCACCGAGGGCTATCGGGCGTTTGCCAACAAGATCTGGAATGCCGCGCGCTTCATCTTCATGAACGTGGACAAGGCGGCGGAGGTGGGGATCTTTCCGCACCGCGATCTGTTGGGCGGAATGCCGGCCGTTGACGAAGATGCTCCGCTGGAAGCGCGGTGGATCACAAGCGAGTTATGGTCAACTGCCGGCAAGATCGAGGATTTACTCGAGAACTATCGATTCGACGAAGCTGCGAACACTATTTACCAGTTCGTCTGGGGCAGCTTCTGTGATTGGTATCTCGAGATTGTGAAGCTGCGTCTCGATTTCTCAGTTAACACCGACAGGGCCAATGCAACGCAGAATCTCACCACCCTTGTTCAGGTCTTCGAGGCATCGCTGCGGCTGCTTTCGCCGTTCATGCCGTTCATCACAGAAGAAATCTGGCATGCGGTTTACGATGGCAACCCGCCGGCGAAGTCGATCGCGCTGGCAAAATATCCTTTCGGAGACGAGGGCATGGTCGATGCGGCTGCGATCAAGGCGATGACATTCATTCAGAATCTCATCACCGAAACCCGCGGCCTGCGCAAGGAGATCGGCGTTGAAGAAAAGGCCACTGTGCCCATCGAAGTACGGGCAGACGCCGCTTCAAGCAAGATCGTCGAAGATAATCGGGAGATTGTTGAGCGGCTGGCAAAGGTAAGCGAGCTGCGGCTGGTGAGCGAGCTTTCGGCTGGACTCGCCAAGCATTCCACACCCGCGTTCGACGTGGCTGTTATCTACGAACGCACCATCGACGTCTCCGCCGAGCGCGAGCGCTTGACAAAGGAATGTGCCAGGCTTGAAAAACTTGTAGCGAACGACGAGAAGGCTCTGGCCGATCCCGGATTCACCGGCAAGGCCCCGGCGCACATCGTTGAAGGAAGAAAGAAACAACTCGCAGAAAATCAACTGCTGCTGGCCAAGTGCCGCGCAGCGCTGGACGCGCTGCCGGAGGAGTAATCGTGTTCGTGGTTTCCCACCCATTCGCAAAGGACGCGAATGGATGGGGCACCCAGGTTCTGTGGTTGATCGAGAAGAGGTCACGTTAGGTTTGTTGCTCACGGGTGATGGTCGAGGCACGATCAAGCTGAAAGCTGAGAGCTAATAGCTGAAAGCTGTTTTCCGCAGGAAAATTCATGGAATGGAAATCCCATCGCGTCGACGTCATACTGGAGCACGCGCTCCAGGAGGATAAGACTGCCGGCGACGCCACTACCGCGCTCACCATCGCGCCGGGGCTGCGTGCGTCCGGCTCCATCATCGCCCGCGAGGAACTCATCGTCGCGGGTCTCGGCGCCATTCCGCGCTTCTTTGATATCTACGCGCGGCTCGATCAGCGGCCCGAGTCGCAGACGCGTTTTGAAGTGGTCAGCCATCCCGAAATCTTCGACGGCGTACGCGTCCATCCGGGCCAGGTGCTGGCCGTCATCCGCCACAACGCGCGCGCTCTGCTGAGTTGCGAACGCGTGATCCTCAACCTGCTGCAGCACCTGAGCGGCATCGCCACCCTCACGCGCAAATATGCCGACGCGATTCAGGGCACCGGCGCGCGCGTGCTCGATACGCGCAAAACCGTGCCGGGCATGAGAGCGCTCGAAAAATACGCGGTCCTCTGCGGCGGAGGCACCAACCACCGCATCGACCTGGCCTCGGGAATCCTCATCAAGTACAACCACATCACGCTGGGCGGCGGCATCCCCGTGGTTCTGGAGCGTGTGCTCAAGGCCCGCAAGCCCGGCCAGCGCGTGCAGGTTGAGGTGCGCAACGAGCGCGACCTCGAACAGGCGCTCGCCGGCGGAGCAGAGGCCATCCTGCTCAACCTCATGACGCCCGCCGAGGTAAAGCAAGCAGTCGAGCGCATCAAGCAGGAGAACCGCTGGATCCCCACCGAGGCCTCGGGCGGCATCCGGCTCGACACCATTCGCGCCTACGCCGAGACGGGCGTCGACTTTATCAGCGTTGGCGCGCTCACCAACTCCGCCGACGCGCCCAACATCGCCATGAAGATTGAAGCTGAGCCGAGCTAGGATTTCTTGCGCTCCCAGCGCCGTTGTCCCGTCGTTTTCTCGATTGCATTTAATTACCGGCAAATAGCGCACAATGGCTCTTAGTGAATCTCATGAAGGCGTCCACCAGCTTCGAATTCGCCCGCTTATCAGCCCTTGAGCCCGGCTCTTTTCTCAGCCCCGAACCGGGGGATTTCTACATAGCCCCCACCCCCCTCTCATCTCAAAGTGCCCGGCCTGGACCAGGAACTCAAAGCAAGCAATTTAAATTCAACAACATAGATTTCGAGACAGGTTATGAAATAGTAAACAGGAACCCTGTTTTTTGGCCATTTTTGGGCACTTTTTCATCGTTTTTCGCGCGAAACTGCGCCATTTTGGCGTATTCGAGCCCGGCTCGATTCCAGCCCCGCAATCCAGCATATCTTCCTTCATATCTAGGACTTGTGGGGTAGTCGCATGTTCGACCTTGCCGCGCTCGAAAACTCGCTCGTCGGCACCATCTTTTCGGGCAAACTGCACTATTTGCCTTCGACGAGTTCAACCAACTCCGACGCGCTGGCGGCTGCGCGTGAAGGCGCGCCGCATGGCTCGGTCTTTCTTGCCGACGAGCAGACTGCGGGGCGCGGCCGCGGAGGCCACGCCTGGCTCTCAACCGCAGGCGACGGCCTCTACGTCAGCATGATTCTGAGGCTCGCCGTGCCCGCCGAAAGATTGCTGCTCCTTCCGCTGGCCGCGGGCCTTGCTGCCGCGCAGGCCATTTACGAAGTCACCGGCCTGACCGTCGATCTGCGCTGGCCCAACGATCTGCTCATGGGGCCCGAGAAAGTCGGCGGGATTCTCGTCGAGACACGCCCCTCCACCAAAGAGTCCGACCGCGGAGCGGTGGTGGGGATTGGGATCAATGTGCACCAGCAGAAATTTCCTGGCGATCTGGCTACGCCGGCCACCTCGCTTGACCTGGCAGCCGGGCGCCGCGTGAGCCGGCAGGCACTGCTGGTTGCGCTGCTCCGCGCGCTTGAGCGGGAAGTGGTGGCCGTAACGGATACGAGTGAGGCAAAGAGAATTCCCGCGCGGGTTGAAGCAGCATCAAGCTGGGTAAGCGGCCGAAGGGTCGAAGTCAACGGGCCGCAGGCCTGCGTAGGTACTACCGCAGGCCTCGATGACAACGGCTTTTTGTGCATTGAAACGGGCGCGGGGCTTGTCACCATTCAAACCGGAGGGATACGGGAAGCGCCCCGCCTGGACAGGGCAAGGCTGGAAGCTGGAAGCTAGAGGCTGGGAGCTGTTTTTCGAATGCTGCTTGCCCTTGACGTTGGCAACACTAATACCGTGCTCGGCCTGTACCGCTTGGATGACGACGGGGCCGGCGAGCAAGCCAAAGGCGAACTCGCCGCTCACTGGCGTATCACCACGCATCGCGCGCAGACCGTGGACGAGTACGGTGTTTTTTTTGTGAACCTGTTTGAGATGCACGGCATGGCGCCGAGCCAGGTCACGCACATCATCGTCTCGTCGGTTGTGCCGCCGGTTGAGACTACGCTGCGCCGCGTGTGCGAAGAGTATTTCCACGTTGAGCCGCTGTTTGTTGAGCCGGGCATCAAGACCGGCATGCCAATGCTGATTGACAATCCCACCGAGCTGGGTGCCGATCGCATTGCTGACTGCGTGGCAGCTTACGCACGCTACGGGGGCCCGTGCATTGTGGTGGACTTTGGCACGGCCACCAAATTCGAAATGATCGGCGCAAAAGGCGAGTACCTGGGCGGGGCCATTGCGCCGGGCCTGGGACTGAGCGCCGACGCATTGTTTAATCGCGCGGCGAGGCTCAGCCGCGTCGATATCAAGCGGCCTGCAAAGGTGATTGCAACAAATACCGTCGGCCACCTGCAAAGCGGGTTGTACTTTGGCTATATCGGCCTCGTTGACGGCATCATTGAGCGCATGCTGGCGGAGTTTGGCGCGGAGGTGCCGCACATTGTGGCCACCGGTGGCCTGGCCAGCTTGATTGCCAAAGACTCACGCTACATTCAGCAGATCGATGAGATGCTTACGCTCGATGGACTGCGAATTCTGTTCGAGCGCAACCGAAACACAAAGCCGAGAGGCAAGGCGCACTGAGGCAACCGTGCGCAACTACTTCAACTACTTTACCGAGATCGAAGAGCGCTTCCAGCAGCGGCGGGGATCGATTCTTTTGCTTTCGACGCTCGACTGGGCGCTGATTGAGACATGGCAAGAGGCCGGAATTCCGCTCGAAGCGGTTCTGCGCGGCATCGACGCGGCATTCGACAAATACGAGGCGCGGCAGAAGCGGGCGCGCATGCGCCGCATCAACGGGCTCGCATGGTGCGCGCAGGCGGTCATGGAGGCGGCCGAAGAGTTGCATGAGGCGGCGGCGGGTTCGCTGCCGGCAATTCCTGCTCCGCACGAAACGGGCTTTGAGCACGAGCGGGTGGCGGGGCATCTGGAATCGGCGGCAGCGGCGCTGGAGCAGGCGCAGGCTGCGGCGCCCGAGGCCTGTGCTGCGACGGCTGCGCGGTTGCGTGAGCTGGCCGCCGAGGTGCGCGGATCGGCAGATAAGGGGCCGGACCTTGAGTCGCTTGAGCGCTCTCTGACAGTGCTTGAAGAAAAGTTGTTTGCCACATTAACGGCGGCCGCGCCCGAGGAGTTGCTGGTTGCGCTCAAGGAGCACGCGGCTCGCGAGCTTGCTCCCTTTCGTAGCCGCATGAACGTTGTGCAATTACGCCAGGTGGAGCGGCAGTTTGTGCAGAAGCAGTTACTGGTCCACTACAATTTGCCGCGACTCAGCCTTTTCTACATGAGCCAGCAATGACGCCGCCCGCCACCACGATGCTTACGATCGAAAAGCCCATCTACGGCGGCGCATTTCTGGCGCGAGACGAGGGCAAAGCGGTGTTTGTTCCGCTCACGCTGCCGGGCGAGCAGGTGCGCGCGCGGATTGTTGAAGAAAAGCGCAACCACGCAACCGCCGAGGCCGAAGAGATCGTTGCGCCGTCGCAGGATCGCGTAGCACAGAAATGTCCTCACTTTGGCGCATGCGGCGGGTGCAACTATCAGCACGCGAATTATGAGGCGCAATTGCGCTTCAAAGAGGCAATTCTGCGCGAGACACTAATCCGCGCGGGCATTTCCGCTCCAGAGCACATCGACATTCTCTCGGCTGACCCATGGGGCTATCGCAACCGCATTCGGCTTGCCTTCGATGCCAATGGAAGACCTGGCTACCGCGGACGGCGCTCGCACGGGATCGTTACGATTTCAGAATGCTCAATCGCCGCGCCGCTGCTGGTCCGCGCGGGGCTCGCAATTGGCGCAATGGCGAAGAAACTTGCGCCAGGCGCCCTGCCGTCGGAGGTTTCGCTGTTTTGCGATCGCGACGAGAGCGCGATGCTTGTGGGATTTACCACCAGCGCAGCCGCGAAGTTCAAGCTCGATGAGGTTTGCGCCAAATTGCGAGCCGAGATTCCGGAGCTTGCCGGCGCCGAATGCATTGTGGAAGGTCGAGACGGAAGGCCGGCGCGAACGGGAGCGCGGTGGGGCGCGGAGTCAATCGCGTATAACGCAGCGGGGTTCAATTATCAAGTCGGTCATGGATCGTTTTTCCAGGTAAATCGATGGCTGGTTGATGCGCTCGTTGAACGAGTGACTCAGGGACAATCGGGCAGGCTGGCATGGGATCTTTTTGCGGGCGTCGGGTTGTTCGCACGGCAATTGGCACCCGGCTTCGGCCGCGTAATTGCCGTTGAATCCGCGCCGGCATCGACCGCCGCTCTCGCGAAAAATCTCACAGGCACAAGCGCATCGGCGGTGAAATCGACAACCCTTGAATTCGTTCGCCGCGCGGCGAGAGGCGAGCGGCCGGATCTCATCGTCCTCGATCCTCCGCGCACCGGGCTCGATGCAGAATCGGCAAAGTTGCTGGCGAAGATCGCCGCGTCTGCATTGGTTTATGTTTCGTGCGACCCGGCGACGCTTGCCCGAGATCTTCGCGCGCTGATTGCGAACGGTTATGCGATTGACTCTGTCACCCTGGCCGATCTTTTTCCGCAGACGTTTCATCTCGAGTCGGCTGTGCGGTTGCGCCGATAAGTCTTCTAATCCCGCATTTCTCACAGGTGGTGGATTTTCGGTTGGGCCGATGATTTTCGGTGCGGGATTCTGCATGCGGTTGCGGGTTTTGGTGTCCGATTGTGGTTGTTGGGCGGTG
>Ga0335073_10006407_pt1 | contig 16520 bp, 14 predicted proteins | sample Lox_Sample_22_FD_207093 | JGI IMG/M metagenome (GOLD analysis project Ga0335073, IMG submission 207093) | Soil microbial communities from Loxahatchee National Wildlife Refuge, Florida, United States - Lox_Sample_2.2 | ecosystem: Environmental > Terrestrial > Soil > Wetlands | place: USA... | reverse complement strand
CTCCAGCCGATCACTGACCTGGCGGAAGGAGTCACCTAGCCTCGTTTCGAGCGTGCCCTGAAGTTTCTCCGCCACCGTATGCCGGATTTGCTCCAGCTTCCTCTCGTTCTCGGCCTGCAGTGTGGAAAGGCGAGTATCCATGATAGTTCGGATTTCTGCCAGTTCGGTATGTTGGAGCTGGGAGATACCGGTCAACATCGACAAGACCGTGTCACCCAGGTTCTTGAGAGAGACTCCGGTGTCTTCACGTAACTGCAAGAGGTTACGATCCACGCCGGACTGCAGCATGTGAATCGCATTCGCGATGGCCTCGGCGTGTTTACCCTGCAGGCTTTGAGTTTGGTTGATCGTTTTGTCGAGCAGGGTTTTGCATTCGAGCAGACGGCTTGAGACCACGTCCTGTAGCGAGGCAGAGGAAGCCACAACCGACTGGGTCAACGCATCTGCTTTGCGAAATGACTCAGCGGTGAAGGAGTCGAGACGCATTTCCATGCCAGCCCGCACAAGCTCGAGCCGCTGGTCGTTTGATCTGCTAAAGCCTTCCAATGACCGATTGAACCCCTCGAGCTTCTGGGAGAAAGAATCTCCGATGCCTGTCAGCGAGCCGAGAATCTCGCTGCGCAGGGCTTGCGCCTGGGCCAGTTGCTCCTGGCGGCCACGTGCAGCATCCTCTTTGGCGGCGCGATCGGCTTGCTCTCGCAGTGTCTGCAGCCAATCTATGCGGGTCAGCACCAAGGAGAGATCAATCGCCTTGTTAGTCAAGTTGGAGAGTTTGTGGATTTTAATGAAAAGCACCAGCAGCAGGAAACAGCTGAGGCCGGAAATACTCATTAGTGTTATCGTATCCATCTTCCCTTCTCCATCGAACGGTTGCCTGATCGATTAGCGACCGCGAGCGGCGCCTACGCTTTCGAAGGTGTTGGGCGACGCCGGCAGCGGATAGGCAGCCGAGCCCCCGAGCCCGAGCGGCAAGTATTCCTGCACATACCAGTCGACAAACCTGTGAATGCCATCTTCGATAGAAACAGAGGGGCTATAGCCGGTCACATTCTGCAGCCTGTCGATGCGAGCCTGGGTATCAAATACGTCGCCGAGCTGCATGGGCATGAGGCGAATATCCGCAGTCCTGTCGAGGCACGACTCGATGGTTTGGACCAGGTGGAGGAGTTCGACGGGCCGCTGATTCCCAATGTTGCAGAGGCGCATCGGAGCGTTCGCGTCCGCTCGAGGTGACCGGGACTGCTGCGGCGGTAAAGGCAGAAGGCGAACGATTCCCTCCACGATGTCATCGACGTATGTGAAGTCACGGCGCAGATGGCCGAAATTGTAGAGTTCGATTGGGCTCCCGGTCATAATCGCGTCGACGAATTTGAATACAGCCATATCGGGGCGCCCCCAAGGGCCGTAGACCGTAAAAAATCGCAAACCAGTGGTGGGGATGCCAAAAAGATGGCTATAAGCATGCGCAACTACCTCGTTACTCTTCTTAGTAGCAGCGTACAGGCTAACGGGATAGTCGGTGGAGTCTTCCTCCGCGAACGGGATCTTGCTGTGGGTTCCGTAAACGGAGCTGGATGAAGCGAAAATGAAATGGCCACATTTACAGTTCCGAATCCCTTCGAGCACGTTGACGAACGCGACAAGGTTGCTGGCAACATATTCGTCGGGAGTAGTGATGGATCGTCGCACTCCGGGTTGCGCGGCCAAATGGATCACGGCTTCGAAATCGCCGTCGCGAAAGAGGCTTTCGACGCGTGTGCGATCGGCCAAATCGAGGGGGAAGAACCAGAACCGTGGTCCAATGCAAAGCTTTCTCAGCCGAGCATCCTTTAGCCTGGGATCGTAATAGTTGTTTAGATTGTCTACGCCAACAACCTCCAATCCATCGGCGAGAAGCCGATGAACGAGGTGGGCGCCGATAAAACCAGCAGCCCCGGTAACCAGGATTCGCCTTTCTCGAATTCGCTTCATATATATCCCCAATACTTTTGCGGCGATATGATCTCGCGCTGCGAGGTGGTCAATAAGCTCCGACACCGGTGATCACAACCTTTGCGGTACGAGCCAGAATGTAAAGATCGAGCCAAGGGGACCAGTTGCGAACGTAATAACTGTCAAGGCGAACACGATCGCGACAACAGACGTCGTTGCGCCCAGAGATTTGCCATAAACCTGTGACACCGGGGGTTACGCGGCAATACAATGCGAAGCTCTGCCCGTAGTTTGCAATCTCTTCTTCCACGATGGGACGCGGCCCGACCAGACTCATTTCCCCACGCAAAACATTCCAGATCTGCGGAAGCTCGTCCAGGCTGGTTTTACGAAGCAATCTACCCACGCGGGTCACACGCGGATCATGACGTAACTTCCGGTGCAGCAGCCATTCCTGGCGCATCTTTTCATCGCCGGCAAGGGTGTTCTGAAGCAGTTCGTCTGCGTTGAGCCGCATCGTCCGAAGTTTCCAAATTCGAAAACTTGTGTGACCAAATCCAATGCGGCGATGACCAAAGAAGGCCGGCCCCGGCGATTCAATCTTGATCAAGGCGGCAAGGAAAGCAACGGTTAGGGCGATCACAGGAATGGTGGCGAAAATGATCAAGAGATCGATTGCGCGCTTTGTCAACCTAGGAAGAGGAAGAAGCAAGTTTCTCTTTAAATCAACAGCCAGACGACCCCTCAGTTCACGGGCATCTACCGAAACACTGCAAGGAGCCGCGGAACTGTGAACGATCATCAAGCGAGGAAAGACGCTGTCAAAGCTTTCCAGATTTTGCAGCAGCTTGGTAGAACCGGCAGAGGGCAAAACGATCATTGCTAGTTCCACACCGCTGGCCCTTACGGCCGCAGCTAATCGCAGGTCGACCACCGGAACGGAAAGATGAGAGCGAGCAGCAGGAGACTCGGAGAACACGACGACCGGTCTGAGCCCGATTTCCGGGTGCGTCTGTAGTTCGAGCAGAATATCGCAGGATTCCTCCCCTGTATAAAAAAAGGCTATCGGAATTCCCCACCAACTTGAATGGCAGGCGACGCCGCGGACAACGGTGCGCAGAACCGGAATCAGTATGGTTGCAATCAGCCAAGTTGCGACCAGCAGGGAGCGCGGATAGACAGCATTTCGGGTGACGATGACTAAAGCCGCAATGACTAGAAGGCCAAAGAAGAGCGCGAGACACAAGCGACGGAGTTCCGCGACTGCGTTATAGATAACCCCCGGATACAGATTGGTCGCGCAAAACATGGCGAGGACGACCCCGAGGGCTGGCCAAAGAGCCAAATATCTATGTACATCCGGGCTTCCGCCGCTAGCGTGCTCAACCCAGAACACCGCAGTGATAGCGAGGACCAAACCTACGATATCGCAGCAGAAGAAGACCATCGAGCACAGGATTGGACGACAGGTACTTTTTGGGACGTCGATAAGCGGAAAGGAGACTTTTGCTGGTACCGCACTCATCGAAGCCATTCAGGCCTCCAGAGATCTTTCGGGGTAAGCGGAGATTAGTGGAAGAATCTGAATCCTCTATAGTCTGTTGAATTAAAAATGATTCATTCAATGCTGATGCTTCTACAGACTGTCTCGGGAAAATCACGTCTTCAGGCAGTTCACAATTGACGGCAGACCCTCGGCTGAGCGCGTGTCACGCGCCCGAGACCTGCCCGACGAGCAAATTCGTGCTCGACTGAGGAGCATGCTTGACATGGCCATTGACCGAAAGCATAGGCTCTCCCGAAATCAAGGTGTAACCGATGCCGCGATTGGTCTGAATCATTTTATGCGGGAAGCCGCGGTCTATCTTGTTGCGCAGAGCACTGATGTAGACGTCAACGACATTCGTCAATCCCTCATAGGAAGAGTTCCAGACATGCTCCAAAATCATCGTTCGGGTAACTGGACGATTCGTATTCCTCACCAAATACTCGAGCAAAAGGAATTCTTTTGGACGCAGCTCAATCACCTTTCCCGACCGGGAAACTCTTCGGCGGACCAGATCCAGTTCGAGATCGGCGGAGCGAAGCACGTTCACGTTATTCGCGGCGGCGGCTTGATGCAGCCGTATGGAAAGCGCGAGGCGAACTGCTAACTCGGAAGCAAAGAACGGCTCTCGCACACAGTCGTCGGCGCCGGCCTCGAACAACCGAAGGCGCTGCTCCAGGTCAAGATAACGAGCAAACACGAACACTGATGCGTCTGCATTTTCCTGTCGGAGCATTTTAACCAGGAGGACGATGTCACCAAAAATCAGAGAATCAGAGTCAACAAGGACACCAGCGTAAGACGCGAAGCGGGTGAGTTGGAGGCACTCCCTAGCGGTGACCACTGTCTCCACCACGAATTGCGCTGAGCTGAGCGCCTTAGCAACTCTTCTTTGCAGATCGGTGCGGGGTAAGAACGTCAGTACTTTCATGAGAACCTCCAAAATGCTACAGGCACGCGCGGGACGTGGCCATTTGGGTAGTGATCAGTAAGTCGCCGATGCGGGTGCATCGTATCGAGGTACGCCAGCTTCCTGGTTCTGAACGTCGCTATTGAAACCGCAGGCTGCAGCCCCTGAGTTTGTCACAAAGAAGGCAGCTGATTTACTCCCCGAAGACTTGGCAGATCGGGAGCAAGACCCAGGCAGAAAGGTGAAGATTTCAGCAAGGTTGCGACAGCAGTTTGACATGGTGGATGAGCAATAACAGAAGTTACGTGTAGTGTCAATGGCAGATCCCTTTTCTCACCAACACTGGGCAACACAGGTGGATCAGATGCCACGGCCATTGTCGCTTTAAGGCCTGCCGCCGGGGGCGACCAAGGCTCGAAGCCGTATAGAGCATCAGGCACGTGCGCTTGGCGGAACCTCACACTTATCTGTTGTGTATCGGAAACGTAATAATGTATGGAGGCTTTTTACGCCGCTAAAAGCGGGTCCTTTTCTGTCGCACAAGTGACAGCGATAACTGTGCCTCTCGTTACGGAAACGCAACTACACAAACAAGTGTCTCAGAGTTTACGGTCCTGGCGGGTACTCTTCCGGGCAGTACAGATCGCCGTTTAAGGAGAACCGACACATGCTGAAACTACTTGGCCGCAAAGTTGCTCTCTGTTTAACAATCGTAGCGTTGGCTACGCCAGCCGCATTCGCCTCACCAACCGGTACAGACCCGGAGCCGGGCGTCATTCACACCATCTTAGCCCTGCTTGGTTTGGCATAGGATAGTGAAGGAGTGGTTGCACGATCGCAATGGCGAGCTAGGACTTAAGGTGGCTTGATGCTCCCAGGGCTCCAGCTCATCCAGGGCGATCGTGAAACCGCTGATGCCGAGTCAAGGGGGAAAACCACGGTGCGTCTCACCGGCCTGGACCTTCTTTTCTGGGGAGTTGGATTCGCAGCGAATATAAGTCTGCTCTTTGTTCTCTTGTACCGGCGCCGAGTCGAAACGTTTCCTCTCTTCACGGCCCTCATCACACTGAACGTTGTGCGGACGATCATTCTTTACCTCGTATTGCAATATTCGACGCATAACGTTTATTCCCACATTTATTGGTCCCTGGCCGTGCTGGATACCATGCTGCAACTGGCGGTCGTCTACGAGGTAGCTACTCGTGTTTTTCGACCGTTGAACGTGTGGGCAGAGGATCTGCGCGGATCCGCTCTTTATTCTGCATGCCTTTCAGTGGCGGTAGCATTCGGTTTAACGTGGATGGCGACCCCCCCGGCGCGCACGAGGATCCAGGCTTTCAGTGTACGAGGCGACTTCTTTGCTGCAGCACTGCTAAGCGAGCTTTTTGTCTTCATGATGGCTCTCTCAATCCATGCGGGACTTCCCTGGAAGACGCACGTAGCGAAGATTGCGGAAGGCTTGGGTACATATTCGATAATTACGGTTTTGATTGAAGCCGGGCACAGCTACTTCGGTTCCAGCCGGGATTTTCCAATGTTTACCGCCTTGTCTCACGTACGCATGGCCGCCTACCTGGGTTGTGTAGCCTATTGGATATTTCATTTGTGGCGTGACGAACGTTACGTGTTACGAATGACGGAAGAGATGCGCGAAAAAGTGTTTACTTTACAAGCACGGCTGGAATATCATCTTCGCGACTTACGATCACGGGAAAAGTAAACCTTGAGTCATCCTTGTTTTGTTGCTGCAGTTGGGATATTTCTCGCAGTTCTATTGTTTACTGCCGGGTATTTTTATATTCAAACCCGGCGCCGAGTGCAGCCAACACAATGGGATGCTCTTGTGTCCCAGCTGTTGTGGATCGATCGAGATAATATCGCCGAGGTAGCTTTGAACCTGGTCGACGAGTCAGGGCGGCCGAAGGACGTAACGGATGCAGGATGTATGGACGCGTCTCGGATGTGGAATCTGATTGGCGGTCTAGACGGATTGGCGGCTTTGGAAAAAAACAGCGCCGTGCTGATAGACCTGGCATTTTATTTGCAGCAGTGGTATCCAGAAGCGTTGCCTATTGCCGAGCGTCTCCGGCTAGATGCAAAACAGCTGAAATGGCATGTCAACCGGCTTAAGGCAGCTGAGCAGAACGGTAACCTACAAGTCTCTTTTGCTTTTTATGCGCAGCGGGCAGCGGTTAGTTACTATCTAATGACGCGACGCTTACTCATGCTCTATGAAATCAGGAACTTTTCGAGGTTAGCCGACTTGCAACAGGCGATTTAGCAATTTCTGCTGTGTTCTTCTTACGAAGCCAAGCGAATTGCCACCACAATTACCCTGCCGATGTTTTCGATCTCTGTTCTGAATTTCCATCGCCGGCTCATAGCAGGCGATAAGGGGTGAGGAATCAACGTCAGCCAATCCGAGTCTTTGTTCAACTCGCACCAGCCGCAGACGTAGGCATCCCGGGTCATGAGGAAATAAATGGGGCGTTGAAATTCGTGGGTCCAATCTTTTCGGAACGAGATCGCACGCTTCTGAGTATCGATCTGAACAATTGAGCCGGCCGGGATCATCGGGTCCAGGGTCAGGTCGCGTTTGCCGATGATGCCCCAGCGATAGGGGGAGGCGGGGTGGGCATTCTCAGAAGGCAACAGCTCAGTTTCATCGGGCGGCTGGTGCGGGAAAGGCATATCCGGCAAAAGATATCTGGCCTGTTCTTCAAGCGGACCGTCAGTCAACAGCATGGTCGCATTAGGGGCGGAGAGTTGCCTGAGAATGGTGGCACATCCGTTTCCGGGATAGAAGGAGCGAATCAGCTGTTCCGTGGTGACATTATAAATATCAGCCAAGGTTATCAATTTATTGACTGTAAGGTCGTGGTCTTCGCGTTCCAGCCTGTCGAGCCAACTGGCAGAAACCTGATAGGACGGGTTACCCCGTTCCTGGGCGAAGCGGAGGCTGCGTTCCTCGACCTCACGCAACGAAAGTCGCCCTTGCTGACGAATAGCGCGCAGCTTCGCGCCAATCCCTCCCATAAACGGACCTCTTCCGACCGGTTGCTGGCCGGTTCTCGACGCAACCAGACTTGATCTTCAGCAGTTGTTGTTTGGAATAGAGGAGCAAGCCGTCAGGAATTACGACCTAGAGCGTCTGCTCATCCGGTGTACAAACACAGTGTGCCGCTTGCGGCGACCACGAAATTGATGCCGCTCTTTTCTCCTTAGCCCCTCCACTTGAGCAATGCATCAAGGATGGTCGGGATGGGCTGTATCTTTTGTTGGTTAAGAGAAATATCAAAGGAGTTTTATCTAGTCAAGAAGTTTCTGCAAATTGAGCAGTGATATCAACAACCGAGGAAGCTCTACGCGCTGGACAAAAACCTTGCGGGCGAGGTGCAACTCGACCTTGGGCGACGTTCAAGGACGAATCTTGAGTATTGCCTGACAAGCGCTCGAAGTGTGTAGAGTAAATACCACTTTAGAAAGTCTCACGTTAAACTTATTCCGGTTAATAAATCCGATGAGAGTTAGGATGAGTCCGCGGCCGGAATCGGCCGAAGTAGCGTTGCATCCATCTTTCAGCAAGTAGAGGCCCGTCGGAGCCGCCATGTTTCATTCCACCGCTCCATGCAGCCGCAGTTTCCAGATTGTGCTGTTGCTCATCCTTAGCTTTGTACTTGTCACCGGGCTGGTCTCGTGCAGTAGCAACAACACTAATAGCAGCATCGGGGAAAGTACGATTGTGCCCACGCTCACTGTGACTCCGGCAAATATCAGCGTGGTTGCGGGCGCTGGTGGAGCGCAGGCTTCGCTGTTGCTGACGGCCGCTTCGGGTGCAAGCGCGGTGCCGGTGACCGTTTCTGGACTCCCGACCGGGATCACGATGTCCCCGGCAACGTTATCGGTGTCGCCCGGGGTCTCGACACCGCTCAATTTGGCTGCGGGTTCGACGGCGCCTACAGCCACTTCCAAGTTGACTTTTTCCGTTACAGTCAATGGCCAGAGCGCCAGCACTGTGGCTACCGTTTCAGTAGAAGCAGCAACGGAGCCAGCCGCCGGTTTTTCGCTTTCCGTGACACCCGCGGCGGTGACGTTGGCGGCAAATGGTACGGCCACGCCAGTCTCCGTTCTAGCAACTGGACAGAACGGGTTCTCCTCGAGCGTCCCGATCACCATCAGCGGATTGCCGGCGGGCGTGACTGCGAATCCTTCTTCGCTCACACTGACGCCGGGAACGGCTTCCGAACTCACGTTGACAGCTTCCGCAGGTACTGCAGCGGGGTCGGCGACCGTTACATTGACAGGAACCTCGGGCGGCCAAACAAACACAGCTTCGCTCGCGTTAACCGTAGCTCCGCCGTCTCAACCTGATTTTGCGTTGGCACTAAGCCCTCAGTCGATGAGCCTGACAATCGGTGGAGTGGGTGAACCGGTACAGTTGACGGCAAGTGCCTTGAACGGGTTTAGTGGGACAACAAACGTGAGTCTTAGTGGCCTGCCTGCAGGCGTGACGGCCAGTCCAACCACACTCTCTCTGAGCCCAGGGGCGCCGCAGAACGTTACGTTCACGGCCGGCAACAGCGCCCAGGCTGGCACCGCGAGCGTGGTGTTCACGGGCATTTCCGGCTCACTGACCCATACTGCGACCCTGGCGCTGACAGTCGCCGCTTCTTCGGGGGTGAATGTCACTACGTACCACAACGACAACTCGCGGGACGGGTGGTATTCATCCGAGACAACGCTTACGCCTCAGAACGTGAACTCCAATGGCTTTGGCAAGCTGCGAGAGTTGGCCGTTGACGGCAAAGTCGACGCTCAACCTTTGTATGTGAGCAGCCTTTCCGTGGGTGGACAAAGCCACAATGCCTTAATCGTAGTCACTGAACACGGTAGCGCCTATGCCTTCGACCCGGACTCAGGAGGGCAGTTGTGGAAAGTAAGCGCCCTGGGCGCGAACGAGACGACCAGCGATGACCATGGGTGCAGCCAGATCACTCCAGAAATCGGGATCACCGATACGCCGGTTATAGACCGGACGTTTGGGCCGAATGGGGCGGTGTTCTTCGTCGCCATGTCGAAGGATGCAAGCAGCAATTATCACCAACGGTTGCACGCGCTCGACCTCTCGACCGGCGCGGAGTTGCCGGGAAGTCCATCGGAGATTCAGGCTACTTTCCCGGGTAATGGGTACGGCTCAAGTAACGGCAACCAGGTCTTCGATCCGGGCCAATACGCAGAGCGGGTGGGCCTGCTGCTCATGAATGGGCAGATCTATTTGGGATGGACTTCGCACTGCGACGAAGACCCGTATACCGGTTGGCTCATGGGATACAGCGAAAATACCCTGAAGCAGACCAGCGTCCTGAACCTCACCCCAAATGGACCGTCGACACCTCACTACGGCAATGGAGAGGGTTCCATCTGGATGGCCGGTGCGGGCCTAGCCGGGGATAGTCAAGGCAACATTTTTTTTCTGGATGCGAACGGCACGTTCGACCAAACGCTCAACTCCAGTGGTTTTCCGGCGCAAGGAGATTTTGGTAACGCCTTCATGAAGGTGTCCACAACCGGGAACCAACTCGCAGCGGCGGATTATTTCGCTGCCTATGACCTTCAGTCGGAGAGCGACGCCGATCAAGATCTAGGGTCAGGGGGAGCCATGCTGCTACCCGACCTAACAGATGCCAACGGGGTCACGCGCCATCTCGCGGTGGGTGCCGGCAAAGACACCAACATCTACTTGATTGATCGGGACAACATGGGCAAATTCAATCCCAGCACCAACAATGCTGTACATCAGGAACTGCCGGGTGCGCTCAGCGGGGGCGCGTGGTCCATGCCTACTTTTTTCAATGACACGGTGTACTATGCGGGCCAAGGGGACCACCTGAAGGCATTCCCAATCGCCAACGCATTGCTTGCCACAAGTCCGGCAGCAGAGTCGGCTAACAGCTTTGCCTACCCTGGGTCTACGCCGAGCGTGAGTTCCAACGGTTCTCAGAACGGTATCATCTGGGCGGTTGAGAACCAGAGTGGCGCCGGGGTCCTGCACGCATACAATCCGGCAAACCTAGGTACTGAGTTGTATGACAGCAACCAGGCAGCAGATGGGCGCGATCATTTTACCGACAACAAGTTTGTTACTCCGATGATCGCAAATGGGAAGGTGTATGTCGGCACGACGAACAGCGTGGCGGTCTTTGGACTCCTCCCGTAAGTAGGGTTCTAAGCGCGTGGTGGTTGACCGCAACCGGGCTGCAATCGATTTCAGATCCTAACCACGCCTCACGACAGAACCGCGAGCATGACATGAATAGTTGGTTAAAGCGCAACCAGCAGGAACGTCGGCGTCGAGAAACCGCAGTTCGTCTCACATTCGATTCAACGAATGCCAAGGGACCACCCGCATAGCGACTTAACTGCGGAGGCGAGCCAACAGATCCTGAGGATGGACGGGCTTGGCCAGAATCTCGAACTCGTGACCCTGAACACGAGCACGGTCGAGAAGGTCCGCGGTGGCAGCCTGACCCGAAAAGAGCAGGATTTTGCAGTTGGGCAGCATACCGCGAATGGTAATCGCGGCGTCAATACCGTTCATATCCGTCATGATCACATCGGAGATCAGCATATCCGGACGAAGGGTGCGCGCCATTTCCACAGCCTTTTCGCCGTTATAGACGGCTGTGGCTTCAAACCCACTCTGGTTTAGGATAATGGCCAGTGTGTCAGCGATCACTCGCTCGTCATCAGCTACCAGTACTTTGGGCTTTTCTTGTGAATTGCTCATTTGCTCCTGAGGGACGATCTACGTCGTTCTGACGCTCCAGCACTCCCAAACGGCCGAAGCGATCCGTGGCAGGGAAACGCTGAGGCGGCATGTGGAATCATACGCTTCGGATTCTGATGCTGTCTCAAGCAGTAGCGTTGCGAGCGCCGATCAAGATTCCGGCGCTAAGTTCTCTGTATAAGATAATTTGACCACAAATTCTCTGGTTGGACATATTCCCGATGGCTGAACCGATCATTCGCGCCCAGCAAGTAGAGAAGTACTACGCCCAACCGAGCGACAACCGTATCCAGGTCATCGCCCCCACCGATCTATTGATTGTGCCGGGGGAGATCGTTGCCCTGCTGGGTCCATCGGGTTCGGGCAAGTCTACGCTGCTGCGCATGCTGGCTGGCCTGTCCGCACCGTCGGCGGGTGAGGTTTTCTGGCATGGGAGGCCAATCATGCAGGCGGACCCGCACGTGGGCATCGTTTTTCAAAGTTTTGCTCTCTTTCCCTGGCTGACCGTGGTGGAGAACGTTGAGGCGCCACTTATTGCTCGAGGGGTGGCCAGTGAACCGCGACGGGAGCAAAGTTTGAAAATTCTCAACACAGTGGGCCTGGATGGATTTCAGGCCGCATACCCCAAGGAGCTTTCTGGGGGCATGCGGCAGCGGGTGGGCTTTGCTCGTGCTCTCGTGGTGCAACCGGAAGTCTTGTTTATGGACGAACCTTTCTCTGCGCTGGACGTGCTGACGGCGGAGAACCTGCGCAGTGAATTGCTGGAGTTGTGGCACAAGAAAACAATTCCGACGCAGTCGATTTTCATAGTCACACATAATATCGAGGAAGCATTGCTGCTGGCCGACCGGATTATTGTCCTGGGACGCAATCCGGGACACGTTCGGGTGGACTTCCCCGTAACGCTGAGCCAGCCTCGGGAACGCAAGAGCGCGGCCTTCACCCAATTGGTCGATTACATCTATAAGGTTTTGACACGGCCGGATGTTGCCCCGTCCGCGGTACCCCAGAGCGTCGCGGTACGTGATCAGCGACAGATGCACTATCAAATGCTTCCCCATGCCCGGCCGGGCGGTATAGCCGGTCTCCTGGAATTGCTGATCGACTACAACGGACGCGCTGACATCTATCGGTTGGCAGACGATCTTGCGTTCGAGATCGATGACCTGCTGCCAATTGTCGACGCCGCGCAGATTTTGAAATTCCTAACGGTGGAAGAGGGTGATGCAGCGATTACACCCGAGGGGCGCGAATATGCCGAATCAGAAATCCTGCTGCAAAAGGAACTCTTCCGCAAGGCGGCAGTCGAGAATGTACTGCTCCTGCGGCAAATCACGCGGGCCCTCGCGACCAAGTCGGATCATACGGTTCCGGAGGAATTCTTCCTCGATATGCTCGACGAACAGTTCAGCTCGGATGAAACGCTGCGTCAGTTGGAGACGGCGATCAGTTGGGGTCGTTATGCGGAGCTGTTCGATTTCGATGCTGCGCGCAGGCGATTCGTCCTGCCGCAGGAGGAAGAGACTGCAGAAGCGGTGGGAGAGGCAGAAGCAGAATGAGCGAGCTTGGCGGACTCTTCCGCGCGCCTACCCTTTCCCGAACTCAAGTTTTGGAGCGGACCTGGCCCTTTTTCCTCGACGTAAGCGTTGCAGCTTGCGGGCTCGCCCTGTTCTATGCGGTGTTGCGCATTGCGGAATATTGGATGGGGCACCAGGTGCCCGCAGTCGAGATTTCTCCTTCGGCGAAGATGCTGCCGCTGTACGCGTTCTATTCCATCGTGCGGATCTTTGTTGCCTACGTGCTAAGCCTGGTTTTCGCAGTGGGCTACGGCTACATCGCCGCTTACAACCCGCGCGCAGAAGCATTCATGATCGCGGCGCTGGACATTCTGCAGTCCATTCCGGTACTCAGCTTCTTGCCCGCAGTGATGTTGGCAATGATCTCGTTAATCCCGGGGCATCAGCTGGGAGTGGAGTTGGGTGCGATCCTGCTGATCTTCACCGGCCAGGTGTGGAATATGGCATTCAGCTTCTATTCTTCGCTGAAGAGCCTTCCGCGGGAACTGCGAGAAGCCTCGCGAATTTTTCGTTTTTCGGCTTGGCAGCGGTTCTGGCAACTAGAACTGCCATACTCTGCGATTGGTCTGGTATGGAACTCGATGGTTTCCGTAGCGGGCGGATGGTTTTTTCTGATGGCATGCGAGATGTTTGTTCTGGGAGACCGCGACTTTCGCCTCCCCGGGCTGGGCTCGTACCTGCAGACGGCGGCCAGCAGCGGCGACACTCGCGCGATGTTTTGGGGGTCAGTGACCATGATCCTGATTATCGTCGCCACTGATTTGCTGATATGGCGGCCGGTAATTGCCTGGGCCGACAAGTTCAAATTCGAACAGGGTGAAAGCACGAGCCGAAAGACCTCACCGATTCTCTATCTTTTGCAGAATTCAAACGCGTTGAATTGGCTGCAGCGGGTCACACTGGAACCTGCGGGCGAGTTTATTTATGCACGTCTGGCAAGCCGGGAGAAGGAGTTGCGGACGCAACCTGTTCATGAAGCGCGCAAAGGGTCACAGCTGGCTGCCATTTTGCTTCTCAGCGCGGGTGTGCTGCTGGTGGGTTTCGCTGCTTTTCGAGCAGTGGAGTTGTTGCGCCACATCACCGGACCCGAAATCGTCGAACTACTGAAAGGCGCAGGGGCGACGTTTTTGCGAGTGAATGCCGCGCTACTCATCGCTTCTGCGTGGACCATACCGGCCGGGGTGGCGATCGGATTTCATCCTCGGCTGGCCAAGATCGCGCAACCGCTGGCGCAGATCGCAGCCTCCTATCCGGCGACAGCGATTTTTCCCATCCTGCTCATCGGACTGGTGCGATGGGGAGGAGGGCTGGGCATCGGATCGATTGCGCTGATGCTGCTGGGTACGCAATGGTACATCCTGTTCAATGTGATTGCCGGGGCGTCAGCGATTCCCTCCAATCTGAAGGAGGTTGCCCAGTTGTACAAATTTTCGTTCTGGCAGCGTTGGAAGACGGTGATCCTGCCGGGGATTTTTCCTTACCTAGTAACCGGACTGGTCACGGCCTCGGGTGGCGCTTGGAACGCAAGCATAGTGGCGGAGTATTTCCACCTCAAGGATCAAACGCTGTCCACGTTGGGGCTGGGCGCCGAGATCAGTGCGGCGAGCGATCATGGCCAGTTCGCTATCCTCCTGCTGGCGACCATCATTATGTCGCTGATGGTAGTCACGGTGAATCGGCTGGTGTGGCGGCCTATGTTTCACCTGGCAGAAAACAAATTTCGATTGGATACGTAGGCAAGCAACTCAAGTGACACGTCAGCATCTTGAAGATGTATGCGGCGACGGAAGAACACCGAGTCCAAAGTGAAGGAAGAGCCTAAGGTGAAGGAAACGAGTCACCACGACCGTGCGCCTTACCAGAAGGGTTCGGACCGCAACGCGGTCAAAAGCGCGGAGGAGACCCGCGATATCCCCACGCAGCACGGGGCGATCAAGTAGCGGGTTGCGCGTATTCCTGGTCGGAGACCTTCTCCAGCCAGTCCACTTCTTTCCCCTCGGCATCGGTTTCCTGGAGGGCAAGGTGAGTCATGGTTCTTCCTGGGGCCGCACCGTGCCAGTGACGTTCCCCCGGTTCGATCCAGACGGTGTCTCCCGGACGAATGAGCCGCGGCGGTTTGCCGGCACATTGCACCAACCCTAAACCATCCAATACGTGCAGCGTTTGACCCACGGGATGCGTGTGCCAGTCCGTGCGGCTGTTAGGCGCAAACCAGACGCGCAGGGCGTGCAGGCGTGAGGGCGCCATGATGATGCGGATCTCGTTTACCCATACGGTGCCGGTGAAATAGGAGCCGGGGCCTTGGCGGGAAGATTGTTCGTCGCCGGAGAGGATCTTCATGGGTGACATTGTAATGGGTTGGGAGGTCGGGAGAGGAACTGAAGCCAGTCTCATTCAGCTGAGGTGGCGAGTTGAGTAAAAAGCAATTGTCAGCTGCGCCCGTCGTTTGCGGCCCAGGTACGCTGGCGAAAACCTGGGGCACCCGTCCTGGGGATCCGGGCCATGTTTGAACGCAGCAAACTACCGTCGACTGCGTCGCCGCCTGGTCGCTAGCTTCCAGCTCTCCGGGCCTGGTTTGGATCTGCTGTCTGTTTTTGGTCTCGCACACTTACGGTTTTGGCCGGGTTGACGCCAGCGGTGACGGGCGCGGCGGTTTTTCGGGAGATCGCCTGGGCGTGGGCGGCGTGGTAAACGATCTGGCAGCCGATGACCATCAGCCACAGTGACAGTGCGAACCGCAGTTGGCGGTTGGGGATGCGGGGGGCGATCCCGCTGCCGGCGATCGCTCCCAGGACGCCGCCGATACCGAGCTTCCATAACAGCGCCGTGTCGTAACTGCCGCCGATCATGTGGACTCCCGTGCCTACGAGCGAGAGCACGAGGCCAAAAGTCAAATCCGTTCCCACAACCTGCATGGTGGTCAGCGAGGTCAGACCGAGCAAGGCGACGGTTCCCAGCGCGCCCGCTCCCGAGGAGGAGAAGCCCACCTCGGCGGCGATGGGAAAGGTGACGAGAGCCATCCAGCGTGGCCGCTCGACCGCGGGACGGGTGATGGCGTTGGGACGAAAGTGGCGAATGATCTGCCAGCCGGAAGTGAAGATGATGATGGCTCCTAGCACGATGTAGAGCGTCGATTTTGGGCCATGAAGAGCGACATGGTGGAAGTAGAGCGAGCCGACGATGACTCCCGGCACTCCGCCGACCAGCATCCAGACCAGGGTGCGCCAGGCGACGTTTTTACGCCATATCTGTACGGGCACGACGATCAGCTTGACCACGGCGGCATAAGCCAGAGCGGTGCTGACCGCGATCTCCACCGGCACGTGCAGAAACAGTATCAGTAGCGGTGCCGTAACCACGCCCGCCCCGACACCTGTAAGGGCGATGATCACGGCAATCGCAAAACCTATCGCCAGCTCAAACACGAAGACTCTCTTCTACTGCGGCTGTATGTGAATACCGCATTCCTGCTTGCGGCCACCCCAGCGGCCGGAGCGAGGATCGTCAGGATCAAAGGGCAAACTGGTACAGGGCTCGCAGCCGATGCTGGTGTATCCCTTGTCATAGAGCGGCAATAAGGGAACGCCATGCTCTTCGGCGTAATGCCACACGTCGCGAGTGGACCACTCCGCCAGCGGACTTACCTTTTGCAATTTCTTGCCGGTGGGCAAAGTGAACTGATCGGCGGCCTGCAGGTTGGCGCGGGTCTTTGCCTGCTCGCGGCGCAGGCCGGTAAACCACAGGCGATACGGTTCGAGCGAAGCAAAC
>Ga0335073_10006406_pt1 | contig 16521 bp, 10 predicted proteins | sample Lox_Sample_22_FD_207093 | JGI IMG/M metagenome (GOLD analysis project Ga0335073, IMG submission 207093) | Soil microbial communities from Loxahatchee National Wildlife Refuge, Florida, United States - Lox_Sample_2.2 | ecosystem: Environmental > Terrestrial > Soil > Wetlands | place: USA... | reverse complement strand
ACACAGCATAGTGGAATGCCGTCGACCCTAAAGTGTCTTCAACGTCGGTAGCGCCATGGTCAAGAAGCCTATTTACTGTCTTTATTTGTCCACGTTTTGCGGCCCAGTGGAGAGCTGTGGAGCCATCGAGATTTCGCTCATGTACAGCCACCCCGGCTTTGATAAGTCGATCCAGGCATTCCATTTGACCATTTGTTGCTGCGTAGTGGAGAGCTGTCCAACCCTGGGTATTTCTCTCATGCACATTAGCTCCGGCTTCGATAAGTTGATCTAGGCATCCCATATGACCATTTGCTGCTGCATAGTGGAGAGCTGTCCAACCGTTGGCGTTTCTCTCATGTACATTGGCACCGGCTTTAATGAGTTGATCTAGGCATTCCATATGACCATTTGTTATCGCGACGTGGAGAGCTGTCCAACCGCGAGCATTTCTCTCATTTATATTGGCCCCGGCTTTGATAAGCTTATTCAGGCATTCGATATGACCATTTGTCGCTGCTAAGTGGAGAGCTGTCCAACCGTTGGCATTTCTCTCATGTACATTGGCCCCAGCTTTAATAAGTTGATCTAGGCATTCCGCATGGCCATTTATGGTTGCGAAATGGAGAACTGTCCAACCGCGGGCATTTTTCTCAAGTATATTTGCACCGGCTTTGATAAGCTTATCCAGGCATTCGATATGACCATATTTCGCTGCATGGTGCATAGCTGTCCGACCGTCGGTGTCTCTCTCCAGTACATTGGCCCCGGCATTGATAAGTTGATCCAGGCATTCCACATGGCCTTCGGCTGCAGCATAAGAAAGAGGAGTGATTCCACTGCGGGTAGCGCAGTTGACATCTACTTTCTTATCCAGCAACCAAGTCACCATGCGATGATGGCCAAAATGGGATGCAAGGAGTAATGGGGTCCATCCATGGGAAGTGGTGGCATTTGCATATGTATTCCATTGATTGGAAGCCGTCATAATTGCCAGATTGTTCTCTATTGCGATGTAATGAATCGGGAGCCAGCCCTGATGGTTTGAGATGCTGGCGTCCGCACCAGCACCCAAAAGAAGTTCTGTAATTGAAACTGACACTTTGTCTGTGGCGAAATGTAATACTGTCCAGCCATCTTTCGACTGAGCATTCACGTCTGCTTTGGCATTTAATAACAGCTTCACGAGATCCTCACTCTGTTCTTCTGCCGCAAGATGAAGTGCAGTCTTTCCCTCGTGATCAACCTCGTGGATATCAAGATTGAGCAAAGGTTCATTCGGTATTTGAGTACCAATTGCACTTGCGAGTAGTACATTTTGCAAGCGATGTTTGACTATTATGTGTGGTATTGCAGGAGACTTGAGTGACTGGGAACGGCACCAGAACGCAAAGTGCGGTGAATCCTTGCGAAGGAATTGTTTCAGAAACGGTACGCAGTTTCTTAGCTCACTGCGCGATTCTCGGACATGGTATAGCCAATGCTTGCCTGCGTAGTGCAGAAAGGAAAGCCTTTTGCGGAAACTAGAAAGCCCTTCCTTTTCACGTGGCAAAGGACCCGAAGAGACCAAGCATTCGGGCTCGAGGGAAGGTTTAAGCTCAACGTTGTCCTTCCCAAAATCATCTAGCAAAAGGTATTGCAGACAGATTCTCGCCATCATGTCGTGGGCTGCTAGTCGACCATAGTGAAACGGCGAATCCTGAGGTAGGTCAAGAAGAAAAGCTCTTGCAGACTGATGCATAATTTCAATGCGAGCATTTATTCTCTCGGCCAACGGGTCAGAAACCTTGACGAAGGACTTGCACAATCTCCTGAGCTTTGTATCGAATTTGGAAGGAAGATCGCGCTCTATGTCTGAATATTTCATGTAGTTTTTTGACGACTCGGCCAAATGAGAAGCTACTGCCAAATCATGGAGTTGAAAAGACTCAGGCGCCGAAAGAATTATGGCAAAGAGAGTGCGAGCAGGTCCTCCTTTGCCTTCTTGTGATATTCGTTGGAGAATGCGTTCATAATACTCGCTTAGACCGAGGGGATTGCTGTTTAAAACATCTTGAATCTTCCCAAGAGTTATATCGTCCCCGAGTTGATTCAGGTCCTCAAGAATCCGATCGGCCCAAAGGAATGTGCCACCAGCCCCGTCTTTCAGCTTCTCCAGGATGAGTTTTTGGGCCTCAACAGAACCGAGGTCATCCAGAGCTAGATCGCGAACTTTGTATTCGATTAATACGCTAATGTCTAGTTCAATGTCTTCTGCTTCGATCCAAATGCTGTTGAAATCGCGGCCCTTTTCCATGACTGCCGCAGTGGGTTGGCTGGTCAGCAAGAAGTGAACTCTAGTTGTAAGGTCTAGCCGGCCTTGAGTTATAGGTACGAAGACTTGCTTCAGCCAAGTGAGCATCGCAGTTTGGGACTCATCTTCACACTCGTCTAGGCCGTCGACAACGAGATTGATGGGACCAAGATTTTGGTCAGAAAGAATGTCGGTCAAAAGCCGCCAAAGATCCTTTAGCCGGAAGGAATTCGGATTACGGAAAGAACTGAGGTTTTTTTGAACGTGCTTGAAGCACTCTGGGTGTTGCTTGAGGAGGCGGGACAAGAAAGATCTTACAATACATTCAACTTCATTGCCATCGATCATGCCGCTTTTGCAGAAGAATCCAAGCGTCGTTGAAGATTCTTCTGGATTGTCTTTCCGAAGCCGCTTAAGTATCGCCTTAGCCATCACTGATTTACCCTGACCGGATCCGCCCTGAATTAGGAGAAGTGCAGGGCCTTCCGTGCTCTTCCATGTTCGAAATTCGGGCTTCTCAAGAATCCAGTCGCAGGTGCTGGGAATCTCGTGTGGGACCATGTCCTCAAAAGGATCTCTCTGTGACTCCGCACTCACTTCATCGGCATTGAGATCAAGCCAGTTGCGGAAATTTTCTAACGAGTCGGGTGCTGAGGTTGGTTAATTTATGCTAAAAAAGGAGGATGGACGGCTGATACCTCTAAGTCCCTCCCTCTCGTTAACAAGCGTCTCTCCATCAGACAAGTCATCCTTTTTAGGATTCTCGTTCAAGTTTTCGCCTTGGTACTTAATATGCGTAGGGAGGTGTGCTTTGGTGACAGTAGAAAGAGTTGTCATAGCAAGAGCTATTGGACTCTTTAGATCCGAACTGCTCAGTCGCGCGGCTGTGTTGTCTTGTTGTAAGTCAAATGGCATTGCCATCTTGAGATGTCCGCACATGGAAATCGCCGCTCAAATGCAGAGTAGATGGATTGAGCATCCAAAAGACAAGTGCTGGCTATCTTAAGATTTAGGAAAGCAAGATGGTGATTTTCAAGTGCTTCGAGGCAGGCCCAGGGTGGCGGCTGGCTTTCACAACTGTTCGTCATGTCAATGGCAGAATTTGAGAAAGAGGGAACGTACAGAGAAGTAGCAAAAAACAGGGACGCAAAAGAAATCATCACCCGGAGGATTTTGCTAAGATGAACGTTAACCTGTGTGGGGATTCGAAATGGCGCCAAACCCGCCAATGCAGCTCAACACCTCAGCACCCAATAAAAGCTTCAAAAAGGCCGTACAATACGAGAGGGTTTCGGAATATGGACCAGTCTTAGCCAAGGGTAGGGAGGCAGCCCAACGGGGCAACAGAAAGCCACGAAAGCGTGTCGGAGCGACTCTCGGTAAAGGGCGTCAACTGGGATTCAGACTGGGTCAAATTCAAGAGGGTCAGGCTCAGGTGCGAGGATACAGACATTGAAGGCAGCCCAAAAGCCCACTGAACTGCTGCCTAAGTTTCGAGTTCTCCTTCGCTAAGGTGTAGGAGTATCGTATTGCTACCAGAGACAGCTGGGATCTCATTTTCAGATCCTTCGATAGGCTGGAGGCGCGGAAATGTGGCTCATAGAGACTATGTGAGTCCATGAAAAATGCTAAAGAGATGGACAAAACGAAAGTGAAAGCTAAACCGAGAGTTAGAAGTACAGGTCGCGTGAAGGCTTCACTCGCTTCCATGTTGTTGCTAGTGTCGACCCATTTTGCATTGACAACGTGAATTAACAATCATATTCTCGATTTCACTCTGAGGTCAGAAGAAAATCCGACGATCTTAGACATTAGTCGTTGGTCGGAGGAAGAGCTAAAGTTGCAAGACATTAAGAGAATCAGAGACAATGTAGATTTAATATTGGAATGTGGGTTTAGACTCTCAGGCGTATAAGACTGAGAGCGGCATCAGCGAAAGCGACAAGACTTGTAGCTTGAAGCGGCTACCTATCGTACCTACTAACCTCTGCCGCTTAAGCGCCAGCCACAGCATCGACAGCTACATGTAAACAACGAGTCGAAGATTCTTCGCCGCCGACTTTCGACGTGGCGGTGGTCATTGTTGTCGACCACAGTCAAGCACGTTCTACGTTGAGAACGCAAGGATGCTCCGGTATTCAATTTCCTCGACGAGACTGCTCGAATCTACCTTCATATTTCAGGCAACCGATCACGCTATTGATTTGCCTAGGTAGGTAGAGCTGTCAGCGTTTCCGGTATACCTTCGCAGGAGCAACTTTGCCGATGGCGTTTACGGTCTATCTGATGGCTTTACCAACTGAACTGCTTTAGGAAGGAGAAATTGGGAATATTGAGTCCCACCGTCTTCAGCTTCGCCTTTGAAGCAGTACGGCTCAAATTCATTCCCGAAAAGACCGCGAGATGGTGGCGACAAGTTCATGATTGGCCGCTTTAAGGTTCTCGACTAGCCGATTTGCAAGCCCCCACAGCCTTTTGCGCACGAATGGTGCGGCTCTGGCGAGTCTAGGCTCAGCCTTCACACCCACAGCCCAATGCCATCGCGGCAAAGCTGCAGAGGAATACACACTCTCTTTCCACGGATCAATTCGAAGTCTCTTCAGTCTTTTTTGATATTTTCAGTTGTTAGGTCTGTTCAGTTTCGAAGGGAATGGAAGTCCTGCTAACATGCAATTCCGTGAACTTTGGATGTCGTGAGTGCGCTTTGTGGCCTCGGACCCAACAATCCACGGTGAAGCTCTTATATAGACGGGACATCTAATGGAGAACAAACCAGCATGCAGGAACGACTCGCATCGTATTTTTATTTTCAGCTCGGACTGGGATGGAAGACTAAACTTCAGCTGAACACATCATACGCGTTCTCGCTCCAATCAATGGAACCACCCACTGCGAGTCAGGATTCAGGGATTGAGCCTTTCTTATTGCTTTTACGTTCTAGATGAGAGCAGAAAATAAACATAAGAATGTCTTTCCAACGCACGAACTCCTCAAACTCCAAGTCAAACGCCCATTTGAATGAGAATTACACCTAACCTTCTTTCGCTGCATAACTACACTCTACCATGTGCGAACCAATTACCTGTGCCATACTCTGTTGCTGGCTATACTACCGGAACAAAGAGAAGGAACAAGCTGCAGCATTAGCAGCTAGACCAGTAGCTAGAGGTGGGATGGCGCAAAGAAGCGCCTCTGTGCCCAAAGCTACTGGAGGTCCACAGGTCTACGTTGAGGCTGATTTCGTTTTTGATGTCAACTCGGTAGACTACAACAATAATAACAGTGGATATGGTGGCGACGGTGGCGACGGAGGCGACTATGGAGGATATTAATGAAGAGGAAAACAGAAGTTTAGAGTATGAAGCGTCCATGGTATCTTTGAGTCTAGGTTGCTAATACTGAGTAGCTTCGAAAATCGAACCGTAGGAATTTAGGCGATGGAACGAATTGTACATTGCACTTCGGCTTCTGTTCATTCCTTACACTTCCGTGGACTGAGGTTTATGCCCAGAGAAGAGAGCTTATGTATCGGAGCAAGAGATGGCATATCTCTTTCCTCTGTGTACCGCCTGCCAAATGTTAATGTCATTTGCTGTGCAAAATAGAATTGCATTTTCTCAACTCAAAGCTTTTAGTGCGTAATTGTGAGAATTTGTAGTAGCTTTTGAGAGCTAATAAGGTGCTTTACCTGCTCGCTCCATCGGCAATGGTCGCGGACAATTCCATATTGGGAATAATCCGAATTGCTTGTATCCACCACAGCGTATCTGCAAGTTAAACTTAGACCCGGTACATTAGAACCGCAGAGGGATAAGGCGTGTTATCTGGGAGGTACAGCTAAAAGTTATGCAGGAGTAGGTAATTTCTACATCTCATTCACTTTCTATCCCTAAGTCAAGTTTCGTTCCCATCTTCCCATCCAACCTGCAACCGCAAACCATGGCCAACCCACACGACCCCAACCCGCCCACCACCACCGCACCAGCATGGCACTGGGACAGTCGGCACGACTTCCCGCGCGACGTAATCGGGTACGGGCCGGGCTCGCACGACCCGCGCTGGCCCGGCGGCGCCAAAATCGCCGTGTCCTTCGTTGTCAACTACGAGGAGGGCGCCGAGCTCACCGCGCTGAACGGCGACGCCTACTCCGAGACGCGGCTGTGGGAAGCGGCGGGCGCGCCGCCGCGCCTGCGCCAGCGCGCCGTCAACGTCGAGAGCGAGTACGGCTACGGTGCGCGCGCCGGCGTCTGGCGCCTGCTGCGGCTGTTTGAGAGGCGCGGCTTAAGCGTCACGCTCTATGCTGTGGGCAAGGCGCTCGAGGATAATCCGGAGGTTGGGAGGGAGTGCGTGCGCGTGGGTCACGATGTCGCGTGCCATGAGTATCGGTGGGTCGACTATCACGATTTTAGCCCGGAGGACGAGAAGGCCATGATTAAGAGGGGTATTGAAGCGGTTAAGAACGTGACTGGCGAGTATCCGAAGGGTTGGTATTATGGAAGACTATCGCCACGGTCGCACGCACTTGTCTGGGATGTCTTTCACGAAATGGGTATTCCTTTGCTGTGGAATTCGGACTCATATGCTGATGATGTGCCGTACTGGGTGGATGTGCCAGCAGAGAAAGATGACCCGGATCCAAAGGGACTTCTAATGGTGCCATACTCGTATGATTGCAACGATTTCAAGTTCGGCGTCGCAACTGGATTTGGTGCTCCAATGGATTTCTATGATCATGTGAAGAGCGCGTTTGATATGCTCTATGAAGAAGGATGTGAAGGCATGCCGAAGATGATGACCGTAGGATTACATTGTCGTGTTGCTGGGAAACCTGCGAGGTTTGCTGCGCTGAAGAAGTTCGTGGAATATATCTCTTCCAAAGAAGGCGTTTGGGTTGCAACTAGAACGCAGATTGCTGAGCATTTTCGAGAACAATTCCCATATAGAAAGGGACAGCGCGTCTGATGTCGAAATAAGAGGAATGCGAAGCTGCATATGCCATGGCTTTGCGTCCTCCATCATCTGAAATTCCAGAGCTCTTGCGGCACAAAGCGAAAATGGAGATTCATGACACAAAAATTGCGAAAGAGTAGTGAGTTGCTATTTCTCCGAAGGTAAGATAGGTCATTATACGTTCAAAGTCTTCAGATGCAATATCTAGTCAGTAGCAGCTCCAGTCTTAGGCGTTAATGCAGTGAGCAGCAACCGTAATTCGAAAACATTATCTAACATGATTATCTTGGACTACAGCTTGGCTTGGCCTGTACTTAAGCTTCTCCAATCCGCAGCACCAAATGGTACATAGTCGGTCTTGCCAGGTGGCAGCCAAAACAGGACGTCGCCTTTCGCGCCAACGACATCTGGATCGACGCCTTCGCTCCTGAACTTGTGCTTCTGCTGCTTGTTGGTACCTGTTCTATTGCTTTCGGCTGTTTCGCGTGACAGAACTCGAATGAAAATGGGGACTGCATATCGCGGGAGTGACTTTAGTGCGGTCGCCGATAGTTGCTTCAACAGTGAGTTGCTGATTTGAGCTCCTTGGTCATCCTGCAGGACGAGAGCTGCGCATCCGGCCCGTCCATCGTGCCCTGGTACCTGGACGCCGTAGACATTAGCTTCTGAGATCTTTTCGAGCTTTCCTAAGACGTCTGCCACTTCGGCAGTTGACACGTTCTCCGACTTCCACCGGTATGTGTCACCAATGCGATCACAGAAGAACCATCTACCCTCTTCATCATTTCTCAACACATCGCCGGTGCTGAAAAATGCGTCTCCTTTGACGAGCACGTCTCTCAGGATCTTCTTGGATGTGGCCTGTTTATTGCCAAAGTAGCCTTGGAAGCCCTCCTCAATCTTCTTCTCGTTGAGTTTGAACACAAGCTCACCAGGATCGCCAGGCTTCACCTTGACGCACAAACCGGTGGTCGGGTCACGAATCGGTGCCTCCATATCGTCATCCATCTTGAGCACGGTGGCCGTGGAGCCCAGCAACCTTTGCGCTAGCGGTCCACTCATGCCGACGGCGCCTTGCGAGAAGCCGTTGCGACTGATGTTCCACAGACCGCCGGCGCCTTCCGTCGCCGCGTAGAACTCGTTGATTTGCTCGATTCCAAACCGCTCCTTGAACTTTGGCCAGACGTCTGGACGTAAGCCGTTGCCGAATGCTGTTCTAACCTTGTGTTCTTTATCTAGAGGACTTGGTGGGCTCGACAACAGGTAGCGCAAAGTCTCGCCCACGTATTGAATGTGTGTTGCGCCGGTGGCACGACAGTCGTCCCAAAACTGTTTACGGTGGAAGTGAGCTCCGAGGGCGACGGTTGCGCCTGTGTAGAGCGCCGTGCTGAGGCCGAGAAGCGACGCTGAAGAGTGGTATAGTGGCATGCTCGTGTACATGACCGAGTCTTTCTTCATCGGCAACCACTGGCCGATGTAGATTGGAGCCATCGTGGCCTTTGCCCAGGATACGACAGCAGGCTTCGGAAGTCCGGTTGTACCAGATGTGTATATAAGTAAAGCCATATTGTGCATTTCCTGACCGCCACGACACTCATCCGGCTCACGTTTGGGAATCGTCCGATCAATTTCCGCCCTCACCTCTGGCGTCAGAAAGACAATCTTCTTACCTAGCTCTTTCACAACTTCATCGGTATACTTCTTCTGCAGACTTTCATGTGCCAGGACTATGCGTGAGGTAGACGACTGGATACTGTGGACCAGAGGTTTATCCGTCAAGTTGAAATTAATGAATGCTGGTTTCGCACCAATCGACCATAGGCCGAACCACAGCCACACGAAGGTGTCGCTATTCGGGCAATCCATAGCTACGATTTCGCCTGGCTTGACGTCGAAATTCTTCTTGATCCATGTGCCATATCTCAATGCATTCTCATACGACTCTTTATAGGTCCATCTCCTGCCTTGAAACTTGAGGAAAACATTGTCGGCGTCGGTCTTTGATGTAGCCCACTCCTCGAGTCTGTAGAAGCCATTCAAGTGGTCCCTTTTCATCCGAAAGGCACCGGCGATGACGATGGAAAAGTAGCGGAGGATGGCTTTCAGGTCTGCGCGGATGTGGTATTTGCCATCCAGGTATGCTGCCACTGCGGTTGCAGCCGGAATAGCTAGTGGGAGCGAAACTTCTGGTACGACAATCAATTAGCTGTTAAAGCTCCATGAGACGTGGTGAGTGCAGCTCCGGAGAGCCAAACGGTGGTGGTGAATGGCGCAAGGGACCGTGATGTCCATGGCGCAGACTGCATTGCGATCCGGAGAGTAGAGCATTTCATTGGCTTACGTACCTGACATTGCTTTCGTCTTGAACTGAGAGAGTGGGATGGGTTGGTTGTTGCGGTCTCAGGCCATGTCAAGCGGACCTTTGCCCGACACAGCAGAGGACGAGTTCGAAAGGTAATTAAACAGCGCCTTTCGATCATGTGTAAATGCATAGCGTCGAAGTAGTGGTATTTAAGTCGATTCGTTTGGCAATGCGCGAGCTGTACCAATAGCCTGTCGGTTGGTTGCGACGCCAGCCTCGGTACGGCTCAAATTCCTAGTTTGGTATTGGCTACGGAGTACACCACGCCCACGCAGTCATAAGTGTCTATTAGCAGCCAAGCTGACACGGAGCCATTCTGTCTCGTGAGACACTCTGGCAATTCCTCCGCCATAAGCAGATGAACATAGGTGCTTGTAAGCGAGGTTAAGATACTTATAGCATTCGTGCCAGCATCCTCAGCGAAGAGTGACTGCTTTGCATGTGACATCCTTCTACGTGAGGTACAGCATTCACAAGCACAATCTAGTCCATAATTGCAATGTGAGGCACGTTCTGGAGGATGGACATCTGTTCGGAGGCGCCGGGTCTGGTAAATAAAACCAAACGGGGGCGATTTTTATGCCGACTTCCACTTTTACATTCCCGGCATTGCCTACGTGCGGTAGACTTTACGGCCTTTCGGAGCACCCGTGGCAAAATCCTCCATACGTGTAATTTGCTAGCTGGATATGAGTCTCCTCCTCGACTTCAAAATGAAACATTACATTATTGGCCTGATGGTCTAGTGGTATGATTGTCGCTTCGGGCTGGAATTTCCCTCCATGCATAGCTTGGACTGTGACAGGCCCCGGGTTCGAATCCCGGTCAGGCCCTATCTTTTTTTTGCATGTCGACTCATGGAGTAAGGAATTGTAGTCATCGCGAGTATAGATCCATTTATAGCACTGGTGACGGGACATTGTACGTTGGTATACGGAGTACTACCAGCGAGCTTCAACAAACTACAATGAAACAAACCACGAGTATCAAAGATGACAGTACTAAATTCGCTTTATACTCAGCCGTCGCTATGTGATACGCAGCGCAACGCTACACCGCTGAAATGCACGATACAAATGTTTCCACCACGGCTCCCAACCGCGCCATAAAAAAGAACCAAGCGACCAACCCACCACCTCCACTCTCCCATTCACGGCTCCGCGCTGGGCGGCACCGACGGCGGATCCATGCTGCCAGCCGCGCTCTCGGCAGGACTCTCCGCTAGCGGATTGATCTGGGTGGGCGCGACACGCCTCCGCTTGACGCGGTCGGAGGCGTGCTCGTCGCCCTCGCGCTTCGGCGCCGCGGCCGTACCACCTTCACCCAGCACCAGCGCATCGGGCCGCTCGCTGGCGTCGGAGTCACGGCGCACCGCGAAGCCCACGGCCGTCCCGCCCGACACGCTGCTGCTGGCGCTGTGCGACCGCCACAGCGCTTCGAGCGCCGCGGCCGTCTGCGCGGTCGTGCCGCCGCGCGGCGCGAACGTCTCCGGCCCGCTGCCGGCGCCCGAGAGCGGCGTCTCCGGCGGCGTCCACAGCGGCATCGAGCCTGGCACTGGCGCGCTGTGCAGGCCGGCGACGCTCGGCACCGCGCCCATTTGCGGCGTTGGGTGCATCAGCACGTTGGCGCCGTCTTGCACGCTGTCAAGTGGACGGTCGCCGGCCGCGCGGCTGAGGTCCGTTGCGATGCTTGAGGCTGACATTGAGCGGGTTGGTGAGCCGGGATGGATTGAGACGGGTTGGGCGAAGGTTGATGCTGGAGATGCAGGCATTCCTGTCGATGATGGTTTTGAGAGTGTCGGTGCTCGAGTTTGGATTGGAGTTGGTGCAGGCGTGGACTGTTGAGAAGATGATGCGGTATTAAGAGCGGCAAGTTGAACTTCCGCTGGGAGCGGATTTTGGGCAGTTGGGATAGGACCTGTATATGGAGTTCCGAGTTCTCCAGGTGTGAAGGTCAAAGCAGAGCAAAAACCATCGGAAGACGAAACAATGAGGGTTAGACCATCTGGTGACCTGGATGATGTTAGACAGAGCTTTTCAAGACAGATATAAAAACTTACCAAGCGATATCAGTGAACGGTGCATAGTGGAGGTTGTTCACAATGCATAGAGGAGTCTTCTGCTGCGTGTCATATAGGAAAAGAGCATCTTGAGTGGCAACAGCATATACAAGACGATATGGCAATTCGAATGCTGGGAGTGGACCAGGCGCTTGTTGTGAAGTTGGAGTACCATCTGATTCCGATGGAGCTTTTGGTGATGGAGCAGCCATGCTTGTGGCAGGCGAAGGAGCATTAATGGGAGGAGGATCCATAGCTGACGGTGCCTTCGTTGGAACAGCAGGTTCTGGGAGTGGTGTAATCTCGCCATCAGCAGACGACGTATCAAGTGTGATTTGCTTTGGTGGTGCAGTTGGAACTGTGCCTCGGATATTGTAGAAAATCGGCGAGCATTTAACTGCTATGGACGGCTTCTTGTGTCCTGGAAGATATGCCACCGGTGGTTTGCCTAATCCAGCTCTTGTGTAGATGTAGACCGTATTAACCAACTCAGGACCGCTCTGTACTCGATATTGTCCTGATGGAGTAAATAATAAGCTTCCATCCGGACTAAATGTTAGCCTTCTGAAGAACGAAGAATATTTTGCTTCTCCTGCGTATTCGAACGTTCTCAATCCGAGTCCTGCGATGCTAGGTGAAGTCGAAGGCATGACAGCAGGAAGTGGAACTGAAGGAGCTGGTGAGGCAGATCTCCGCATGGCTGGAGATGAGCCAAACGATGACCGTCGACTTCGAGACGTTGGAGGCGGATTCATCGGGAGAGCTAGACTTTGAGGAGTACCAGGAGCCGAAGGAAGTGGAGAGCCAATGGTGTTATTTAGGCTTTCACCAAGTGAGTTCGAGTGTGGTCGATTGCCAAAGTCGGGTGGTGCCGGACTACTTGATGATATCCGTCGCGGATTTTGAAGCTCATACTTCATAAATTTGTTGTGATTCTGTGTTCCTGCAATCTCGCCATCTTCCTTGTGTTTGAGCATGTAAACGTGGACTGACTTGTCAGAGGATTGAGTCGCAACGAATTCGTTGAGAGGATCCCAGGCCACACCCTGCACGTAATTCCCATGTTGAGCTACATCGCAGACTTTGTTGCCGGAGTTTGCATTCCATATCCTCGCCACGTTGTCCATGCTTCCTGTGATGAAGAATTGACCGTTTGGTGACCAAGCCAAATCGTACACTTCATGCTCCAGTGGAACCCGGAAGCTTCTTTTGACTCTCCAATGCTCTTTGTCATCTTCGTTATCTTCACCAAATGCTCGTAATCGTTGGTCTTCAGCAGGTTCCCATAGTAGGATGTTTCCGTCGTCTCCGGCCGACGCGAGAGTTTCGCCTAGTAATAGTGTTAGTCGGGATCTTGAGCGGTGAAAGGTATACACTACCTATAGGACACCATCTCACGACGTTTACCGATCCGGTATGCTTAGAAAGCGTAGATAGATATGTGACTTGTCGTTCGTCTCCATTTTGTTCGACTCGCCAAATCTAGGAAAGGGTTAGTATCTTAGAATATAGGGAGAGCAGAGAGGAACGGCTGCTGCGTACTCTAACATGGTGATCACCTCCTGCTGTTGCCAGTCGGCCTTTTCCATGTCGTTCAAAGTCGGCAGAGTAAATAGCGGATTCGCCATGCCAGTGAATGAGCAGCGGCGCCGCCTTCATGGCGGGGAGTTGGAACAGCCGGAGCCGTGGAGGTAGTAGGTATCTCGAAAGGACGCAGGGTGGTCAATTGTGAAGTTGAAGGCCGGATGGAGGATTTTATGAGTTGAACAGTGCGCGTTTGAGGGGTTGGAAGGCGGAGAAATTAGTGAGATGGGATGGATGCGGTTGTGGTGCGGGAAAAGCGGAGGTGTGGAAGAGGCGCGTGTGAGGTAGGATTGGCACGGAGGCCGGCGATCGAGGTATTCTACCAGCACACAGCAGGCAAGGTGCGTTGCAGAAGTACTTTTGATACGGCACCTTATTGAAGCGGCTAAGGTGTGAGAATAATGACATGAATGGAGGGATGAATTGGGCGGCTGAGCTGAGCTGAGCTGTGATGCTCCAAGCTACAGAGAGAGGTCGCAGTTGGCCTGATGGCACGCAAACGGACGCACATCCCGTAGTCGACCTTCACGAATCAGGAGTGATGAGCGAGTGAAGCCACCGACAGGCAAATGCCATCCCTCTCATTCGCTTTCACGCATCTCACGTAGCTTCGGGATGGGCAACGCGGAACGCGTGCTTCAGCGGCCAATCGCGTGGCTGCAACCCCGTCAAAGGAGCATCCACGGCCCCCCACACACACACCAGCAGCGACTATTCTGGAGTGTGCTGCGCCTGAAGCAGCGGCACGTATCATGGCCATTTTGGACATTGCATTGAGGCGGTGGGAACGTAGTGCATCCTACCTACAGCGCATTGCCAACCTCCTTCCTCTGTTGCAACCCGCCAATGCATATGCGTAGTCGTAACCGCCAACCAACTAACCGATGGTGAATCCTTTTCTATTTTCTCCACCTGTTCATCGTATCCCAAGCCATTTCCTTGCACTTCCCGCCTCTTCATGAGCATCAAGCGCCTTTGAAACCTCAACCGGCCACCGTAAGTCGCGACGCCAGCCTGTGCAAGGGCCGACCACCACTACCATCAAACAAATACCGTGACTCAAGCCCAGACCTTGCTGCAATCCATCAATGCCGCTTGTCCAAGCGCTGTGCTGTATGCATTTCTTTGCATGTCGTAATAATCACCATTTTAACGCTCTGACTCCCATTGTTCCTATCTGCCAAGCACAGACAGCTCCACCTACGGAGCACCTATTCACCTCAAGCACAGTTCAAGCACAGCTACGTATGCTCCCAACCTTGCTTGAGACAAAACCGACTCTGAGCATGGACGCGCCTGGAGGGCGTCAATCATCGATCGTCACCATCAGACTGCATTGAAACCACATTCCTTGGCTTCTCTTCATACTCATGTCGTCTCTGCCGTCTGCAGGTATCCTAGGACCATAGCTGAATGATCTATACAGCTGTATCAGTGATCTGACTTCAATCTAGCTGTGTTGGCAGTCTCATGTAGTATTACGCTGTAAGCTTCCGAGGTGTTGCTTCCTAGTTAAAACAAGCTGTCAACATCTGGCGGTATGCACATTCCACGCCATCCCTGCTCGTATTGCTTTGATCTTGAGTGGTCAAGAGTCTTGCTAATCCTCATCACCCATATTTCATCAATTTTGCTATGCGTTATTGATTCATAATGAATTCCAAGGTCGCGTCGGAAAGAGCCAAATGCGTTGCTGTTTGCGTAGGTTTGCTGGACTTCAAGATTTGTGTCACGACGTTCTAGTCATCTTTCACTTTTCTCGTATGAGGCGGATTCAAGGTTTGCAAGTTTAGTCAATATTCTTACATCAGAACGTGCGAACGTCCTTCTCCACACCCTGCTCTACGTCCTCCAAAACTCGCTCACTTTGGAGCTCCCAGCACGGCCCCTAGCGCAACCAAATGGCCTATTCCATCTCGTCTGGAATGGTCTATTCTGTTTTCTTCTTAGTTTTCTTGTCAGCTGGATTTTCTCAACTTCGTTCTTACCTTCCTCCAGGCTCCCACCAGAGACCGGAGTCTCTTCGCCAGCCTCTTCCTCCTGGCTTGAATCCGAGCCGGTCGACCCGACTCGCTTCCTGACGTTTCCTGCCTCGTCCATCTGACAGTCAACCGGCAAGAAGGAGCCGACATCTCCCGGCCACTGCTCCCGGCGCTCCTTGAAGTCGACCGGACGGTCCCTGTCGCCATCCCAGGCCCATCCGACTCTGCACTCCGGGCGAAACGCAGCCCGCCCGCTCTGCTTCACCTCCTCCGCCCAGAACGCGCGGCAGAAGAGCCTCCGCACGAACGCAACCGGCACCTTCCACGCGACCACCGTCCGCGGAATGGAGGCGCTCCGCGCCGCCATGTCCAGCCCGCAGCAGGTGTTTGGCCACCCAGCCAGGAGCGTGAAGAGCGTGCCCGGCACAACGCCCGCGCCACGGTAGTCACGCAGCACGCCGCCGAACGCGAACGCCTCCCAGGCGAAGCCGGCCTCCGCGACGGGCGCGTCGCCGTAGTAGGGCTCTGCGGCGGCGGCGCCGCGCACCACGAAGCTCACGCCGTGCGCCAGCTCGTGCAGCAGCACTGCCGCCCGCCGGAACCGCTTCTGCAGCCGCGTGGCCGCTGTGTCGGTCGCGGCTTCGGAGAAGTGCGATTCCAGGTATGTGATCGTGCTGCTGGCGCCGGACCAGCTGGGCCACGACAGGTGCCAGGTCTCTTCTGCGTCGTCGCTTGCTACTGTCGCGCCGATGGCGTTGGCTGGCGTTTCGCCCTCTTTCATAGGTCTGAACTTGACGCTGCCTGACATCAGAAGAAGAGCGAGGTTTGTTCTTTGTACTTCGATTTTGGTCAACGGCCGAAGGGTCTTCAAGTATTCGCCGTCTTCGTTGATCGTAGAGAAGAATAGGTCATGCCAGAAGGTGAGCAAGCATGGTTCGGTCAAGAGCAAGGATGCTAAACGGAGAGAAGGGAGGAGTTTGCTGTAATCGTTGTCTGATACGTAGGTGAAGTTCTCATACGAGAAGATCGGATGGATTTTGTTGTCGAGATTACCAAGGTCGAGGTCTTCATCGGAATAGGAAGACCAGAACAGTTCAGCTTCTTGACGAACATCCAACGAGATGTCTAGGCAAATTTCGGTCCCGATATCTGAACCGGTGTCTAACGAGGTGTCATCAATCATTTCAACGTCGGAATCCATCTTGGTGGTGGTGGCTATTGTGATAGGAAAGAATTCGAAATCTGCTGTTGGTTTTTGGAAAGTCAGAGAATGAATTTCTACTCTGGAGAGATGGAGAGAAAGTAAACTTTG
>Ga0335073_10006405_pt1 | contig 16521 bp, 12 predicted proteins | sample Lox_Sample_22_FD_207093 | JGI IMG/M metagenome (GOLD analysis project Ga0335073, IMG submission 207093) | Soil microbial communities from Loxahatchee National Wildlife Refuge, Florida, United States - Lox_Sample_2.2 | ecosystem: Environmental > Terrestrial > Soil > Wetlands | place: USA... | reverse complement strand
TCTGGAAGGAGAAACTCAATCTTTCCTGACGGAAGAAGCCGGCCCGGCGCGGTCTGCCGTATAACTCTCAGGAAATCCAATAATCGGCTGACGGGGCTGCGTCGGCGCCAACTTTATCGTTCGAGCGCCGTGATATCCTGAACCACCTTATGTGCGGGCGCTGCAAGGGCTGGATACGAGCCACACCACCGGGGAATGCAAGCGCGGCCGCAGCACAGCGGGCTGTTCATGCCTGACCAGACGCGATTGCTTTATCTGATCGGCCAATTTCCTGCCATCAATCATGGCTATCTCCTGGCGGAAATTCGACATCTTCGCGAGTTCGGTCTGGATGTGGCCGTCGCGTCGGTGAGCCCCCCGGACCGCCTGCCCGAAAATCTCAGTCCCGTGGAACGCGAGGAGGCCGAGCGCACCTATTGTCTCAAGTCGGTGCCTCTGCTTGCGGCGGTGTTTCTGAATGGCGCTGAGTTCTTGCGGCATCCGTTGCGCTACCTGCGCGGCCTGATCTTCGCAATCAGGCTGGCGGGACCCGGACCCCGGCAAGTGCTATATCACTTGGCATACTTCGCCGAAGCCGTTTTGGTTGGCCGGTACATGCGGAGACATTCTCTTACTCACGTTTACGCCAATTTTTCCGCAACCGTCGCCCTGATCGCGGCCCATACGTTTCCCATTACGATGTCATTCGCCGCCCACGGCTTTGGCGAACTGCACGATCCAACCGGCACTCACTTGGCTGAGCGCATTCAAGGATCCTTGTTTGTGCGCTCGGTCAGCCGGCATGCCCGCAGCCAACTGAAGCTGGCCTGCGAGCGGAGTGCATGGTCCAAGCTGATTTACGTTCCTCTGGGCATCGATCCGGCCGACTTCGTGTCGGCAAATCAGCGAGTTTCGCCCTCAGTCCCTCGGCTTCTGTGTGTGGGCCGTCTAGCTCCTGAAAAGGGCCAGTCATTATTGCTGGAAGCTATTGCAGATTTGAAAGGAAGAGGCCGAATAGTACATCTTCGCCTCGTCGGCGACGGCCCCGACCGCGCTTTTCTGGAACAGCGGTCAGCCGAATTGGGTATCGCGCAATATGTAGAGTTTGCCGGCTGGATTGATCACGGAGTGATGAACAAGGCCTACGCCGAAACTGACTTGTTCGTGCTGCCCAGTCTGGTGGAGGGCATTCCCATCGTCCTCATGGAAGCTATGGCGATGCAGTTGCCGTGTGTGGCTCCCTGCATCACTGGAATACCGGAGTTGATCTCTAACGGGAACGACGGCATGTTATTTTCGGTGGGAGATGTGGAGAGCCTTACAAACACGTTGAAGACGCTTCTGGAGTCTCCAGAGCTGTGTACGCGCCTGGGCAAGCAGGCACGGGAACGGGTTGTACGCGATTATAACCTGGAGCGAAATACGCGGCGCTTCGCCGCAGTCTTGGTGGGACAACTGAGCGGCAAATCGCGCTAGCCGGGAAAACTCGCCGCTTCCGACTTGCAACTATCGTCCTCGCCAGCGTTTACTTTGCAGCAAATCCGCATATAGCCGCTCGTGGGTCTGGCGCATTTTCTCCAAAGTAAAATTCTGGCGCGCAAATTCACGGCAGTTGTGGCCCATCCGTTGCCGCATCTCGCCCTCTCGTAAGACGCCCCCGATCGCCGCGCTTAAGGCAGCGTCATCTCCAGCCGGTACAAGCATTCCTCGCTCTTCGGTTACAAGTTCAGGATTGCCTCCCACGTTGCTGGCTACCACCGGCACGCCGGCGGCCATAGACTCAAGGATGGCGTTGGAAAGGCTCTCCGAGGAAGAAGGCAGCACCGTCAAATCGAGGCCGGCCAGGATCGCGCGAACATCCCGCCGGTCGCCAAGAAAGCACACACGATCGCCCATGCCGAGCTTAGACGCCTCGGCTTCAAGTTCTTTTCGCAGCGGCCCATCGCCGACAATCACAAATTCTGTTTGCGGAAACTCGGTGTGCAACCGCGCTGCCGCGCGCAGGAAAATCGAGTGGTTCTTCGCCCGCGTGTTCATGCGTGCGATCATCCCCACGCGCAACAAACCCGCGGCCCTCGACAGCGCAGGAGAGGCTTCGGCAAATGCCTGATCCGGCAGCCCGTTCCATATGACGGTCACTTTGTGCTGCGGAAGCCCGCGATCGACCAACCGGCTAGCGGCCGCCCGCGAGTTGCACACTACCGCATTGCACCAGCGGAACATCAGCATCTGCGCCTGAAACTGGGCTGGAGTCAGGAGGTCGCCAAGCTGCCGTTGGCTACCGATCACCACCGGCACTCTCGCCAACTTCGCCGCTGGAACAAGAACCAGGTTGGTGTAGAAGTCAAAGGCGTGTGCAACGGCAATCTCGCATCGCCGCAGGTGCTTGCGGAGTTGCAGCAGGGTGCGTCCGGCTTGCCTTCCGTATAAGCTTCCGCCCAGCGGGAACGTCTCAACGTTTTGCAGCCCCTCTAGGAAAGAACCCTTTGCCTGGATGCAGCCCAGATGCAGCCGAAAGGATTTCTCATCAATCGACCGGCTCAAAGCCGCAAACTGGCCCTCGCTCCCGCCCGTCTGCAGGCTGTCAATCATCAGAAACAAGCCAGGAAGATTCGTGGGCGGTAACTGCGTTGCGCGTTCTTTGTCTGGTACTCCCGCAATTGGCGCGTCGAGTTTGCCGGCGGAGGCATTCACGCCAGGTCCCCGACCGATGAATTCATCATCGCGGGCGGCTGTGCCATCGCCGTTTCCAGAAAGTTACGGTGCCATAACTCCAGCATCAGCAGACGCCAGATTCTCGGCGAATGATCCCTGCGGCCTTCGAAATGTTCATCCAGGATTCGCCGGACGCCTTCGGGGTTGAAATAGCCACGCTGCATGGTGCGCCGTTCAGTCAAGGCCGTGATAATCAGTTCCTTTAGTTCGTTCCTCATCCAATGTCTGAGCGGCAAGGCGAAGCCCTGCTTCGGACGATGCAAAACCTCTTTCGGCACTCCTAGTCGTTCGGCAAGCTTCTTGAGAAGATATTTCTGGTCGCGACCGCGCAGCTTCCATTGCGGAGCCAGCCCTGTTACCCATTCGAGAAAAACGTGATCCAGTATGGGGACGCGCGCTTCGAGCGAGCTGGCCATGCTCATACGGTCGACCTTGGTCAGAATGTCTCCTGGTAAATAGGTTTTGCTGTCGAGATAGAGGACGCAGCCCAACGCATCGTCGGAAGGTGCGCGCTTCAGGTAATCGCGAAATTGGGCGAAGGCATCGTCCTCGCCGGCTTTGGCGAAGTCCTCGGAAAGCAGCGACATTTCTCGCTGAAATGGCTTGAGAGAAACGCCTTCGATATAGCGCTCCTGCCACGGTAATGAAATGCTGTAGGCCAGGTTGCGGCCGGGAACCTTATACGGCACAAGTCCATGAATGTGCTTACGATAAAAGTTGCGTGTCGATTGCGGCATCCATTCCAACGACCGGTCGCGCAGGTGCATGCGGTAGCGGTCGTACCCGGCGAACGCTTCGTCGCCCCCATCTCCCGACAATGCAACCGTCACGTGCCGGCGAGCCAGGCAGGAGACGTAGTAGGTCGGCAGCATGGATGAGTCGCCGAATGGTTCCTCCAGAGTCCGCGTCAATGTTTCTACAGTCTGCACAACGTCCGGATCGAGAATCAGCTCGTGATGTTCGGTCCCGAAACGCTGCGCCACTACGCGCGCATAAGGGGCTTCATTGAAGTCCGCCTGCTGGAAGCCGATCGCGAACGTTTTCACCGGCCCCGATGCGGCCCTCGCCATCAGCGCAACCACCGTTGAGGAATCGGTGCCTCCGCTAAGCAAAGCTCCCAGGGGAACATCGGAAATCAGGCGTATGCGAACTGCCTCGGCCAGCAGGTGCTCCAGATGTTCCAGACACTCCTCTTCGCTGCTGGGAGAATGCGTCCCATATTTCGGGAAATCCCAGTACTGCCGGATCGTGATGTTCCCTTTCTCAAATTCCAAAATGTGCCCGGGAGGCAATTTCTTGATGGCGGAGAATGCCGTCAAAGGATCGGGAACGTAACCGAAATAGAAATACTGCAGCAGTGCAGAAGAGTCGGGTTCGGCCAATTCCGGAGCAACCGCCAGGATGGCTTTGATTTCCGACCCGAAAAAGAGACGCCCGTTCGCCACGGCATAATGCAGCGGCTTTATCCCTAGCCGGTCGCGCGCCAGCAATAGCCTCCGCCGCCGCTCGTCGTACAGCGCAAAGGCGAACATGCCCCGTAATTTCTGTACGCAATCGGCGCCGTGCTCTTCATAGAGGTGAACAATGACTTCGGTGTCACTTTCGGTATAAAAGCGGTGACCGCGTTGCTCCAGTTCGCGCCGCAACTCGGGAAAGTTATAGATCTCTCCGTTGAACACCAGCCAAATGCTGCGATCTTCGTTGAAGATTGGCTGATGACCGCCGGCCAGATCAATAATGCTCAAGCGGCGCATGCCCAGCCCGACTCCCGGCTTTACGAAAACGCCTTCGTCGTCGGGACCGCGATGGACGATCGACTGGCACATGCGGTGGATTGTGACGGCATCCACTGAGTCATTTGCGGCATCGACAATCCCGGCGATTCCGCACATGGCTATCCCTTCATCGCAATCTGCGCGGTGACTTTGGCCCCCCGGAGAGAAACCGGCGTCCTTCCGCGGCGGAAGCGGTAATCGAAATACTCCGCAGGACTGCCCTCGCGGCCATCGCAAGCCGCAAGCATGATGTTCACCATTTCACGGGCAGAGACGAAGTGCAGCATCTCCTGCCGATCTCCTGCTCCCTCGACTAACGAACGCAGGAAACCCTGGAATGCGCCGCCCATGACGCAATCATTTTGGTTCGGGTCCATGCCGTGGCAATGCAGCTTAATGAACAGCCAGTCGGGCTTTCCCTTGACCCTTATTGCGGCCCGTTTCCAAAGTTGTAACCGCTGAAGGGTCGGGGGATTTTTCGCCGAAAACGATCCGTTTTCAATAAACGGCCGCCCCGATCCCCACACCGAAAAATCCGGCATTAGCGGGCCTTGCACCATCAAGGGATATTTGTTCGGGGTCTGTCCACGTGCCAGGTCGCGGCCGAAGCGAAACGCCGCACGCTCTCGCAGCGGCGGCCCACACTCATAGAGAGAATTGATTTTCGCCCGCTGCGCTGGATGGAAGGCGCTGGTCGGCATTGTCATGTCGGCAAAGCAGCCGGTCTCGGCGAGAACCTGCAACTCCTCGTCGACGCCGCAACCGAAACCGTCTGCTGAATTTGCCAAAGCGAAATTGCCGTGAACAAAAACGTAACGAGGGCCAGATTCGCCGTCGACGTAGCTGAGACAGCCGTGCTCGAAGGCCAGCGCATCGCGAAAGCCGACCAGCGTCTGGCGCGTGTTCTCCACCGTATCGGAAACCGGAATCCCGTGGTGCAGGTGAATCTCCACCTCTCCCCAGCCCGCGTGGCAATGCTCCGCCAGAGCGGCAACGATGCCCCGGTCGTATTGTTCGGCAGGATAAAAATAGGTGTGAACGAACGGCCGCCCGTCGCGGTCGCGCCAGGAATCGATTACCTTTGGATACTCCCGGCACCAGCGTTCCAGCCGCCGCTCCTGTTCCTGGTGAGAGACGCGCGCCTGTCCATCTTCCGGCACAATCGCTGGCTCGAAATGATCGGCCAGCGCCATGATCAGATGAACTCGGCCCGGCGGCACTCGCCGGGTGAGCCACTGCCAAGCATAAGTTGGGAAGACCTTCAGGCTATAAGCGGCTTTTCTGCGTAGAATCCGGCGCCTGCCAGGCATGTTAGCCGGCTCGGAGACAAACTCGGTTGGGGTCTTGGTTTGTAGCGAATCTGGCAAGCGTCCCTCGATTTCGTTGTAGTTCTCCGTGCTGCCAGATTGAACTCTGGCAGCAATCCCCTCGCCGGAAGCCAGCAAGGAATCTCAAACCAGAACTTGCGCGCCTTGCGATTGCTCTTGCGTCGATTCAGTAATGCCCTTTTCAGCCTTGCGAAACGGCTTGCGGCCGCGCACCGCAATCGGCTCCTCCACCACATGCAGATCTTCAAGGCCGCAGTGTTCAAACCACCGAAATACCTGCTCGTAGGTGTGCTTCGACTGGTAGCGGGGAGAATACCAGTCAAATGTGTCCAGCACCCGCCACTCGGGGCTGGGATTGCGGTTCACAGGGAAAACGTGATGCACCGCGCCGGCCATCGGTTTGCCGACCACGGGAACCGCACGCAATCCCCGGTCGATCCCGTTGAAAACAGGAACCAGCACCCGGAGCATTCCGTGCAGCATGCGCGGAGGCATGCGGTGAGTAACTTTCCGATAAATATCGCTGAAGCGATACCACTTGTTGTAACCGCTGTAGAGCCACACCGCGAGGTATCCACCGGGCTTCAGATACTTCGGCAAAACCTTCACCGCTTTCTCACAGTCGGGAGTGTGATGCAGCACCCCTATACTGTAGATGTAGTCGAAACTTTCCGGTGCGAAGGGCAACGCATAAACATCGGCCTGCAGTGCCACAAACTGCCGGTCACGCAGATTGCGCGCCGCCACTCCGGCCGCTGCACTCAAGTCGATCCCGACCACGCGTGCTCCCCAACGGGTTGCCACTTCAGCAAATCGCCCCATGCCGCAGCCGACGTCCAGCACCAGCTTACCTTCTAGATCGGCGGGCATAAAACCGGTCCTTCGGCGGAAGTCCGACTCCGACTGGCCGCGCTCTTCCGTATCGAGTTGCGTCCGGCGGTAACGCTGCCACTGAAAACCGAAGCTGTCGGCATAGCTGTCAGCGTTCACGAAGCGCGGAACATCCCCGACTACCGGAAAGATCCGATTGCAGTGCGCGCAGAGGTACTCTTCACGCTCACCCTGGTCGAGCGCTTTCCCGCAGCCGGGACATCGCAGAATGGACAAAATCTCAGCGGCTAATTCCGACCGGCCCAACTTTTCCGCCGATGTCATAAACTTCGCTCCAATGCGCCAAGCGCTTTCTCGGTTCGGTGGCGGGAACACCGGCCGTACTCTTCTCCTTAGCCAGTGCAACCATCACCGAAGTGAATGCCACGGTGAAATATGGAAAGAAGTGATAGGCCTCCGGCGCAAATAAGGCTCCGAATACGAAACCCACCAGGGAACTGTGCAGAGCTCCCACAAAGATGACCATCTCTCGGTCGAGATCTTTCCGTCGACGAAGGTATTTCAGGTTGACAAACCCCCGATAAAAAAACAGGAGATAGAGAATCAACACAGGGATACCTCCCTCTGCTCCAATCTCGAGGTAACTCATGTGCACTTCATGCCAATCTCCCGAAATACTCACGAAATTGTGAACTCCCACCCCCAGCAGCGGATATGTTTCCATGACTTCAACCGCACGAAACATCAGGAATTGTCGCATTTCGTAGGAGCCGTAAGCGCCCGAGAATTCGCGGTTGGCTCCCTGTTCTTCGATTTCCTCAAAACGTGCCCTCAGGTTCTTGCCGGCAATCGCAAAAAAGAGCGTTCCCAGCACGGCAACAACGACAATGAGATACATCCTTTTCCCGCGGACTCCGAAGTGCCACAGCGCGACCGACCCTGAAACCAACAAATCGATAAATCCAGCCCGCGAGGCGGTGAGAAACAGGCTGGCCAGCATCGCCAGCATGCCCGCAATCCAGATTATCTTGACCAGCATATTCTTGGACGAAAACAAAAAGGCATAGCAGAAAGGCAATGAGAGCACGATGGCAAAGGCCAGATCGTTGGGGTTCTCGTAAATCCCTCCCATGACGCCATTGAGCCGGGGCGTGTGGTATCCCTTGATGATGGAGAGTGCTGCGATAACCGCCACCGCGCCCGCCTGAACGAAAATGATGCGGCGCAACCGCTGCATACTTGTAACCACCAGGAAGGTAAGGATCCAAGCGACGATGACCTTCGAGAACTCGATCGTGCTGAGGAACGCGCCCCCTTTCCAGACGGGGGAAAGCAGGGAACCGATAAACAAAATCGCGCTCAGAGCGACGAGATACTTTCCCTCGATGGGTAGGTCCTTTAATTTGCGCTCCGTCCTTCCCCCGCTCGAGAGCATTGAGAGGATGACTCCGGCGATGGAGATCTTCGCCAGAAAGGGCAGCGGAACCAGGTCTTCGGGGCGAGCGCAATAGACGAAATAAAAGGCGGTCAGCCAGAAAAAAGCTCCACCCAGAGCCTCGCGTTTGGAGCTGCCGAGACTGTTGCTCCATGCCGGATTTTGCATGGTCGTCACCGTCCGCTCTCACCCGTCGAGAGCACTTCCTGCGTCAATGCTCTGCCCCTTTCCGGCGACTCGCTCTTCGCCTCTGCAACTGTTTCCAGCACTTCGGCGAACCTCTTGCCAATCTCAGGCCAGTCATACTGGTGCGCCAGTTGAACCGCGGCCACTTCCAGCTTTCTGCGGAGGGCGGCATCTTGCAGAAGAGTCTTTACCGCCTGCGCAAAAGCATCCGCCTGGTCCGCCAGCGCAATGTCCTGTCCGTCGTGAACGTCCAGGCCCTCGGCTCCTACGGAGGTTGACACGACCGCCCTTCCCATCGCCATCGCTTCGTAGATCTTCAAACGGGTTCCGCCCCCGATTCGCAGGGGCACCACCACCACCGACGCATTCTGCAGATGCCTCTGTACCGAAGGCACCGACCCTGTCACCTCGATCGAATCCGACGCCAGTTTCTGCACCCGCCGCCCGGGATTCCGTCCCACAATCCGAAACCGCGCTGAAGGAATATCTTTCTTGATGGCAGGCCAGATTTCCCCGCAAAAGTACTCCACTGCGTCGACATTCGGTTCCCAGTCCATCGCACCGACGAAAACGACCAGATTCCCGCCGCTTGGCTCTTCCCCCGAGCGAAAGTTCTTCAGGTCGACTCCTGTCGGAACTACCGTGATACAGCCGGGCTCAACCCATCGGCTCATCAGCTCCCGGTCGTGTGCCGAGACAGCGATCACATGCTGAAACTTCCTCACCATCGACTCTTCGTATGCAAGCATCTTCTGGAACTCGAGTTTGTACGCCAGACGTTTTAGGGGCGCAGATTCCACCGCGTGCCGCCGCCAGATTTCGCTTTCCACGTTGTGCTGAAAGAGAACGCTGGGAATCGTAAGCCGGCCCGGAAAGTTGATCGCCGCATCGAGAAAATCGCACACCACCACGTCAAACACAGCCTGTTCGAACCACGCCGCCAGCTTTTTGCGAACCGGATCGCTGGCAAAACGCGAGACTGCATATGGAGCCCTCTGCGGCAAACGCCAGGCGTAGTCGACAGCCCGTCGCGGCGTTGAGAGTTTCGATGCTCCCATACACTGGCACACCGCCCTCGGAAACTCCTCTCTCAGATCGCTTTCATAGCGACTGTCCGGCGCCCCACGATAGTAGGAAAAGAAAGTGAGCGCGTGCCTCTCCGCCAGGCTGCGCGCGATGTGGTAGGAACGGATGTTTCCGCCATTCTGCACGGGAAGCAGCCGGTCCGCTTTGACCCAGAGGATTCTCATCGGCTCCTCACGTCCATGCCGCCTTCCTGCCTGTGATGAACTTCGCGAAGGCGACCAGGGCAGCCGTATTGAGCACGACAAATGTGGAAGCCGCATCCGCGGCACGAGCCAGAGGTCCGCGACCCAGTCCGGCGACTTTCAGTAAACTCAGCCCGTAAAACGCCGACTGCAGAATCCACGCCGCCCGGTAAAAAGGATGACGCAGCACCAGAGCGGTGATAAACAGCACAACCAAGCCAAAAGGTACCGCCAACCGCAGGAGCTTATGGCTCACAAACTCGAAGCGGATGGGATTGGCGCTGGATAGCAGCCACGGCGCCAGTTGCAGCAGCTGATAGTTCCCGCTCAGAGTCCGCACTTTCCGGGCAAATTCGCGCTCGGCTCCGAGATCAGGAGAATCCCAGGCACGGGCCCGGGGATCGAACACCACGCGCCATCCCTTCCTGGCCACATTCATCGGGATCAGCACATCATCGAGAATCGTTCCCGCAGGTACGGGGGCCAACAGCTCGCGGCGCACCGCGTAGATTGCTCCCGTTGCGCCAACCACCGACCCCGAGGCCGATTCCAGCTCCCGAACCAGCTTCTCGATTCGCCAGTACAGGCCCATTCCTTGGCTGCTCTCTCCTGTAGCCTCGTCGCCCAGCATGAGTTCACCGCTGGCACAACCCACCGTGGAATCCGCAAAGTTCTCCACTAGCAGACGCAACGCTCCGCACTCGAACTGCTGGCGGGCATCGGTGAAAACAAGAATTTCTGCGCTGGCTGCCGCCACTGCATGATTCAGTCCCGCACCCTTTCCCTTCGATTGGGAAACGGCGATGACCTTGACCCGACCATCTTGCTTGTAGCCCGCCAGGATCTCGTCGGTCGAATCCGTCGAACCGTCAGAGACGATGACAATCTCGCGCAGCCCATCGGGATAGTCGAGTCCTAGCAGATTGCGCAACTTTGCTTCGACCACCCTCGCCTCATTGCGTACCACCAGCACAATCGAGACGGCGGGCGTGAGTGGAGCCCGCCGCACTGGCAGGGGCTTAAGCCTGCGCCGGATCCACAGCCAGCAAGGATAGCCGGCATAGGTATAAGCAATGAACCCTGCGGCGCACCAGAACAGCCACCTCATTGCGCACCCCGGCCCAGCAGCACGATCTTGACAGTCTGGAACAGAATGAGCAGGTCCAGACTCATCGAAGCGTTCTTGATATAAAACAGGTCGTACTGCAGTTTCTCTCGCGCGTCTTCCAGAGTATTGCCATACTTGTAGCGCACCTGTGCCCATCCCGTGATTCCCGGCCGAACGATATGCCTCACCCCGTAGTAAGGAATCTCGCGGCTCAGCCACTCCACAAATTCCGGCCGCTCCGGCCGCGGACCTACGAAGGCCATATCACCTTTCAGCACGCACCAGAGCTGGGGAATCTCGTCCAGCCGGGAGAGGCGCAGAAACTGGCCTACGCGTGTGATTCGCGGATCGTTGTCCATAGCCCAGGTGGCGCCGGTGTCGGCCTCGGCGTCTTGCCGCATGGTGCGGAACTTGAAACAGTGAAAATGTCTGCCGCCCCGGCCCACTCGCTTTTGGCGGTAGAGAATGGGTCCGGGGGAATCCAGCCGAATTGCCATGATGATAAAGGGTAACAGCGGCGAAACCACCACCAGAACCGCCGCTGAAACCAGAATCGAGAACAGACGACGCAGAAACTGAGATACACCCGTGAACTGGAAGCCTTCGGAAAAAATCAACCAGCTCGGATTCAACTGCTCCACTTCAATCCGCCCGGTAATCTTTTCCAGCCAGGAAGTAGCTTCCTCGACCTTCACTCCGCTCAGCCGGATGGCCAGCAGCTCTTCGACGGGCAGCGTGCGCCTCCGGTCGCGGAGAGCCACAATGACCCGGTGAACTCCGCGGCTCCGCACTAGACTAAGAAGATGCGAAGCTACGGCCTGGCGGGTGAGCTCTCCTTCTACATGCCCAGTCCAGCCAACGACCTCGATGCCGAGATCGGAACGCTGTCGTAGACCATTGAGCAGACGCAGCGCCCGGTCCCCAGTGCCCAGGATGTACACCCGCTCGCGAAGCAGGGGTTGCTGCACCAGCCAGCCATAGATCGCTCGCCAGCCGAACAGTGCGAAGACGAGAATGATCGCGCCCCATCCCGCCGAGCCCCGGCCGGGCAACAACGCGGGATTGATCTTCAGCACCAGCGCCAGAGCCAGGACCACGAAGCCGAGAACAAACAGCAATCGGAACGCCTGATCCAGGTTGCCGACCGTCTTAGGGCGGTCATACAAGTCGAAGCCATGTGAAACCAGCAGAACGATTCCGGTCACCACCAGAATCTTCAAGTACCCGCCCTCGATGAACAGCTCGTCGCTTACCCGCAGCAGGCCGTACTCCCGCCCCTGCAGTTGTTGCATGAGGAGCATCCCGGCTACGAACGAAAGTCCCACAATGAGGGCCTCGCCCGCCAGCAGTACTACCGTGCGCAGCGGATAGTACACCTTGAACAGCCGGATCACGTTCTCCTACCCCTTTGGCTCGGTTTACTTCTTCTCGTAAGCTTCGTAGTAGTAGCGCGCGTAGGCGGAAACCTCGGCATCGGCTCCGTTGAGTACCACACCCACCAGAGTCTGATCCCGGAACTCCTGGCGAGCCCGCCGTGCCATATCGAAAGGCGTGGAGTTGCATCGCACCACCATCAGCACGCCATCGCAGGCCGTGGCCAGCAGACTGGCATCCGAGACCGGAATGGCCGGCGAAGAGTCCACCACGATCCAGTCGAACAATGGCTCGACCCGCTGCAGCAGAAGCTTCAACCGCCCGCTCGAGGCCAGCTCCGCGGGATTCACGATGTTGTTGCCGCTGGGAATGAAAAACAGGTTTTCCAGCGGACCGCGCTGCATGATCGAGAATTCGTCGGTCTCCCCGCGCAGATAGTCCGCCAGGCCCGGGGTGCAAGTCGTTCCCATCATCATGTGCAGCTGGGGTGAACGCAGGTCGCCGTCAATGATGAGCACCCGCCGCCCATGCTGCCGCACCATCACCTGGGCCAGATTGGCAGCGGTGAATGACTTGCCTTCTTTGGGCAGGGCACTGGTCACCAGAATCTTCTTTAGCGCCATCTTCTCCCGCAGGTGATAAAGGCGCGAGCGCAGGGTGCGGAACTGTTCCGCACCTCGAGCGTTCTCGTCTCCGTTGAAAAACAGCATCGTGTTCGTATCCGGATTCCACGGTTGCTGCAGGCACCGGGCTAATAGCGCTTCCGGATTGAACGAACTGGAGAAAGCCACCGGGGCCGCTGTGCCGTTCGCCGCGGTTGAGGCCGGAATCGGTTCGACTTCTGCGCCGTGCAAGTCCGAGGCTGGAGGAACCAGACTCGGCTGGGCAAGCCCTTCCTGGGTTTCGGCTCGCTCCTGTTCGGCTTTTTTCAGTGCTTCGTGAATACGACTCATGATTTCCCTTCCTTGGGGAGGCCGCTGTGCTCGCGCAAGCGGTCGGCCAAACTGGCCAGCGATCTCAAGGTCTCTATCAGATCCAGCTTTTCCGCTGCCGGCCCGGCCGCCGTCATGGCGCCGGCAGCGGCACCGTCCGTCAAATCGAAATCCCGGGCCACGCAGTCCACCACGGTCTGCCCGATCACTTTCTGCTGATCGACGAACGCGCTCACCAGGCAATGCTCGCAGAGCAGATTGATCACCCGCGGAATGCCGTTGGAATGACGATGCACCGCGATTAATGCATCTGGATCGAAAATCGTCTGCCCGTTGGAGCCCGCGATGCGCAACCGTTGTTGCACATAAGCCGCGGTTTCCTCGGGCGTCAGAGGATGGGTTTTCGCGCGCAGGGTGAGCCTCTGCCGCAATTGGCGCAACTGCGGCAGCTTGAGCTTCATCTCCAGCTCCGGCTGGCCCACCAGTACGATCTGCATCAGTTTCTCTGTAAACGTCTCCAGGTTGGTCAGCATGCGGATTTCTTCCAGCACTTCCTCGCTCAGGCTCTGCGCTTCATCCACAATCAGAACCGCGGTCTCGCCCGACCGGTAGCGGTCCAGCAGCCAGTTGTAGAGCCGCAACAACACCTGGCTCTTGGCTTTCGAATCGCAAGCGATGCCAAAATCCGCCATCATGTAATCGAGGAATTGCGGAACGTTCATGCGGGAATTGAAGACGAAGGCGGTCGCCACCTGCTGCATGCGCAGCCACTCCAGCAGCTTGTTGATCAGGGTGGTCTTCCCCGTACCTACTTCTCCGGTCAGCAGCACAAAGCCTTTCCGGCTTTGAATGCCATAGGTCAGGCAGGCCAGCGCCTCCTCGGTGTGCCGCGTGAGAAACAGGTAGCGCGGGTCCGGATTGACGTTGAACGGATTGGCTTTCAGCCCGTAGAACTCTTTGTACATGGCGTTGGCTCAAACTCCCACAGTCCGCTCGTGCTCTTGAACTTTCTTTTTCCTCTTCCAGAATCCGCCGTTGCGTCCGCCGTTCTGCGGAACCGCCTCACCGACCCAGGGAACCGATACCAGCATGGGCAACTCCATCGCCGCTTCCACATCCGTCTGGGTTCGAATCGAGCTGTCGCGGAACTCCAGCAATACGGCGATACCAGCTCCTAAGGCAAGACCCGCGGCCAAGCCTCCGCCCGCAAACAGGAGGCGGTTGGGAAAGCTGGGAGCATCGGGCGCGCTCGCCGGACTCAGCAATCTCAGCTGCTCCCCTTTTTGTTGCAGTTCCATCTGGTGCGTAGCGTCAGCTTTGTCCTTGTTGGCCAGCAGATCCTGATAGTTCTGCTGCGCGTTGCTGTAATCGCGGGCCATCTGCTTGTATTGCTCTTCCACCTCGGGGCTCAACGCCACCCGCCCTTGATAGAGCGAGATTTCCTCTTGCAATCGCTTCTGGTCGCGCGTGGCCGAGGCAATCAGATCCGAGTACTGGTGGAGCTGCATGCGCAGTTGCTGAATGGCAGCCGGTTCGGTTGCCGAGGCTTTCTCGGCGGTGGGATCGCTGTTCTGGGCAGCCGCCTTGTTGATCTCCGCCAGCTTCTTTTTCACCTCGGCGATGTCGGCTTTGGTCTTGATGACGTCGGGGTGGTCGTCGGTATAGCGCGCCTCCAGTTGCAGGAGCAATGTTTGCAAGTCAGAGAGTTGCTTTTCCAGCGTCTGGGGGTTGGTTGTCGATTGCAAGGACTTCCAGGCCGCTAATTGCTGCCCCAGAAGCGACTCTGTGTAGGCCTTGTCCTGTTGGGCCCGATTCAGCTGCTGGGTGTTGGCGTCCAGCTGCGAATTCAGGCCCGTGAGAATCTTCATGTTGGTGTCTTCATCCCCTGGGAGTTGGCCTGTGTATTTCCTCTTAAAATCAGCCAGCTTCGCGTCGAGATCGTCCAGATTGCGCTTGGCCTCGTCCAGCTGTTGACTGAGAAAGTCTGCCGTGCCCTCGCTCATGTTTTGCGTGAACTTAAGATTCTCTTCCAGGACCAGGGAAGCGAGCCCGTTGCAGATTTTCTGCGCCTCCGTCGGGTTGGCGGCGGTGTACCCCACATAGAATCCCGGTGCCGAGGTGTTTTTCGCCGGCGGCGCTTTCTTCTTGCCTTCGGTCGCAATGGGAGTCTGCGTCAAATCCGTTTCCATCGGACTTACCGACATGTTCTGCCGGATTCCATCCATGACTGCGTCGGCATCCTGGCCCGGCTTGACCAGGCCGAGGCGCTCGACCATCGGCCGCAGGCTGCTCGGGCTTAGCGCCTGTTGCTGCAGTGTTTCGATGCGTAAAGTCAGGTCCTCATCGTCCACCAGCGGCTGCACCATGTTCGCCGGCACCTCCTGGCCAACGACCAGGATGGCCGCCTGCGCGGTGTACTTTGGCGGGAAGACATATGAGCTCAGCCAACCAGCCAGGGGCGCAAACAGGGCCGGGATGACAATCACCTTCATCCGTCGGCGCAACATTGCCAGATAATCTTCGATGGTTAAGTCGCGTTTTCCAATCATCTTCGTAACCTGCTCTCGCTGTCCTTGCGGGACAGCCTGGGAAATTCAGTCGAGATGGATAGGACGCGGCGTCCAATCCAGCCCAATCGTGCCTAAGTGCCGCTGCGAAATCCGGCTGCACGGTCCCGGATTGCCGCCGCCCATGCAGAACGAACTGTCAAATGCAAGCTCATTGAACTGATAGCTGGCGAAGATATGAAACTGCCGCCCCAGGTGCCGATGTAAAGCGATTCCGGCAAAACCGGCGTCATAGGTGCGGCCGGGTATGTCATTGACCGGCAGTTGGAGTCTCCTGTTTTTGGAGTACCCCGCGTCCAGGGTCGCCAGCCACAGCCGGTTTAACGGGCGGTTTGCGCTCAAGCGTACGATGTCGCTCTGCGCTCCGGCAAAAAAGCCCGAGCCTCCGGTGGTGTAGTGATCATATTTCAGACTCACGGTGGTCTTGGGAAACTTATAACTGAGCGATGCCCGGCCGGCGGCGGACAGGCGGGTTGTATCCAGAATTGTGGTCAGAATCACTCCGCCGTTCGGACCGCATTGCGTCAAATCCGTAATACCGAAAATGCTGCAGGTTTGTGCTGTCTGGTGAATAGTTGTGACTTGCGGCCCGGCACCCAGCAGCAGACTAAGACGCCCGGAAATACGATGTCCCCACAGCAGTTCCCCAATCTGCGTATGGAAGGCTGCTCCTGAAACCGAAAAATCGAAGTGTTGATAGCCGTATACGATGGCGGCCTGATCGTGTGGCCCAAAAATGTGGTCGATGCCGAGCTGCCCGGTTTCCTGGCTGCTGCCTACGAAGGAAATCGGGACGGCAGTGCTATTGGGCCCAAAAAGCAGCGTTGAGCTGATGTTCTCGGTATAGTGCACGAAGCCATAGCCGACCGTGGCCGTCACAGCGGTCTTCGGGGTGAGCTCCTCCACGGCATCCACCAGGGCCAGGTTCATGATCCGCGGTACTTGGCTGAGGGACCCGAAGATGTTGCCGCCAAAGTAGACGTTCTCTGCGTTGAAGCCTCCGCCCCCGATCAGCTCTCCCAA
>Ga0335073_10006401_pt1 | contig 16524 bp, 13 predicted proteins | sample Lox_Sample_22_FD_207093 | JGI IMG/M metagenome (GOLD analysis project Ga0335073, IMG submission 207093) | Soil microbial communities from Loxahatchee National Wildlife Refuge, Florida, United States - Lox_Sample_2.2 | ecosystem: Environmental > Terrestrial > Soil > Wetlands | place: USA... | reverse complement strand
GCGGGCACCGCGGTCAAGGGCGCCGCCACCGGCGCGGCCGCAATTTCAGCCGCACTAGCGACGCGGGTAGCCGCGGGCGCTTTGCGGAACAGGGCGGTCGATAGGCTCTCGACCATCTCGCCGCAGGTGGCGTATCGCTCGGCCGGGCGCTTGGAAAGTGCGCGGCAAAACACGGTTTGCGCGGCCGGCGGAAGCTCGCGAATAGCATCCCGCTCCAGACCCTGGTAGGCGATGCGAAACATCGCGCCGAGAGGCTTGCCTGCATAAGGCAGGTGACCGGTGAGCATATCGTGCGCCAGGACCGCGAGGGAAAACTGGTCGCTGCGGCCATCCATCGGCTGGTCCCGAATGCATTCGGGCGAAAGGTAGTGGACGGCGTGGAGAAGTTGTTCGGGCGACGCATGCTGGACGTCGGCCGGTGCGCCGAGGTCCAGCACTTTGATTTCGTTACGCTCGTTCCGGAGGATGCTGGAGGGATGAAGGCTGCCATGAAGCGAGCCGTGGGTGTGGGCGTAATCGAGCACGCTGGCGAGCTGCCTCAGAAGGGCGATGGCTTCCTGCGGTTCCATTTGGCGGCCGTTGTGAATCATGCGATCGAGAGGCGTTCCCTGGAATGGTTCGAGGACCGTGAATGGCTCGCCCTGGTTCTGCTCGAAGCTGAGAACCGTCATCAGGCCCGGGTGTTTCAGACTGAGTTCTCTGGTGCCATTGGTGCTTCGGGGAATGCGGATGGCTACGGGCTTGCGCTCGATGGGATCGAAGGCGTCGTAGACGGAGGCGAGGGCGGTATCGACGACGTGGCGGGAGATTTCGTAGCGGCCGATGCGGGTGAGGGTTTCAGGCATAAAACTCACGGGGACGACGCAGAGGCGCAGAGAGACACGAACTGTTCACCACGGAGACACGGAGACACGGAGAAAAAGCAAAATCAAAAGCCGGGGGCACGGAGGTAGCGGAGGACGCGGAGAGGGCCGCCCTGCCAACGCTGCTTGGGTCAGTGTAGCCGGACAGTCCAGGTTTTGCCATCGTGTACGCCACCATCTTCGACTCTTACCTGCTGGAGCACTTTTCCAGAATACACGTATTTGATCTGACCACCCTTATTGCCTTCGCTGTAGGTTTCCCCGGTCAGCATGGTTCCAGAATAGCTTATAGTCCTTTGATAATACGGGCTGGGCGAATCCTTACGAAAGGCGCGAATTTCGGTGAGGCGGTCGCCCGACCAGGTGAAGCGCACCAGGTTATCGGCGTTCCATTCGCGCGCGCTGGCCATTCGGCCCTGCGAATCGTAAGTGAGGCTAAAGTAATGCAGGCCGTCCCAGATGAAGGGGTTGAAAAAGGAGTTTCCGGCGACCGTGGTGTCGATCGGGCCTTCCAAAATAGACAGAACAGCCGGGTTGAACTGCGGCGAATCCGGGAGCACGATCCGGGGAAGGCCCAGATCGTCGACGATGTGCGGGGGATTGGGCGCCGTGCGGACGACCCGCAGATTCGCGAACCCATCGGGTCCATCGAATTTGGCGCTGGAGACGGCCTGTACCTGAGGCTCGCCGCCGCGGTACGCGAAGAAGAAACTACCCTTGGATTCGGGTCCGCCCAGCGCGTGGTAGTTTTGCGCGCCTTTCTCGTCGTCGAAGGCGGTGGCGATCGCATTGAGACGGTTCGAATCCCACTGGAAAGTCATGTGTAGCTTGTACGCCTGGACGCCGTCGATGGGGAGTTGAAAGGCGCCGCTGGCGGGACAGTAGTAGATGCCTTCGGCCAGCGGACGGCCGGAAAACCAGTTGGGCGTGCCGGGGAGTTCGACGGGCGCCGGAGCATCGAGAATGCTGCGAATGCGGAAGGCGCGGTCGCGAGCTTCCAGATCGCCGCGCAAGGAGTTGGAGCGATCCAGGTAGCGATCGAGACGTTGTTTGGCCGCGGCCTGATCGCGGAAGACGGCGGCGGTGGCGCCGGAGTAATAAAGGAACTCCTCATCGTTGGGATCGAGCGCCAGGGCGTCGTTGGCAGCGCCCCGAAGCTTGGTGTAATCGCCCTCGGCCTGGAGCGCGCTGAGGCGCTGTTCGAACTCGGCGCGCTTCTTAGCGAGATCGGCCACGAGACTGCGTCGCGTCGAGGCGCCGATTTCACGCGCGGCCGGATCGGAGACGGTGCGGTCGTAGCGGTCGAGCAGTGAAAGGGCGTCGGCATCGCGCCCGCGGGCGGCGAGGAGCCTGGCCTGGAGAATAAGGATTTCGGGCGCGTCCCTGTTGGCCGCGGAGGCTTCGGCGATTCCCGCTTCGGCCTTAGCGAAATCATTCTCCTGGAGGGCCTTTTCGGCATCATGCAGGCCGAACTTGAAACGTTGGTCTTCTGGCGATCCGGCGGTCAAAGCGTGCAGCTTGACGGTCGCCGCCTCGGCGGTAGAGGCGGTCACGCGCGTGTCTTCCTGGAGCTTGGCAATGTGGGGGTTATCGGGGTCGCGGCCGGCGGCCACCGTGAGTTCGCGCAGAGCGTCGGCGGTCGATTGGCGCTGGGCGAGGAGGGTGCCGCGGTGGGCGTGCAGGCGGGCGCTCTCTTCGAGCGCGGTGCGGCGCAGTTCGATCAGCTCGGGAAACGACCATTGATATCGCTCGAAGGGCAGGTAGGCATCGAGCAGGAGATCCCACTCGCCTGCCGCGGCGAGCGATTCGAGCTTGAGCCGCGTAGAGTCGATAAACTGAATGCGCTTGTCCACGGTGGAGGCGAGGTCGGCGAGGGCGGGATCGGAGGCGAAGGCGCGATGGCCCAGATCGGCGTAACGACGGATCAGGAGCAGGCCGGAATAAGGACCGCGATTCTCGAATGTGGCGATGCCGGTGGAGATGCGGTTCTGGAGCTGGTCGCGGAACTCGGCGGCGGCGGGGGAGTCTGGGAAGGATTTGGCGAAGCCTTCCATGGCGGCGAGTTGTTCGTCAAGGCTCAGAAATGCCGGGGCGCGGTTGATGAATGCCAGGGCGAGACGATCGGCGTCGGCGCCCGGGATGAAAACGAAGAATTGCTCGGGGGCGATGAGTTCGCCGGTTTTGGACTTTTTGGACTGGAAGGCCTCGATGGGGAGGCGGCCCTGAGCGGCGGCGGCAACGATCGGGGTTTTGGGAGCGAAATCGTCGGGGAGGATGAGGTCAGATGGTTTGCCCGACTCATCCAGGTGAACCAGGCGGTTGGCCGCGTCGGTGCGGATGGCCCCGCTTTGGGCGAGATCGAGGCGCGGAAGACGCTTGGCCTCATCGGGGGTGAGACGCTGGGTGGCGATAGGCAGGAGGCGGACGCGGCGGCTTCCGGAGATCTGAAATTGCTCGACGGCGCGAAAGCGGATTTGGCCCTCGGGCGACTTTTCACCGAGGAGTCCGGACTGGGCGAAGGCGGCGGGCGACAAGACCATCGCCAGTAGCGCCAGGTATTTGATTGTGAAGGACATTACAGTCGAGTATTCCCCGGCTTGCGGCCCTGGGGTTGAGTATAACAGGGCGCATGAGGATGGGATTCGTTTTGGCTCCAGCTCTAGGGCGGAAGCGGCTGTACAGTCGATGACGGAACCGTCGGAACGTGGTCGCGCCGTGGTGACTTTCCAGACAAACTTAATATCTGCAACCCCACCACTCACATGTGGGAATGTTAAAGGCCGTACTGGCCATTCGTAACCTTAACATACTTCATATAGATAAATTTCTTGACCTGACCCTATATATTGGGGCACCATGGGAAACGTTTCCCACCCACCAGGAAACCCACGAGGAGCGAACCACATGGGACAACCAGCCATGGCTTTTGCGAAAATGGAACAGTTGAAGGAAAATACTGCCGCTCATACCACGGGAATCCCTTTCCCGCGCTATTTCACCTCTAAGTTGGAGCCTGGCAAGACTCCTTATGACGAGATCCAATGGGAGACCCGTACCGCCTCCATCGGCAATGATAAAGGCTCTACTATCTTCGAGCAGCGCGACGTCACCGTCCCCGTGGACTGGTCTCAGACAGCCACCAATATCGTGGCCAGCAAATATTTCTACGGCAAGATGGGTTCGCCTGAACGCGAAACCTCCGTCGCCCAGCTTGTGGAACGCGTGGTCGATACCATTGCCTCCTGGGGTCAAAAAGACCGCTACTTCAAGTCAGAGACTGACGCAGAAAATTTCCGCCTCGAACTCGCGCACCTCATGCTGACCCAGAAGGCCTGCTTCAACTCGCCCGTCTGGTTCAACGTCGGGGTGAGCGAAACCCGCGGCTATGGCTGGATCTACGAGAAATCCGCCAATGCCGTTAAGAAGCTCGAGTCCGGCGTGATGCGCCCGCAGTGCTCCGCCTGCTTTATCGTCTCCGTCAAGGATTCGCTCGAATCCATTCTCGATCTAGCCAAGACGGAAGGCATGCTTTTCAAATGGGGCTCCGGCACCGGATCCAATCTCTCCGCCCTGCGCGAGGAAGATGCCGTGCTATCCGGCGGCGGCCGCGCCTCCGGTCCTCTGTCCTTTATGAAGGGCTTCGATGCCTTCGCCGGCGTCATCAAATCGGGCGGCAAGACGCGCCGGGCCGCCAAAATGGTCATCCTCAACGCCGACCACCCGGATATCGAAAAGTTCGTCTGGTCGAAAGCCAAGGAAGAAAAGAAGGCCCACACGCTGGTTGAAGCCGGCTACGATTCCTCCCTCGATGGCGACGCGTACAGCTCCATCTTCTTCCAGAACGCCAACAATTCCGTGCGCGCCACCGACGATTTTATGGAAGCCGCGGCGCGCGATGGCGATTGGTGGACCAAAGGCGTGGCCACCGGCCAGCCCGTCAAGCGCTACAAGGCCCGCGAAATTCTCCACGCCATCGCCGAAGCCACCCACCAGTGCGGCGACCCCGGCATGCAGTTCGATACCACCATCAATCGCTGGCATCCCTGCAAGAACACCGCCCGCATCAACGCCTCCAATCCCTGCTCCGAGTACATGTTCCTTGACGATTCGGCCTGCAATCTGTCGTCGCTGAATCTCATGAAGTTCGTCGGACCCGATGGCCAGTTCGATGTCGAGGCTTTCCGACACGCTGTCGATACCATGATCGTCGCGCAGGAAATCATCGTCGATAATGCCAGCTATCCCACGCAGAGAATCGGCGAGAATTCGCACGCCTTCCGGCCGCTCGGGCTCGGATTCGCCAACCTTGGCGCGCTCCTCATGTCGATGGGCATCCCGTACGATAGCGACCAGGGTCGTGACTACGCCGGCGCTATCACCGCCGTTATGTGCGGTCAGGCCTATGCCACCAGTTCCCGCATCGCCGCCGAATCCACCGGGCCATTCGAAGGCTACGCCGTCAATGAGCAGCCGTTCCTCGAAGTCATCCGCATGCACCGCGATTCCGTCGGCCGCATCAATCGCCACAACATTTCCACCGCGCTCTATCAGGGTGCGCAGCAGTGCTGGGACGATGCCTATGAATCCGGCCGCCGCTTCGGCTACCGCAATGCGCAGGTGACGGTCATCGCGCCCACCGGCACCATCGGCTTCATGATGGATTGCGACACCACTGGCATCGAGCCCGATCTAGCGCTCGTCAAATACAAAAAACTGGTCGGCGGCGGCCTCATCAAAATCGTCAACAATACCGTCCCCGCCGCGCTCATCAAGCTTGGATACACTCCCGAGCAGGTGGAGTCCATCGTCTCGCACATCGATTCCACCGGCACCATCGAAAGCGCGCCGAATCTCAAGCCCGAGCATCTCGCGGTTTTCGATTGCAGCTTCCGCCCGCAGAACGGCAATCGCTCCATCCATTACATGGGCCACGTACGCATGATGGCCGCTGTCCAGCCCTTCATCTCGGGCGCCATTTCGAAGACCATCAACATGCCCGAGGAATCCACGGTGGAAGAAATCATGACCGCCTACACCGAAAGCTGGAAACTCGGTCTCAAGGCCGTCGCCATCTATCGCGACAACTCCAAGCGCGTGCAACCGCTGAGTTCGTCCAAAGACAAAAAGGCCGTTGCTCCCGCCACGCCGGCGCCCGTGGTCACCGAGAAGATCGTCTATCGCCCGGTGCGCCGCAAGTTGCCCGATGAGCGCGCGGCCGTCACTCATAAATTCTCCATCGGCGGCCACGAAGGCTATATCACTGTGGGGATGTACGAGAACGGCGACCCCGGTGAAATTTTCATCACCATGGCCAAGGAAGGCTCCACAATTTCCGGCCTGATGGATTCCTTCGCCACCGCTGTCAGCTTCAACCTGCAGTACGGAGTGCCCCTGAAGTTCCTGGTGGACAAGTTCGCGCACGTCCGCTTCGAACCCAGCGGCTGGACCGGCAACCAGCAGATCCCCTACGCCAAGTCCATCATGGATTACATTTTCCGCTGGCTTGGCGCGCGCTTCCTTGGGCCGGAATACGGCAATACCGAAGCCGGTGAAACCCCCACGCTTCGGCCCACCGAGCCCGACGCCCAGCAATCGCTGCCTTTCACGCCGGCAGTCGCCGATGCACCCATGTGCGCGGAATGCGGATCCATCATGACCCGTAACGGTAGCTGCTACAAGTGCGGCAATTGTGGCGGCACCAGCGGCTGCAGCTAGAAATTTCGACTTCTAACTCCTGAATTCTGCTTTTCACAGTGGGAGGATCGCAACTCCCGGTCTCCATGTTCGTGAGGCCGGGAGTTTTTTTGGGGTGTGCCGAGCGTGTTCAACAGCTCGCGGGTGAAAGTCCCCCTTACAACCTGATGGAGATGAAGTCACAGCGAAGCGCAAGGGCGTCACCGCGAGGTGGGGTCTGAAAGAAGCGTGGAGCAAACCTGCCAGCCGATGTACAAGAACCGGATCAGAGGCATACGGCGTCGGGCGAGCTGGCCAATGACAGCGAAGCCCATATCCATCAAAGACGCTGGTTGTAAATTCGGCGGTTGGGCAGGGACGGCGGTCGAACTTACCTCGGGAGATCTGCTGTGCCTCGCGGAATCGCGACTGAAGGTGCCGCAAGGTGCTTTGATCTCGCGAACCGTGATCGCGGGCAGTAGCATGCGAAACTCGCAGCGGTAATGCGCCAGCCAATCCGCTTCGGCGGAGCTTTTCAGGGGCGGATAGGGTGAAGCCCGAAAGTAACCTGGGAGCCGCGAAACTGCTACGGGACACGTGAGCGAACCTCCGGCCCAAGTTGCGGAACCGCCGTATGCGGACCCGCCTGTAGATGGTGTGGAGCGAGGAGCCTCAAGGCTTCCCCTATCCCGATTGCCCGTCGGCAGATGTCGGCATTTGGGCACATCGCCTCCGCTCTGGCCCACTCCCTATTGAAAATAAATGGCTTAGTGTTGGGCCGGAGCATGCACTCTGACTGGTCGGATCTACCCTGATGATGAAAGTTGAAATCCAGGAAGCCGGCGATGGCGTAGTTTTAGTCGTGGAAGGCCGGTTGGCTGGCGCTTGTGCCGCCGAACTCGAAAACTGTTGGAATGTGGCGCGCGCCACCCATCCCAAGCGCGCGATCGCGGTCGATCTGAAAAATGTCACCTGCGTCGATCGGGCTGGAAAGTATCTTCTCCAGCTCATGCATCGCGACGGGGCGTCCTTCCAACACGCCGGCCTCGCGATTCAGGACATCCTCGAACAGATCATGGAGCAGCCGGAATGCCGTCATTAGCAACCCCGGACCAACAGGCGGCGAACCTGTATTGGCTCGCTTTCCTTCTTACCGGTAATCGTCAGGCCAGCATTCAGGCGGCCGAGGAAACCATCGAATCTCCGGAGACCAATTCGTTTTTCCTCGGATGGATGATGGCTTGGGCGCGCAAGGTAGTGATCTCCAAGGCGCTCGGCGCCATCCGCCAGGAACTTGCTGCTTCCGCCGCGAGAATCGCGCTGGCGCGGACCCCCGGTTTCGCTCAGCCATTGCCCCGGAAGTACGCGCTCGCGCCCGGGTGCAATAAGGTCGAACTCGAACGAGCATTGCTCGCCATCGATGCCTTCCCCCGCTGCGTCCTGCTGCTTCTGCTCTTCGAAGGGCTCTCCGTAGACGACGCCATGCAGTTGCTGGGCGCCGACCGCGATTTGATCCGCAAGGCCCAGGCGTTCGCTCTCCAGGAACTCACCCGTAATCTCGCCGTCACTGCGGAGGCCGCGAATGCTTAACAGTCTCCTGCCGATACTGGTGGTTGCCGCGCTTTTTCGGCCCGTGGTCACGGAAGATCCTACCGGCGCAAGCCAGGCATTTGCCCATTACCTGGCGAGCACTCGCCGCGTTCAGGGGTGGGGCGCAGAAACCATCGAAATCGAAGCCTCTTTGCCAAAACTGAAGAAGCACGGAACGCTGCGCGCCATCCGCCGCATCAATTCGAAGGGAGAAGTCGAATTCGAGGTTCTCGATACGGCCGGCGACGCCATGGTGCGCCACGAGGTCATCGAACGCTACCTGAACGCGCAAATCGCCGCGGCCGGCTTGCCGCCAGCATCGGTGGCGATCACGCCCGCGAATTACGAGTTTCGCTACCGGAGCGTTGTGAAAGACGGAGAAACTCTGGCCTATGCTTTTCAAATCAAACCGCGCAAGAAAAGAGTGGGCTTGATGAGCGGCGAATTATGGCTGGACGCGGAAACCGGCCTCGCGATCCATCAATCGGGGCGATTAGTGAAATCGCCGTCCTTCTTTGTCAAGAGTATCGGTATCGACCGCGAGACGGTGTTTCATGCCGGAGCCGCCCGCATGCGTCTTACTCACCTGTCGATCGATACGCGTCTGGTGGGGTTAGCCGATCTTACCGTTACTGAAACTCCCATGGAGGTGATGTATGCAAATCTGGTACCGTAATCATCCCTTGATCGTCACCGTGAGTGTGGCCGCGTTCTCACTTGCCGCGGGTGCTGCGCTCGCAACTTATATCCTGAGTTCCTGGCTGATACTGCCGCTTATATAGAGAGCCGCGACCGCGAGGGGAGCGGTGCTTTTTACTATGACTTGTCTTCTGGCTTTAGTTCTGATCTCGCACGCGCAAGTGGCCGCCGGGCGCGCCGATTATCGATCCGGAGAGTTCCATCTGGCCGCAGCGCATTTCCAACTGGCGGTCGACACAGAGCCGCAAAATGCCGAGGCTCACTATTGGCTCGGCCGCTCGTACGAGACTCTCGCGGATATCGCCACCCCGTTCGGACGCCGTTATCGGTCCCTGGCCCGCACGCATTTGACCAAGGCGGCGGAACTCGCGCCTGCCCGATCCGAGTACCGGCACGAGTTGTTCGAATTCCTCCTCGATACCGGGGCCGAACGCCAGGCACGCGCAATGCTTCTGTCATGTGCGGAATCCGACCCCGATTACGACTTCATGCTCTCCCGGTTCACCGAGACCCGGAGGTTAAATTCCAGCTTCAACGGCCGGCTCGCCCACATGTTTCAACTCGCTACTGCATGGCACTAACCGAAAACTTTGCCGGGTTTGTGCATCGCCCGCTGCCGCCCCGGCATCCATTCGAAGGAGGGGCTATGCTGGCAACTTCCGTCGCTGTATCCAGCAATTCGTTATCTGAGCGTTATGAAGCCCTGATCCGCGTATCGCAGGCAATTGGCGCGCACCGCGACCCCGAGGACCTTTTCGGCGCCATGGCCTCTGAGTTGCATCGCGTCATTCAGTTCGATGGCATCGTAGTTGCTCAATACGACGAAGCCTCCCAGGAGATCCTATGGCACACCTGCCAGTTGTGCGACCAGGAAGGTCCCGTCACACCCCCGCCCACGCCTCCCGAGCAGACCATCACGAAATGGGTCTATGACCGGCAGGAGCCGCTGGTCATTCCCTCCTTGCAACAGGAAACGCGCTTTCCCGGGATGGTGACCTTTCTGCGCGACCGCGGTTTCGAGTCGGTCTGCGTGCTTCCTCTTTCCACCGTACACCGGCGTATCGGCAGCATCGGCGTGGCCAGCAAACACACCGATGCCTATACCCGCGAAGAAGTCCGATTCCTCACCCTGGTGGCCGGGCAGGTAGCGCTGGCGATCGATGACGCTTTGAATTTCGAGGCCTTTCGGGCCGCTGAAAGCGCGCTGCAGCGCAAGCACGAGCGCGTCAAACTGCTCCTCGAATTGAACAATACGCTGGTTTCCAACTTACAGCTGCGCGACCTGTTGACCGCCATTTCCGCTAACATCCGGACCGTGTTGGCCTGCGACGGGGTCGGCATAGCGCTGCCCGATGCCGAGCGCATGCACCTGCGCTTCGTGGCGTTCGATTTTCCCGGCCGCACGGAAACGGCCGGGCCGGATAAACGCATCCCTCTTGATGGCGACTCGCAAATCGCGCGCGTGTTCCGCACTGCCGAAGCGTTCAGCGCCGTCGAAGATATCGATCCCATGGTGAGAGCGGAAGGCGTGCAATCCGTCTGTCACGTCCCGCTCGTCAGCCGCAACCGAACCCTCGGCGTGTTGGGACTCGCGCGCCTTTCCACAATGGCCTTTTCCACCCAGGATCTCGATTTTCTCCGGCTGGTGGCCAACCAGGTGGCCATCGCCGTCGAAAACGCTCTGGCGTATGACGAGATTGCCGAACTGAAAGATCGGCTGGCACAAGAGAAAGTCTATCTCGAGGATGAAATCCGCAGCGAATTGAACTTCGAGGAAATTGTGGGCCGGAGCGCGGCTCTCCGCAAGGTCCTTCAGGATATCGAAACCGTGGCGCCCACCGATTCCACGGTCCTTATATATGGGGAAACCGGGACCGGGAAAGAACTGATCGCGCGCGCGATCCACAATCTGAGCACGCGCGGGAAGAACGCGTTCGTCAAATTGAACTGCGCGGCCATTCCCACCGGGCTGCTCGAAAGCGAAATGTTCGGGCACGAAAAGGGCGCATTTACGGGAGCCGTCGCGCAGCGCATCGGGCGCTTCGAGTTGGCGCATCGCGGGACGGTTTTTCTGGACGAAATCGGCGAGATTCCGCTCGAACTCCAGCCGAAGCTTCTGCGCGTTTTGCAAGAACGCGAATTCGAACGCCTGGGCAGTTCGCGCACGCTCACTTCCGACGCGCGCCTGATTGCTGCCACCAATCGCGATCTGACTGTCATGGTGGAAGAACACCAGTTCCGCGCTGACCTGTTTTACCGCCTGAACGTCTTTCCCGTCCAGGTGCCGCCTTTGCGCGAGCGGCCGGAAGATATTCCGCTGCTGGTACGCCATTTCGTCCAGCAATTCGCGCGGCGCATGGGCAAAGTCATCGACACGATTCCTACGGAAACCATGACTGTCCTGGCGCGCTACCAATGGCCGGGGAATATCCGCGAACTGCAGAATCTGGTGGAACGCGCCGTCATCCTTTCCACCGGGCCGGCCCTCAAGGTGCCGCTGGAGGATTTGCGCCCGCACCTGGTGGCAGCTCCCGCCGTGCGCAAAGTGGAAACCATGGAAGAGGCCGAGCGAAGGCACATTTTGAACGCGCTCGACGCGGCGGACTGGGTGATCAGCGGTCCGAAAGGCGCCGCACTGGCGTTGGGCATGAAGCGCAGCACCCTGCAGGCTCGCATGGAGAAGTTGGGAATTCGCCGGGCGCGCGCCGCCGCAACGGTCGAGAGCTCGTAATGCCTGGCGACGATTACGCAGGCACTTCACTCAAACTACACGCATATTTCAGCCGCCGCCGCGAAGAGGCGCTCCGCGCGGGGCGTCACGATCTCGCCCCTGTTCCCGACGCCGCCACCATTCAGATGCTGATCAATGCCGCGTTTTGGGCCAGCCTGCGGCGCGAGGAAGGCTACATGCCGAAGATTTCGCTGGCGTACCTGCCGGCGCAACCCGAATGCTCGCCGGTGGTGTTGGACCGGCCTTTGGCAGTGGCCGCGGACGCTCTGGCCCGCGTATCTCCGGCCGTCGAGAGCCCGGGCATTCATCTCGGTGTTTTCCATGGCGGGAGCGATCTGCTGGTTTGGGGAATTACGCGCAATATCCCGGAATTGTGCTTCGTACTCGAAGTTGTCGCGCCCGGGCTGATCGTGGTGAAGCATCACAGCGGCGACGAATCGCGCAAATTTCACAACGTCGCCGTGCTCGAAGGCGACCAGATCAAAGTCATCGATGGCAGCGCCGGCGGACCGGCGGCGTGGTTTCAGTCGCTGGACACCACCCTCAAGCTTGCCGTCGCGATGCGGGCACACGGGCGCGGCGGATCGCTTCTCGTGGTGCCGGCGGCGAGCGATGCGTGGCGGGAATCGATCGTCCAGCCCATGCCCTACGCGATGTCCGCTCCATCCTGCGAATTCGCCTCCATGACCGACGGCATTGTTAACGCTATGGCCGGACTGACGGCTGTGGACGGCGCTGTGGTGCTCACCGGCCGTTACGAATTGCTCGGCTTCGGCGCGAAGATTGTCCGCCGCCGGGGAAGACCAATGGTGGAGCAGGTGGCCCTCAGCGAACCGGTGGAAGGCGCCGCGCCCAAGCTGGTTCACCCGGAACAACTGGGCGGCACCCGCCATCTGTCGGCAGCCCAGTTCATCCAGGATCAGAATGACGCGGTCGCTTTGATTGCCTCGCAGGACGGGCGCTTCACGGTGTTCGAATGGTCCGCGAACGAGCAGATGGTGCACGCCCACCGGCTGGATGCCTTACTGCTGTGACGGTTGTCCCTCCACAGCGGCCACCATGTCGCCGGTAAGACGCAGAACGCTCCAGCGCGCTTTTTCCAAGCCGTACTGAGCGTCGTAAAGCGCGATCCACTTATCGCTTTCGGCAACGCGTGCTTCTTCCACCTGACTTAGCGTCACGCGGCCCTCCTGCATCTGCGCGAGGTCGACCGAAAGTTGCTCGCGGGCAACGTCGAGATCCAGCCGCGCGACTTCGGCGGCGGTTTGCGACTTGTGCACGTCGCGGAATGCCTGCTCGATGTCGTTGCGCAGCTTGTTGCGGGCGTTGTTGAGTTCCACCTTCAGATGCCCGATATCGCTTTCCACCTGCGCCACCTGGGCGTTCACGCCGGGCCCCACCGCGAACGGCAACTGGAACGACATGCCGAGTTGTTCGTTATTCTGCTGATACTTCTGAAAGAACTCGGCGTAATTATTGAACTTCGCGAGCAGGGCATACTGCGCCACAAGGTCGACGTGCGGCAGGCGCTGCGCCTTCACACCGCGCTTCTCGAGTTCCTTAGCGGTGATTTGCGATTCCAGCTTGCGCAGGTCTTTGTTGGAATCGAGGGCGGTGGCGATCGCCTCCTCTTCGGATTTCGGCAGCGGCGGCAAGGGCCGTTCCTCGGCCACCGGATGCACGCGGTCCTCGGCGGAATAGCCCAACGCCATGGCGAGAGCAGTCTCGGTGGTAGCGGTGTCGTCTTCGATGAGTTCGGCGGCTTGCCGGGCGTGCGCGACGCTGGCTAGCGCGCTCTTCTCAGCCAGCGGCAGCGCGCGGCCTTCCCGAACCTGTGTCTGGACGGTTTCCAGCACCTTTTGCAGACTGTCGGCCTGCCGTCGCGCAAATTCCACCAGCCGGCCGGAGCGTTCGGCATCGAGGTACAGCGAAGCCGTGCGGAACGCCACCTCATCGCGCTTGCTGCTGACCTCGAGCGCGGCGCCGCGGGCATTTTCCTTCGCCTGCGCCACCGCCATCGACTGCTGGCGATTGAAGATGTATTCCGTGATGTTGGCCTGCACCACGCTCGGCGCCGATCCCTCGATGCTCATGGGAAATCCGTTGCTGTAGGCGAGGCCGCTGCCGATGATGAGATGCGGCGTGAACGGGTCCTTGGCCACCAGCACGGCCTGCCGCGCTTTCGCTTCGTCCAGCCGCGCCAGCGTGATATCGGGATTCTGCTTGAGCGCGGTTTCCACCGCCTGCCGCAGAGTCATGGGGTGGACTTCCGCGCGGACCAGGCAGGAGAAAAGGGTGAATAGGATTGCCGGTTTGGACATACCTTATTATGAGCCGCGACCGCACTCGCGCTTTGGCCAGCGCGAAGCGGGGCATTTAGAACAGGCTGCTCCACGAGGAGTCGAGTCGCATCCAGCGCTGTTCGGTGTAGCTGGCGCGCACTTCGGGCACGTGCAGCAGTCCGTGGCCGCGGGTGCAAATCAGTTCGGTGCCGTACCATTCGAGCAGCGTGCGCGACGGCTCGCCGATCGCCGTTGGGTGGGTCAGCAGGCGAAGGCACACCGGACACCGGCGCCGCTGGTCGATGAGGACCCAGCGTAATCCGAGCACGGTACCGACAATTACGGCATGTGGCTGGAGCATGGGGGCGATCAGCGACAACACATCTACGGTACCGAAGAGGACGACCGGTATCGTCAGGATGATTTTGGCGGCGAGAAATCCCCAGCGGCGGAGACTCGGCGGGTACTTGCCGAGAGAAAGTCGCGTCACGGCCGGCAGGATCGCGCAGCCGAGAACCATGATGAGGAGGAACGGCACCAACATCGGCTCCGCGAGGTGAATGCATATGAAACGGTCGACACCGCCACCGGCGTGGGGAATCGAGACGCTGCCGGCGCGCGAGGGCATCCGCGCGACGACGTATCCGCGAGACTCCCCGGCGAGAGTGGCTTGGTCGACCAGGAGCCACGCTTCCGCATATCCAGGCAGGCGCCATACGCGGTCGGAGACTACGGCGGCGACTTGCGCCTGCCGGCCGTCCACGGTCATGCGGCGTCCGACGATGTGCGGATCGCCCGCGAAGTTCCGGCGCCAGGCGGTGCGCGTGAGGATGAGCGGGGCGGCATCGCGATCGGGAGCGGCAAGAGGCAGGCGAATCAGGCCGGAGAGGCTGCGGCTGGCGAGCGCGATAGGGAGGTTGCCCGCATGAAAGCGAACGCCGCCCAGGAATGCCACGTCCGGGGGCGCCGCTGGGAATTGCCGATAGGCGTCGAAGGAAATGCGGGAAACAGCGACCAGGTCATGTGGAACCGCGGGGGAGAAGAACATTTCGCGCGGCAAGGGGAGTTGGAGCGCGAAAAACAGGCTGAGAGCGGCCGCCACCGCAAGAACGCCGAGGCATTCCCAGGGAGATTGCAGATGGACCGGCGCGGGAGCGTGGCGCCGCATCCAGAAAGCGTCGCGGAAAGCGCCCAGGCAGAACGCCGTGCGGCGCCGGGACGTCACATACCAGAGTTCGGCGCGCCACTCCGCGAACCACTCTTCCCGTTCCGTCGCGCGCACCGCAAGCGATGCGGCGCGCAGGAGAGCGAGATGGAAATGCCCGCTCAAGCGCGCTCCGGCTTGCCGGCGGGAACCAGCTTGGCGATGAGCGGATAGCGTTTCTGCGACGCCTCGAGCGCCGCTTTGCCGTCTCGCGTGAGCTTGTAATATTTGCGCGGGGGCCGGAGCTCGGCTTCGGCGATGGACGCCTTCTCCCATTGCGAGCGGATCAACTCGTCGCGCTCGAGGCGGCGCATGGCCGGGTAGACGGTGCCGCTGGGAAGGCCGGTCATCTCCATCACGCTGAAGCCATATCCATCGCCAGCTTGAATCGCCTGGAGGATCATCGCGGCGGTGTGCGAAAGCTTGGTCTCGGCTGCCACGCTGGCATTATACCTATGTAGCAAAATACTTGACAAGGGTAAAAGTAGCATGCTACATAGGGTCAGGCCCTGCAATGCTAGAACTCAAAGGCGTCACCAAGAAATTCCTCGGCATTACTGCCGTCGATCATGTCACCTTCACGGCGCGGGCCGGCGAGATTACCGGTTATCTGGGGCCGAACGGCTCCGGCAAATCGACCACGCTGAAGATGATCACGGCGCTGATCGAGCCTTCCGCCGGGCAGATTCACTTCGACGGCCAGCCCATTCAGCGCGACCTCATCGCCTACAAGCAGCGCATGGGGTACGTGCCCGAAGAGCCGCACCTGTACGCGCACCTGAGCGGCCTCGAATACCTGGTGATGGTGGGACAATTACGCAATCTGCCGGCTCGCCTGACCGCCGACCGCATCGACGGCCTGCTGCGCCTTCTGGGCCTGCATGGCGACCGTCATTCGCCGATCTCAGCCTATTCGAAGGGCATGCGGCAGAAGATTCTGCTATCCGCGGCGCTGCTGCACAATCCCGACCTGATCCTGCTCGACGAGCCATTTTCGGGCCTCGACGTGGGCACCGGGCTGGTGCTGCGTAGCCTCATTCAGGAACTGGCGGCGCGTGGGAAAGTGGTGTTGTTCAGCTCGCACGATCTGGAAATCGTGGAGCGGGTCTGCTCCCACGTGGTAATCCTGCACCGCGCGAAAATCGTGGCCGACGATTCCCTCGAGCACCTGCGCGAGTTGATGGCGCTGCCCACGCTGGAGGAAATCTTTTCGCAACTCGCCGTGGAACAGGACACAACGGCCATATCGCGCGAAATCGCGGATCTGATCCGGGCGTAAGGCGGGGCGATGGGCAAGCAGCAGTTCCGCGCGCTGTACCGCGAGTTTCTGTTCCGCATGGTGGATTGGGAACTGCTATCCGCGCATGCCCAGGGAGATTCCCACAGGCTGCTGGGACAATTCGCGTCGCTGCTGATTTTCCTCAGCCTGCTGTTTTCCCTGGCGGCACACGGATTCAGTGGAGGCGGACCGGCAGCGCAGGT
>Ga0335073_10006400_pt1 | contig 16524 bp, 14 predicted proteins | sample Lox_Sample_22_FD_207093 | JGI IMG/M metagenome (GOLD analysis project Ga0335073, IMG submission 207093) | Soil microbial communities from Loxahatchee National Wildlife Refuge, Florida, United States - Lox_Sample_2.2 | ecosystem: Environmental > Terrestrial > Soil > Wetlands | place: USA... | reverse complement strand
GCGTGCCCACTCCCTTGATCTGCTTCAGCAACTCGACTTGCGGATAACTCGCTTCGGCCAGCGCTTCGATGCGGTCGTTGTACTCAACGATCCGTTCGCTTAGTTCTTCGATCGTCGCCAGCAACGGCTCCAGCGCACGTTTCAGCTCCGGACTCAGCCCTTCGGCTTTCTCCGGATCCAGGTTGCGCACGTTGCACCCGCGCAAGCGTTCCCCGTAACTCTTGGCCAGCCCGCGTGCCGTGTTGACCAGCCCAGTTCGCGCACGCACCAGTCCTGCCCGTGCCCGGATCATCATCAGATCCGCTTGCGCCTGCGCGCTGCGATGCTTCACCGGATACAGCAACTCGGGATCGATCCGGGCCAGCCGCGCCAAGGTCTGCGCATCCAGCCGATCGTCTTTCTTACGGCTCTCCCCGATCAGCCGCACCTTGCGCGCATTCGCCACGATGACTTCGTGCCCCAACTCGCTCAGCAAGCGGCTGATCCATGGTGAATGCGTTCCGATCTCCAGTGCGATTCGACTGCGTGGCATGGCGCCGAAGACTTCCTGCAACGCTTTCGCGGTTGTGCGAACTCGCTGTTCCAGTTGGATCTGGCCGGATTCATCCAGCACGCAGTACCAGCTGTTGCGATCTCCCAGATCCAGTCCGATGGTCAGTTGCTGTTGCGAAATATTCCTGCTCTGCTTCGTCGCCGCGGTGCTAACCTTCTTCATTGCCGGTCTCCTTTTTATCTGTGCCCTGAGCACGTCGATAACTTGGGAGCGTACGCCGCATCCCGTCCGGAGACCGGCCTTCTCATCTCATCTGGTTACGTAAACCATCTCTGCAATCGAGCAAGCAATAGCACATGCAGCTAGATTGATCCCACGACTACTGCAGCTTCGCGTACTCCGCTTTGGCTTGCTTCAGGATGGGGATGTCGGGGTCGGCGTCTTTCCAGAGACTAAGGAAATCCTGATAAGCGGCACGGGCTTTGGCAGTGTCGCCCTGCATAGCGTAAGCGCGGCCGATTTGGAGGCGAGCGAGCGGTCCGATGGGCGAATTAAACACAATTCCTGGATGGTCAAGGATCTTACGAAATTCGGAGGCGGCTTCGCTACCTCGACGGGCCGACAGATAGGCGAGGCCCCGAACGTAGATGGGAAAGAGAGTCCCGATGCCGATATCGCCCAACTCATAAGGAGCAGCAGCCTCAAGAGTCTCGATGGCCTTGGAAGCGTCGTTTCGAGTGAGCGCAAGTTGCGCGCGCAGGGTTGGGAGATAGTTGAATCGGACGATGGTATCCTCCGGGAAATGCTTTGCCAGGTCGTCGGCTAACGCCTGGGCGCGAGCTGCTTCCCCTGCCAGTGCAAGGGCCAGAGCTGCCCCATACTGCACACCCCGCCCAGGCGAAAGCCGGAGCGCGGCGGAGGCTTGCTGGCGTGCTTCTTCCTTATTTCCAAAAAGGGCTTCCCCCAGCGCCGCGATCGCCTGGTAAGTCGCTGCTTTTTCCTTTCTCTCCCTTCGTCCGGCGGCCGCAACAGCCCGACGAGAGAACATCCGAGCGTCCTCTAGTCGTCCTGAATATCCTGCGTGTCACTCTGGATCGCCGCAGATCGGTATTCCCAGTCCGGATGCTCCACAGCAAGGGTCACCTGCCGCTCCATTTCCTGACGGTCATTTTGCAAAAAGGCAATTCCATAGCTATCAAGCGCACTACACATGTCGCAGACTTTCCCCCTGGAATCGAACAAGGCAGCGCGGGCCTCTTCAGGGCGGTTCAGGGAAATATAAGTGCCAACAAGATTGCTTCGTGAAAGTCCGCATTCCGGACAAAGCCGGACAGCCTCGCGGAGTTCGGCAAGGGCCTTGTCATACTGTCCGAGCCAAAGGTAATCAATGGCTACATCGTTTCGTGGACTAAAGTCTCGCGGAAATGTCTGTGCCCAGAGTTCGTAGATCTGTATACCTTTTTCCAGGTCCCCAGGGACAATGTCGTAGTAGTGAGACTCGATAGAGAATCTTTCGCGCTCGTTAACCCCAGCACGCAGGGCAAATGCCTTGCGCAAGTTCTCTGATGCCGAAGCATATTCCCCCAAATTCCACTGGCAGGCTCCGAGCGAGTCGTAAGCCAAGGCAAAACTTGGGTCGAGCCGGATGGCCTGTTGAATTAAAGCGATTGCACCGGTGTTATTTCCCGCGTTCAACTGGTTTAGGCCCAGGCTGTAGGACCGCAGCGCATCCAAAGAGGGCGTAGTCGCACTTACAAGAGGTACATCGAACTTTTGCAGGTTGGCAGACGAGTCGCCGAGCTTCCGGCGCATGGCCGAAGATGCCTTCTCCAGAGCGTCCAGGACATGGTTCTTCTCAGTCGCCTGAGCCTCCGTGCTGGTCACGAATTCCCTACTGAGACAGTTCTCAGCCTTCAAGATCAGGTTGTATTGCGTCCCAAACTGCGAGATTGAGCCGTCCAGCACGATCGCGCTGCCGGTTCGCTGGCAGACTTCACGGGCGATCTCCGGGGTGAGCTTTGCGTCCGGCGGCTGCTTCATCATCCTTAGCGTCTGTTGAACTTGCTCATCCAACACCAAGCTGAGGAAGGGAGATTGTTCGAGCTGTACAGCCAGCCCTTGGCGCAGCGTTCCATCGAACACCGGGTCGCCCGTCGTATTGTTGAAGTCGGCGAGAAGAATGGTGTCCTTTTCCGTGAGCACTGAGGGGCGGTGCAGGTAAAAGTAAGAGGTGATGGCAGCAGCGACGATCAGCAAGACCGCGGAAGCCAAAGCGTACTTCACTCCCGGGCGTTTCTTCTGTAGCACAGGTGCGGTGATTGTTTCCTGCCCTCCTTGGGCGACAGTAGTCCGAACCGTCGCCGTTAGCCGGTAACCGCTCTTCGGAATGGTTTCGATGAACAACGGGTGCTTGGGATCGTCGCCGAAGACCTGGCGCAGCTGCCAGATCGCGTGTGTAAGAACCTGATCTGCAACGAATGTGTCGGGCCAGACCGTGGCCATGAGTTGTTCCTTGCCAACTACCTCCCCTGCGTGGTCAGCGAGGCAAACCAGAACCTGCATGACTTTAGGTTCCAGGCGGGTGCTGACACCATCGCGCGAAACTAGATTCAGAGAGGGTTGGGCAAGCCAGTCACCGAGAAGGAAATCTTCCTTCGGCACAGGCCCTGCGACTGAGCTGGGGCTATCTCCGTTCATGACGTACCCCCCGGGGAGGAACGCTTTACCTTACGTTTGGGAGGATGATACCGCCGCACCTGCACGAGCACAATCGATTCCCAATCCCTCACATAACCCATCTCGACTCAACCACCTACGGTCACAACAGCTTCACAAGGAGAAAACAACTCCGCCCTGAGGACTTCTCCATCGGGCATCCGGTACGAAAGACTCGAAATCAAGGTGCATTGAGCAACGCACTTTGAAAGGAGGAGTTATGACAGCAAGGAGTTTGGTTCTAGCCATTGCGATCGTTGCGGTACTAGCTGCCTGGCCGGTGTCGATGGCCGCGCAGATGGACCCCTATTTGAAGGTGGACATTCCTTTTTCGTTCCGAGCTGGAAACACCCTGATGCCTGCGGGATCTTACCGAATCACCCGGAGGATGGAGTACGGGAACACCCTGCAATTCGAACATGAGAGGGAAGCGATCGTGTTGTCAGTCGAGCGGTGGCAGCTCGAAGACAGCTCTGTTCCCAAGGTTGTTTTCCAGAGATACGGCGATACCTATTTCCTAAGCCAGGTCTGGATGACGGACCGCTGGAGCGGACTGCCCATGACAAAACTGCAGCGAGAATTCGCCGCGCGGTCTTCGGGTGAGCCAACTGTTCTGTTCGCGAAGAAGTAAATCTGTGCTTCCAACGCCTGGCCCCCGCGCGGCTTTTCCTGAGGCTTACCGCGTTTCAAGTCTTGGTAAACGTCCTTGTGGATTGCGTTGGGGCCAGCTTCCGATGTCGGCGAGCCAGAAGCAATTTGTCAACTGGTGAAAAATCTCGATTACGCTCAAAATCCCGCAGATCGGGAACTTGGGTGAAACCGCCGAATGGAGGAGATGACGTCACCACAAGCTCCATGCTGAAATCCCACCACCCCGTAAAATCACGGGCTGAGCAGGGGCCGGAGAATTTTAGGGATTCTCTCTCCGCAAGATCGTGGTGCTGCGCGTCGGCAATTCTTGACAAGGTCTTACTCGTTTTAAGGACGGTGACCAAACTACTTCGCAACCTTCTGAAGCGTCTTGAGACGAATTTGAGCCAAGCGATATGAGGAAGTGGGAAGGTTGAGTGGATTTTCTTCTCCCGTCACACGCGCGTAATCGGTAAGAGCGGAATCGCGTTCGCCAGCCTGTTCAGCGAGAAGTCCAAAGCCATACCAGAAATTCGGGTCGGGTTCGTCGAAATTGGCGGCATCCATCGCTTGCAAGAGAACCTCGCGTGCTTCTTTGAGCTTACCCCGATCGGCATAAATGCAACCCAGAGTATGCAGATAGTGCCAACTATTATTACTTAGCTGACCAGCTTTGAGAGCCGCTTCGATGTCGGAATCGCTGGTCTGCCCGACTAACAGGGAATACCATGCAACTTGGTTAAAATCTACCGCACTGCCCTTACCCTCACTGATTATCTGTTGCTCCAGATCGCGGGCGGCAGCAAAATCCAAACGAGCGCTGGCGTTATAGGCCATTTGTCGTTTCGCCTCCAAGTCGTCAGGCATACGTTTGAGCCGATCTTGAGCTAGACGATCAGACTCCCGCGATCTGCCCGCAGCACGCAAGGAAAACGCGTGCCACCGGAAAGCGCTCTCGGAATCCGGAAACCGGTCGTGCAGTCTCGCGGTACAGATAAGTTCCTTCTCGTACTGCCGCAGACGCTCGTACCCAACCGCGAGGGCAAAGGTAATGTTGTCCTTGTCGGCATCGGCAGTCACCTGATCCTTTTGGGCTTCAAGAATCGATACCCCTCGCGCGGCAGTGGTCTCGTCCGTTACTAAGACTGCCGCAGCCGCCAGTCTGATGTGGGCAGCATCAGCGTCCTTGCCCTTGGTCCAAAATCTGGGGAATGGAAGGCCGGCGATGGGATCATCGCCGCCGGCGAGATGCTGATCTTCGCGGAGCCAATCAAGAAGCGTCTGGGCAGTGGATTGCTCGTTCGCACCGACACGATCGATTACTTCCAAACCGATGCCGGCAGGAAACGGGGAAATCGCGAGAACCTTGTAGTGTCCGTCCTCCTTGACCACATAGATTGATTGCTTATAATCGGCGGAGGGCCAGAGGGTTACCTTGTAACCTATTGCATCATTTCCTTGGACGCTGGGTTGCGCCCGAGCGATAGAAAAATCATCGCCGATTTCCCAGAAACTTCCGTTGCGTGACTTTTGGCTGATAGCGCCTCTTTCGGCTTTAGCGAAATAATCGCGAATATGCGCACTGGCAAGAGCAGTTGCACCATTCCGGCTGCCAATCGAGCGCAGCTGGTCAACGGTGAGATCGGGGTTCTGCTCAAGTAAGAGAAACCGGATCGCCGTACCGGCAGGGTCGTCTGGAGGTTGCATTTGCTCGTGAAGCTGGGCCTTGCGCATCAAAGACGCATATCCTTGTAGATCGGATGCGTCGGCTCCGGCAGCCCCGGCCTCTATAAAGTCGGCTGCTAATGAGTATTTCCGAAGATTCTCCAACATCTCCCCGGCGGTCCTCGCCACCTGTTTGAATTGCTCGTCCCCAGCGGCTCGTTTACGCGCCTCTGCCATGCCGGCCTGCTTGCCATTGAGCGCGGCTTCGCAGGCTACGATCAAGGCAATAGGTTGTGCGCTTGAGGCTTGAGCAGCCTTTTCTGCTTCCGCGAACTCCGTTGCGTAGAAAAGCGCGAAAGCAAGGTTATTTTGTATTCCAAGATCGGTCTGTTGCTCGCCGCTTAGCTTTCTATACTCTGCGACCGCGTCTTTCAGCTTCGCTCCAGATCCATAACGTAGCCCCCAATGGTCGTACTCCAGCAGGATCGCAAGACTGGCAATCGTATTTTTGTCCTCGGGATCAAGCTTCTCCGCAATCCGGAAAGCAGCTTCGGCTCCCGCATAATCGCTGCCGGGGCGAAACTTACGACCGACGAGATCATATTCCAATATTTCGGCCAGCTTTTTTTGGGCGAGGGCAGAGTTCGGGTCCAGTTTGGTCGCCACCTGCGCTTCGGAGCGCGCAGCTTCCGCCAAACCGGCTGCCAGCAGCGCGTTTGCGAGCCGTAGGTGCGGAACGGCTTCTTTGGGGTGAACCGCAATCAGGTCTCGATAGGACTGGATAGCATCACGGATTTTTCCCTCGCTGGCGAGCAGTTCTCCATGGGGTTCAAAATAAATCACAATCGGAGTATCCAGCAGCCGAGTGATCTTCTCTCGAAGTTCACTAGCCTCATCGAGGGTTAGACGTCGTTTCAGCGTATCAAACCGCAAATTTGCGTGGACGGTATTATCCGGGTCTGACAAGAATTCTTCTGAAAGAAGGCCAGGACCCAACCGAAGCTCCGCATCTTTTGGCAACGCTTTGGGTTGAAATCCAATAGGTGGCGTAATCGTGTAGTGCCACTCAGTAGCATATGCTTCGGGAAGCTCGTAAGCCGTCGTGCGCTTCGGTTTGGATTTCGGCGCGTCTGTATCGCTGTTCTCCTTCTGGTTCTCTCTTAACTCCGGTGGGAGACGATAGAACAACCCGTCTAGGCGAATGGCCGTTACAGCTATATCAAGATCAGTGAAACCTCGTTTTGCGCGATTGCTCTCAAGGATCAGCTCAAATTGGTTAGAAAGATTGTCTGGGTCAGAGCGATCAACCTTATCTAACTTCTCAGCTAGATACTGACCTTTCATGTAACTGGCTAAGTTATCCTGTGTAGTTTTGTCTTGCTTGTCCTCGTAGGATCGTCGGTAAGATGACTCGCTGCTTCCATGTGGCTGGGAACGCTCTATTATCCGCGCCGGTCCGTATTGTGCGAGATGAACTTCGCGAAATTCAGCAAGCAAGTTATCTTGCGAGGATGCTTCCGGAGTGCGGACAAGCGAAGTGGTCTCAGGTCGAATCACGAGAGCAAGTCGACCCTGATCTGCGTTCGGCAGTTGGCCCGGCCGCGCAAACTCGTCCGTGGCATCAATCCACAAATCAGGATTTCCCGGCACGTAGACAATTGCATGGTCAAAAAAGCCCATACCGGGGAGATCTGCAGGAACATCCATTCTTTCGCCGGCGTTCAGCAGCGCCAAATAAGCCGGAATCCCCGCCGACCGAAGCATCGCAACCAAGAGGGTTGCCTTGTCCTTACAATCTCCGTATTTGCGTACCACAGTTTCATTCGGAGAATGGGGGACTATTTGCGAGTCACCAAATTCCACCCCCGTGTATCGAATTCCTTTGTCAAGGTAATCGGATATCGCTTGTATTTTGTTGAATTGCGACTGTTTGCCCCGAATTAACTTCTCCACAATTGCCTTGATGTCGCCGCTCTTGATCTTGCTTTCCACTAGTGCCGCGTAGTCGCTGGCCACCACCTGCCATGATCTGCCTGTTGAAAAAGCCACTGAAGGATAGGCTGGAACATCGCTGGGAAGATACGAGTCTGCGGTCTCTAGTGCATCCATGGGCCCTCGCTCAAAAACTATACGGACTCGCCCATCACTTTCAGTCTGTTGCTCCTGTAGGTCTGGAAGTAGCTGTGCCACATAATGCAGGGGAATCGAGTTGGGCGATTCGATCGTGAAACGGCTATGGTGAACAGGGACTGAAACGCGCCCGAAGTAGTATCTTCCCAGTGTGCCTGCACTGAAGTACGGAGTGCTTTCCCGGACCACAATCTCCTGCTCTACGACTGCGCCTGGAGTAACAGCAGGTAACGGGCCTCGAAGGACCCGACGATCGCTGTAAATGTTGGACCGTCCATCCTGCGCCGGGGCATCGGCGAGAGTGTTCAAATCGAGGTCATGGACAGCAAAATCTGGAGTGATCACGCGGATTCTGACTAAAGGCCTTTCCTGATGCCACGGCTCCCACGTTACTGAAATGCTGCTCCACCCCTCTGCTCCTTGCAGGGTAAGAACCTTGTAGACCGTGTACTCGGTGAATATACTGCGACCGGCCCCATCGAAACTGTAACTCTCTTCATCATCCAGAACCGCAGCGTTGACGCCTTCGGCCCGAGCAGGTTCGGATGCCTCCTGGTAAAGATCCTTCGCATCGATCGTAAAGTGTGGCGCGGTCCAAGGAGTTGACTTCTCACTCGCAAAAGAAGTGAGCGAGAGGGAGACAAGTCCCAGGAAAAGAAGCTGAATGATGGAAAACTCCTTACGAGTTAAGGACAAATGGACCTCGCATCAAATATGTGACAAGAAGAAACAGGGTAACTCTAGGACCCCTGACGTGCAAGCAACGTGTGCTTCCGACCAGCAAGCAAAAGCACCGCAATGGGGCACCTGTAGATTGGGGCGCCGAATAAAATGTTCAGGATAGATTCGAATCCGGCTGGAAACTTTCTGTGCGTTGTGAGCCAGATCACGTCGGCGAGATCAATTGACGTAACATCTCGATTTCACTCAAATGTATGGTCCGCCGCCGAACTGCAAGAGGTTTGAAATCGGGCGAAGGTCAGTCCGCGTAAATGTATCCGGCCTCTTAGTGGAGAATTGCTTCTCCGGGCACGCGATGATGATTCGCACGTGTCGGTCCTTCAAAATCCCTCGGTCCCTAGAGACGCATTTGAGTGATCAGGCTTTCTGACACGCCGTTGGACTGTGGTTTCGTCTTGTTCTCTCCTCAGCAGACCGTTGGAATTACTCTAAACTCAGTCGTCATGGCGGTGGAAAAGTGGAAAGCGTTCTGTGCTTTCCAAGCGCAGCGTCTTTTCCACGGCCATCAAGCGGCCGCGCACGGCAGCGGTTGATGTCGATAGTTTTTACCGCTGGATAAGACAGCCCAGGCGATGCGAGCTAGTTTGTTGGCGATGGCGACCACCACTTTGTTGCGGGGAGCTCGCTGACTCAGCCGGTGCACCCACTGTCCCAGCCCCGCAGTGTCGTACTTGATACGAAACAGCACTGCACGGGCACCGTGGATCAGCATGCGACGCAAATAAATATTGCCGCGTTTACTGATGCCGAACAGCTTCTGTTTTCTCCCAGTGGAGTACTGCCGAGGCACGACGCCAACCCAGGCCGCGAAATCGCGCCCTCGGCGAAACGCCGCCCCGTTGCCGATGGCGGCTACCATGGCGGGTGGAGACCAGTGGCCCAAAACCGGGAATTTGGCGCAGTCGCCGGCAGCGCTCATCCTCGTTTGGGAAGGCATGTTCCCCTCAAGGCGTGCTGCCCGCGGGCAGATGGAGTTCCTGCTGGACCGAGGGCGGAAGATTGTCTAGGTGATGGAGAAAGGTGACCACTTGCCAGATCTCACTATCGGCCATGATTTTTCCCCAAGCTGGCATGGCCGCTTGGCGCACTCCGTTCTTGATGATGTAGAAATCCTGGTTCTCGGGCGCGCGGGAATGCGCCTGCATGAACTGCGGCGCTGGTGGATTAAAGGACGTTCCGTAATCACTCAGCGGATTGTCCGGTCGGCCGTGGCAGTCGGCGCACTTGTCGCGATACAACCGGGCACCGTCGAGCACGTTGGCCTCGGTAGGCGCGATCGGATTCTGTTGCGATGGCGCATGGCGTGCGGCTGAAGCATTCACCGCGCTGGTGGCGAGCTCCGATTCGAGCCAAGAAGGTGGAACATTCGCGCGCAGGTCCGCATAGCCGAGTCTGAGGTAAAGCCAGCTGCCGACTGTGAACACGATCAGCGTCGCGACAATTCCGGCCACGAAGTTTTTCATCCTAGGCCTCCGCTGGTCGCATTATGCGCCCTTTACCCGGTGCAAATCTTTCACCGACACCGCTCGAAACCAGGTCTCGGATAGCGCACACGACCCTGCGACCAATCGTGGCCGGACGCCAAACGAAGTCACTGCTGTGAATGGCCGGATGAACGATGAACCTATGTAACCACAACTGGCACCGAAGAGCCATTCTGGAGTCCCGCTCATGTGCATAACATCGCATCATGACATGCCAAGACATCGAGGGCGGGCTCCTTATTGCACTTGTCTTCCGCTATGAAGAAGACCCACGTCAATTCGTAAGCTTGTCCCGGCAGACTCTCGATTCCTCTTCGGCTCGTATGGCAGTCGCTGAGTTGAGGAATGAAGGGCTCGTCGAAGAGCAACTCCGGGGCGTGATTCGACTCACCGCGCGTGGCTACAAGAAGTACAAGACCACGCATCGGTACACTTGCGCGAGCTGAACCGTGTTGTAAATGTCAAAATCCGTACAGGTTCCTTCGTAATCTCGCACGCCGCATTCTCCAGTTAGATACTTTCGTCTATGCCTCCCTCCCCGACGCTGCAGAAAATTCGACGTGCCCTTCGTGTACAACTTCCTGGCCTGCCTTGGGCATCGATCCGACTAGAAGACGGACAATGCCCCTTAGCTAGAGTTCAAACCATTTCCATAACCGGCGGTTTGCTGAGAGTCCTCAAGCCGCTCAATTCGGGGGCGGTAGTTGAAGTAATGGTCTGGACTGACCAACCTGTCCTAGGGATGGCTGTATTACTCAATCCATGTTCGGGGCCCTTATCCCTTGGATTACAACCGTTCCGGTTCACCGCAATGGACGATATCGATCTGCGGAGGTTGCGCATCGCGATTGCATCATCCCAGAAATGCACAAGGGCCTCTCACGCAGATTTAACCAAAAGGCTCAAAGACGGTGTGACCCGGCGCTCCTATTGGCGCTTCGCCACAGAGACGTAGTCAAGCTGAGGTGGGAGTCCCTCCTAGTGAAAAACAAAATTCAGGGAAGATCCCTCAATCCTCCTCAATCGCCTGACTACAACACTAAGCGCTGTGCGGGTGAGGGGACCGCACGACCGCTGGCAGCTTTTTTGTGGTTTTTTTTCGGCGGGTTTTTCAGCTATGCCGAAGACTGTCCTAATCTTATGCCGACGCGGCCCTGGACTTCACCTCTGGCTGGGACGCAGAATTAGGGCGCATCACAAGGCAATAGCCGAAAAAAATCGATGGGCGCGAATAGAACAAGCGGGTTGGGGATCATCATGTCCTTATCGCTTCTTGAGCAAGGTTTTCGCAGCCTGCCATCTCCGGTCGCATTTGTGCGCGCAGGCGGCTTTTTCGAAAACTTTCTTTTCGGCTTACAGGCCGCCCAAGGCGGAACACTACCGGTCTTCTACAATCCGACAAACCGGAAATCAACAATGGTTGCGACAAACGACATCGGCGCAGAGGTAGCAAAGCTTCTGACCGGGCCGGCGTGGTCAGGGCATCGCGTTGTCGAGCTCGGTTCGATGGTTAGCGCGGATGAAGTGGCGGAACAATTGGGTCAAGTCCTAAAACGCGACGTAAAAGCCTTTGCCATCCCGCGTGCAGGGTGGGCGGAAGCGTTCGAGCAGTTCGGCATCCCGAAGGGCCACACTGGACCTGCCGAAGAGATGTATGAGAGCGTGAACGCGGGATGGATGAGGCTTGGAATCACGGGTGCGGAGCACGTACCGGGTACGACGTCGGCACGCGATGTGTTTGCGGCCGCACAGAACGCCGTCAAGGCGAAAGCGGCGTGAGCCCGTTCCGCGAGGTCAGCATGGCTGAGCGGTTTTTCATCTTTTTCAAGATTTGCCAGGGAGCAGGGAAATGAGTCTGACGAGCTGGCTCTGGCGGTTAACCCCGGTCTTGCGATAGATGACTTTTAGTTGAAAGCGGACGGTGTTCTGAGTGGTCTCGGTGATCTGGGAAATTTCTTTCGGCTCCAATCCTGAGACCAGCAGCATAGCGACGTGAGCTTCAGTGGGAGTGAGTCTGAACAAATGGACGAGCAGTTGCTCGCGCGATTTCGGCTGGACACTGGGATCGGTAATGACTACCAGCACTCTGACCGGACCAGGCAGCAAGTCGCTGTTGCGGCAAAATGGCAGCATGCTGACATAAAACGATTGATGAGTGCCACGCAAAGAGAGCGGCTTCAGGGCTGTTCCCGTATGGAGTTTGGGATGTACGGCGGCATTGAATGACCTTTGCCAAGCTGCCGCAGAGCCGACATCGACAACCACGAGGCGCTCCTTTTCCAGGCACAGAATTTCGGCGGTACGAAGAATCGAGTCAGCCAATGCATTGGTGAAGCAGAGTTTTCCCTCGCCGCTGAGGCCAAGCAGCGCGACGTCCATCGAGTCGAGAACACTGCCTGCGGCGGCGCTCGCCTGTTTTAAATCCATCATTCTGCCATGCAGAAGAACCGCTCGCGTCATGTGCGGAGTTAGCGACTTCAGTAACGCCACGTCCTCTTGATCGAAGTCATCCTGACGGGGACGGCGTAGAGCGGTTAGCACGGCGAGTTTTCCGCCCGAATCTTCAGTGATAATGCCGCATTCGTGGATCAGATCGAACGGCCGGAGGAACTCGTGACGGAACTCTGTTTTCTCAAGTTCGTGCCGGGGGCACAGCTCAGTTCCGCGCCCGACCCATCCTTTCATCTTTTTCTTGCGATATCCGAGGAACCACGGATCGATCGCACCGTAGTACTGCGAATAAAGGCGTGCGGCCTCCTCGGGAACGCCGAATTGCGAGTGAACGGAACGCTGGTCGGCCGAGGGATCTATGGAGAGAAACGCTATCCATGCGGCATCGAGGCGGCGGGCAACTTCTCCAAGAAAGAGGCCCCAACGTTCAGGCTCGCCCGCTGCCGAATATAAAACATCCAGTAATTGGTCGTCTGAACCTGTAAGAAGCCCCATAGCTCGAACAGAAGCACGCAGGAAGAATACAAACAGATGTTTTGTTTTTCGAGCAAGACGCAATCGGCGGGCATCACGAAGGTAATGAAATTGACCACAAACTCGCAGTCGACTGTTGAAATTTGCAGCATTTTCTTTTGAGTTGGCCGGCCGTCATTACTTCGGTTATGGCGCATCTCCCATTTGGGAGATGCGCATTCTGGATAAGGGACGCTACTTTGGCTCACACCTTGAAATTCATCCCGGCCGCAAGAGCAGTTGGGGATGACATCGGGACAAAGGAAGCCCCCGCCAGGGGAACTAAGCTGGGGAAAACAACAAGGAGAAGCGACATGAAGAAGACATGGATGGTAATTGTGTGTGCGCTGATGCTGGTGGCTGTGGCGTTAGCCGCTGGGCCGAGATTCGTCACCGTAAGCGGCGCGGGGATGGGGATCGATAACGACCAGAACGCCGCCGATCAGACTGCCGACAGCCAAGCTCAGAACAATCTGCAGACAGCCTGCTCAGCGGGAACGCTGACGCACACGCAAAAGATTTTTGACCAGTGCTCGCAGGCCGGCGACCACTACGTCTGCAACGTGAACTACACCGGCATCTGCCAGTTCTAAGCTCGGCTCGAAAAATCCGCAGAGCTTGTCAACAGGCTCTGCGGGACTCGGGCTTTCGTTTCAAGGCCAGGAGATTTGGAATGAACAGACTTGTTGTGCTTTTGATTCTTTGTTCAGGACTGGGCATTACGCCTAAAGGCTGCGCCCAAGAGGCTTCACCTTCACAACCGACGCAGACGAAACTGCCGCCATTGGCAGATATCGAGGCCTGGATCACTGATAACCTGCCCGCGCAGGTGGACGAGAAATATCGAAGCAAAGCAATCGACCTTGAGACCCAGGAAATCGCGTTTCAAGGGTGCAAGGCTACGTTCACTGACACATTTGCGAAATACAAGAATCAGGATCGTCCTTCGAGTAAGGGAGCGGTTACGACAACGGTGATAGATCTGGCGAAACTGACGCCGGATTCGGTTGTGGTATTTCAGGGTGAGCCGGCGACCCAGATTCATTCGGAACGAGGAATCACGACGCACACTCGCGACTGGATACTATCGACCAACGCGATTTTGCACCATCAAACCGAGCCGGACGAGATGGTGGAAGACGACGATCAACCCAATGTCTTCGGCTATTACGTCTCGGATGCCGATATTGCGGCGCGCACCGTCCATGCCTGGCGTGATGCGATCCAAACTTGCACGGCAAAAGCCGTGCCCAAGAATTTGTATTAAGGCTAAAGATTTGAGGGCAACGAGGAATTGAAATGATCGCAAGAAAACCAACGAGGTGAGAAGTGAAAAGGAATCTGGTGATTGCATCTGCATTGATGGTGATCTGCATGGCACCGCATCTGGCTCATGCGCAGCAGCAGTATGTTGAACCGACACCGGGCTGCGTGCAGGCGTTTTACGATCCGGCTTACTACAACTGGCTTTCGTATCGGAATACCTGCCCGCAGGCTGTATCGGTGTTGTGGATCTCGCATCGCCCTGGGTTGAACGGCGCGTCGGACATTTCAACCGGCGGGAAAGCCAATACAGGATGGTCGGCGCAAGAGATTCAGAATGCGGGCGGATTGGAAGTCTACGCATGCCCCGCCCACTACAACCCCGTCGACGCGAACGGAAATTACTTGACGCGGCCGCTGGCGCAATACGGGTGTAAGTACCGAGGATACTGAGAAACCGAAATGGCTGTTCTCAGGCGCCATAGCGACGGCATGCGGTGCCTAGAGAGATCAGAAATGCAACAGGAGAAGGCAAACATGAAAAAGTTAAACATGCTGTTCATAGTGCTGGTATCGACCATGGCGCTCGCTGCGGCGAACTACGTTTCGATTCAAGGCTCCGACACGGAATTGGGGCCGACGCAGGCACAGGCAGATAACGCAGCTAATGCTGGAGCGCTGGCTCAGTTGAACGGAAGCTGCATGGGGCCAATCGTTGGTCGGCAAAAAACCAGCGATTCGTGTTCCAACGTCGGAACCTCGAACCTTCCGACCTACAGCTGCACCGTGACGTATGTTGCGCAGTGCCAGCAGGGGCAGTAATCGACCTGCGCTAACGGAACGTATGGAAAATGGTCAGGATGGACGAACAATTATCCGTGCAGACTCACTTTCCGTATTGGCTGCGCCGGAGAGTAATCGCAAGAGAGCACGACTAATTCAATCATTGAGAGGAAAAATCGATGGGTAAAATCTCGAACACAATATCACTCTTTGTCCTTGTGGTCGCGCTGCTGTTAGTCGCGTCCGCTCCGAAGGCCGAGGCGCAGATGGGCCTCGGTGCTGCTGAATGCATCACGACGTACAACACGACGGACAACGGATTCGGCATCCAGTATGTTCACTACAAGAACAACTGCGGGACGACCTACAATCGAGGCACCAACGTCAACATCGTCGTCATGTCTCCGAGTGGTTCCTGGGGTCCGTCGCTGCTCTACCCAGGACAAGAAGTTTCTTACCAACTGTCGAGTGGTCCGTATCGCTTCTGGGCGTGTGGTGCTCCGCAAATTCCGCGCAATCCGAACACGAATTGGATTCCGCGATACACAGACGGCTACGTCGTTTGTAAGTAGCCTGATGCTGCCCGACTCGAAGAAACCGAACACGTTGGACTGCATATCCGCCGCGCCTTGCGGCGCGGATCCAAGCGCGAGTGGTGTCTTGGGCCGACGAGGCTCTTTCGATCGGGAACTAAAGATCTCAAAAATTCAAACTGCTTTACCATTGAGGTATGCAGTTTTACCAATCTTACCCACTTTAGCCAGGCGCTCTGCAACGATACCGTAGACGGATGGGTTAAATACCAGCCCGAGATGTGTTCCGGAGACTGAGAAGTCCGCTTCGGGGCGATCTGTCTTGCAATATCGCCAGTCAACTACTCCGTCGCCCTCGCTGTAAATAGCAGTTTCTCCTACCGACGCAGGCATGGCGTGCCGCAATGAATTCAGGAAATCGCAAGTGCAGTGCCCCGTGTAGCAGTCCGGAAGCACGCCGCTGCCGTGTTTTGCATGGATACGGCGTCGAACCAATTCAGCCGCATGCAAAATGCTACTATGCGCTACCGTACCGCGAAATGGCGCACCCAAGGTGATAACCGAAGCGACATCCGATGGCCGCTCCGCGGCTAGCGCGCGAGCGATAATCCCTCCCAGACTGTGACCGATGAGATGGACTTTGCGCCCGGATTTGGCCAATGCCTTCTCGATAGTAGCGTTCAGCTGCCGTTTGATCAGGAGATTCGGGCACTCGGTGTTGAACCCTATGCCGGAAAAAAATGGTTTGTATCCAATTCTCGCCAGCCATTGATGCAAGGGTGTCAAGTAAGCATCCGGGCAAAGGAACGCAGGGAGGAGAATCACGGCGCAACCGTCGCCGTGCGGTATTCCGAGACCGTAATATAAGGGCGCGGCATGCAGCAGAACCAACTCGGCTGCAAACAGTACTTCGCCCAAAATAGAAACGTTGGCTTCTTGATATTCCTGAGTACGGATAGGGGAAGTGCGGTCCTTTGCTACAACGTGGGTTCTTCTCATTCGACAGATGTCCCACTGTACGTGAGAAACCGATCTTCCACAATGATGCTTTTTTCCAAGTCTCCACACGCCTAAACATTAGGTGTACGTTGACAAGCAGGTAGGTACGGATCACGATTCACCA
>Ga0335073_10006399_pt1 | contig 16525 bp, 17 predicted proteins | sample Lox_Sample_22_FD_207093 | JGI IMG/M metagenome (GOLD analysis project Ga0335073, IMG submission 207093) | Soil microbial communities from Loxahatchee National Wildlife Refuge, Florida, United States - Lox_Sample_2.2 | ecosystem: Environmental > Terrestrial > Soil > Wetlands | place: USA... | reverse complement strand
GATTTCATAGAGTGAAACCCTTCGGCAAAAAGCAAACCACGCTCCCTGGACTTTCCGCAAGCGTTGAATGATTATTTCACTGAGTGAAACTCGCCGAACCGAGCGAAGCAGGTGAGGAAAGACGGGAGAAGCAGGATTTGGATTACACCATTCGGGTGCTCGATCAGGCGGTGACGGTGTTGCAGACGCTGGCCCGGCATTCGAGCAGCACCATCACCGAGATCGCGGCGGAGACCGGCTACACGAAGAGCCTCGTCTTCCGCATTCTCTTCACGCTCGAGAAAAAGCGCCTCGTCATCAAGGACCGCTCGAGCCGGACCTATCGGCTCGGGCATCGGCCGCTCGCTCTTGCCGGAAAGGCGCGCGAGCAAGGCATGCTTCTCCAGGTCGCCGACCCGCTTCTCGACGAGTTGGCGCGACAAGGCGAGGAGACCGTCAGCCTCGTCGTGCGCGATGGGCTGAACGCGATCTACCTCTCGGTGCGCGACTCTCCCCTGCCCGTCCGCCTCTTCGCCCGGACCGGCCGGCGCGGCCCGCTGCATGCGGGCGCCGGACCCAAGGTACTGCTCGCCTTCGCGCCGCCGGAGGTCCGCGAGGCGGTGCTGCGCGCGCCGCTGCCGAGATATACGCCGGCGACGATCACCGACCCCAAGACGCTCGCCGCGGTGATCGAGCATGTGCGCCGGACCGGCCTCAGCGAAAATTACAGCGATCTCGACAATCACGCCTTCGGTTTCGCCGCACCGATCTGGGATCGCACGGGCAGCGCGACAGCCGCGCTCAGCGTCGCCGGCGCGCTCTCGCGCCTCACCCCGGACCGGGCCGAGTTGCTGAAGCAGCGCGTCGTCGATTACGCGCACAGCATCTCGAATGCGCTGGGCTGGACGGGGTGACCATGGCGGCGACCCATGAGAACAGTCCCTCTCCCGCATATGCGGGAGAGGCAGAGACCCATGGCGCAGCAATGGGAGGGTGAGAGGCCGGGCCCCGTCCGGGATTCTGCGTATTGCAGCCGCGCCGGCGCGGGCTATGCTGCCCTGCCGCTCTGCGGGGGATAGAGGACACCGATGGACTACGAGACCTTCTTCAAGACCCGGCTCGACGGGTTGCGCGCCGAGGGGCGCTATCGCGTTTTCGCCGATTTGGAGCGCCGCGCCGGCGCGTTCCCGCGCGCCTTCAACCACGACCTCGGCGAAGAGGTCACAGTCTGGTGCTCCAACGACTATCTCGGCATGGGTCAGCACCCCGCGGTGCTGGCGGCGATGCATGAGGCGATCGACCGCACCGGCGCCGGCGCCGGCGGCACCCGCAACATCTCCGGCACGACGCATTACCACGTCGTGCTCGAGCGCGAGCTGGCGGCCCTCCATGGCAAGGAGGCGGCGCTCGCCTTCACCTCGGGCTATGTCGCCAATGAGACGGCGCTCTCGACCCTGGCGCGCGAGATCCCGCGCTGCATCGTCTTCTCCGACGCGCTGAACCACGCCTCGATGATCCAGGGCATCCGCCACAGCGGCGCGGAGAAGCATGTCTTCGCCCATAACGATCCGGCCGATCTCGAGCGCCGCTTGCGAACCGCCGATCCGAGCCGGCCGAAGCTCGTTGCCTTCGAGAGCGTCTATTCCATGGATGGCGACATTGCGCCGATCGCCGAGCTTTGCGACGTCGCCGAGCGCCATGGCGCCATGACCTATCTCGACGAGGTGCATGCGGTCGGGCTCTATGGCAGAACCGGCGGCGGCATCGCCGAGCGTGACGGAATCGCCCACCGCCTCACCGTGATCCAGGGCACCTTGGCCAAGGCCTTCGGTCTCGTCGGCGGCTATGTCGCAGGCTCGACGGCGATGGTTGATTTCATCCGCAGCTTCGCCCCGGGCTTCATCTTCACCACCTCGCTGCCGCCGGCCATCGCCGCCGGCGCGATCGCCTCGATCCGCCATGTCCGCAGCGACAATGCCTTGCGCGAGCGGCATCAGGAGCGCGCTGCCCGGCTGAAGCGGCGCCTCTTGGAAGCCGCCCTTCCCGTGATGCCGAGCCCGAGCCATGTCGTGCCGGTGCTGGTCGGCGATGCGCGGCTGTGCAAAGAGGCCTCGGACGATCTGCTCGAGCGTCACCGCATCTATGTCCAGCCGATCAACTACCCCACCGTACCGCGCGGCGGCGAGCGGCTGCGCCTGACGCCCTCGCCGCTGCACAGCGACGAGGACATCGAGCGTCTGGTGGCGGCGCTTCGCGATGTCTGGGCGCGGCTGCCCATCCGCCGCGTCGCCTGAGGCCGGGCCATGTTCCGGGACAATTCACTCGTTCCCGTCGAAGCCGTCCGGCTCTGCGCGCTCGGCCTCCTCGCCGAAGGCGCGCGGCATTACGGCGATCTCGCCGCCGAGATCCGCCACTTCACCAGCCGCGTCATCGGCCCGTCGCTCGACCTCATGGGCACCTCGCTCGAGCTGCTGCGCTATGAGGGGCTGATCGAGGCGGTGGACGGCCTCGGCATGACGGACAATGCGACCTTGCGCTTGACGCCGCGCGGCGAAGCGGCGCTGCGCGGCCTGCTCAAGGCGCAGCTCCGCTCGCCGCTGAGCGAGATCAACCGCCTGTCGCTGATGCTGAAGCTGCGTTTCCTCCACCATCTGCCGGCGGCGGAGCGGCAGGGGCAGCTCGCGCTGATGACGGAATCGCTGGCAAGCGAGCGCGTCCGGCTCGACGAGCTGCGCCAGCGCGCCAATCCGGGTCTCTTCCGCGACTGGCTCGACCACGACATTGCGCTCGTCGAAGAGCGCATCGCCTGGCTGCGGCAGCGCGAACGCGGCTGAGCCCGGCGTGATGCGCGTTCAGTTTCTCGGCTGCGGCGACGCCTTCGGCAGCGGCGGCCGGTTCAACACCTGCTTCCACGTCACCGCCGCCGGTAGCGCCTTCCTGATCGATTGCGGCGCCTCGTCGATGATCGCGATGCGCAAATTCGGCGTCGACCCCAATGGCATCGCCAGCATCTTCATCACCCATTTGCATGGCGACCATTTCGCCGGCATCCCCTTCTTCATCCTCGATGCGCAGCTGGTCAGCCGGCGGCAGGCGCCGCTGACCATCGCCGGTCCGCCCGGCCTCGCCGAGCGGCTCCGCGTCACCATGGAAGCGCTCTTCCCCGGCTCTTCGGCGATCGCGCAGAAATTTCCGCTCTCGGTCGTCGAGCTGGCGCCGGAGGAGCGGCGCGAGATCGGCGGCGTCAGCGTGACCCCCTACCCCGTGCGCCATGCCTGCGGCGCGCCGCCCTACGCACTCCGCCTCGAAAGCGGCGGCAAGGTCGTGGCCTATACCGGCGACACGGAATGGACCGAGACGCTCATCCCGGCGGCGCGCGACGCCGACCTCTTCATCGCCGAGGCCTATTTCCACGACAAGCAGATCCGGCACCATCTCGATTGGCACTCGCTCGAGCCGCATCTGGCGACGATCCGCCCGAAGCGCCTCATCCTCACCCATTTCAGCCCCGACATGCTGAGCCGCCTCGGCAGCCTGCCGGTCGAAGCCGCGGAAGACGGCAAGGTGGTGGAGATCGCGTAACTTGCCCCGGCAGCGGCGCTACGCGGCATCGTGAAAGATCACCCCCAGCGTATAGCGCTCGCCGGAGCGGATACGGCTCACGCCGTGGCGCTGGTTGACGCGGTAGATGCCGCGGGTGCCGCGGACGGGGCGGTGGTGGACGGCGAAGATCACCGCCTCGCCCTGGCGCAGCGGCACCACCTCGGCCTTCGACTGCATGCGCGGGCGCTGCTCCAGCAGCAAGAACTCGCCGCCGGTGAAATCCTCGGGCGCGCTCAGCAGCACCGTGAGCTGCAGCGGGAAGACGCGATCGCCGTAAAGATCCTGGTGTAGGCAGTTGTAGTCCTCGGCGCCGTATTTGAGGATGAGCGGCGTCGGGCGCGTCTGCCCGGCGGCATGGCATTCGGCAAGGTAGTCACCGAGCGCCGCCGGGAAGCGCCCGTTCTCCTTCAGCGCCGCGCGCCAGCGCGCGGCGATCGGCGCGAGATGCGGATAAATCTCCTGGCGCAACGCCTCGACCACCGGCGGCAAGGGATAGCGCAGATATTTGTACTCGCCGCGGCCGAAGCCGTGCCGCGCCATGACGACGCGGCTGCGGAACGCCGCCTCGTCGTCATAGAGAAGCCGGAGGGCTCGGCATTCCGCCGGCGTCAGCAGCCCCGGCAGCGTCGCATAGCCGCGCGCGTCCAGCGCGGCTTCCAGCGCCGCCCAATCGGCGCGCCGCTCGGTTCCAGGGATCGATAGCGCGGTCATGCCGAGGAAGATAGGAACACGGGCCGCACGGCACTATCCGGAACGTGCCGCCAAAGCCGCCGGCGATCAATCGCCGACCTCTTCGGCGAAGCTGGTGAGGCCAAGGCTTCCGGCGGTGTTCTCGACCGCCGCGATGCAGAGCTCGGCGCGATCGGCGGGGAGCCACACCGAAAAGCGCGTGACGTAGCGTCCCCCCTCCGCGTCCGGCAGCTTCTGCGCATCGAGCCGGACGATATTGGCGCCGTTCTGGGTGAAGATCTCGGCGAGCCGGGCAATGAGGCCGAGCTGATCGCCGCCGCTCACCTCGATGCGATGGGTGATCTGGCCCATCGGGCCGGGATGCGGATCATAGGCGTAAGGCACGACGCGGATCTGCGCGCCGGCGAGCTCCGGCAGCGCTTCGAGCTCGCGGCCGAGCGCCCCGGCGTCGACGCCTTCGGGCAGCTCGCAGACCGAGGTGAACTCGGCGCCGCGGCCGAGCACGGCGAAGCTGGTGTCGCGCAGATTGACGCCGGCGGTGAACAGGCAATCGGCGATCGCCGAGACCAGCCCGACCTGGTCGAGTGCGAAAATCGAGACCAGCGCCACCGAAGCCATCGATCGCCTCCTTCCGCCGCGGCGCTCAATAAAGGTGCTGGCCGCCGGTGATGAAGATCTCCGTGCCGGTGACATAGCCGGAATCGGCGCTGCAGAGATAGAAGATGGTCGACGCCACATCCTCGGGCGTGCCCAGGCGATGCAGCGGGATGCGCGGGATCAGCACCTCGGTCTCCGGCGAGAGCATCGCCGTCTCGATCTCGCCTGGCGCGACCGCATTGACGCGGACGCCGAGCTGCGCGAACTCGACCGCCATCTCGCGCGTCAACGCCGACAGCGCCGCCTTCGAGGTAGAATAGGCCGAACCGGCGAAGGGATGAACGGCATGACCGGCAATCGAGGTGACGTTGACGACGGCGCCTTTGCCGCGCGCCAGCGCCGCAGCGAGCCCGCGCGCGAGCGACAGCGGCGTGAAGAAATTGAGCTGAAACACGTCGTGCCAGCCGGCGATATCGCCATTGAGACAGCCGAGCCGTTCCTTGAACGGCGTCTTCGGCGAAACGCCGGCATTGTTGACGAGCGCGTGCAAAGCGCCGCCGCCGAGAAGCCCGTTCACCTCGTCGAGGAAATGCCCGACGGCGGCGGCATCGGCGAGATCGGCGGTGATGTGATGCGTCCAGTTGGGGTCGCGCTTGCACTCCGGCGGCACGCCCTCGCGCGAGGAGGTGATGACGCGCCAGCCGGCTTCGCTGAAGCGCCGCACCGTGGCATGGCCGATGCCGCGGCTCGCGCCGGTGAGCAAGATCGTGCTGCGCTCGCTGTTCATGATGCGACCTTAGAGGCCGCGTGCGCCGGGGGGAAGCTGCGCCGCGGCTCTTCGACCCCTTCGGGATCCTGGTGGATCATGACTTCGGCTTGCGGGAAGGCGGCGAGAATCTCGACTTCGACCGCGTCGGAGATGTGGTGCGCTTCGGAGAGGGTCAGATTGCCATCCATCTCGACATGGATCTGGATGAAGGCGTTCGGGCCGGAGGCGCGCGTGCGCAGGTCATGCACCGATTTCACCTGCGGATTCGCCAGCGCAATCGCCCGGATGCGCGCGCGGTCGCTGTCGGGCAGCTCGCGATCCATGAGCTGCACCATGGCCTTTTTGGCGACTCCCCACGCGCCATAGATGATCCAGAAACCGATGGCGGCGCCGAACAGCGGATCGAGATAGACCCAGCCGAGCAGCCAAGTCCCCAGCAGCGACAGGATGACGCTGACGTTGAGCACGAGATCGGTGCGGTAGTGGAACTCGTCGGCGCTCACCACCAGCGAGCCGGTGCGGCGGACGACTTGTTTCTGATAGGCGACCAACGCAAGTGTCACCGCAATGGCGAAGATCATGACGCCGATGCCGAGGCCGGTGTTGGTCACCGGTTGCGGCGTCAGCATGTGCTGCAGCGCCTCGATCAGCAGCAGCACGGCCGAGCCGGCAATGAACGCGGCTTGCCCCAGGCTTGCCAGCGGCTCGGCCTTGCCGTGGCCAAAGCGGTGCTCGCGGTCGGCCGGCACGAGCGCTTGATGCACCGCCACCAGATTGACCAGCGAGGCCGCGGCATCGAGGAGCGAGTCGAGCAAGCTCGACAGCAGGCTCACCGAACCCGTCAGCAACCAGGCGACGAGCTTCACCAGGATCATGACGCAAGCGACCGTGATCGAGGCGTAAGTGGCGCGCCGCATCAGCGCGCCGGCCGCCTGCTTTGCGTCAATGGCGGTCATGGGAAGAGCATCTCGCTGCGCCAGCCGGCGCCGTCGCGGATATAGACGAGGCGTTCGTGCAACCGGTGCGGGCGATCCGTCCAGAACTCGATGCGTTGCGGCAGCACACGGTAGCCGGACCAGCGCGGCGGGCGCGGAATGGTGCCGTCGCCGAAGCGGCGGGCGATCTCGGCGAAGCGCTCCTCCAGTACCTGCCGGCTCGCCACCGGGCGCGATTGCGCCGAGGCCCAGGCGCCGATCTGGCTCTGCCGCGGCCGCGTCGCGAAATAGGCATCCGCCTCCGCCGCCGTCACCGCTTCGACCGGGCCTTCGATGCGGATCTGGCGCAGCAGCGACTTCCAGTGGAAGCACAGGGCCGCGCGCGGATTGGCGCCCAGCTCCTCGCCTTTGCGGCTGTCGAGATTGCTGTAGAAGACGAAGCCGCGCTCATCGACGCCTTTGAGCAGGATGACGCGGCTCGACGGCGCGCCTTCGGGGCTTGCCGTCGCCACGATCATGGCATTGGCGTCACGCGGCTCCTTCGCCTGCGCCTCGGCGAACCAGGCGGCGAACTCGTCGAACGGCTGGCGATAGGGAATGGTGCTCATGGCCTTGCGCTTGCTCGCCCCACCATAGACCGAAGCCCGGCGTTTTCGAAGCGGCGGTTGCCCCCGCCGGGTGTTGCCGTCAAGATGGGCGGCGCCGGCGAGACAGCAAGAGCGAGGTCAACGGGCTTTGGCAATGAGAGATCCCTATGTCGTGCTGGGCGTCGGCCGCGACGCCTCCGACGAAACCATAAAAAAGGCCTACCGGCGCCTGGCAAAGAAGCTCCACCCCGATCTCCATCCCGGCAACCGTGCCAATGAGCAGCAGTTCAAGGAAGTGACGGCGGCTTACGACCTGCTCTCCGACCCGGCGAAGCGCGCCCGCTTCGACCGCGGCGAAATCGACGCCGCCGGCAGCGAACGCGGCTTCAGCGCCCAGGGAGCGCGAGCCGGCGCCGGCGCCCGCGCCTATCAGCGCGCCGGCGCCGGCGGCTTCTCCTTCGACGAGATCATTGCCGAGATCCTCGGCCGCGGCCGGCGCGAAAGCGAAGAGCGGCTGGGCGATCAGAGCCAGTCGCTGCGCCTCCCCTTTCTCGACGCGGCGCTCGGCGCCAAGCGCCGGTTGACCACGGCGGATGGCCGCAATATCGACATCACCATCCCCGCCGGCATCGACAGCGGCCAGACGCTGCGCCTCAAGGGCCAGGGTCCGCGCGCGCCGCGCGGCGTCGCCCCCGGCGACCTCTATCTCGAGATCGAGGTCGACCCGCATCCTTTCTTTCAGCGCAAGGAGCAGGACATTCATGTCGAGCTGCCGGTGACGCTGACCGAGGCGGTGCTGGGCGCCACGGTCAAGGTGCCGACGATCCACGGCGCGGTGGCGCTCAAGGTGCCACGCGGCTCGAATAGCGGCGCGACGCTGCGCCTCAAGGGCAAGGGCGTCGCGACGGCGGGCAAATCCGGCGATCAATATGTGAAGCTGCGCGTCGTGCTGCCCGATCCCCCTGACGCCGAGCTGACCTCCTTCATCGAGCGCTGGGGCGCCAAGCACCCTTACGATGTGCGCGGCAAGCTTGGTTAACAAATCCGGTTACGTCCTGTTGTTTGCGACGGTCGGGTTTGCAAATCGAGCCGTTGCAGAGCCCTGCGACTCGCATTAAGTCAATACAGCCAGAAGGCGAGGAGCCAATACAGCCAAAAGGCGAGGAGCGGCAGGCGCCAGAAATGAGAAAACCGGTCGTCGGCGTGATCGGAAACGCCCATATCGTCAATCACGTCTACAGGGGCCAGTTCGTCGGCAGACGCAATCTCGCCGCGCTCGCGGAAGTCGCCGGCGCGCTACCGCTCATGTTTGCCGGTACACCTGACATCACCGAGATCGAGGATCTTCTGGGCGCCGTCGACGGCATCGTGCTGACGGGCGCCCGCGCCAACGTCCATCCTTCCTGCTACGGCGTCGAGCCCGATGCCCGGCACGAACCCTACGATCCCGATCGCGATGCGATGGCCCTGGCGCTGGCCCGAAGCTGCGTCGACCGGGGCGTGCCTCTGCTCGGAATCTGCCGCGGGCTTCAGGAGATGAACGTTGCCTTCGGCGGCTCCTTGCATCCGGAAATTCGCGATATCCCGGGGCGCCTGAACCACCGCGCGCCGCGGCTGGAGAACGGCGACATTCATCCCGATCCGCAGGTCGTCTTTGCCGATCGGCACGAGGTGAAGCTCCAACCCGGCGGCGTCTTCGCCAATCTCTTCGGCTGTGCGACGATCCGCGTGAATTCGCTGCACGGCCAAGGCATTCTCGAGCCGGGCGAACGCATCATCGTCGAGGGTGTGGCCGAAGACGGCACGATCGAAGCGATCCGCGTCGCCGATGCGCCGGCTTTTGCGCTCGGTGTCCAGTGGCACGCCGAATACGATCCGCAGACCAACAACGTCAATCGCGCCTTGTTCGAAGCGTTCGGTACGGCCCTGCTGAGCCACCGACGCAATTCCTGATCGTCACGGGATCTCGTAAACGGCGACGCCGTCGGTGACGCCGCGAATGAGCTCGTTGCGCGCGACCGGCGTCAGGCCGTTGTCGCGCAGCACCGCCCGGGATTGCGGATCCTCCACGACCGAGCCGCTTGCCAGGATCGAGCGCGACGCCGCCAGGCCTTGCACGCGCGCTGCGATGTTGACGGTCTGCCCGAAATAGTCCTGTCGATCGTTGAGCACGACGGCGAGGCACGGACCCTCGTGAATGCCGATCTTCAACAACAGATCGTCGCGCTGGCGCTCGCGGTTGAGGCTGCGCATGGCATCGCGCATGCGCAGCGCCGCGGCAACCGCCCGGTCTGGCGTCGGAAACGTCGCCATGACCGCGTCGCCGATCGTCTTCACCACGGCGCCGGTTTCGGCGGCGACGATCTCCGTCAGGGCGCGGAAATGCGCCTTGACCAGATCGAATGCCGCCAGATCGCCGACGCGCTCGTAAAGCTCGGTCGAGCCCTTCAGGTCGGTAAACAGAAAGGTCAGGCTCGTCACCTTGAGGCGCTGATCGATATCGAGGGTGTCGGTGTGATAGAGGTCGCGGAACACCTGGTTGGTGAGGAGCCGCTTTGCCGTCACGAACGGGCGGCGGCGACCGAGCAGCTCATGCAGCTTGTCGCCGGCGATCCAAAGCGCGGGCAACACCCTTTGCCGCGTGCGGTTCTCGAGCGAGATGCGGATCGGACCCGGGTGCAGCTCGGTGGTCCCGGTCGGGGCACGCACCGGGTTCAAGACGACCGACAGGCTGCGCCGTTCGCGCGTCGGCTCGCCTTTGACGTCAAGAAACTGCGTCGCATGCGTCACGGGATCGAACAGAATGGCGAAGGCCGCCGGCAGATTGAGCGACAAGACGGCCTTTTCGCCCGCCGGCAATTCAAGCGATTCGAGCGTCACCTCCTCGAGCAGTTCCTCGACATTGTCGGGAAGATCGACGCCGGAGCACCAAAAGATCTGACGCATATACTCGGCGAAGGGGAGGCTGCTCGGATCATGCGCCGCGATCCGGCGGATGCGCGGGCTGACGGTGAAAGTTACTTCGACCATCTCGTCCAGTGTCGGTTCGTATCCGGCAGCGCAGAGCGCGCAATCATACTCGGTCTGGTCGATGGTCTTGAGCGTGGCGCTCGCATCGAGAACCCCGCCGCAGCCGGGGCAGAGCACGTTCCACGACAATTCGAAGAGCCCGATCCGCGCCGCATGCAGGAACGCCGCGAGCGCCGCCTGCTCGTCGAGGCCCGCTTGCTTGGCAAAGGCGAGAACGTTGATCCGGCACAAATCGCGGTCGGAGCCCTGCTCAACCAGCCGTTGGATGGCGTCGACCGCCGGCGCATCCGTCGACTGCCGCAATACGGCGAACATCGCCTCGGCTTCGCTCATGCACCACAGATTGGGTCCGGCGCCTGCGAGATCAATGGCGATTTGTGGCGTAGCCGCAGCCTCGGGGAGTCGCGACGTAGAGCGCAATTCCGGCATCGCCGGCGCGCTCGATTTTCATGAGCGCCTCGTCGGTTGAGCCGTCTGCCGCAGAGCGGCCTTGTTTCAAAAAATGAGCGGCGGAGCATGGCTGTGATGCTCCGCCGCTGGCCATCGCCTCACGGTGCGAGCGCGACGCGATCTCCAATCTTCGACTCGGCCGCGACGCCGGACGAATCAAATTACGGTGAAGCCGGCCTAGGCGCCCTCGGCGCGCCGCTGCACCTGCGCGAAGGGCGCCACCGGTGCACCGGGTCCGATGAGCTCGCTCAGCGACATGCCGAACGCGCCAGTCTCGGCCAGAGCGATGCGCGACAGCGCCGCGGCGATGCGCGTCTGCCATGGGAAATCATCCTGGCCCGCAAGCGCCAGTACGAGTGGCAGATCGAGCGCGCGATAGAGATCGACGAGGCTCGCGCCGTCGAGCGCGCGCGCCAGCACCCAGCCGCCATCCGACGCCTGGGCGACGAAGCCGGATTTGAGCAGCAGGCTGAGCTCGTCATCGATCGCAGCGGTGGCGGCGCCGAGCCGCTCGGCCAGCGCGGTGATCGACAACGTGCCGCCCTGGCGCGTCTGCGCCGCGAGCTCGGCGAGGAGCGCGAGGCTCAGCCCGAGCCGACGCGTCGACAACGGTACCATCGCCGCCCGCGTGTCGACGCGCCATTGCGGCTGCGCCGCCGCAACCACGGCGCCAAAGAGCACCGACCCCCAGACGACGTACATCCAGCCGAGGAAGATCGGGATCACCGCGACCGCGCCATAGACGGCGCGGTATGAGGAGATGTAGCCGATATAGACGCCGAAGGCGATTTTCAGCAATTCCACCAGCGCTGCGGCAACGACCGCGCCGAGTAAGGCCTCGCGCCAACGCACCGAGCAATTGGGAATCAGCGCATAGAGCAAGGTGAAGGCCAGCGTCTCGAGGCCGAACGGCACCAGGCGCAGCAGCGCGTGCGAGTCGTGGCTCTGCGTCAGATGCGACGCGTCGAGGCCGGCATGGCGGGCGACGAGGTCGATATAGGTGGGCAGCGAGAAGCTGACACCCAGCAGCAAGGGCCCGAGGGTCAGAATCGCCCAATAGGCCAAGATGCGCTGCAGCCAGGGGCGCGGCGATTCCACCCGCCAGATGCGGTGGAGCTGATCCTCGATCGTGGCGAGCAGCAGCACGACCGTTACCGCGAGCGCCGACATGCCGATGGTCGTGGTGCGCACCGAAGTGCCGGCGAAGTAGCGGAACCACTTTGCCACCTCGGCGCCGACTTCCGGCACGAAGGTATCGAAGATGGCGGACAGCAGCTGATCGCGGATGACGGCGAAGGCCGGGACCGCCGACAGCACGGCGAGCGCGATGGCGGTCAGCGGCACCAGTGCCAGCAAGGTCGTATAGCTGAGCGCGCCGGCGCCGGTCAGGCAGCCATCCCCGACAAAGCGGCGCACGGCATAGGCGGCGAAATCCCGCAGGATCGCCAGTCGGTCGAGGAGCGCACGCAACAGCGGCATGGCGGACACCTTCTAGCACAAACGGGCGCCCGACGCCCGCGGCTCCGCGGAGCCTGTCTTGGGGCTCCCTAGCGCCCAGCCGGCGCTTTCCGCCCCTGCCGCCCATCGTGTAGGATCGCCGGTCCGGTGCATTCATTGCCATTGTCGAAACGGGTTGGGAGCGATTGACGCATGACGGAAGTAAAGGCGCTCATGCAGGGAAAGCGCGGGTTGATCATGGGCGTCGCCAATGACCGCTCGCTCGCCTGGGGCATCGCCAAGGCGGTCGCCGCGCAAGGCGCCGAGCTTGCCTTTACCTACCAGGGCGAGGCCTATGGCAAGCGCGTGCGCCCGCTGGCCGAGCGACTCGGCTGCGATTTCGTCCGGGATTGCGACGTCACCAACGAGGCGAGCCTCGATGCGCTGTTCGCCGCCCTCACCGAGCGCTGGGGCAAGCTCGATTTCGCCGTCCACGCCATCGGCTTTGCCGATCCGAGCGAGCTCAAGCACCGCTATGTCGATACCAAGCGCGAGAACTTCCTGCGCAGCCTCGACATCTCCTGCTACTCCTTTACCGATCTCTGCCGCCGCGCCTCGGTGCTGATGACCGGCGGCGGCGCGCTGCTGACGCTGAGCTATCTCGGCGCCGAGCGCGTCATGCCGCATTACAACCTGATGGGCGTCGCCAAAGCGGCGCTCGAGACGAGCGTGCGCTACCTGGCGGTGGATCTCGGCGGGCAGAGCATCCGCGTCAACGCCATCTCGGCCGGGCCGATTCGCACGCTCGCTTCGTCGGGGATCGGCGATTTCCCCTATATCCTGAAATGGAACCAGTATAACTCGCCATTGAAGCGCAATGTCACCATCGAGGATGTCGGTGGCGCCGGGCTCTACCTCTTGAGCGACCTCGGCGCGGGCGTCAGCGGCGAGGTGCATCACGTCGATTGCGGCTATCATGTCGTCGGCATGAAGGCGGTCGACGCGCCCGATATTTCCGTGGTGTAGAGGCCGTGGCGGGCAACAGCTTCGGCGCGGTTTTCCGCTTCACCACCTGGGGCGAAAGCCACGGGCCGGCGATCGGCTGCGTCGTCGACGGCAGCCCGCCGCGCCTCGAGCTCGCCGAGGCCGATATCCAGCATTGGCTCGACCGGCGCCGCCCCGGTCAGTCGCGCTTTGCGACGCAGCGCCGCGAAAGCGACCGCGTGCGCATCCTCTCCGGCGTGTTCGAAGGCCGGACGACAGGAACGCCGATCGCGATGATGATCGAGAACGAGGATGCGCGCTCCAAGGATTACGAGGCGATCAAGGACAGCTTCCGTCCCGGCCATGCCGACTATACCTATTGGCAGAAATACGGTATCCGCGACTATCGGGGCGGCGGCCGCGCTTCGGCACGCGAGACGGCCTCGCGCGTTGCCGCCGGCGCGATCGCCCGCAAGATCCTCGGCGAGGCCGTCGCCATCCGCGGCGCGCTCGTCCAGATCGGCCCGCACCCGATCGACCGGGCGCGCTGGGATTGGAGCGCGGTCGAGGACAATCCGTTCTGGTCGCCCGACCGCCAGGCGGTGCAGACCTGGTCGGGCTTCCTCGACGAGGTGAGGAAACGCGGCTCCTCGGCCGGCGCGGTCATCGAGATCGTTGCGAGCGGCGTGCCGGCGGGACTCGGCGATCCCATCTACGACAAGCTCGACGCCGACCTCGCCAAGGCGATGATGAGCATCAATGCGGTGAAAGGCGTCGAGATCGGCGCCGGCTTCGCCTCGGCCGAATTGAGCGGCGAGGACAACGCCGACGAGATGCGCATGGCCGGCGGGAAGGTCGAGTTCCTGTCCAACCATGCCGGGGGCATTCTCGGCGGCATCTCGACCGGTCAGGACATCGTCGTGCGCTTCGCGGTGAAGCCGACGAGCTCGATCCTGACGCCGCGTCGCTCCGTTGACCGCCATGGCGGCGAGGTCGAAGTCAGCACCAAAGGCCGCCACGACCCCTGCGTGGGTATTCGCGCCGTACCGGTCGGCGAGGCGATGATGGCGATCGTGCTTGCCGACCATCTGTTGCGCCAGCGCGCGCAATGCGGCTGAAGCCGACCTGAAGGAGGAACCATGCCGCAGCCCGACCACGTCTCGGCTCTCCCGCTCGGCGAGCCCGCTGAGCTCGACGCCGACCTCCAGGCGGCCTACGCCAAATGCATCGAGAAGCTCGGCTTCGTCCCCAACGTGCTGCAGGCGTACAGCCTCAGGCCGCAAAAGCTGCGCAACTTCATGGCGATGTACAACGAGCTGATGCTCGCGCCTTCGGGACTGAGCAAGCTCGAGCGCGAAATGATCGCCGTCGTCGTCTCCTCGGCCAATCGCTGCTATTACTGTCTCGTCGCCCATGGCCAGGCGGTGCGCAAGCTCTCGGGCGATCCCGAGCTTGGCGAGATGATGGCGTTCAACTATCGCACGGCTCGGCTCGACCGGCGCCAGCGCGCCATACTCGACTTCGCCTGGAAGCTCACGCTGACGCCGCATGACGTCGGCGACGCCGACCGCGCCGTGCTGCGCGACGCCGGGCTCCGCAATGAGGATATTTTCGATCTCGCCGAAACCGTCGCCTTCTTCAACCTGTCGAATCGCATGGCGTATGCACTCGACATGATGCCCAATCGCGAATACCACCGCCTCGACCGTTAAGCCCCTAGCCGGAGCTCCCCCCATGCGCCGCGTCATCATCGGCTTCTTCGCCGCGATCGGCGTTCTCGTCGTCGCCCTTATCGCGGCCGGGATCGCTCTCTGGCTCTTCGCCGCCCCCGGCGAGAAGCCGCTCGCAGAGCAGGACATCCTGCTGCTCGATTTCACCAAGCCGCTGCCGGAAGGCGCGCCGCAGGACGGTGTCCAGCGTCTTCTCCTGGGCGAAGAGATAAGCTTCCGCGACGTGCTCGACGGCATCGAGCGCGCCGAGGGCGATCCGCGCGTCAAGGGCATCGTCGCCCGCCTCGGCGACGGAGGGCTGGGCACGGCGCAGGTGCAGGAGCTGCGCGATGCCATCGCCCGGTTTCGCGCCGCCGGGAAGTTTGCCTTCGGCTATGCCGACAGCTTCGGCGAGCTGGGCGGCGGTACGCGCAGCTATTATCTCGCCACCGCCTTCGACCAGATCTGGCTGCAGCCGGTCGGCTCGGTCGGGCTCGTCGGCATGCGCATCGAGATGCCCTATTTCCACGGCACGCTCGACATGCTCGGGATCCAGCCGCGCTTCGATCACCGCGAAGAATTCAAGACGGCGGCGAACACGCTCACCGACACCAAGATGACGCCGGCCGACCGCGAGCAGAACGAAGCGCTGCTGCATTCGGTCTATGACCAGGTGGTCGGCGGCATCGCCGCGGGCCGGCAGCTCGACCCCGCCCGCATCCAGGCGCTCATCGATCAAGGGCCGTTCACGCCACAAGAGGCGCTCGACGCGCATCTCATCGATCACACGGGCTATCGCGAGGATGCCGTCGCCGCGGGGCGCACCCGCGCCGGCGAGAACGCCGAGCTCGTCTCCTTGCGGCGCTATCTCGACATCGCCGGCCGGCCGCATCAGTCCGGTCCGACCATCGCCGTCATCTATGGCACCGGCCTCATCACCAGCGGCGACAGCTCCAACAACCCGCTCTCGGGTTCGGAGATTCTCGGCGCCGACACCCTGGGGCGCGCGTTCCGCGCGGCGGCGGAAGATTCCAGCGTGCGCGCCATCCTCTTCCGCATCGACAGCCCCGGCGGCTCGGCGACGGCGTCGGAGACGATCTGGCGCGAGGTGCTGCGCGCCAAGCAAGCCGGCAAGCCGATCATCGTCAGCATGGGCAATGTCGCAGGATCGGGCGGCTACTACATCGCCGCCGACGCCACCAAGATCGTCGCCGAGCCGGCGACGCTCACCGGCTCGATCGGCGTCGTCGGCGGCAAGGTGCTGATCGGCGGGCTGTCGGAGAAGCTCGGCGTCACCTGGGATTCCTTGCAGCTCGGCAGCAATGCCGGCATCGACAGCGTCGTCGACGATTTCACGCCGGCCGAGCATGATCGCTTCGAGCGCTCGCTCGACTATGTCTACGGCGTTTTCAAGGACCGCGTGGCCACGGGGCGGAAGCTCAGCGCCGACGCCGTCGAGACGGTCGCCAAGGGTCGCGTCTGGAGCGGCGCCGACGCCAAGACGCGCGGCCTCGTCGACGAGCTCGGCGGCTTCCACAAGGCGCTGGCGCTGGCCAAGCAGGCGGCCGGCATCGCCGCCGGCAGCGACGTGACGCTCCAGACCTTTCCGCGACCCAGCGAGACCCCGGCTGCGATCATCGCCCGGCTGCTCGGCCGTGCGCCGGGCGAGGGCGAGCGCGCCACCGCGGCGCGGCTGGCGGCGGCCGACCGCGCGCTTGCCGTGATCGCGCCGCTGCTGCGGCGGTTCGAGCTCGC
>Ga0335073_10006398_pt1 | contig 16526 bp, 13 predicted proteins | sample Lox_Sample_22_FD_207093 | JGI IMG/M metagenome (GOLD analysis project Ga0335073, IMG submission 207093) | Soil microbial communities from Loxahatchee National Wildlife Refuge, Florida, United States - Lox_Sample_2.2 | ecosystem: Environmental > Terrestrial > Soil > Wetlands | place: USA... | reverse complement strand
CTCGATTATGTGGGGAGCATCACAATCGGTCCCGAACTTATGCAAGCTGCCGGAATTATAGCGGGACAGCTGGTACACATAAATGGGCTGGAGACGGGCCATCATTGGGAAACATACGCTGTCAGTGGCAAAAAGGGGGAAATCTGCCTGAACGGTCCGCCCGCACGGCTTTTTCAGCCGGGCGACCGGGTGATCATCTTGTCTCTGGCGCAATGCACCATGGATGAGGCCATCGAAGCCGAGCACAGAGTTGTGTATGTCGATGGAAGAAATAACATCACCGGTGTGGACATCCAAAAAGCGAAAGATCTTACCGGTCACAAGAAACCGAAGGTCAAACAGGTTTCCGCCGGGAACCCGTAACTTCAGCCTGCCGCGGACCGTTCGGCGCGCGCCATTGAGTACTACGCCTCACCTCCGGGTAATCTGTCGGCTGGAACACTCCTCCGGTGCGACTTATAACAATTCAAGCCAGGTCCGGAGTGGCTATAGATACAGGCCGTCGACAGGATATCCCGGGAGGTCCCTGGCGGCTTGTGCCTGGAGGTCCTGACAGAGCCGGGCGACCTGCTCGGCGGCTTTCAGAAAGCTGAAGGCTGCCTGAGTGTTCGGGCCATAGACGCTCACCACCACCTTGCAAAGTTCCCGCAGCCGGGCATTGATTGACCGCATTTCGGCGCCAAGTTCCCTATGCTCATCAAGCGTGAGGGGACCGGGCGCGGGTTGGCGCACACGGAAGCCGTCAAAAATCAGATCGTCGTGTGAGGTAATATCGCGATTTGCCACTCTGAGCCAGGATTCCGCGAACGTGCAACTTGCAGAAATATCAAGCGCCTAAGTCAGTTTATCATAGCCGCGGCGAGTCTTCGGACGGCCTCCTGAATCTTTCGTACATTCAGCGCCGAGTAGCCCAGTAAAAGAGCGGATGGCGCGGAAGCAGCACGATGGTAGTAAGCCGAGAGCGGCGGAGCAACGATGCCCGCGGCGGCCGCCCGATTGGAGATATCGCTATCATTCCAACCCGCCGGCAGCCATGCCAGGAGGTGCATGCCGGCATCGGCGCGCGAAACATCGAGCAACCCTCGCCAGTCGCGGTCCGCCGCCGAAAGTAGCGCCGCCTGCCGCTCGGCGTACAGCATGCGCATGCGGCGGAGGTGCCGCGCAAAGTGGCCTTCGGCGAGGAATTCGGCCACCACCGCCTGTGACGGTCCGGGAGGATGGCGGTCGGCCAGCGCTCGCGCCGCCGCGAACGCCTCCACGGCTCCGGCCGGCACCACCATATAGCCCAGCCTCAGGGCGGGGAACAGCACTTTGCTGAAGGTGCCGATGTAGATGACTCGTCCGGCGGTGTCGAGCCCTTGCAGTGCGGCGAGAGGACGCCCGGCATAGCGGAATTCGCTGTCGTAATCATCCTCGGCAATCCAGGCGCCGCGCCGCCGTGCCCAGGCAAGCAGCGCCATCCGCCGGGCCAGAGACATGGTGACGCCAAGCGGGTACTGATGCGACGGCGAAACGTACGCCAGTCGCGCCTCCGGAGCAAGTTGCTGGCCTTTAGAGACGCTGAGGCCTTCGCCATCCACCGGAACCGGCACGCAGCGGATGCCGGCAGCGGTCCAGGCGCCGCGCGCCCCGAAATAGCCGGGGTCCTCTACCCACGCGGTCTCCCCCGGATCGAGCAGGACGCGCGCCGCGAGGTCGAGCGCCTGCTGCGAACCGGAAGTGACAATCACCTGTTCCCAGCAACAATTGACCCCGCGGGCGGTACGTAGATAATCTGCGATGGTGCGGCGCAGCGGCGCGTGGCCGGCGGGAGCGCCATATGAGAAGAGGTCGAATCTGGATTGACGATATTGGCGCGCGGCGATGCGGGACCAAAGGTCTCGGGGGAAAGCATCGAGCGCGGGAATTCCCGGACGGAACGCGCAAGGGGAAGCGTCTTCGCGCGCCCCCGGAGCCACCGGCGTGGCGGCCAGCAGGCGCCCGCGTGCGGAAAGCCGCGGAACGGGCAGGCGCGTTCGCGCTGCGGCACCGGCCGCCGCGGAAACGTGCAGCAGTTCCTCGGGAAGTTCCTTTGCCACGAATGTGCCGGCGCCGGGGCGGCTTTCGATGTAGCCTTCCGCGAGCAGTTGATCGAACGCGCCGGCGACGGTATTGCGGGAGATCTCGAGATCGGCCGCGAGTGCACGCGTTGAGGGCAGGCGCTGACCCGCGGACAAACGGCCCGCGAGCACGGCAGCGCGAATTCCTTCGTACAACTGGCGGTGGAGCGGCTTGGCCGACCGCGGGTCGAGCGTCATGGAAAGTGGCACCATAAGATTTCGGCAAGTGGCTCTTTCGGTAGAGCCACTGGAACAGTATATTCGGAGTATGTCAACTCGCACCACCATTCAGAGGCACGCGGAGCGCGGCGTTCCGGACGAAGCTGCCGCGATCTTCGCGCAGGGCCACGTTGCGCACGTGGGCTTCGTCGAGAACGGCCAGCCGTTCGTCATTCCGCTGGGGTACCAGTTCAGCTCCGAGGCCCCGGACCGGATCTATTTTCACGGATCGATGAGTAGCCGCGTCATGCGGGTGATGGCTTCCGGCGCCCCGGTGTGCATCACCGTGACCCTGCTCGATGGCCTGGTGTACTCGCGGACAGCCTTCAATCATTCCATGAATTACCGCAGCGCCGTGTGCTTCGGCAAGGGACACAGGGTGATGGATGAGTCCGTTCAGCGCTCGGTTTACGAGACGATGGTGCGGCGGTACTTTCCGGGGCGGACGGAGGGCCGGGATTATTCCGCGCCCACCGAGGCCCAACTGGAATCCACCGCGCTGGTGGAAATCGCGATTGAAGAATGGAGCGCGAAGATGCGCACGGGTGGACCGTTGGGTCCGCTGGATGCCGTGGAGGACGCTCCCGGGACGCGGGGAGTGGTCGAATTGTAGCTTCTGGCGTTATTCCGTCCGGAGAGAGACGATGGGATCGACCTGCGTCGCGCGGCGCGCAGGAAAGTAACACGCCGCGAGAGCCACGGCGCAAAACAGCGCGGCAACCGCCAAAAACGTCGGCGCGTCGGTCGGTTTCACTTCGAACAGCAGGCTGGCTATCGAGCGCGCGGCGAACCAGGCGGCGGCAAAGCCGAGCGCGATGCCGGCCAGCGCCAGGGTCGAGCCTTGCGCGATCACTTGGCGCAGGATACTGGCCGGCTGCGCCCCGAGCGCCATGCGGACGCCGATTTCGGCGGTCCTCTGCTCCACGGAGTACGATAGCAGAGCATACAGGCCTACCAGCGATAAGAACAGGCCGATGGCGGCGAAAGCAGTTAGTAAGAAGGTCTCGAAGCGCCGTTCGGCCGTGGCGGCGGCGACTAACTCGCTTCCGGTGCGAACCGTGCCGATGGCGACCGCGGGGTCGATGTTGCGGACCAGCGCGCGCATGTCGGAAGCCAGGCGGTCGGGCGATATCGTGGTTCGCGCCACGATGTTGGCCGCCCATTGACCGTCCTGCAAGAGAGGTACATAGAATTGCATGGGCGGGGCAGTCTCCAGGCTATATTGCCGTACGTCCCCGACCACGCCCACCACCACCCGATGGCCGGTGGTATGAATCTTCTTCCCGAGGGCGCTCTGCCCCGGGAAGTATCTGCGGGCGAAACTGCGGCTGATGATGATGACGGGCTGAGTACCGGTCGTGTCGGCGCCGGTGAAGGAGCGGCCCTCGAGAATGGGAATACCCTCGGCGGCGAAGTACGCGGGAGAGACGTCACGCTGCTCGAAGAACGTCTTGTCATCGAAAGGATAGCCCTCTACTTCGATGGCGCTGAGAGATTGCCCGCCGCCCAGAGGCAGAAAGTTGGCAGCGGCGGCGGCTTCGACGCCCGGTAACCGCGAGGTTTCGTCGATCACCCGGCGGAAAAATGCCACCTGTCGCTCCGGGGTGTTATACCGGGCATCCAGGCGGATATCCACGCTGACAGTCGCGGCGGGAAGGAAGCCCTTGTGGACCGCCTGCAAGTTTAGAAAGCTGCGAATCAGCAGGCCCGAACCGGCGAGCAAAACAAACGTGAGCGCTACCTGTCCGATCATCAGTCCGCGATGCAAGTTAGAGGCAGTCCCGCGAACGGTGCGGCTGGCGGATCGCTTCATCACTTCGTGAATATTGCAGCGCGAGGCCGGCCAAGCGGGGAAAAGTCCGCACAGAAATACCGTCGCCAGGGACGTTCCCAGTGCGAACAACAGGACGCGGGCGTCGATCGAGGTCTCGTCGAGCCGCGGGATGTTGGCGGCGTGGAAATGAACCAGAAGCCGTATGGTGAGCCACGCCGCGAGCACTCCGAGCAGGCCTCCGGCGCCGGCCAGGCACAACGATTCGGTGGAGAGTTGCCGGATAAGCCGGCCGCGCGAGGCGCCGAGTGCGGCGCGCAGGCTGAATTCGCGGGCACGGCCGTGCATGCGGGCCAGCACCAGGCTGGCGACGTTGCTCGACGCGATCAGCAGCACCAGGAGCACGGCGGCCAGAAAAGTCAGTAGCGCATGGCGCGATCCGCCGGTGATTTCGGCGTCGAACGGGCGGATCAAGGATGTCGCACCCTGAAAAAACGGCGGGTGCAGCTTATCGACGCTGGCGACCATGGCAGCGATCTCGGCCTGCGCGCGCGGCAGCGTGACGCCGGGCTTCAGGAATCCAATGGCGTAACCTGGGCCTTCGTCCCGCATGGCTTTTTCCTTGGGAGACAACGCCAGGGGCACCCAAACATCGGTGGCTCTGCCGCCGGCCTCCGCTGTTTCGAAGCTCTCGGCGCCATGTGGAAAGCGGAAACCAGCGGGCATCACGCCGATAATGCGGCGGGGCTTCGCATTGAACAGCACCTGTCTGCCGAGCACGTGCGGATCGGCGCCGAATTGCGATTGCCATAGGGCGTGGCTAATGACGGCGACGTTGTCGGAGCCCGGCCGGTCGTCATCGGGGCTGATGGCGCGGCCAAGTTCGGGCGCGAGGCCGAGCGTTTGGAAAAATTCGCCGGTGACTCGCGAACTGCTGACGCGAATGGCGGTGCCATTCACAGCGAGGTTGGTGCTGTCAGCGGTGAAGATCGCGAGATGCGAGAATGAGCGGCTCTGGCTTTGCCAATCGTAGAAATCGGCATTGAACGGCCCCCAGGCTTCCAGCGGCACGCCGGTAATATGCGGGACGGGCTCGAATAGATAGACCAACCGGTCGGGATTGCGATACGGCAGAGATCGCAGCAGAACGCTGTTGACGAGACTGAACACAGCCGTGGTGGCGCCGATGCCGAGCGCGAGCGTGATCACCGCGATGGAAGCGAATCCGGGGTTCTTGCGCAGCACGCGGAAGCCGAACGCAAGGTCCTGCACCAGCGAAGGAACCAGATTGGCGGCTCGGGCGTCCCGGCACGCCTCCATAGTTTGGGCGACCGGGCCGAATTCCATTTCGGCGCGGCGGCGCGCTTCCTCTGGCGCGATGCCGCGACCCGTCAAATCGGCGGCGCGAGCCTCCATGTGGGCGCGCATTTCGCGGTCCATATCGGATTCCATCCGGGAGGCGTGGCGCGTCGCGCGCCACCAGGATCGCAGGCGGGAAGCGATGCTCATATCTCCTCCGTCGTGGTGCTGAGAATGCTTGCCATCAGCCCGGCCATTTCGCTCCACTTTTCAGCTTCGCTACGAAGTTGGCGGCGGCCGGAGGGAGTCAACCGGTAATACTTCGCCTTGCGCTTGTTGTCCGATTCCCCCCATTCGCTGGCAATCAGCCCCTGATGCTCCAATCGGTAAAGCGCGGGGTACAGCGAACCTTGCTGGATCTCCAGCCGCTGGCTTGAGATTTGCCCGATCCGCAAAAGAACGCCATAACCATGCAGCGGTCCCAGCGAAAGAGCCTTGAGGATTAGAAGATCGAGTGTTCCTTGCAGGAGATCGAGGCGTTCCGGCATGAGTTCTCCTAGACGGTCAAGGAAAGCATATCAAGCCATGCCTAGACCGTCAAGGAGAGTCGGGGGAGCGGGAATTTGTAGAATGGATGGTTCTCTATGCGCCCGATCTTACTCTTACTGTTCACATCTATTACCGCCTTGCACGCGCAGACCAACGATGCCTGGAAGAAACTCGACTTCCTCACCGGCGACTGGGTTGGCTTCGCCGGCGAAAAAGACACGCCGCTCGGTCCGGGGCAGGGAGCTTTCTCGTTCACGCCCGAACTGAAAGGCAAGATCCTCGTGCGGAGGAACGCAGCGCATTACGATTCGGGCGCTCAGCACGACGATCTGATGGTGGTCTACCTCGACACCGATACGCCGCGAGCCATTTATTTCGACACCGAAGGGCATGTCATCCGGTACAACCTGACGTTCCCGGCCACCGGTCGCGCGGTGTTCGAATCCGATGGAACGCAACCGGGCCCGCGTTATCGATTGACGTATTGGATGGAAGGCGCATCGCTCAACGGGCAGTTCGAAGTGGCGCCGCCGGGCCGGCAATACCAGTCTTACATGAAGTGGACCTCCAAGCGGAAATAGGTTCGGAGTGTGCGGAAAAGGCCGCTCGATTTCCAGGGATTTCCCAGGCCGGTCTAAAAACGGTACAATGTACCTGAGTGGCGAGCTACCAGAGTGGGCGAAAGCCCACTTTTTTGTTGGCTTCCATGAATGTGTGACATGCAGGAAAAAGTGGCTGCTAAAGTCGAGGAAATCGCCCGTCGCGTGGCCGAGTCCGAGGGGATGGAGCTGGTCGAAGTGGAAGTCAAGGGCGGCGGTCAGCATCGCTTTGTCCGTATCTCGATCGATAAACCAGAGGGCGTAACCCACGGCGATTGCGAATTGGTTTCCCAGCAGGTGGGCACCATTCTGGATGTGGAAGACGTAGTTCCGGGGGGACGGTACACGCTCGAAGTGAGCTCTCCCGGGGTCGAACGCAAGCTTCTCAAACCTCAGGATTATCAGCGATTTCAGGGTAAGAAGGCCAGAATCAGTCTGCGCCAGCCGGTGGAAGGGCGGCGGAACTGGGACGGCACTCTCGCCGGGTTCGAGGACGGCGTGATTGCGCTCGAAACCGCGCCTGGGACCATTCAGCACTTTCCTTTGACCGGCGTCCAGAAGGCCAACCTGAAGTTCGATTGGTAACCCGCCGGAGACACTCAGCCAGAAACAAAACAAAGAGGGCACTTTGGAAACGATTTTTCAGTCCATCGAAATATTGAGCAAGGAAAAAGGTATCGACCCGCAGATCGTGCTGGACGCCGTAAAGGACGCCATGCTGATCGCCGCGCGGAAACATTACCGCACCAACGAAGACTACGTGGCGGACATGGATCCGAAGACGGGAGCGATTCAGTTGTATGCCGTCAAGAAGGTCGTCGAGGCGGTGGAAGATCCATCCCACGAGATCTCGCTCGCGGAAGCGCGCCGCGTGGCGCCCGGAGCCGAAATCGGTTCAGAAGTCCGCCTTTCCAAAAACACCGAGGCGCTCGGCCGCATCTCCGCCCAGACCGCAAAGCAGGTCATTTTCCAGAAGGTGCGCGAAGCCGAACGGGAGACGGTTTTCAATGAATATTCCGGCCGCACCGGCGAGCTGGTGAACTGCACCATTAAGCGCGTGGAGGGCCCGGATTATATCCTGGACCTCGGCAAAACCGAAGCCAAACTGCCCAAGAAGGAGCAGTCCCGCCTCGAAAGCTACAGCGTCAGCGACCGCGTGCGCTGCGTCATCAAGCTGGTGGATAAATCCAGCAAGGGACCGGGCGTTCTGGTGTCGCGTGCGGCGCCGGAGCTGGTGATGCGCCTGTTCGAGCAGGAAGTGCCGGAAATTTACGATGGCACCGTGAGCATCAAAGGTTGCGCCCGCGAAGCCGGCGAGCGGACCAAGATCGCCGTGCAGAGCCGCGATCGCGATGTCGATAGTGTGGGCGCTTGCGTGGGCATGAAAGGCATGCGCGTGCAGTCGATCATCCGCGAACTGCGCGGCGAGAAGATCGACATCATCGAATTCTCGGACGATCCCGTGGTGTTCGCTACCCATGCGTTGAGCCCCGCTAAAGTGAGCCGCATCAGCATCGTCGATCCGGTTGAGAAGCACATGGAAGTGATCGTCGACGATTCGCAGCTTTCGCTCGCCATCGGGAAAAAGGGGCAGAATGTCCGCCTGGCGGCCAAGTTGCTCGGCTGGAAAATCGATATCAAGAGCGAGGAAGAAAAGCGGCAGGAAGTGGAATCGCAGATGGCTGCCCTGGTGGCTCCCGGCGCGCCGGTTTCCGTGCTGCTGGAATACGGCTTGCCGGAAAACGTGGTGGAACGGCTGGTGGAAACCGGGATCGGGACCATCGAGAAGCTTGGCGGGATGACCCCCGAAGAGCTGGAAGAATTCGGGCAGGCGATGGTGGAGCAGATTCAGGAATCGGTAAACGCCTACTACAGCCAGTTCGAGGAGCCGGCGCCTCCGGACGCTGCCGTGGCGGAAGCCGTCGCGGTGGAAGTGGAATCCGCCGTGGAACCGGAACGGCCCGCGGAATCCGCGCACGCGGAGTCACAAACCGAGGCGGAAGAGTCTGGTAGGATGGAAGACGCGGGTTTTCCCACTCACAATCCGTCCGAAGGAACGGTTCCGGAAGGGACCGGACTGGACGAGGGCATCCCGGAAGGTAGCGGCGAATAAGCCGGTCCCCGGGCCTGTTGCGGGGACCGACCGCCTGAACGGAAGAGACTGATAGCTTTTCTATGAAGAAGATTCGCATCAACGAGCTGGCGCGCGAGCTGGAAGTCAAGGCTCACGAAATTCTCGATCGCCTCCCCGAACTGGGGGTGACGGAGAAAAAAACGCACTCCAGCTCCATTGACGAGGACGTCGCCATCAAGCTGCGCCGGTTGTACGGGTTCGACGTTCCCGATTTGCCGCCGGAGGCGGAGACGGTGGAGGAAAACCACCACGAAGCGCCGGCAGCGGTAGCGGAAGCGCCGGCGCCGGCCGCGCCCGAAGCGCGGCCGCAGGTGGCCGAGGAACCCACGTCTCACGCTCCGGCGATGACCGCCGTCGAAGAGCTTCGGCCCGCCCCCGGTTCTGCCGCTCCCGTTCGCCCGCCGCTGGCGGGCCGGCCGATCCATCCCCCGATTTTGGGCCATGCGGTTCCGCAGCGGCCAATGCCGCCGACGATTTCTCCCACCCCGCCTCCGTCAACCCCTCCCGCACCGTCACCCATGCCTCCGGTTGCCGTGATCGCGCCCGGCCGTCCGGCGGCTCCCGTTGCGAAACCTCTGCCCGGACCTGCGTCTACGGCGCCGCGTCCCGGCCAGATTCTCTCCGGTCCCCGGCAGCCGATGCCGGGCGTGGCGCACACGGAAAGCGCCCGCATTTCCGGACCGGGCGCGCCGGTTCCCGGCCCGGTGACGCGGCCCACGATTGTCCAGCGTCCGCGCCCCGATATCCGTCCCGGTGCGCCGGTACAACCCGCGCCCGCCGGCGCGATGGCCGGCGCGCCCGCCGCCTCGCCAACCGCCAGAACCCTTGCCGGCCAGCCGGCAGTGCGTCCGGTAGTTCCCCCGCGCCCCGACCTGGTTGCCAAACTGGGCACCCCCGCGCGGTCGCCGATGCCCGGCGCTCCCGCGGCGCCCCGTCCCGGAGTACCGAAAGCGCCAAGCTCGCCCGTTCCGGGGCAGCCAATCTATCGCGGCCCGATCCGTCCTGGACAGCCCATGGTGGCGAAAACCGGCGTTCGGCCCGGACCGCCCGCCGGCCGTCCCGGTGGACCGCGTCCGCAGCATCCCACATCGCGCGCCCGCCTGGAGCCGGGGCTCGCGCCGCCGCCGGTAGAACCGGCGCGCGGGCGTCCTGGTGATAAGCGACCCACCCGCCAGCAGCAGCGCGAGCGCCAGGAAGAAGAGAAGATCCTTCAGCCCCAGCGCCGCCACGTAGTGGCCGGACCGCCGCCTATCAATCGCGAAATCACCATTTCCGAAGGCATCACTGTCAAGGAGCTTTCCGAAAAGCTGGACGTGAAGGCTGCCCTGGTGATGAAGAAGCTGATGGACCGCAGCATCTTCGCGACCATCAACCAGACTCTCGATTCCAAGCTGGCTACTGAAGTGGCCCGCGAGTTCGGCGCGTCGACGGCCACCGTCAGCTATGAGGAAGAGGCCATGCAGGCGGTGGAAGAGGCCGAAGACACCAAAGACCTGCTGAAGCGCGCTCCCGTGGTAACCATCATGGGCCACGTCGATCACGGAAAGACTTCGCTCCTCGACGCCATCCGCGAGGCCAACGTCGCCGCCCGGGAAGCCGGCGGCATCACTCAGCACATCGGTGCTTACCAGGTGGAGATGAATGGCAAGAAGATCGTGTTCATCGACACCCCCGGCCACGAAGCCTTCACCCGCATGCGCGCCCGCGGCGCCAAAGTCACCGATATTGTGATTCTGGTGGTTGCGGCCGACGATGGCGTCATGCCCCAGACCAAGGAAGCCATCGCCCACGCGCGCGACGCCAAAGTGCCGATCCTGGTAGCCATCAACAAGATCGACAAGCCGGATGCCCAGCCCGAACGGATTAAACAGCAATTGGCCGATAATGGCCTCCTGGCGGAAGATTGGGGCGGCGATGTGGTCATGGTGCCGGTATCCGCCAAGACCCACGAGAATCTCGATCTGCTGCTCGAAATGATCCTGCTCGTGGCCGATATGCAGGACCTGAAGGCGAACCCGAGCCGTCCAGCGATGGGCACGGTAATCGAAGCCCAACTCGATCGCGGTCGCGGTCCGGTGGCTACCGTGCTGGTGCGAAACGGCACGCTGGCGGTAGGCGATTTCTTCATCTGCGGCGCGGTGTTCGGCAAGGTGCGCGCCATGCAGAACGATCGCGGCGCGCAGATCCGCAAGGCCGAGCCCTCCACTCCCGTGGAAGTCCTCGGTCTCGATTCGCTGCCCGAAGCCGGCGACGATTTCCAGGTCGTGACCGATACCGCCAAAGCCAAGCAGATCGTGCAGTTCCGCGACCAGAAGGCGCGCGAACAGGCGCTGGCGAAATCCAGCCGCCTGACGCTCGAGCAGTTGCACCAGCAGATGGTAGCCGGCGAAGTCAAGGAATTGCCCATCATCATCAAGACCGATGTGGGCGGGTCGGCCGAGGTCCTCACCGAAACGTTGCAGAAGCTCTCCAACGACAAGGTGAAGGTGCAGGTGATCCATTCGGGCGTCGGCGCCATCAACGAGTCCGACGTGCTGCTCGCGTCGGCCTCGAACGCCATCGTCATCGGCTTCAACGTCCGGCCCGAACGCAACGCGTCCGCGCTGGCCGAGCAGGAGAAGGTGGATGTCCGCCTTCACACCATCATTTACAACCTTACCGACGAAATCAAGGCGGCCATGAGCGGCCTGCTCGCGCCGGTTTACAAGGAAGTATACCGGGGCAAGGCCGAGGTCCGCGACACGTTCCGCATCAGCAAGGTCGGCAACGTCGCCGGCTGCATGGTGCTGGATGGAATTATCACGCGCGATTCGGAAATCCGTCTTCTTCGCGACAACGTGGTGGTGCACACCGGCAAGGTGGGATCGCTGCGGCGGTTTAAGGACGATGTCAGCGAAGTGAAGAGCGGCATGGAGTGCGGCATCACCATCGAAAACTTCGGCGACGTCAAGCAGGGAGATGTCATCGAGGCTTTCAAGACCGAACGCGTGCAGCCCGAGGCTGCATGAAGAAATGGCAACGGTCGGCGTCCTGACTCTGGAATTGCGTCTGCAAAACGCGCACTCGCTCAAAGAGAAGCGGCACGTGGTGCGGAGCCTGAAGGACCGCTTGCGCCACAAGTTTAACGTTGCCGTCGCGGAAATCGATTATCAGGACCTCTGGCAGCGGGCGGCGGTGGCGGCGGTGACGGTTTCCTCGGACCACGAATTCGCCGAAAAAGTGCTCCGCTCGGTGGAGAACGAGGCCGCGGAAATGCTCGGCTCGGAGCTGGCCGCAAGTTCGGTAGAGTGGCTGTGTTGAACGGCTGGGTTTAGGAGTTAGGGGCTGGGAGTTAGGAGCTAGGAGCTTGGAGGCTGCGAGCGAGGCGTTAGAAGCGGCGGTAGCGCGGCAGGTTCGGACCGTTCGGTTGTTCTCCTGACTCCTGGCTTCTAACTCTTAACTCCTGACTTGGTTTTCATGGACGAACGTCGTACATTGCGGATCTCCGAAGCCGTGAAGGAGGAGCTTTCAGAAATCATCGGCTTCGAAACCAACGACCCTCGCTTGACGGCGGTGGAAGTGACCGACGTGCATGTCAGCCCCGACGGGCGGCATGCCAACATCGTGGTGGTCATCCGCGGCACCGAAAAGGAAGTCCGGGAGTCTCTGGCGGCCCTCGACCATGCGCAGGGGTACCTGCGCCACGAATTGGCGACCCGTTTGAGCCTGCGCCACGTCCCGGAATTGAAGTTTCATCAGGATAAGAATCCCGACGTCGAGAGCCGGATCGATTTTCTGCTCCGGAGGGCGAAAAAATCTCGCCGGAGCACCGAAAATTAGCCCCAAAATGAAACAGAACGTGCTACGTTTGTTTCTGTTAGCGGCTCCGGCTGCTGCCTGGCAAACCGGGCGTTCGGCGCACCAAACGCCACAGCCCGGCGCGGCAGTCGAACATCGGCCAGAGGAAATTTGCGTGTTCTTCAGCGAAGACAGGATGGATCAGCCATGCGCGTGGCTCCAATGACGAGCCGATTTCTGGATGCTTGCCGCCGCCGGCCCACGGATGTGAGGCCGGTCTGGTTTATGCGGCAGGCGGGACGGTATATGAAGCAGTATCGCCAGATCCGCGAGCGGCACGGCATTCTGGAGATCTGCAAACGGCCCGATCTGGCGGCGACTGTCACGTTGCAGCCAGTCGAAATGCTCGACGTGGACGCGGCCATCATCTTTGCCGACCTCCTGCTGCCTATCGAACCCATGGGCCTGAAGCTGCGCTATGAGAAGGGCGAAGGGCCGGTGATCGGCAACCCCGTACGCACCACCGACGACGTGGATTCGCTGTCCACGACCAACACCGACGAGCTCGGATACGTCGGCGAAGCGATCCAGCAGGTGGTCCGGGCGCTCGCGGGTAAGGTTCCCGTGATCGGGTTCGTTGGCGCGCCTTTCACCATGGCCAGCTACATGATTGAAGGCGGGGCGTCGCGCAATTTCATCCGCACCAAGCGCATGATGTACAGCGACGAGACCCTCTGGCGCCGCCTGATGGGCAAAATCGTCGACGTCCTGGCGCCCTTTGCTCATTTGCAGGTGGCCTCCGGCGCGCGCGCCATCCAGGTATTCGACAGTTGGGTGGGAGCGCTCGGATCGGACGATTACGTACGCTTCGCCGCGCCTTATTCGCGGGCGCTGATCGAACGCATCCGCTCAACCGGTGTGCCGGTGATTCACTTCGGAACCGGCGCTTCGGGCTTCTTCAAGGAGCTCCATGCCGCCGGCGGAGACGTGATGGGCGTGGACTGGCGCATCAACATCGACCAGGCATGGATGGACATCAGCTATCGCTCGGCCATCCAGGGAAATCTCGACCCGGTGGCGCTGTTCGCTCCGCTTCCGGAATTGCGCACCAAAGTTCAGGAACTGCTGAAGCGCACGGGCACCCGCCCCGGGCACATCTTCAATCTCGGGCACGGCATTCTGCCGGAGACGCCAGTGGATCATGTGCGCGCCGTGGTCGAAATGGTCCGCGAATTCAAACCGTAGGTCTACACCGGGCCGCGATCAGCGGGAGCGGTAGTTTCAGTATGATAGTGGGGCGTGCCTAGCAATCCTTTCATCATTGGGGCCGGGATCTCGGGACTCTCCACGGCGTACTATCTCTCCAAAGGCGGAATGCGGTCCACCATTCTGGAATCGCGCCCGCGAATGGGCGGCGTGATCCAGACGGATCGCGTCGAGGGCTGCACCCTCGAAGCTGGTCCCGACAGTTTCCTCTCCATCAAGCCTGCCGCGCTCGACCTGATTCGCGACCTCGGACTCTCCGACCAGGTCATCGGCTCGAACGATCACCTGCGCGTCACTTTCGTGCGCCGCCACGGCAAGCTCGTGCCGCTCCCGGACGGCCTGATGATGATGGTGCCCACTAAGATCATGCCCTTGGTTAGTTCAGACTTAATCGGCTGGCGTACTAAGTTGCGCATGGGTTTTGAGCTTCTGCGCCGGCCCAAGAGTAAGTCCGACGACCAGTCGGTGTCCGATTTTATTACCAGCCACTACGGGCGTGAGGCTGTGGATTACCTCGCGGAGCCGCTGCTCTCGGGTATCTATGGCGGCGATCCGGGCGCGCTCAGCGTAAACAGCGTGCTGCCGCGGTTCGTCGAAATGGCAAAGCAGTACGGAAGCCTCACGCGCGGCGTGCTGGCGGAGCGCGAGAAGGCCCGCAAGAACGGCGCCCGCAGCGCGACTCCGCCGCCGCTTTTCAGCACCCTCAAGGGCGGCTTGGGCCAGATGGTGGATGCGGTCAGCGCCGCCATCCGCGGTAAGACGCAGGTCTGGCAGACGCGGGTCCAGCGGGTGGAACGCAAGGATAATGTCTTCCGCGTCAAAATGAATAAGGATTGGGTAACTACCGATAAACTCGTAGTAGCTTGCGAAGCGCACAGCGCCGCGGCGATTCTGGCCGGCGTGGACCCGCGCCTCTCCGAGTTACTCGGCACGGTGGATTACAGTTCCGCGATGACCGTGGCGCTGGCATTCCAGGCGGCCGATTTCGAGACTCCGCCGGTGGGGTTCGGATTCCTGGTGCCCAAAAAAGAGCGCCGGCGCGTGATGGCCTGCACCTGGGTGGGAACCAAATTCTCTTATCGCGTCCCGGAAGGCAAGATCGTGGCGCGCTGCTCGCTGGGCGGGGCTTCCGACGCCGCCGCCCTCGAGGAATCGGACGATGCCATCATCGCCGCCGTTCTCGGCGAACTCGACGAAATCGCCGGAGTGAAGGCCAAGCCGCGGTTCACGCGCATCGCGCGCTGGCCGAAATCGATGGCGCAATACACCGTCGGCCACGCCGCTCGCATGGCCGAGCTTCAGGAGCGCCTGAAAGCCATCCCCGGCCTTTACCTTGCCGGCAACGCATATAGCGGGATTGGCGTTCCCGATTGCATTCGCATGGGCCGGTCGGCGGCGGAAGCGATTCTGAAATCGTCGAAGGCGTAATCACTCGTAATTCAGCGCCGTCACCGGATCGACTCGCGTAGCGCGCCGCGCCGGATACCAGCTCGCCACAATGGCAATCGCGATCCACGCCAGGCTGGCGCCGGCGAAAGCGGCGGGGTCGAATGGACTCAAGCCATAAAGAAATCCACGCAACAATCGAACCGTAGCGGCGCTGAGCAGCAATCCAACCGCGATCCCGATCGCCGTAATCCGGAGCGCGTGCGCCAGCACCATCCATTGCACATCGAGCGGCGCCGCGCCCAGCGCCATCCGCACGCCGATCTCCCGCGTGCGCTGCGCCACCGAACACGCGACCACTCCATAGACCCCAATCGCCGCCAGCACGATGGCGAGCAGCCCCACGAATCCCAGCAGCGATGCCTGCCACCTGGCCTCCCACAGGGATTCAGCGATCGCATCGTTCAGCGTGCCGCTGTCGTAAATGCGCAAAGTGCCGCCCTCCCGCTGGGCGACGTCCAGGATCGGTTTGAGCCATTGACGCGGATCGCCTTCCGTTCGGACGATGAGCGACAAATCAGACGCGGTATCCTGCCGGCGCGGAACATAGTAGAGCGGCTCCGGGTCCTCGTCGAGGCTCTCGTACTTCGCGTCGCGTGCCACACCGGCGACAACCGCCAAGCCGCTACAAAGCCAGACTGTCTGGCCGAGGGGATCTTCATGCGGCCACCAGGTTCGCGCCAAGGTCTGATTGACGATCACTTCCAGCGTGTTGCTGTCTGCACTCGAAAACCCCCGCCCGCGCAGAATTGGGATGTCCATCAGGTCGAAGTAGTTGGGATCAACGCTGTTGGCACGCACGTGATTCGTCTGCGGCCGGCGCGTGGGCGAAGCACAACCGTAGCCCGGACGCGGGAACACGCGCCAGGCAAGTGTCGCGTCACGAACACCCGGCACTTCCCGCGCCTGCTCCAACAAATGCGAGTAGAGTTGCGGCGTTGCCTGGCGGTCGAAATCGGACCTGCCCGAAAAATGTACGTACAGGCGGTGGTCCGTCGCAAAGCCGGGATCGATGTGCTCGACCCGCGTCAGTGCCCGTAGCAGCAGACCGGTGGCAACCAGCAAGGTCAACGAAAGCGCCACCTGTACGACGGGGTAAATCTCGCGCTGGCGGGAGTTGCGGGCATCGGCGCCCTTCATCGCCGGATGCAAGCCGCGACGGCCATTCGCCAATGCCGGCGGCAAACTGAAGAAAATGGCGCAGAGGCCGCCGGCCCCCGCCAGAAAAAGCGCCACGCGCCAATCGATCCCCAGGTTCAAGCCGCGATACATAGCGATGGGAAGCGAGGGCAGAAGGAGCCCCAGCACGCGGCCGCTGGCATATCCGAAGACCAAGCCCAGCAGCAGACCTCCCGCCGCCAGGACTA
>Ga0335073_10006397_pt1 | contig 16527 bp, 16 predicted proteins | sample Lox_Sample_22_FD_207093 | JGI IMG/M metagenome (GOLD analysis project Ga0335073, IMG submission 207093) | Soil microbial communities from Loxahatchee National Wildlife Refuge, Florida, United States - Lox_Sample_2.2 | ecosystem: Environmental > Terrestrial > Soil > Wetlands | place: USA... | reverse complement strand
CGCCGAGGTTGCCTAAGGCATTAATCCAGCCGATGCCGGCGGCGGCCGTGGCGCCGGAGAGAAAAAGGCTGGGCAACGCCCAAACCGGGCCCTTGGTTCCGTTGACTGCCCAGGTGACCACGCAGAGCGCGAGGATGGCGGCGGCGGCGCTCTGGGCGTCGCCGGCCCAGATCAGGCCCGCGCAGGCGACGATGCAGGGAATGGCGGTGTGCCAGATGCGCTCCTGCGTACGGTCGGAGTTGCGCGCCCATAGCACCATCCCCACCGCCCCAACCAGGCTGGGTATGGCATTGAGCCAGCCTACGGTCAGCGGCGGGAAGCCGAATTGCTTGATGAGAAGCGGAGACCAGAGGCCCATGGCGTAGAGCCCGGTTGAGGTGCCGCCGTAAATGAGCACGAGGATCAACACGCGGGGATCGGCGAGGGCCCTCCAGGCGTTGGGAAAACCGCTTTGAGACTCGCAGGGAGCGCGCTCCGCCTCGAGCCGGGCGATGAGCCACTGGCGCTCTTCTGTGTCGAGCCAGTGAGCCTCTTCGGGGCGGTTGGTAAGCACCTTCAACACAAGAAAGCCGAGGACTACGGCGGGCAGGCCCTCGACGATGAAGAGCCACTGCCAGTCGCTCAGGCCGGCAATGCGGGGCAGCTCCATAATGGCGCCGGAGATGGGCGAGCCGATGGCCGCTGACAGCGGTGCAGCCGCCATAAACACGGCGATGGCGTTGGCCTTGTACCGCGCCGGGAACCAGAGAGTCAGATAGAGGATGGTGCCCGGAAAATAACCAGACTCCGCCAGCCCCAGCAGGAAGCGCATCGCGTAGAAGCTGTGCGGGCCCACCACAAAGGCCGAACACACCGAAACAATCCCCCACACCACCACCACCCACGCGATCCACAGCCGCGCGCCCGCCCGCAGCATCATCAGGTTCGAAGGAACTTGGAACAGCACATAGCCGAAGAAGAAGATTCCCCCACCAATACCGAACTCGGCCGGCGTCAGCCCGATGGCCTTGTTCATGCTGAAGGCAGCGAATCCCACGTTCACGCGGTCCAGAAAGCTCACAAAGTAAAGGAGCACGGCGAACGGGAGAATCCGCCAGTTCAGCTTGCGCACCACGCGGGTTTCAAGGTCCAGGGTCATGAAGGGTTCGCAGGGAAGGGAAGAACGACCGCAACAGGGTAAACCCCGACCCCGCACATTCGACAAATCCGGCTCTCCTGTCCCGTCCAGGACGGTGTTGGCGGCGTGGGAGCGGCTCTGCGCAACGGTCCTGCACAACTGCGTTTTCGAGGCTCCCAGCCCTGTTATCAACCATTGCTCCCTTATTAGCGGCCAAAGCCAGTTGGCCGTACAATACTCTTTGAGGTAAAACCAAGCCCCCAATGTCATTGAACGGCTATCCCTCGCGCTCTTCGCGCTCGCACGGCCTGCGCTCGCTCTTCAGCATGTTTTCCAGCGACCTGGCCATCGATCTTGGCACGGCCAACACTCTCGTCTATGCGGCAGGCAAAGGCATCGTTGTCAACGAACCCTCTATCGTGGCCATTAACAAAAACACCGGCGAGGTCGAGGCTGTCGGCAAGGAAGCCAAGGAGATGCTGGGCCGGACACCCGGCAACATCGTTGCCATCAAGCCCATGAAAGACGGCGTCATCGCTGACTTCAAAGTCACTGAGAAGATGCTGAACTACTTCATCCAGAAGGCGCACAACCGCAAGATGCTGGTGCATCCGCGCATTGTCATCGGCGTGCCTTCCGAGATCACGCAAGTAGAAAAGCGCGCCGTCGAAGACTCGGCTTACCGCGCCAAAGCCAGCGAAGTCTATCTCGTCGAGCAGGCCATGGTGGCAGCTATCGGCGCCGGCCTGCCCATCACCGAGCCTTCGGGCAACATGGTCGTCGACATCGGCGGCGGCACCACCGACATCGCCGTCATCTCGCTCTCCGGCATCGTCTACTCGCGCTCCGTGCGCATGGCCGGCAACCAGATGGACGAGGCGATCACCAATTACCTCAAGCGCAAGTACAACCTGCTCATCGGCGAGCGCACCGCCGAGCAGATCAAGATCGAAATCGGCTCGGCGTTTCCGCTGGACAAGCCGCTCGCTATGGAAATCAAGGGCCGCAACCTGATCGAGGGCGTGCCCAAGACGATCACGATCGACGACAGCGAGGTCCGCGAGTCGCTCGGCGAGTCCATCGCGGTCATCATGAACGCTATCCGCGTAGCCCTGGAGCGCACCCCGCCCGAACTTTCGGCCGACATCAGCGACCGCGGCATCGTCCTCACCGGCGGAGGCGCCCTCATCAAGAACCTCGACAAGCGTATCCGCGAGGAGACAGGGTTGCCGGTTTCAGTAGCCGACGATCCACTGGCCTCCGTGGTACTCGGCACCGGCAAGATGCTTTCCGACTTCCGCCTGCTCCGGAAGATCAAGATCGACTGAAGACAGTGGTCAGTGAACAGTCGTCAGCGATCAAGAACGCAGCATGGCCTTTGATTTAATATCCGCCGAATTCTCTTTGAGCGCAGCTCGATGGAACTGCGGCATTTCTTACAAACTGACCACTGACCACTGACCACTTGGTGTTATGGAATCTCTCTTCGTCCGCTACCGGAACCTCGTGGTGCTGCTCGTCCTGCTGGTCGCGCAGATGATCGGGCTCGCCACGCAGGTCCGGCACTCGGCGGAGGGCCGCAACACCCTCGATCCGCGGGACCAATCGGGCGTCCGCCTGATCCGGCTGTGGGCCAATGCAGTGGTTTCACCTCCCGAAGAGGCCGTTCACTTTGCCAGGATGGGCGCCATCGACCTCTGGCAGAACTACGTTGATCTGCAAGGGGTTCGCCAGCAGAATGCCGAACTCGAGAAGACCATCGGCCGCTTGCGGCTTGAGCAGGCCGAGTTGCTGCAGGATGCCGAGCAGGGCCAGCGGCTACAGGCGCTACTGGGCTTCCAGGAGCACTACATCTACAAGACGGTCGCGGCGCAGGTCTACGGCTCCGGTGGCAGCGCCCAGTCTCACGTCTTCTACATCGACAAAGGCTCGGCCGACGGCCTCAGGCGCGATATGGCAGTCGTGACCGCCAACGGCATCGTGGGCAAGGTCCGCGACGTCTTTCCACGCTCCGCGCAGGTGCTCGCCATTAACGACCAGACCAGCGGTGCGGGGGTCATTTTGGCCACCACACGCATTCGCGGTATCCTCCGCGGCAACGCGAATGGCCAACTGGAAGTGGTTGGCGTTCTGGCCGACGAACGCATCAAGCCGGGCGAAAAGGTTCTCACTGCTGGCGGCGATCTCATCTTTCCCCGCGGACTCCCGGTGGGCGAGGTTGCCAAGGTGGTGCCCGATCCCGAGCGCGACGCTTTCATCGATATTATGGTCGAACCTGCCGCCCATCTCGATCGCCTCGATGAGGTTCTGGTGATCACTTCGATGGAGCCGCGTTTCTCTCAGCAGGAGAAACAGGACGAGGCCACCAGCGAGGCCCTCGAAGGCGCGCAGGCTGCGGCCATCGAGCAGCAGCAAAAGGCCGCTCAGATCAACGCCGAGCGCCTGCCCAACCTGATCGTGCCGAATCTGCCGCCTGAACAGCAGCCCATCAACGACAGCTCCAATCCGGCGCCGATGGCGCAGCCGCCGCAACCGCTGCATCCCGATGTGTTTTCGCCGCCAGCGGGGACGATGGACACGGGCGCACCGGCCGTCGATGAAGAGGGCCGTCCCATCGCTCCGGCTGCGCCGAAGAAATCAACTCCGCCGGCAGTCGGCGCCGCGGCGCCTCGCAGTCAACCTAAATCCTCCAAGCAGCGGAGGAACCCTTAACCATGTCCGTGCTCGGCGCGAACCTTCGCCGCGATCTCGAGATCCACCGCTATCCTGTTCTGGTTTACGCGCTGGTGCCCGTTGCTTCGCTTGTCCTGCAGGCCTGGCTGCCACGCGTCCTCGGACGCTATGCCTGGGTGGACCTGCCTCTCGTAGTTACGGTCTACTTCGCCCTGGGCCGGCGCAGTCCCATTCAGGGCACCATCATGGGAGCTGTCATCGGCCTCTTTGAGGATGCGCTCTCGCAGCGCGCTATCGGCGTAAACGGCATAGCCAAAACCGTGGTGGGCTTTCTGGCCGCTTCGGTCGGCATTCGCATCGATGTCGAGAACCACCTCATCCGACTGTTTCTCAACTTCCTGCTCTCACTCCTCTCCAGCGCCATCTGTATCTTCATCTACCGCGTCCTGTTGGGGCTCCAGTACGATTGGCAGTGGTTCACGGAGCTCTTCATCGCCATCGGCAACTCCGTCGTCGCCATCATCCTCTTCCCCCTGCTCGACCGCCTGCAGATGCGGGAGTAACTGGAAGCACATACTTATTGTGTGTATATTCGCGACTGCGCTGCTTTTCCGGAGGCGAATATGACAATCATCGCGGCGGCCGACCTGGTACAAAAGGCTGGTGAGATTCTCGATCGAGTTATGCCCGCAGAACGAAGCATGACGGCGGCCCAGGCGCTTGCCGACCTGGAGACGAGGCTGACTCCGTCGCAGGCGGCCGCTTGGCTCAGATATAGCCGGGAAACCCCCAGGCGTGGCCGAGGAAGCGAGCTTCGATAGTTTTATCCGAACGCGAGCGCTGCACTGCCACAGGCGCTGGGACGGGTCAAGGGTAATTCAGCGGCAATTTGGCCGCCGGTTTGCCCTCGATCGTCACACGCGCAAAACGCGGAAAATAGATGTTCATGTCCGTCGCCAGCCGTGAATCGGAGCTGTTGGCCGTGTAGGTGACGACGAGATCGGCGCCGCTCAGCTTCGGGTGCGCCTTTTCGCCGTAGACGAATGGGTCCGGTCCGTCGGATTCTGGCGGGCGGTAAATCGGCTCTGGCCCGCTCCATGGCCCTTCAAGGCGCGGTGCATGACGAAGGACGACGGTCGATGCGCCAAATCCTTCGCCGCTTACTTCAAGAAAGCCACCGCGGGGATCGTGCTGGACGCTGAACTCGCTGCCGGCGTTGGGAATCACAACCTGGCGACAAGTAGAATTCGCCTGCCAGCCCTCGCGCCGCCGCACCACCAATGCGGCGAGTCCAGGCGGCCTACGGCTGCCGCTGCGACTTGCCAGCGCAGAAGATAGGCATTGAAGTTGCCGCCTGTCCCGTTGTTCAAGTCGAAGGCGTAGAGAAGTCCGTCTTGGCGCAGAAGCGCCATCCCAACCAGCATCGGTCCGCGCGCGTCGGGGCCGCCCAGTTTGCGGAGAGTCCACTGCAAAGGCGGCGCGTCGGGATTGCCTACGAGGAAGCCGCTCCAGCCAACGGATTGGAAGCCGAGTGAATGTGGATCGCGGTTCCGGGCTATACGCATGTAGAAGAGCAGCAGGCGATTGCCCAGCCGGACCCCGTCCATCGGCCAGAACCAGTCCGCGCCCTGTTCCGGTATGAACGCGGCGGGTTTGCCGGCGCGACGGCCGGAATAGAAATGGATGGCGGCGTGCGCGGGATTGTAGCCGGTTTCGATGGCCACGCTGTTGTGGACGAACGCGGCCTGGCGGCGGGTCTGGCCGGGTTTGGTAGCGATGAAAGAGTCGCCGAAGAGCCAAAGAATGCGGCCGTGGCCAAGATCGACGGAAAAAGCCCCGTCGCCGCCCAGCCAGAGCGGATCGGAACGGAACAGACGGTCGGCCTGCGGCCAGGGAGCCGCACGGCTGGATGGAGCAGGCTGGCAAAAGGCCGGAGCCGCGCAAAGCAGAAGCGCAAGAACGCAAATGCCGGCGCAAAAACGCGGCGAAAGAGACTGCATCGTCACTCAAGCAGTATCTTCCGCCTCTTCGCGGCGTGCAACGAATGCGTACCGGTACCGCCCTAATGAAGCGGCGGGGGATTCCGCGGATTGTACCGGCTCGCCAGTTCGGGCGTGGATACGACATCCTGGGGCGGCGGGTTTATAGCTTTGGCAACTTCCACGCCGAAGACATAGCTGGGCCCAAACATGTTGCTCGTAAAGATCACCATCGTCCCATCCGGCGAGAACCGCACGTTAGGCTCCTCGCGGTAGTAGTGGTGCGCCATGTTCACCAGGTGCTCGGCATGGAAGACGCCCGGCTGCCAGTAGGTGGAGCTGTTGATCGTGCCGGGGCCGTCGGTGATCATCTGCGGCCGCAGTAGCTCGATCCATTCTCCATCCTTGGCGCGCGCTACCTGCCCCGGATCCCCCCCGTCGTCGCAGAACAGCTTCAGGTCGCGCGTCAGGTTAAAGTGGATGCCCCACTCGTTCCGCTGCATGTGGTAAGCAATCCGCTCGCCGGTCTTGAGGTTATAGCTGGCCAGGAAGAAGTCCTCGCCCTTCGGGTACTGCCAGTCATACCAGATCGTCTCGCCGTCCAGTCCCCAGAACTCGTGCCCGGCGATTTCCATATACATCGTGCGCTTGTGAATCAGCGTGTTGTGCGTCCCGTCCGTGTGGATCATCCAGATGCGGTCTACCTTCTGCCACGGCCCCTCGTGGCAATACATCAGCAGGTCCGGATCGGTCGGCGAAAACAGCAGATGATTGATCCAGTCCGTCGAATGCAGCAGGATCTTTACCTCGCCAGCTTTCTCCCCATGCGGCCCAGGCTCCAGCCGGATCGTAAACAGTACCATCGGCAGATGCGCCGCCAGCCGCCTCTCCATCATTTCGCCCTTGTTGGAGGGCTGGAAATGCGGCCCCTGGGTTTCGCTCGCCACCCGGTTATCCGGCGCCCGCTGCCCAGGCCGTTGGGCGCCCTGCATCGATGCTCCGTAGGCTTCGCCGCGCGAGCCCCCCACAATGTAAGTCCCTACGGCCAGCGTCTCGTCCGCGTTCACGCTCACGATCATGTGGTTCGCCGGCAGGTCGATCAGCTTCCGGACCGCGCCGGTGTTGGTGTCAGCCTTGTACACCGCGGTCACATGCGTCATGGGATCGGTTCTGGTGAAGAACACGCTGTTGGACTTGTGCCCCACCACGATCGCATGCACCATCCCCGGATAAAATGGTCCCCGCGCGTCGGCCGGTCGCGGCGGATTCGAAACCAGCAGCTTGGTCTCCCGCGTCGCCAGGTCTAGCACGTGGATGCCGTCCGGCGCCGTGTACACCATCTGCTTCAGGTCCGGCGTGTACGCATTCACATTGAAATAAAAGCCCCCCGAGTTGGGCTCGTTGCTCAGCCGCCACACGCGGTGGCCGGTATCCTTGTCCACCCAGGTCTTTGGCGGCACGGGGCCGGCCGGGGCCGTTTGGGCGATGCAGGCGGCGGGAACGGCAAAGAGAGTAAGTGCAGCGAGCGTACGAAGGCTCATGGCCAGCTTCTCCTCGTTTGCGGCGTCGTGTCGAACGGATCAGCCCCTGGTGGTGCTTTCGCTGGCCGCACTTTGAGCGCTCGTCTGCGTCAGCCCCGGGGCACAACACTTATACACCGTCGAACTATCGATTGGAAAATTATTTTTCTAAAGGAACTGATTCCACTCTCAACCCGGCTCCCCGGCCTATACTGGGTACCGAATTCGAGACGGCTCCGCGCCGCTCTCTGAAGGGGAACCATGACAACGATGAACCGCCGCAGATTCCTCGCGGTCGCCGCCAGCGCAGTGGTTGCGAGTCGCCTTGGCGCACAAAGCCAAAACGCGGCGCAGGCTACCTTGACTCTTCCCGCCCAGGCCACGGGCCCCCACATGCCCGTCGACTTCGTGGGCCTCTCCTATGAGGTCCAGCAGCTCGCCGATGCCGCATTCTTCTCGCTTAAGAACACGGGCCTCATCCGCGAGTTCAGGGCGCTCTCGTTCCATGGCGTCTTGCGTCTTGGCGGCAACACCAGCGAGTTCGAGTGGTGGAAGCCTACACCAGGCTCGCCTGAGCCCGAGCATCCTGAGACCCGCGAGGTAGTCGGCGAGCCCAAACCGATGTACTATGCCGTCACCGCCGAGGCGGTCCGCAACCTGGCCGAATTTCTGCGCGCCACCGGGTGGAGCTGCCTCTACGGCATCGGCATGGGCACCAATACACCGGAGCGCGCCGCCGCCGAAGGCGAGTTTGTGGCCAAAACCCTGGGCTCGAGCCTCCAGTACTTCCAGATCGGCAATGAAGTGGACCTCTTCGGCCGCCATCTCCGTGACCCTAAGACCTGGTCTGCGAAAACCTACCTTGAGGAGTGGCTCGCCATGGCGCGCGCCATCGCCGCACGCGTCCCTGACGCAAAGTTCGGCATGCCCGACGTGGCCTCGAACGTCGAGTGGCTCACCGAGATCGCGGCGATGTGGCCTGCGATTGGGAATCCACCCCATGTAACAACGCTGACCCACCACTACTACTTTGGCGGGCCGGCGACGAACCCGGAGGTGAACGTCCCCAACCTGCTCAGTGCGGCCGCCATGGCCAAAGTGCAGAAGACGGCCGACATGGCTACCTCTGCAGCACGGAAGATGGGCGTCCGCGTGCGCATGACCGAGGGCAACACCTGCTATCGCGGCGGCAAGCCGGGAGTGTCGGACGTCTTCGCCGCGGCGCTTTGGGCCGCCGACTACTCCCTGCTGCTGGCCAGCAACAACTACTCCGGTGTCAACCTCCATGGAGGGACCGGCAAGTCCGTCGCCAACTCAGTCGGCGGAGTTTTGCCCGGCGACGTCATGCTCAAAGAGACCGGCGAAACGCCTCGGGAGATCGCTTCGCACCCTCATCCGTTCTACACGCCCATCGCCACCTTCGGCTCCGAGTACATGCTTGAGCCCGTCGCCTATGGCCTCAAATTCGCCGGCGCGTTCTCCGGCGCCACCTTCCTCCCCGGCGATTTCACGGCACAAATCCAGGCCGCTGGGGTCGACGCGACTGCCTACGCAGTGGAGCTCGCCAGCGGCGAAACCTCCGTGGTCGTTCTCAATAAAGATGCTGAGAAAGACCTGACCCTGCATGTGGATTTTGGAAGTGGCAAGGCGGGAATGGTGGAGGCCGAAACGCTGCACGCGCCCGCACTCGACAGCCGGGATGCACGCATCACGCCGTCCTCTAGACACGGCCGCCTGAAGGACGGCAAGTATGCCGTCACTGTGGCTCACGCAACCGGTCTTCGATTGACTTTGAAAGCGTGATGACGAGTTTCAGGGGGCTAACCGCGCCGCCGCTTCCGAGGGGCGGCGCGATTGTTGCGCTCACTTGTGCCGGATGAACGTCCCGTCTTGCAGTTCGTTCATCGCCTGCCGGAGCTGTGCCTGGGTGTTCATCACGATCGGACCGTACCAAGCAACCGGCTCCTCGAGCGGCTTGCCCGAGACCAGCAAGAACCGGATCCCCTCCGGCCCCGCCGTTACCACGATCTCATCCCCGCGATCAAAGAGCACCAGCGAATGGTTCTTCGCGTCGTACACCGGCGTAGCATTTGGATCGACAGCCGACTCCGTCAGCACCGCCTGCGGGTCCGAGGCGTTGCGGAAGGTTCCGGCGCCGGCAAATACGTAGGCGAAGGCGTTTCGCGTTGTCTCCACCTTGATCGTCTTGCGCTTGTTCGGCGGTACCGAAATATCGACGTAGCGCGGATCGGCCGCCACGCCTTCCACAGGGCCCGCCTTGCCCCAGAACTCCCCGCAGATGATCCGCGCCCGTGTCCCGTCGTCCTCCGTAACCTCGGGAATCGCGCTCGAAGGGATGTCCTGGTAGCGCGGGTCGGTCATCTTCAGCGAAGCGGGCAGGTTCGCCCACAGTTGGAACCCGTGCATCCGCCCACGCGCGTCGCCCTTGGGCATCTCCTGGTGCAGGATGCCGCTGCCGGCGGTCATCCATTGCACGTCGCCCGCCGTCATGCGTCCCTTGTTGCCCAAGCTGTCCCCGTGCGCCACCTCGCCGGCGAGCACGTACGTGATGGTCTCGATGCCGCGGTGCGGGTGCCAGGGGAAGCCGGCGAGGTAGTCGGCCGGGTTTTCGTTGCGGAAGTCGTCGAGCAACAGGAACGGGTCGAACTCCGCGGTCTTGCCGAAACCGAAGGCGCGCTGAAGCTTCACGCCCGCGCCCTCGATCGTAGGTTTTGTCTGGTAAATCTCTTTCACTGCCCGAAGGGACATGATGGACCTCTCAGTGCGATTCTCCACTCGCTGCACACGGTTCGCAGCGTCTTTCCGGGCCCCTTTCCCGAGGAAATGCGCTCTGGCCGATGCGCCCGGGAACAAGCGCCGGGGGCAATCGCTCGATACAGATTAGATGTGCGAAAAGAATATTTGTTGCAACAACTAATTTTGCGGCCAAGGGCCATAGGATGAAACGCCTATGACCCTTCCTCTCCTTACGCTTTGATGAACTGCACGTCCAGCGTGATCGTCACGTCCTCGCCCACCAGCACGCCGCCCGTCTCCAGAGCCGCATTCCAAGTGAGCCCAAAATCCTTGCGATTGATCTTCGTCGTGGCCGAAAGCCCCACGCGCATATTCCCCCAGGGGTCTTTGGCCGGTGGCGTCGGCCCTTCCACATCGAACGTAACCGGCTTCGTCACGCCGTGGATCGTCAGGTCGCCCGTCACCGTCAACTCTCCGGGATGCTTCACTTCAATGCTCGTGGACTTGAATTTCATCTCGGGGTGCTGTTCGGCGTGGAAAAACTCGGCGCTCTTCAGATGACCGTCGCGCTGCTCGTCGCCCGTGGTGACGGTAGCCAGTGGAATCGAGGCTTCGACCACGGAGGCGGCGAGATTGGCTTCATCGAGGGTCAGTGCGCCGGTGAGGCCGCTGAACTTGCCCTTCACGTTCGAGATCATCATGTGTTTCACCTTGAACTCGGCGGCTGAGTGGGCGGGGTCGATGTTCCAGGTGGTTACGGTGGCGGGGGTGGCGGTGGAAGTGCTCATAGCGGTTAGCTCCTTTTATCTGGTTTCGATGCTGGAGTCGAATATTCGTTGCAACAACTATTTTGCGGAGCTGTGAAATTTGTGGAATGGGTGCAGCGACTCGACCGCTACTCCCCGAGGAGGGTGACGGCGAGCTCCCGGTGGCGTTCCGGGTCGGCGATAAGCTCGATGGCCGCGATCTTGCCGTTGGCGATCGTGAAGCTGAAGGCTATCAGCAGCTTTCCGCCGGGGGCCACGGCGATACTGGACTCTCCGGCCACAACCGCGCGCTGTAAGCTGGTGGCTCGGCGCGCAACGCGCTCCGCCACGGTTTCGGCGCCGCGGGACTCGGCCTCCGCGCCGAACTTCTGAGCGGCGGCATCCGAGCGGACAACCACGTTGGGATCGAGAAGCGCGAGCAGGCCCTCAAAGCTGTGGTCGCGGGCAGCGGCCAAGAACGCATCGACAATCTGCTGGCGGCGCGCCGGGTCGGCCTCGCCTGAGGGGGATGCGCCCTGCACGCGCCGCCGTGCCCGGCTGGCCAGTTGTCGCGCCGCAACTGGAGATTTGCCCACAATCGAAGCAATTTCATCAAAAGGCACATCGAACATGTCGTGCAGGACGAAGGCCACACGCTCGGAGGGGCCCAGTGTTTCAAGGACAACGAGCATGGCGAGCCCCACCGAGTCGGCCATCACGGCTTCTTGCTCCGGGTCGGCCGCGGCGTCGCCCTCGGCAGCCGGTTCCGGCGCGTCTTCGGCGTCGAGCGACTCCTCGCGCCGGGAAGTTCGCGAGCGCAGCATATCCAAACACACCCGCGCCACGACCGTGGTCAGCCAGCCGCTGAGATTGGCCACACCCTCCGCGCCCGTGCGGCTTAAGCGGAGCCAGGCTTCCTGCACGGCGTCGTCGGCTTCAACCGGCGAGCCCAGCATTCGGTAGGCGACGCCGCGGAGCCGGCTCCGGTTCTGCTCGAATTGTTCGGCCAGGAAGTCGTTGCCCTGCATCGATCAGATTCTCTCAGGCGCGGGTTCTTTCTGCTACCGCGCCGGTTCTCCCAGGCTGAGCCCCCGGCCAAAACAGCGATCCGGCGATTCGGCTGGGCGGACGAAGGGCCCACGAGATCAGCGTGAGCAGCGCGAAGCCGGCGGTTACCCAAACATTCCAGGCGCGTGTGCCGGATATGGCATGGGATGCGGCGGCTCCAGTCATCTCGAAGAAAACGCCGGCATAGGCCCACTCTTTGAGTCGCGGAAAACCGGGTGCGAGGAGGGCGGCTGCTCCCAACACCTTCCATACGCCCAGGATGGTGAGGATGTAGGGCGGGTAACCAAGCAGACGCATCACTTCAAGCGTGCCCCAGGCGTGCGCCAGGTTGGCGACGCCGCCGCCGATGAGCGCGAGGCAGAGCAGCGCGGTGGTGATCCAATAACCGATGGCTTGTGCCTTCATCAGTCTGTCTCCTCTTGATGGACGGCGACAGCGGCTTCAGGTTGCCTCGTCAGGCAAGCGTCCTTTGCGATCGATTCGGGCTTTGCAAGTCTCTCGACCCGAGGCCTGCCTGTCACCTTTTGATCGAGCGTTCCGTCATCGTGATGACGATTGAAAGCGCTCCGTTGTGACGGGGCGCGAGAAAGGGGGGCCTCGGGAATGCTGGTCTTAATCCTTCTCATTGCTGCAATCCCCACCGCGATCTTTACCGAGCGGTATGAAGGTGGCCCTCGGCCGCAAAACCGCATGGAGTGGTCGCGCACCATCGCGTATTGGATCTTCACGATGTTTGTGGCGTTCGAGATGGCGGCGGGCGCAATCTGGGACCTGCTGCGCATCGAGTATGTTCGGGTGGTCCTGGCGCGCCTAGGCTACCCCATGTACCTGCTCGTCATCCTAGGGGTGTGGAGGATCCCGTGCGCGCTGGCGCTGCTGGCTCCGCGCTTTGAGCGGCTCAAGGAGTGGGCCTACGCGGGTTCGATCTTCAACTACACCGGCGCGGCCGCCTCCCACCTGCTGAAGGGCGATGCGGCCGGCTCGTGGATCGGCCCGCTCGTCTTTGCCGGCTTCGCACTTGCCTCGTGGGCGCTGCGTCCGGCGGCGCGACGACTTCCACGGTCCGGCGATACGGCCGGCGCAGGGTGGGCAAGCTGGCTTGCCCCTGTCCTGACCGTGGCGGCGATGGTCGGCGCTGCATTCCTCACGCTGCCCAAGGGGGCCCCGCCGCAATGAGGTCCCCGAAAACCTTGAAAGTCAATTCATGTCACAAAGGAGAATGATCAGCATGCAACCTCGCATAAAAAACCCCGCCATGCTCATCCCCGGCTCCATGGAAACACTGCAGGCGCTGGGCAAGCTAACTGAAAACACGGGCCTGCCGCAGAAGACCGTGGGCCTCATCCACCTGCGCGCCAGCCAGATCAACGGCTGCAGCGTCTGCGTCGACATGCACGCGCGCATGTCCGGGCATTCCGGCGAAACCAACGAGCGGCTCTTCGCTGTGGCGGCCTGGCGCGACGCTCCGTATTTCACCGATGCCGAGCGCGCCGCCCTCGCGCTCACAGAAGCGGTAACGCGGCTCAGCGACCGCGCAAATCCGGTTCCTGATGAGATTTGGGACGAAGCCGCACGTTACTACAGCGAACGCGAGCTGGCCGGGATCGTCCTCGCCATCGCTGCCGTCAACGTTTGGAACCGGCTGAACGTCGCCACCCGCCAGGTCGCCGGTGAATGGATGAAGTCGCCAGAGGCGCGCAAGTGGGTGGAGAAGCGGCAGGAAGAGGTGGTGACTGCTGTTCGGTGAAGCGAAGCGGGCGGGGCGCCACGTTTGCCAGAAGCGAGAGCCCCGTCCCGCCTTCCCGCCCTTCCAGGCTTCACTTAAGCAGCGTCACGTAAAAGGCATTGTTCCTGCTGCGCAGATCCCTGCCGTAGGAGAAGACCAGCCCCGTGCTGAACACGCGCAGCTTCGCTTCAGCGCCCGCGTCAAACAACCACTGGTGCGAGCCCAGCCCGGTTCCGGGGTCCGTAATTTTGCCGATGTCCACAACCGGCGCTAGCCGCACGCCCACCGGCCCCAAGCCGATGATGTTTTTGTTCGTCTCCCAATGCTCGAGGAAGTAGTCGCGGCCCAGCGGCGCGCTGCCCTTGCGGCCATCGCGCGTGCCAATGTGCGCGATCACCGGCAGATCGTTGTCGCGCTCAAGGCCCAGAATGAACAACTCATCGAACGGAGGCTGCCCCAAGGTGCGCCCCGCGCGAAAGCTCTCCCTCGTCTCGTAGTCGTCGCCCGCGGCTCTCGGGAACCAGTGCCACGCAACCTCGCCCGTCAGCTTCTCGAATCCACGCTGTGGATCAGACCAGAGCCTGGCGGCCTCCGAGCCCAGCGCCGTATTCGCCTCAAATCGCCGCTCGGGAACTCGCCACACCGTAGCGTCGAACCGCGCCGTCTGCTTCAACTCGTAGCCATTCGACAGCATCTGCGGCGTCAGAACCGCGCCCGCGCTCACGTTCCTGAAACCGCGATGCGATACCCTGCCTCCTGCGGACCAGCTCCATCGTTCGCTCGCATATGACGCCAGACTGAACCCGACCGTCCCTGTTCGCATGTTGAAGCCTGCCAGCACCGGCGCAGCGCCCGTAAACGAGCTTCGGATGGCCCAATTCTCATCGCGAAGATCGGCTGCCAGGTTCCAGCGATACTTCGCGCCGCCCTCCAACGGGCCGGAGACATGCACAAAAATCCGGCGCTTCTGCGCATCCCAACGGAATATTGAATCAAAGTTGATCGCTTTGTGATGGAAGTTGGAATAGTCCGGATCGATTTCCTGAAATCCCACCCCGCGCAGCACCCTAAACAGGGCTTCCAGCTTGCCGCTTCCCAGGCCGTCCATCTCGTCGTTGCGGAAATCCGCGTTAAAGTGGCCGTTTGGCAGCGCATCAAGTTCAAGTTGATACTCCGGAAAGACTCCGAGCCCCCGGATACGCGCTTTCGTCGAGAGGAACTCCGGCAGAAGCAAAGTGCTCGCCGGCGAGAACTCAAACGCCCGGTCGAGCAGCACCGGCGAGACCTTAGGTACCGGCTCGTATTGCACCGCGTCGATCTCCGGCTTACCGACGCGGTTCCAGTACTTGAGCGCGGCGATAAGGTTGCCCTCGAGAAAGAACACCGTGCCCAGAAAGTTGTTTGCGTATTCGTCTTTCGGATCGATCCCGAGCGCCTGCCGCAGCCGCCGCGCGGCCAGTGGATATTCTTTCCCATTGAAGGCCACGCCCGCCAGCTCGACCGGAAACCGCACATCTCCCGGCGCCAGCCGCCGCCCGGCCTCGAGCGCTTCTCGCGCTGCGTGCCACCGGCCCAGGTGCGCCAGCGCCATTCCGTAGTAGTAGTCCTGGTCCGCGTTCCGCGCCTTGAGCGGGTCCATCCGATGCACAATCCCGCTCCAGTTTCCGGCGGCGAAGAGCTGCTGCAGCGTCTGCTGCGAGAGCGCCGATTGCGCGGCTCCGCCCGCCCCCAGGTACGCCAGCGCACCCACCAGCACCACAGCTCGCATCCTCGCGTGGCATCGCATCGTTCGCAGAGTTGTCAGCGTGCGGGCTCCCTGGGAACGGCCAGCAGCGTCCAGTTGCCAGTAGCCTTCCATTGCCGCTCGAACGTCGCGGCATCCTGTTTCGCCAGCTTGCGCCGCGCCGGGTCGTTGAGTAAAACCAGATGATCCGGTTCGTCGAGTCCCGCCACTACCACGTAGTGCAGCTCGCCGCCCGGGCCCGGCTTCACCGCCGCAATCAGCGGTCGGCCCTTCGCCAGCTCCCGCTCCAGGTCCGGCCATTGCCCCGCAAACGCGAACGCCTGATAGCCATGGCCCTCAAAGTAGCCCGTCATCGCCCTGGCATAGATTCCGTGTGCGGACTTCGAATAGAGCTCCCGCAAAATTTGTTCGGGATCGGAGCCCGCCCCATTCTCCTGGTGGTCCTGCTCCTGCCAGTACTGCATCACCATGGCGATCGCCGCTGCGCCGCAGCCGTCTCTTTGCTGCTTCACAAACGGCACATTCAGCCACACGTTGGCTTCCGCGGCCCACGCCACAGACGCGCCCATCACGAGCACGCCCACCCGCGCCATCGATCTCAGCATCTTCGCGCCTTTACACCAGTGCGAGCAGCAAAATCAGCAGAATGATAGCCAGCAGAATGAGCACCAGTTGCATGTCCGAGATGCCGCCGGCGGCAAAATCCTTCTGCGCCTTCTGTGCCCGGCTCGCCAGTTGCGCCAGCTCCTGGTCGTTCAGGCTCGACACCGCCTTCCTCACCTCTTCCGGATCGGCGTGGGCCTCTTTGAAAGCCTTCTCCGCCTCGGGCGTTGAAAGCTCTTTGCGCAGGATGTCGATATTCTTCTGGCGCGCACGCGAAGCCTCTACTGCCGACTGCTGCAGCTCCGACGGCGTCACCAGGTGGTTGCCTGTCTGCGCGGGGAGAGATGTGGGTACTGTGAATGCAGCGGACACAGCCGCTGCGGTCAGCAGGCGGGCAAACTGCCTGGTTTCAATGTGCATGGTTCGCAACCTCCGGGGGTGTGGGAGCGAAAAGCAAAATAGAATTCGATGTGCGCCCGGCTGCATGTCCAGGGCGCCTGGATTGCCGGCAAAAAATCCTTCTGCCGTAATGCAAACGCTTCAGAAACTAAGGTATTAGATGTCCCCCGGCAACGCCCAAGTTGCCTCGCTTTC
>Ga0335073_10006396_pt1 | contig 16531 bp, 12 predicted proteins | sample Lox_Sample_22_FD_207093 | JGI IMG/M metagenome (GOLD analysis project Ga0335073, IMG submission 207093) | Soil microbial communities from Loxahatchee National Wildlife Refuge, Florida, United States - Lox_Sample_2.2 | ecosystem: Environmental > Terrestrial > Soil > Wetlands | place: USA... | reverse complement strand
ACGGCGAGACCGACTGCCTGGAGAACGCGGGCCGCCTGCGCGGCTCCGTCTACGCACGGGCGACGATGTACACCACGTTGTCGCCGTGCCATATGTGCACGGGCTCGATCCTGCTCTACGGAATCCCGCGGGTGGTGCTGGGTGAGAATCGCACGTTCACGGGCGCGGAAGACACTCTCCGGGCTCACGGCGTCGAGGTGGTCAACCTCGATTCCGAGGAGTGTGCGGCCCTGATGCGTGAGTTCATCGGCGCTCACCCAGACATCTGGAACGAAGACATCGGCAAGTGATGGCGATCACCGTGCGGGTGGCGATCGTGGGCTGTGGCGCGTGGGCCGCCCAGGCCCACCTCCCGGCGCTGCGTGCGCTGCCGCAGGTGGAGGTCGTCGCGTGCGCTGACCAGGATGCCGCGGCAGGCCGGCGGTTCGCGGCGGCGCATGGCATACCGCGCTGGTTCGGCTCAGCTGAGGATCTGCTGGCGGCGGGCCTCGCGGATGCGATGACCGTCGCGGCGCCCGACGACGTGCATCCTTCGCTCGTGCTTGCCGCCCTGGCGGCCGGGGTACCGGTGTTCTGCGAAAAGCCGATCGCCAACACCGCGGGGGTGGCGGAGGAACTGGTGGCGGCCCAGGAGCGCGCCGGCGTCGCGGCGACGGTCGGATATTCATTCCGCTACAGCCCGGCGCTGCAGCAGCTTCGCGCGGACCTGGCAGGCGGGCTCCTCGGCGAGCCCTGGCTTGCCGAGCTGTATGAATACAACTCACAGTTCCACCCGCGGTTCGGCAAGGCGATGAACTGGAAGGGTGACCCCGACCATGCCGGCGCGGGTGCCTTGTTCGAGTACGGCTCGCACGCGCTCGACCTGGCGCAGTGGCTGATCGGGCCGATCAGGCGGGTATCGGCGCAGCTTTCCGGGGTGCTCCCCGGCAGCCGCCTCGACGACATCGCGACCGTCCAGCTCGATTTCGCCGGGCCATGCTCGGGTGTCCTGGTCAGCGGCTGGGTGCTGGCAGGCGGCGTTCCCGGCGTGCGGGTACGCGTGCACGGTTCGGCCGGAGCGGCCGAGGCCGAACTTGGCGAGAGCCTGCCTGGCGGAGAGCGCTACCAGCGGCTGGGCCTGGATGGCGGGCCAGCTGAGCAGGTGTCTCTCCGTGAGGAAGCGGGCGGCCGGTCCGGCTACGCCCGCCGCCACCTGCGCGACTTTCTCGGGCAGCCCGGGGCACAGAGCCCCGGCACCATGCCGACGCTCGCCCAGGCCGCGTCGGTGCAACACGTCCTGGACACGGCGGCGAAGGCGACCGAGCGCTGGCTGCCCGTGCCGGGAGCCACGCAGACCGGAACGTGACGGGCCGCAAGCAATGGCGATGACGGTGCTCGTGCTCGGCGGCACGTCCGAGGCCAGGGCGCTGGCCGGTGAGCTGGCCCTCAACCCGGAACTGCGGGTGATCAGCTCGCTGGCCGGGCGGGTCAGCAACCCCGCCCTGCCCGCCGGCGAGGTCCGGGTGGGCGGCTTCGGCGGCGCGGACGGCCTGGCCGCCTACGCCGTAGCCGAGGGAATCAGCGTGGTCGTCGACGCCACGCACCCGTTCGCGGAGACGATCAGTGCCCACGCGGTCGACGCGTGCGCGCGGGCTGGCCTGCCCCTGCTGCGGCTGGCCCGCCCCGCCTGGTCCCCGCGGGACGGCGACGAGTGGCACGGCGCCGGTTCGCTCCCCCAGGCAGCGGCGCTGCTGCCGAAGCTGGGCAGCCGGGTCTTCCTGACCACTGGCCGCCAGGGCCTGGCCGCGTTCACCACCCTGGACCTCTGGTTCCTGATCCGCTGTGTCGACCCGCCGGACGCCCCGCTCCCCGCGCGCTCCGAAGTGCTGCTGGCCCGGGGGCCGTACGAGCGGGAAGCCGAGCGCGCGCTCATGTGCAGGCATGGCATCGACGTCCTGGTTACCAAGAACAGCGGGGGACCGCTGACCGAGGGCAAGCTCGACGCCGCCAGGGATCTGGGCATCCCGGTGGTCATGGTGGGCCGCCCGGCAGCCGCGGCGGCCGAGTCCGTGAGCGCGGTCAGCGACGCGGTCCGCTGGATTCACGGCCATGTCCACCAGACGGACGAGCCCTGACCCCTCATCGTTCCCGCGGGGAAGTGTGCCAGGAATATGGGCGCGCCGCGCAGCACTTTGCGGGCCGGGCTGCGTGTTAGAACCGGAGACCCCGTTCGGTGGAGGTGCGATGACCTTCGAGGAGTTCGTCACCGCCCGGCTGCCCGCGGTGCTGCGGTTCGCTGGCGTGCTCACCGGTGACCGGGGCCTGGCCGAGGATCTGGTGCAGGACGTGCTGATCCGGGCCAGCAGCCGGTGGCAGGCCATCGCCCGGCTGGACCGGCCGGAGGCCTACGTCCGCAAGATGGTCGTCAATGAGTTCCTGTCCTGGCGGCGGCGGTCGTGGCGGCTGGTGCCTGCCGGGGCGGGTGGCGATCTGAGCGGCCCGCCGCTGCCTGACCCGGCCGATGAGCATGCCGAACGGGACGCGATGGCGGCCGAACTGGCCAAGCTGCCGCGGCGGCAGCGCACGGTGCTCGTGCTCCGCTACTACGAGGGGCTCTCCGACCTCGACATCGCGGCGGTGCTGGGCTGCCGGCCCAGCACCGTCCGCGGTTACGCATCCCGGGCGATGGCCGCGCTGCGGATCGAGATGGCTGGCCCGGCGCGGCCGTCCGTCGTGATCAAGGAGGAGGGCTGATGCGAGGCGTGCACGAACCGCCGATGCGCAGCGAGGACGACCTGCGGGCGGTGCTCATGGAGATGGAGCGCTACGCCCCGGACTCCGGCACGGTGCTGCATGCGGTGCGGGAAGGCATCGGGCGGCGCCGCGGGCCTGGCTCGCTCCGGATCCCGGCACCGTGGCGGCCACGATCACCGCGCTTTCCCTGGCTGGCCGGCGTTGCCGTCTCGGCTGCGCTGGCCGGGCTCGTGATCGCGCTGGTGCCGGGCATCCTGCCCGCGGGGCACGGCCCAGCCCGGGCGGGCCACCCGTCCGCGCCGCCGGTGGCGCGGTCCGGGCTGCCGTCGGCAGCGTCGATGGGCCGGGCGATGCTGACCGCGGCCGACGGCGTCAACGGCGACATCCTGTATACGAAGCAGACGGGATTTTCCCATGGCGTCGTGGTGGACACCTACCAGGACTGGTCCTGGCCCGCCCAGCCGGTCACCGGCCAGCCCGAGCGCACGCTGGAGGTATTCAGCGAGCGAGACCCGGCGAGCGCGCCGCTGCGGCTGACCGAAACCGACGAGTTCAACTACATCGTCCCGCCGGGTGACCCGAACTACGTCAAGGGCCACCTCACGGTGGTCTGCTATCCCACCCTCGGCAGCAAGGAAGGCTGCGGGTACGGCAACACCAGCACCCCCGCTGGCACGTATTCCACCTGGGACCGTCAGTTCATGAACCCGAATCCGGGCCTGAACGACCTCCTGCCCGGCGCGCTGGCGAAGGAAATCACCAACGGCTTGTGGCAGGTCACCCGCCAGGGGCGGTACGAGGGGCAGCCCGCGATCGAGCTGACCCAAACGCCGAAAGGCATATACCGGCCACTGCCGGTCGTGCTGTGGGTGAACGCGCACACGCATCTGCCACTGCGGATGCTCTGGGGCCGGGGCGCGTCATCTTCGACCGTGGTCAGCTGGTCCTTCCTGAGGCCCACCGAGGCCAACCAGGCCTTGCTGAACGCGCGAATCCCCGCGGGGTATCCGCACACCGGTGGCTCGTGACCGGGGCCGCTGGAGGTCTAGCTGCCGGCCCCGTAGTGCCGGGGCGTGAACACGGCAGGCTGGCCGGCCTGCTCGAACACCCGGGTCGTGGATGACCCGATGATCAGCAGAGAGTTCATGTCGACGGCCGCCGCGTCCAGATCGGCCAGCGTGGTGACGCTCAGGTGCTCGCCGGGCCGGCCGATGCTGCGCCCGACGACGACCGGCGTGTCGGGCGCGCGGTGCGCCAGCACCAGGTCACGGACGGCCCCGGCCTGCCAGGTGCGGGTGCGGGACGCCGGGTTGTACAGCGCCAGCACCAGGTCGGCCGCCGCGGCCGCGGCCACCCGGTCGGCGATGACCTGCCACGGCTTCAGCCGGTCGGACAGGCTGATCACGCAGTAGTCGTGGCCGAGCGGCGCGCCGGCCCGGCTGGCCACCGCCTGGGCCGCGGTCACGCCCGGCAGGATCTCGATCCGGACGTCCGCCCACCGTCCCGGGTCCGACGCTGCCTGCTCCAGTACGGCCGACGCCATCGCGAACACGCCGGGGTCGCCGGACGAGATCACCGCGACCCGGCCGCCCTTCGCCGCCAGGTCCAGGGCCAGCGCCGCCCGGTCGGCCTCGACGGTGTTCCCCGACGCGTGCCGGTGCTGCCCCGGCCGGTTCGGCAGCCGCGCCAGGTAGGCCCGGTAGCCCACCAGGTCCGTGGCAGCGGCGATCGCCGCCGCCGACTCGGGCGTGAGCCAGGCCGGGTCTCCGGGGCCGAGCCCGATGACCGTCACACCGGGCGCCGTATCGCGCCGCTGGCCTCTTCCGGGCACCAGCGCCAGCGACATGTACGGCACGGTGGCGGAGTCCACGTCGGCGAGCGGCGCCACGCGCTGCGCGTCGGTCCCCGCCCGTTCCGCATAGCGGGCCCTGTCCAGCAGGCCGGTGTCCGCCAGGGCCTCGCGGACCTTGTCGAACGTGCGGCCGAGCTTGAGGATCGCCACCGCGTCGCCGTCCGCCGCAGCCAGCCGGGCGCGCAGCAGGTCCGGCGGGAGCGTTCCTGGCAGCACGGTGAGCGACTCGTCGTGCTGGACCAGCGGCTCGCCGACGGCCGCGGCAGCCGCGGACACCGACGAGACCCCGGGCACGATCTGCGCGGCGAACCGGCCCGCCAGGCGGACGTGGAGATGCTGGTACGACCCGTAGAGGCCCGGATCCCCTTCGCAGAGCACGACTACGGCCCGTCCCTCGTCGAGGTGTGCGGCGAGGCGGGCGGCGGCTTCGGTGTAAAAGTCGGCGAGTGCGCCCGCGTAGCCGCCGGGGTGATCGGTGCCTTCCGTGGTTACCGGGTAGCGCAGGACCTCCTCGGCCTGACCGGTGCGCAGGTACGGGGCGGCCGCGGCGCGTGCGACGCTGTGGCCGTGCCGGGCACAGTGATACGCGACGACGTCGGCTTCGGCGATCAGCCGGGCAGCCCGCACCGTCACCAGGTCCGGGTCGCCCGGACCCACGCCAACGCCGTACAGCCTGCCCGGTGCCATCGCCGTCACTCCGCCCTGCTCGCGAGCGCGTTCACGGCCGCCGACGTTATCGCCGATCCGCCGCGCCTGCCGTGCACGGTCAGGAACTCCAGCTGCAGCGGGCTGGCGGCCAGCGCTGCCTTGGACTCGGCGGCGCCGACGAACCCGACCGGCACGCCTATCACCGCGGCGGGCCTCGGCGCCCCGGCCGCGACGATGTCCAGCAGGTGAAACAGCGCGGTGGGCGCGTTGCCGACGGCGACCAGCGCGCCGTCGAGGCGGTCACGCCATAGTTCCACCGCCGCCGCCGTCCTCGTTGTGCCTAGTTCCGCGGCAAGCCCGGGAGTCCGCGGGTCGCGCAGCGTGCACAGCACCTCGTTGGCCGCGGGCAGCCGTGACCGGGTGATGCCCGCTGCCACCATGGACGAGTCGCAGAGCACCGGAGCCCCTGCCGTGAGCGCGGCCTCGGCCCGCTCGGCGAAACCCGCCGACCAGGCGAGGTCGGCGACCAGATCGGTCATGCCGCAGGCGTGGATCATGCGCACGGCCACGCGCTCCAGGTCTGCGGGGACCCGGGACAGGTCGGCCTCCCGCCGGATGGCCGCAAACGACTGCCGGTAGATCGCGGCGCCGTCGCGTTCGTAGGTGGTCGTCATGCCGGCCTCGCCTGGCCGCTCAGCACCGCGCCGTCGCCGGACACCAGCCGGCCGTCGGCGGTGGCGACCACAGCGGTGGCGTCGGCGGGCAGGCCGCACCGGCGGCTGCACCCGGCCCAGTGCACCGCGGCCAGCCCGGGCACGCGCCCGGCCAGCGCGCGCACGTCCGCCAGCGAGCGGCCGCAGGCCATGCCCGCGCACGCGGTGACCGCGGCGAGATCCTGGGCGTCGTCGACGATGAGGCCGGCATCGGCCAGCCGCTGCAACGCGGCGCCAGCCGGATCGGCGAGGCGTGGCACGGCATCAGAGGGGCCGGCCAGTGGGAGCACGATACGTCCCGCCGCGGTCAGCCGGGCCACCTCGCCGGGGCGCAGCATCCGCGCGACGAGCCGGACCTGCGCCGCGGTCAGCCGGGCCAGTGGCGCGGCGGCGACGACGACGCGCTCGGCATCCGCCACCGCGCCCAGCGCCAGCCGGTCCGTGGCGTCGTCGACCGCGGGGCCGAGCACCCCGCCGGCCGCCGCGGCGACCCCGGCGCCGCCGTCCGCCAGCCCGGCCACGCGCGCGCTCGCCGCTGTGGCGCCGCCGCCGCCCGGCCGCGCCGCCTCCGCCTGCCGCTGGTCGAGGAAGGCCCGCGCCGCCGCTGCCGCGCAACGGATCGCGGCCGCAGCCGGCCAACGCGCCCCCGTCAGCCGGCCGGCCACGACGAGCTCGGCTGCACCCGAATCCAGCCGCACGCCCACGTCGCAGCCGCTCATTCCGGCGTGCCCGGTTTCGTCGTCCAGGCTGAACAGGAACCGTCCCGGCAGCGCGGCCAGCCGGGGATCAGCCCGGATCGTCCGGTCCAGCGCGCGCACCAGGCGGCGCAGGCCCGGGTGGCCCGCCAGGCCGGCCAGCGGGCTCGCGGTGATGTTGCGCGCCCGGTCGTGGGCGGGCGACGGCATAAGGCCGGCCGCGGCGGCGCGCTGCGCCATGCCATCGGCGGCGTCCGGCTGGATGCCCCGGATCTGCACGTTTCCGCGGGCGGTGAGGTCGACGCGCCCGTCGCCGAACCGGGTGGCCAGGGCGGCCAGGGACAGCAGCCGGGCGCTGCCCGCGTAGCCGCCGGGCAGCCGGATCCGGGCGACGAGCCCGTCGCGTGCCTCATGCAGGTCGAGGATCCCCGGACATGCGTCCCCGGCGGTCATCGGCCGCTCGTCTGCAAAGTCCCCACGGCAGGCCGACAGTAGCGGCCGGCGACTGCCATGGTCAACGCGGCCTGGGCCGGCAGGCATGCGGCGGGCGACTTGTCCGGAAGCTTCGCCCAGGCCCGCACCCGGGCGGGTGCCGGGTGGCCGTCCCGCCTCCGGCGCGTCGCGTCGCGTCGCGGGCTGACCAGTGCCAGAAAGGGTGTTCAATGGTGCGCATGGCGGTAATACCCGCATTTACCGAAGCCGACATTAAAGGCGCAGCGGGAGACCGGTCATTCGCTCGCGGCCGTGAGTACCTCGACTCCGTCGAGGACCTGGAAATTGGCGGCTCGGAAATCACCGCGAGCGTCTACGGCAACAGCGAGTACCGGGTCAGCCTGGCGGCCGGCGATGACGGGCTGACCGGCGACTGCACGTGCCCCTATGGCCGGGAGGGCTTTTTCTGCAAGCACTGCGTCGCCGTCGGCCTGGCCGTCCTGAGAATTGGCGATGACCTGCCGCGGCACGTCGAGGTGACGCGAAGCGGGCGGCAGCTTCTCGAGTCCTGGCTGGAGTCCCTCTCCAAGGAGGATCTGCTCGCCGAGTTGTCAGCGCTGCTGCATGAGGACCGTGCGCTGCGGCGGCGTTTCGAGCTGCGTGCGGCCTCGGCGAACGCCGACGGCGTGATCATCCGCCGCGCGGTCAGGGATCTGATCATGCTGCCGCGCCGCGGCTACATCGAGTACGGCGAAGCCCCCGATTATGCCAACGACGTCCGCAACGCGGCTGCAGCCATCGGCGACCTGATCGACGCCGGAGGCGCGGCGGACGCGATCGGCATCGCGCGCGAGGCGATCGGCCTGGCGACCGACGCGTTTGCGCATGTCGACGACTCTTCCGGCTTCGTCGGCCAGGCCGCGTACGAGCTGCTGGATGTCCATCTGCGGGCCTGTGAGGCAGCGCCTCCCGAGCCCGCCTCGCTCGGCAACTACGTCGCTGACCTGCTGCTGGGCAACGACTACGGACTAGCGCCGGATCTCGGCGACTACGCCGGGCTGCTCGGCGACAAGGGCTCGGCCGTCATCCGCAAGCGCGCGGCGGCCGCCTACGCAAAGGATCCGAAGGACTGGCGGGCCAGAAGCCTGATGGAGACGATCGCCCGGGACGACGGGGACGTCGACGCCGTCGTCGCGATCTACGCCGCCGACCTGACGAGCCATGGCTGGACGCACCTGCTCATCGCCCGCGAACTCGACGCGGCCGGCCGTGACCGCGAGGCGCTGGACTGGGCCGAGCGCGGCCTGCGTGAGGCGGAACAGCCGGATTCCCGGCTCGTCGACTACCTGGCCGGCCGGTACGCGGCAGCCGGCCGGAAGGGGGACGCGCTCAGCCTGCGCCGGGACCGGTTCCGTGCCGAACGGACGCTGGTTAACTACCAGGCGCTGCGGGCGGCCGCGGCGGAGTGCGGCACGTGGGCCGTCGAGCGCGAGAGCGCGCTGGCCCTGCTGCGCGACGACGCACACCGGCTGCGCTTCCGGGTTCCGTGGGCCTGGGGTGGCGGCCCGGTTCTGGTTGACGCGCTGCTCGGCGATGGCGACCTCGATGCCGCCTGGGTGGCGGCCGGGGACACCGAGGCCACGACCGGCGATCAGTGGGTTGCGCTGGCCGACGCGTCCGCCGACACCCGCCCGGCCGACGCGTCGGCCGCCTATCTCAGGGTCGTCGACTCGATGAAGCAGTTGACGGGCAACGACACCTACCAGCGGATGGCGACCCTGCTGCTCGCGGCGCGCGCCTGCCACGAGACTCTGGGCACGGCTGCCGAATTCCGCCGCTACGTCGCGTTCCTGCGCCAAGACCAGAAGCGCAAGCGCAACCTCATGAAGATCCTCGACCAGAAGGGACTGTAGCCGCGGATGCGCTGGTAATACGAACGTATGTGATACTGTCGTAAGCATGGCGCAGGTGGACAGGTTCTCCGTGACAATGCCTCCCGAACTTGGTGAAGGCGTTCGGCAGGCCGCGGCGCGCCAAGGAACCAGCGTGTCAGCGTGGCTTACCGAGGCGGCGGCCGACCGCCTCAGAAATGAGCTGCTTGGCGCCGCATTGGATGCGTGGGAGTCCGAAGACGGTCCGTTCACCGAGGCTGAGCTCAGTGAAGCAGCTTCCCAGCTTGGCCTCACACCTCATTCGGATGTCGCGTGAAGGCGATACTCGACGCCGGGGCGTTAGTCGCAATCGACCGCCGCGATCGAGCGATAGGTGCTCGATTGCGCGTGCTCCAGCAGCGGGCCATGCCGCTGCGAACCAGCGCGGCGGTCGTGGGCCAGGTGTGGCGCGATGGCCGCAAGCAGGCAAATCTCGCGCACGTCCTAGCGGGCGTTGGCGTCGAACCCCTGGGAGCGGGCGAAGGCAAGAAGATAGGCGAGCTGCTGAAGCAGACTGGCTCGGCCGATGTCGTCGATGCGCACGTGGCGCTCTTGGTAGGCCCTGGCGACCTGGTGCTCACCAGCGATCCTGGAGATATCCGCGCGCTGCTGCAACCGCGCGGCGTTGCAGCGCGCGTGCAGCGAGTATGAGCCATCTTTCCCGGGCGCCAGGCCGCACGGCCGGCGGGCAGTAGCGTCTCATCTGCTCACGTAGCGAGCCCGTGGTCTTGGGCCGGCCTGCGCGGTTCCGTTTGACGGGCGTGCCGGGTGTGCGCGAGAGTCAGCAGGTACACGCGACGGTCAGCGAGGAAGCCGGTGTGAATCCGGCGCGGTCCCGCCACTGTCACCGGGGAGCAGACCCCGCCGTGGCCACGGCCCGTTCGGGCGGGAAGGCCGGGGCGCGCACCGATCCGGGAGCCAGGACACTCCGGCCGCCGCGACCTTCGACCCGGGACGCGGATCCCGAGGAGGACCTGTCGTGCCTTCAGGACCCAGCGGCCGCACCGTCCTGCTGCTGTCCACGTCCGACACCGATCTGCTTGCCGCCAGGGCGAGCGGCGCCGACTACCGGCTGGCGAACCCCGCGCGCCTGGACCCGGCCGATCTCGCGCCGCTGCTGGACGGCAGCGCCGTCGTCGTCGTGCGCCTGCTGGGCGGCGAGCAGGCGTGGCGCGAGGGGCTCGCGGCGCTGCGCCGGCAGCCGCTCCCGCTGATCGTGCTCGGCGGCGAGTTCGTCCCGGACGCGGCGCTGATGGCCCTGTCGAGCGTTCCGGCGGGCATCGCCGCGCAGGCGCACGGGTACCTGGCCCACGGCGGGCCGGGCAACGTGCGCGAGCTGGCCGCCTTCCTGGCCGACACCGTTCTGATGGCCGGCCACGGCTTCGCGCCGCCCGAGCCGATGCCCGCGTGGGGCCTGCGCCCGTGGCCGCCGGCGCGGACCGAGCCCGGCGAGCCGGAGCGGCCGGCGGTCGCGGTGCTCTACTACCGCGCGCACGAGCTGGCAGGCAACACGAGCTTCGTCGACGCCCTCGCCGCGGCGATCGAATCCTGCGGCGCACGGCCGATGCCGGTCTGGTGCGCCAGCCTGCGCACCGCGCCGCCGGAGCTTCTGCAGACCCTCGCCCAGGCCGACGTCCTCGTCGTCACCGTGCTCGCGGCCGGCGGCACGGTGCCCGCGATGTCGCAGGCGGGCGGGGACGACGAGGCGTGGGACGCGGGCGCGATCGCCGCCCTCGACATCCCGGTCGTCCAGGCTCTGTGTCTCACCTCGCCACGGGCCCAGTGGACCGAGGCGAACGCCGGCCTCAGCCCGCTCGACGCGGCCACCCAGGTGGCGATCCCCGAGTTCGACGGCAGGATCATCAGCGTCCCGTTCTCGTTCAAGGAGACCGGGGACGACGGGCTGTCGCGCTATGTCCCGGATCCGGAACGCGCCGCGAGGGTGGCCGGCACCGCTGTCGCGCTGGCCCGGCTGCGGCACATCCCGCCGGCCCGGCGGCGGATCGCGATCGTGCTCTCCGCGTATCCGACGAAGCACTCCAGGATCGGAAACGCGGTCGGCCTGGACACCCCGGCGAGCACGGTCCGGCTGCTGCGGGCGATGCGCGAGCGCGGCTACGACGTCGGGCCCGCCAGCGGCCCCGACGCGCTGCCCGGCGTCGAGCCGCTGGACGGCGACGCGCTGATCCACGCGGTGATCGCGGCGGGCGGGCAGGACCCGGAGTGGCTCACCGACCGGCAGCTCGCCACCGCTGCGGTGCGGGTCCCGGCCGCGCAGTACCGCACCTGGTTCGGCCGGCTGCCCGCCGAGCTGCGCGTGTCCATGGAGAAGGCGTGGGGGCCGCCGCCCGGCGACCTGTTCGTGGACCGGGCCTCCAGCGCCGATCCCGGCGGCGACATCGTGCTCGCCGCGCTGCGCGCGGGCAACGTGGTGCTGCTCGTGCAGCCGCCCCGCGGCTTCGGCGAGAACCCGGTCGCGATCTACCACGACCCCGACCTGCCGCCGAGCCATCACTACCTGGCCGCGTACCGGTGGCTGGAGGAGAGCTTCGGCGCGCACGCGGTCGTGCACATCGGCAAGCACGGCAACCTGGAATGGCTGCCGGGCAAGAACCTCGGCATGTCGGCGGCGTGCGGGCCCGACGCCGCGCTGGGCAACCTGCCGCTGGTCTACCCGTTCCTGGTCAACGACCCGGGCGAGGGCACCCAGGCCAAGCGGCGCGCGCACGCCACGATCGTCGACCACCTGGTCCCGCCGATGACCCGCGCCGAGACGTACGGCGACCTGGCGCGGCTCGAGCAGCTCATGGACGAGCACGCCGCGGTGGCCGCGCTGGACCCGGCCAAGCTGCCCGCGATCCGGGCGCAGATCTGGACCCTGATGCAGGCCGCCAAGCTCGACCACGACCTCGGCCTGGAGTCCCGGCCGCAGACGGAAGAATTCGACGACTTCCTGCTGCACGTCGACGGCTGGCTGTGCGAGGTCAAGGACGCGCAGATCCGCGACGGCCTGCACGTACTGGGCCAGGCGCCGGAGGGAGTGCAGCGGGTCGGCCTGGTGCTCGCGATGCTGCAGGCCCGCCAGATCTGGGCTGGCGGGGGCGGAGCGGGCGGGACGGGCGGTGCGGGCGGTGCGGGCGCGCTGCCGGGCCTGCGCGAGGCGCTGGGCCTGGCCGAGGACGGGACCGCGCCGCGCGCCGCGGTCGACCGCACCGAGCAGCTGGCCCGGTCCCTGGTCGAGGGCATGGAACTCAGCGGCTGGCGCGCGGATACGGCCGCGCAGGTGACCACCGAAGTCCTCGGCGGCACAAACGAGACCGTCGAGCGGCTGCTGCGATTCGCCGCCGACGACCTCATCCCGCGCCTGGCGGCGACCGCCGGCGAGATCGACGCGGTGCTGCACGCGCTCGACGGCGGCCACGTGCCGGCCGGGCCGAGCGGCTCCCCGCTGCGCGGGCTCATCAACACGCTGCCGACCGGCCGCAACTTCTACGCCGTGGATCCGAAAGCGGTCCCATCAAGGCTGGCCTGGGAAACCGGCCAGGAACTCGCCGCCAGCCTCCTTGACCGCTACCGCGAGGACACCGGCGAATGGCCGGACTCGGTCGGTCTCTCGGTCTGGGGAACCGCCGCCATGCGCACCTCCGGCGACGACATCGCGGAGGTGCTGGCGCTGCTCGGTGTCCGCCCGGTGTGGGACGACGCGAGCCGCCGGGTCACCGGCCTCGAGGTCATCACGCCCGAGGAACTCGGGCGGCCGCGCATCGACGTGGTGGTGCGGATCAGCGGGTTCTTCCGCGACGCGTTCCCGCACGTGGTCACCCTCGTCGACGACGCGGTCCGGCTGGTCGCGGAGCTTGACGAGGACCCGGCGGACAATTTCGTGCGCGCGCACGCACTGGCCGACTCCGAACGCCTCGGCGACCACCGCCGGGCCACCACGCGGATCTTCGGGTCGCCGCCCGGTGCCTACGGCGCCGGCCTGCTGCCGCTGATGGAGAGCCGGTCCTGGCGCGACGACGCGGACCTGGCCGAGGTCTACGCGGCCTGGGGCGGGCACGCGTACGGGCGCGACCTCGACGGCCGCCCCGCGCGCGAGGACATGGAAACGGCGTACCGGCGGATACGGCTCGCGGTCAAGAACACCGACAGCCGCGAGCACGACATCGCCGACTCCGACGACTACTACCAGTACCACGGCGGCATGGTCGCCACGGTCCGCGCGCTGACCGGTGAGGCCCCGCGCGCCTATGTCGGTGACAGCACCCGGCCGGAACACGTCAGGACCCGGACCCTGGCCGAGGAATCCGCCCGGGTGTTCCGCTCCCGGGTGGTGAACCCGCGCTGGATCCAGGCCATGCGCCGGCACGGCTACAAGGGCGCGTTCGAGCTCGCCGCTACCGTCGACTACCTGTTCGGCTGGGACGCGACCACCGGGGTCGTCGCGGACTGGATGTACGAGAAGCTCACCGAGTCCTACGTGCTCGACCCGCAGACCAGGGCGTTCCTGGAGAAGAGCAACCCGTGGGCGCTGCGCGGGATCACCGAGCGGCTGCTGGAAGCCGCGGACCGCGGGCTCTGGGAGGCCCCCGAGAAACAGACGCTCGAGGCCCTCCGCGAGGTCTACCTGGAGGTCGAGGGCCAGATCGAGGAGGCGCAGCCATGACCGGGCTCCCGTTCATGGCGGTCGTCGGCGCCGGCGACGCCCGGCTCGCGCTGCTGCTCGGCGCCGTCGACCCCGGCATCGGCGGCGTGCTGCTCACCGGCGAGAAGGGAACCGCGAAGACCACACTGGTTCGCGGGCTGGCCGGCATCCTGCCCGGCATCAGCGTGGTGGCCAAGTGCCGGTTCTCCTGCGACCCGGCCAGCCCCGATCCGGGCTGCCCGGATGGCCCGCACCCCCCGGGCAGCGCCGCGACGCACCGGCCCGCCCGCCTGGTGGAGCTGCCGCTCGGCGCCACCGACGACAACGTCACCGGCAGCCTCGACGTCCCCCGCGTCCTCGCCGGGGCGGGCACCGCCGAGGCGTTCTCGCCCGGTCTGCTGGCGCTCGCCAACCGCGGCATCCTGTACGTCGACGAGATCAACCTGCTGCCCGACCACATCGTGGACGTGCTGCTCGACGCCGCGGCCACCGGCAGCACCAGCGTCGAGCGGGAAGGCATCTCGCTGCGGCACGCGTCCGGCTTCCTGCTCGTCGGCACCATGAACCCCGAGGAAGGCGAGCTGCGCCCGCAGCTGCTCGACCGGTTCGGGCTCTGCGTACCTGTCGTCGCCAGCACCGACCCGGAGCGCAGGGCCGCGGTTGTCCGGGCCCGCCTCGAGCATGACCGGTCTCCGTCGGCCAGCGCCCGGGCGTTCGAGAGCCTTGAACGGGACGCCACCAGCCGCATCGCCGCCGCACGCGCCCGTCTGGCAAGCGTGCAGATAAGCGACGCCGAGCTGCTCCGGATCACCACCGCGTGCGCGACGCTCGGCGTGGACGGCATGCGCGGCGACCTGGTGACCTGCCGGGCCGCGATAGCGCACGCCGCGTGGCAGCAGCGCGACGACGTGACCGGCGAGGACGTGCGCGTGGCGGCCCGGCTCGCGCTGCCGCACCGGCAGCGGCGCGGGCCGTTCGACGACCCGGGCAACGACGCCGCCAAGCTCGACGAGGCGCTGGGGCCGGACGCGACCGAACCCCCCGACGCGCCCGGCGTCCCCGAGGACGACGGGCCGGACGACGGCGGCGGTGGCGGAGACGGCGGCAGGCCCGAGCCCGGCGGGAACGGCGCCGAGCCGCCCCCTTCCCGCGCGCAGGACACCCAGCGCCGGGAAGAGCCGTCGGCGCCAGCTCCGGCGGGCACGTCGGCCCCGCCGGCCGCCGCGTTCAAGGTGAGACGCCTGGTGGCGAGCGGGCTGGGATCGGGGAACGAGGGCCGCCGGTCTGGGTCGCGCGGGCCGCACGGCCGGCCGCTCGCCAGCATCCGCTCGTCGCGCCGGCCGGAGCTGCTGCCCACGCTGCGCGCCGCGGTGCTGGCCCGGCCGGGCGCCGCAGTCACGGTCACGCCCAGCGATCTGCGGGTCAGCCTGCGCCGCGGCCGCGAGTCGAACCTGATCGTGCTGCTGCTGGACACGTCGGGCTCGATGGCCGCGCGGCGGCGCAGCGCCGCCGTGAGCACCGCGGCGCTGTCGCTGCTCGACGACGCGTACCGGCGCCGGGACAAGGTCGCGCTGCTCACGTTCCGCGGCGACGGCGCGACGGTTGTGGTGCCGCCCACGTCGTCGGTGGAACTCGCCGCACGCCGGCTGCGCGACCTGCCGGTCGGCGGGCGCACCCCGCTCGCCGCGGGCCTGGAATCCGTCCGGCAGCTGGTCCGGCGCGAGCACTGGCGGGACCCGGCGCGCCGCCCGATCGTGGTCGTGATCACCGACGGGCGCGCGACCGGTGGCCGGGCCGCGGTGGCGGAGGCGAACCGCTCGGCGGCCTCGCTGGCCAGGACCGGCGCGACGAGCATCGTGGTGGACGCCGAGGAAGGGCCGGTCCGGCTCGGCCTGGCGGCCGAGATCGCCGCCCACCTGGCCGCGGAACTGGTGACGATTCCCGGCCTGGCGGCCGCGTCCGGCCCGGTGCGCGAGCAGGCGTCCAGCGCGCTGGCCAGCCTGATCAGGGCGAGGGAGGCGGCGGCCTGATGCCGCACGGCAAGGTAGCGGAGACTCCCGACGACGGGCTGACCACGCGCGAGCGGCGCGAGCGGCCGCTGCTGGCCGTGCACACCGGGGACGGCAAGGGGAAGTCGACCGCGGCGTTCGGCCTGGCGCTGCGGGCCTGGTCGGCGGGCTGGCCGGTCGGCGTGTTCCAGTTCACCAAGAGCCCGAAGTGGCGGGTGGGGGAGGAGGACGCGCTGCTGGCGCTCGGCCAGGTGCACGCGGCGTCCGGCCAGGGAGCGCCCGTGACCTGGCACCGGATGGGCGCGGGCTGGTCCTGGCTGCGCACCGCGCCGGAGGACCACGCGAAGGCCGCGGTCGAGGGCTGGCAGCAGGTCCGCCGTGACCTGGCCGCGGAGACGTACCGCCTGCTGATCCTGGACGAGTTCACGTACCCGCTGGCAAACGGCACGCTGGACGTTGACGACGTGCTGGCCGTGCTGGCCGCCCGGCCCGGCACCCAGCACGTCGTGATCACCGGCCGCCGGGCCGTGCCCGCGCTGGTCGAGGCGGCCGACCTGGTGACCGACATGACCAAGGTCAAGCATCCGATGGACGCCGGGCGCAAGGGCCAGCGCGGCATCGAATGGTGAGCCTGCCGCGCGTGGTCATCGCCGCCACCCGGTCCGGGGACGGCAAGACAACCGTGGCGACCGGCATCATGGCCGCCCTGCGCAGCAGCGGGCTGAGGGTCTCCCCGCACAAGGTCGGCCCCGACTACATCGATCCCGGCTACCACGCCGCGGCCTGCGGCGTGCCGGGCCGCAACCTCGATCCGTGGCTGGCCGGTGAGGATCTGATCGCACCGCTGCTGCTGCACGGTGCCGCAAAAGCCGG
>Ga0335073_10006395_pt1 | contig 16532 bp, 11 predicted proteins | sample Lox_Sample_22_FD_207093 | JGI IMG/M metagenome (GOLD analysis project Ga0335073, IMG submission 207093) | Soil microbial communities from Loxahatchee National Wildlife Refuge, Florida, United States - Lox_Sample_2.2 | ecosystem: Environmental > Terrestrial > Soil > Wetlands | place: USA... | reverse complement strand
ATTGGCTCGCTTGGGACTGATCTGTCTCGATTGTGAGGACCCGGCTGGTCTCGCGGCGTTCTGGGCGGGGCTCCTCGGCGGCGAAGCGACGCCCCTCAGCGACGATGTCGTCATGGTGAAAAACGATGGCACTGCGCTTGCGGCAGTGCGGACACCGGGCTACCAGCCGCCTACCTGGCCTGGCCCCGCGATCCCGAAACAGGTGCATCTCGATCTTGCGGTCCGCGATCTGGACGCAGCCGAGGCGGAGGCTGTGCGGCTGGGTGCCCGCCGGGCCGGTGAGCAGCCGCGGCCCGCACGATGGCGTGTGATGCTGGATCCGGCGGGCCACCCGTTCTGCCTGTGCGACTGGAGCCAGGCCTTACCCTGGCTAGCCGCCGGGAATTGGCGTCCCGGGATGGGTCGCAGGCCGGTGATCCCGTCGATACGCTCGCTGGGACAGCCGGGCCCGCGGAGTGTCCCAGGTGTGTCCGCTCTCTCTAGTTCTCTGTCCCAGGTGTCCGGCCCCGGCCGCGGAGGCGGTGGTGCTCGTCGACCGGGGCCGCGGGGCTGGGGGCAGGTGCCCGGTTCTGGGAGCGAGACGGGAGCGGGCACGCACGCTAACGTGCGCCCAGCCGGCAGCCAGCAGCGGTTCGCCGCGGCTGCGATAGCCGGTGAGCTGGGCCAGTGATCCACAATTCGTATCTTATTTCAATGTAGTCCCTGTTGTTGTCCTGGGTGCCGCGGGTTCAAGTCCCATCACTTACCCGGATGTTATTAGTCAGGCCGAAGGCCCCTGCTCGGAAACGAGGCGGGCCATCGGCATTTCAGTGTCCGGTTCTGAAACAGATTCGGGGTAACCCGCCCGGGCCGGCAGGGGGGCGAAGGTTGCTGGGACGGCTGCTGCAGACGGCTTTCCGTACGTGCGGCGAGCCGGCAGGGATGATCTCGACTCGCGGGCTGGAATCATCCCTGCGGGGTGATGCTGGGGTGGTGCACGGCGGGTGACCGTTGCCGGGTAGACAACGGATCGTCAGGAGGTAGTTGTGGAGCGCTACCCGGAAATCAGCGACCACGGGCTCATCGGGGACCTGCAGACGTGCGCGCTGGTCGGCAGCGAGGGCACGATTGACTTCTTCTGCTGCCCGCGGTTCGACTCGCCGAGCGTCTTCGCGTCGCTGCTCGACGCGGAGCATGGCGGGTACTTCTCGATCAAGCCCGTCGCCGACGGCTACGTGACCAGGCAGCTGTACCAGCCCAACACCGCGATGCTGATCACCCGGTTCATGACGCCGGACGGCGTGGGCGAGGTGCTCGACTTCATGCCGGTCATCGAGGGCAAGCCCACCGACCGGCACCGGCTGGTCCGCCACCTGCGGGTGGCACGCGGCACCATGAAGTTCGAGCTTGAGATCCAGCCCCGGTTCAACTACGGCCGCACCGGCCACACGATAGAGGCGAACGACGCCGGCGCGGTCTTCCGCGCGGAGGACGGCAGCATGCACCTGACGGTGCACTCGGCGGGCAAGCGGCGCGACGTCGCGGAGGGCGGCATCGTGGTCGAGCGCGCCGGCGACGGGCTGCGCGCCACCCTCAGCCTGCGCGAGGGCGAGAGCGGCCGCGGCATGGTGCTGGAGTCCATGGGCGGCGAGCCGAAGTCGCTGGAGCCGGCCGAGCTCGACCAGATGGCCCGCGACACGGCCGCGTACTGGAAGGACTGGCTGAACCGCTCCACTTATACGGGCCGGTGGCGAGAGATGGTTAACCGCTCCGCGATGACCCTGAAGCTGCTCACCTACGAGCCGAGCGGGGCGCCGGTCGCGGCCGCCACCTTCGGGCTGCCGGAGCAAACCGGCGGCGAGCGGAACTGGGACTACCGCTTCACCTGGATCCGTGACGGATCGCTGACCATGCACGCCCTGGCGGGGCTCGGCTACCTGGAGGAAGCTGCCAAGTTCGGCATGTGGCTCCGCGACCGCGTGGCCGAAAGCGCCGGCAGCCGGTCCGGCCCGCTGAAGATCATGTACCGGGTGGACGGCACCTCGGACCTGGTCGAGGAAAGCCTCGACCACTTCGAGGGCTGGCGGGGCTCGCGGCCAGTCCGGATCGGCAACGGCGCCGCCGACCAGCTGCAGCTGGACATCTACGGCGAAGCGATGGACGCGCTCTACACCGGGTCCGAGTTCGGCCTGCCGATCGCTCACCAGGGCTGGACCGAGCTCACCAAGATCATCGACTGGGTCGCCGACCACTGGGACCAGCCCGACGAGGGAGTCTGGGAGACCCGCGGCGGCCGGCAGGACTTCACCTACGGCCGGTTCCAGTGCTGGGTCGCGCTCGACCGGGCGATCCGGATGGCCGAGCGCAGCGGCCGCCCGGCCAACATCGCCAAATGGGTCGTCGAGCGGGACCGGCTGTACAACCAGATCATGGATCGCGGCTGGAACGAGAAGGCCGGAGCGTTCACCCAGCACTACGGCACCGACGTGATGGACTCCTCGCTGCTGCTCATGCCGATCGAGGGCTTCGTCACGCCGCTGGACCCGATGTGGCTGTCAACCCTGAAGCAGATAGACAAGGAACTGGTCTCCGACAGCCTCGTCTACCGCTACAACCCGGCCGCCTCACCCGACGGGCTGCATGGCGACGAGGGCACCTTCTCGCTCTGCACCTTCCTGTACGTCGACGCGCTGGCCAGAGCCGGACGGCTCGACGACGCGGTGCTCACCTTCGAGAAGATGCAGACCTACGGCAACCACCTGGGCATGTTCTCGGAAGAGATAGGACCGACGGGCGAACAGCTCGGCAACTTCCCGCAGGCGTTCACCCACCTGTCTCTCATCAACGCCGCGATCACGCTCAACACCGAACTCGACCGCCGCGAGGCACATCCGGACCGAGTCGCTGCGATGGCCAGCGTCGCGGCGACCGTATAGCGGCACCCTGCGCAGCGGCTGGAACGAGCCGCACCTGACCGGGAGAGACCATGTCAGCGGACTTCGACGTCATCATCGTGGGGACCGGAGCGGGGGGAGGGACGCTCGCGCACACGCTCGCGCCGTCGGGTAAGCGGATCCTGCTGCTCGAGCGCGGCGACTTCCTGACCCGTGAGCAAGAGAACTGGGACGCGGTACCTGTGTTCGTCGACGGGCGGTACATCTCGACCGACACCTGGTACGACGCGGCCGGCACGCCGTTCCAGCCGCAGGTGCACTACTTCGTCGGCGGCGCCACCAAGCTCTACGGCGCCGCGCTGTACCGGCTGCGGCCGCAGGACTTCGCGGAGATGAGGCATGCGGACGGCATCTCACCGGCCTGGCCGGTCAGCTACGACGAGTTCGAGCCCTGGTACACCAAGGCGGAGTGGCTGTACAAGGTGCACGGGGAGCACGGCACCGATCCCACCGAGGGCCCGTGGTCGCGGCAGTACCCGTGGCCGCCGGTCTCCCATGAGCCGCGAATCCAGGAAATCTCCGACTCCCTGGAACGGGGCGGCTACCACCCGTTCCCGGCACCATGCGGGATCATGCTGAACGAGGCGGACCGGGCCGCGAGCAACTGCATCCGGTGCGCGACCTGCGACGGCTACCCGTGCCTGGTGCACGCCAAGGCGGACGCCGACATCATCGCGGTCCGTCCGCTGCTCGGTATGCCCAACGTCACGCTGCTGACCGGGGCCGAGGTGGTGCGCCTGGAGACCGACCCGGCCGGCCGGACGGTCACCGGAGTCGTCGTCGACCGGGGCGGCGACGGCAAGGAAGAGGTGTACCGCGGCGACATCGTGGTCCTCGCGGCCGGCGCGGCGAACACGGCCAAGATCCTGCTGCGGTCGGCGTCCGACGCCTGTCCGTCCGGCCTCGCCAACGGCTCGGACCAGGTCGGGCGCAACTACATGTTCCACAACAGCAAGGCCGTGGCGGCGTTCGGCGCGGAGCCCAACGACACGGTCTTCCAGAAGACCCTGGCGATCAATGACTTCTACCTCCCCGGCGACGAACGGGAGTGGCCGCTCGGCAACATCCAGATGCTCGGCAAGTCCAGAGCGGGGGCGATGAAGGGCGAGGAGCCGCACCTGACCAAGCTCACCCCGAACTTCAGCCTTGAGGAGGCTGCCCACCACGCCGTCGACTTCTGGCTCACCACCGAGGATCTCCCGAAGCCGGGCAACCGGGTCACCGTCGAGCGCGACGGCAACGTGCGCCTCTCGTACACCGAGTCCAACGACAGCGAGGCGGCGGACCTGTACGCCGAGTTCCGGAAGATCCTCAACCACATCGGCATGGCCAAGCACCATGTGCTGCACAAGAACTTCTACATGAGCATGAGCATCCCGATCGCAGGCGTCGCCCACCAGGCGGGCACCTGCCGGTTCGGCACCGACCCGGCCACCTCGGTGCTTGACGTCAACTGCAAGGCGCACGAGGTCGACAACCTGTACGTGGCCGACACGAGCGTCTTCCCGAGCATCGGCGCGGTCAACCCGGCGCTGACCGCGATCGCCAACGCGATCCGCGTCGGCGAGCACATCGCGGAGCGCCTCGGCGTCAGCGCCAGCGCCCTGGCCTGGACCCCCGCGCAGCGCCCGGCCCCAGCGGAGACACCCACGACCGCGACGAGGGGATAAGAGGAGCCCCTCGTGCAGGAGACCCTCGCCCGCTGGCAGTTCGCCTTCACGTCGGTGAACCACTTCTTCTTCGTCCCGGTGACGATCGGGCTCGCCTTCCTCACCGCGATGCTGGAAACCTCCTGGTACCGGCGGCGAAGCCCGGAATACCTGCGGCTGACCCGGTTCTTCGGCACCCTGCTGGTCATCAACGTCGCCATCGGCGTGGTCACCGGGCTGGTGCAGGAATTCGAGTTCGGTATGAACTGGTCGTCCTACTCGCGACTGGTCGGCAATATCTTCGGCGCGCCGCTGGCGATGGAGGGCCTGGCCGCCTTCTTCCTCGAGTCCACGTTCCTCGGCCTGTGGCTGTTCGGCTGGGACAAGCTCTCTCGCCGGGTGCACCTGGCGACCATCTGGCTCGTCTTCCTTGGCACCGTACTGTCGGCGGCGTTCATCATGGCGGCCAACTCCTGGATGCAGCACCCGGTCGGCTATGCCATGGTCAACGGCGCGCCCCAGCTCAACGACATCTGGGCGCTGTTCACGAACCCGGTCTTCGTCTGGGGCTACACGAAGGTCGTGCTGGCCGCGATTACGACCGGAGCCGCGGTCATGCTAGCGGTGTCCGCCTGGCAGCTGCGCCACGGCGGCGACCGGGACGCGTTCGCCATTTCCACCCGTCTGTCGCTCGCCATCCTGGTCCCTGCCGTTCTGCTGACCATGCTGGTCGGCGACGAGCTCGGCGTGATCGAGGCCAAATACCAGCCGATGAAGATCGCCGCCGCCGAGGCGCAGTGGAACACCTGCCAGCCGTGCTCGTTCTCGCTGTTCCAGATCGGCGGCGGCAACCAGGACCAGACCCCGACCCAGATCCTCGAGATCCCGCACCTGCTCTCCCTGCTCGCCACCAACCATTTGAACGGCCAGGTCATCGGCCTGAACCAGCTGCAAGCGCAGTACACCAAGATGTACGGACCCGGTTACTACGTGCCCAACGTGTTCATCCAGTACTGGAGCATGCGGGTGATGGCGTACCTGGCCCTGCTCGTCACCCTCGTGGGCCTGTGGGGGCTGCTGCTGGCCCGCCGGAAACGGCTCGCCACTGCCCGGCGCTTCCAGTGGTGCGCGACCTGGATGGTCGTGCTGCCGTTCCTGATGAACACGGCGGGCTGGCTGCTCACAGAGAGCGGCCGCCAGCCCTGGATCGTGCAGGGCATCATGCTGACCAAGAACGGGCTCTCCCCCACCGTCAGCACCACCTGGCTGGCCATCAGCCTGGCGTTCTTCGTGCTGCTTTACGGCACCCTGGGCACCGTCGACCTGATCCTCATGCTGCGCTACTCGCGTAAGCAGCTCGAGCCGCCGGCCGCGCCGCACGAAGCCGACCAGCCCGTCCCGGCGATGCAGTACTGAGGTGACCGATGGGCTTCGTCACGTTCTGGTACATCGTCATCGTGATCCTGTGGACCGGGTTCTTCATCCTTGAGGGATTCGACCTCGGCGTCGGCATGCTGCACAGCGTGGTCGGCAGGGACGATACCGGCCGCAGGGCGGTCATCAACACGATCGGGCCGTTGTGGGACGGCAACGAGGTCTGGCTCATCGTCGCGGGCGCCGCGATCTTCGCCGCGTTCCCAGACTGGTACGCCACCATGTTCTCCGGCATGTACCTGGCCATGGTCCTGCTGCTCGGCGCGCTGATCATCCGCGGAGTGTCCTTCGAGTACCGGGGAAAGAGCCCGGATAAGCGCTGGCGCAGCACCTGGGACTGGGGACTCAGCATCGGGAGTCTGCTGGTTCCGTTCGTCATCGGCGTCGCGCTTGGCAACCTGCTGGCCGGCCTGCCCATCAACTCCAGCCACGAGTACACCGGCACCTTCTGGGACCTGTTTCAGCCGTACGCGGTCATCACCGGCATCATGCTGGTGGCCATCTGCGTCCTGCACGGCGGCACCTTCATCGCCATGAAGACCACCGACGAGATACGCAGGCGCGGCTGGCGGACAGCCAAGCGAATATCCCCGGTGACTATGCTCATCGTGCTGGCCTGGATCTCATGGACGCACGTCGAGGCCGGCGGCGGCGCCTTCCTCAACCTGATCGAGCTGATCGGCTGCATTGCTGTGGTGGCGGCCGTCTGGGAACTGTGGGCGGACCACGAAGGCTGGGCGTTCTCCCTGACCACGGTCACGATCGCCAGCTGCATCGTGACACTCTTCGTCGACCTGTACCCGGACGTCATGATCTCCTCGACGAACCGGGCGTACTCCCTCACCGTCCACAACGCGGCTTCGCCCGGATACACCCTCAAGGTCATGACGGTGATCGCCGTGGTCCTGCTGCCGGTAGTACTCGCCTACCAGGCCTGGACCTACTACGTGTTCCGGCGCCGCGTCAGCGCGCGGCAGTTCGCGTCCACGATCACCCCGCCGGCCCCGCCAGCACCGCGCGCGCCCGCCGCGCCGGAGGCACCCCCGGCCCCTAGCCCGGCCGGCACGAAGGCCAGCCCGGAACTGGCCGGATCGCGCCGGGGCAGGCACCGGCTCTGGCGGGGTAACCACGGCTGAGCTCACCAGAGCTAATCCCAAGGAGGAAAGACATGGAAGAAGCGAAGGTGGACGCCCTGGTGATCTTCGGGGCGACCGGCGACCTAGCCAAGCTGGAGACCTTCCCGGCGCTGGTGGGACTGGTCAAGCGGGGCGTGCTCGACGTCCCGGTGATCGGGGTGGCCAAGAGCGGCTGGGGACTCGAGCAGTTCCGCGATTACGCCACCGCGTCACTGAAGCTCAACGGGATGGACCCGGGCGAGCCCGCGGCGGTCAAGATGCTGAGCCTGCTGCGGTACGTGGACGGGGACCTCGGCGACGAGGCCACCTACAAGGCCATGTCGGACGAGGTCGGCGCGGGCCAGAAGGTGCTGTTCTACATGGAGGTGCCGGCGCAGCTGTTCGGCCGGATCGCCCAGGGCATCGCCAGCGCCGGCCGCAGTTCGGGCGCGCGGGTGATGGTCGAAAAGCCGTTCGGCACCGACCTGGCCAGCTCACAGGACCTGAACGACACCATGCACCGGTACTTCCCTGAGGACTCCATCTTCCGGGTGGACGACTGGCTGGCCTTCGACCCGGTGGAGAACGTGCTCTTCGTCCGGTTCGCCAACTCGGCCATCGAGCCGCTGCTCAACCGGAACTACGTGGAAAGCATCCAGATCACCATGGCCGAGGCGTTCGACGTCGCCGACCGCGGCCGCTTCTACGACCGCACCGGTGCCATCCGTGACGTGCTGCAGAACCACATGCTCCAGGTGCTGGCCACCGTGCTGGCCGAACCGCCCGTCGGCACCGGCCTCGAATTCTGGCGCGATGCCAAGCAGTCCGCGGTGAACGCGCTGAGCCCGCTTACCCCGCAGAACATAGTCCGCGGCCAGTACGAGGGCTACCGCCAGGTCGACGGCGTCGACCCGCAGTCCACGGTGGAGACCTACGTCGCGGTCAGGCTCACCGCCAGCACGTGGCGCTGGGCCGGCGTGCCGATCGTGATCCGGGCAGGCAAGACCATGCCGGTCACCGCCACCGACATCAGCATCACCTTCAAGACGCCGCCGCATGACGTGTTCGGCATCGAGCCTGCCCTTCCCCAGGACATGCTGCGGTTCCGGGTCTGGCCTGAGACCCAGGTCGGCCTGACCGTGCACGGCAAGAAGCCGGGCGCCGGCTGGGAACCGCAGGCACAAGAGCTCACCTTCGCGCAGCAGCCCGGCTCCGACATCCGCCCCTACGACCGGCTGATCGGCGCCGCGCTCGACGGGGACCGGTGGCTGTTCGCCAGTCAGGACACGGTCGAGGCGGCCTGGAAGATCGTCGACCCGGTGCTCGACGACGCCGTCCCCGTGCACCCCTACCCCAGGGGCAGCTGGGGGCCGACGGAGGCCGAGCGGCTGCTGCCTCCCGGTGACACCTGGTATGACCCGGCCTGACCGCGTTGACGACAGGAAAGGGGACACTGAGATGACCGAACAGCCGAGCCAGGGCCGGGTGGTGATCGTCGGCGGCGGTTTCGGGGGCCTCTTCGCCGCCCGGGCGCTGGGTGACGGGCCGTACTCCGTCACGCTCGTCGACCGCTCGCCGCAGCACGTGTTCCAGCCGCTGCTGTATCAGTGCGCGACCGGCATTCTGTCCGAGGGGCAGATCACCGCCCCGCTGCGCCGGATCCTGCGCGGTCACCGCAACGTCCGGTGCATCACGGCCCAGGCCGTCGACGTCGACACCGCCGGGCGCACGCTCACGTGCGTGCGGCCACTCGGCGAACAGATGAGCATCCCGTACGACCACCTGATCGTGGCCGCCGGGGTCAGCCAGTCCTACTTCGGCCACGACGAGTTCGCCCAGTACGCGCCCGGCATGAAAACCATCAGCGACGCGCTCACCATCAGGCGGCGCGTCTTCGGTGCGTTCGAGATGGCCGAGACCACCACCGACCCCGAGGAGCGGCGCAAGTGGCTCACCTTCGCCCTCGTCGGCGCGGGGCCGACCGGCGTCGAACTCGCCGGGCAGATCCGCGAGCTCGCCACCATAACGCTGCGGAACGAATACCGGCAGGCCGATCCCCGGGACGCGCGGGTGCTGCTATTCGACGGGGGCCCGGCGCCGCTGGCGATGTTCGGCGCCAGGCTGTCCGGGACGGCCGCGCAGACACTGGGCGAACTGGGTGTCGAGCTGCACATGAAGACGATCGTGACGGACATCGGCCTTGACGGGCTCACCGCCCGCGACCGCGACGGCAACGAGACACGGTACGACGCCATGACCGTGCTGTGGACCGCGGGGGTCGAGCCCCCGCCCTTCGCGGCGGCGCTCGCGGAGGCCGCCGGCGCGGAGCGGGACCGCGCCGGGCGGATCGTCGTGCGGGATGACCTCACCATTCCCGGGCACCCGGAAATCTCGGTGATCGGCGACATGATGAGCCTGCGGGACCTGCCAGGGGTCGCCGAGGTCGCTATGCAGTCGGGACTGTACGCGGGCCGCCGGGTCAGGCACGAACTGACAGGCGAAGGCCAGATCAAGCCGTTCCGGTACATCGACCTCGGCTCGGCCGCCTACCTCGCTCGGGGCAAGGCGGTCGTCCGCGCAGGACCGCTGCAGCTCAGCGGCTTCCCCGGCTGGGTCGTCTGGCTCTTCATCCACATCGCGTTCCTTACCGGCTACCGCAACCGGTTCGGCGCGATCCTCACCTGGTGGGTCGCCTTCACCCGGGACATCCGCCGCGAGCGCGCCTACACCACCCGCGAGGTCGGGCGCGTGCGCGACGTTTACCAGCCGATCGAGGAAAACGAAGCGCCCGCCGCGCCCCCGAAGCCGCGCGCCGCAAGCGATACGCCGGCCCGGGCGAGGGGTAAGGCGTCATCCGGCTAACGGATCCGACCCCGGAGCCTCCCGTGCTCACCCGCGACGGGTGGCCCCGGTCGTCGCCGCACGGGGGAGCCTAGACGCATGACGGCGTTCGACCCGCGGCTGCCCCGTTATGCGCGCGCCGCCATCGGCTGTCTGCTGCTCACGGTTGTCCTCGGCTTGGCCGCCACCGCCCTGGTGCTCGCCCAGGCGGGCCTGCTCGCCCATGCCCTGGCCGCCGCGACGCGCGGGACCGGCCCAGGCGCGCTCAAGGAAACCCTGCTGGCGTTGCTGCTCGTGCTCGCGGGGCGGGCGGGCGTCGCCTACGGCGGCGAGGTGGCCGCGCTGCGCGCCGCCGCCCGGGTGAAATCGCAGCTGCGCACCGGCCTGACGGCCAAGGCGCTGCGGCTCGGGCCGTCCTGGCTGGCCGGCCAGCGGACGGGTGAGATCACCACGCTGGCCACCACGGGGCTTGACGCGCTCGACCCTTACTTCGCCAGGTACCTGCCCCAGCTCGTGCTCGCCTGCCTGGTGCCGCTGGCGGTACTGGCCCGGGTGACCGCCGCCGACTGGATATCCGGCGTGGTCATCGGCGTTACGCTGCCGATTGTCCCGCTCTTCGCGATCCTCATCGGCAGCTACGGCAAGGTGCGCACCCAGCGGCAGTGGCAGCTGCTCGCCCGGCTCGGCGGCCACTTCCTCGATGTGGTCGAGGGCCTGCCGACGCTCAAGGCGTTCGGCCGCGCCAGGGCCCAGGCCGAGGTGATCAGGAACGTCACGAGCGAACACCGCACCGCCACCATGGCCGCGCTGCGGATCACCTTCCTGTCGGCGCTCGTGCTGGAACTGGCCGCCGCGCTGGCGACCGCCCTGGTGGCGGTGGAGGTCGGGCTGCGGCTGCTCGCCGGGCACATCGGCTACGAGACGGCCCTGCTTGTGCTGCTGCTCACCCCGGAGGCCTACCTGCCCCTGCGCAACGTCGGAGCCCAGTTCCACGCCAGCCAGCAGGGCACGGAGGCGGCACAGCGCGCGCTCGACATCCTTGATCGCGAGGACGGTCACGACCGGCCTGGCCGCCCCAGGCAGACCGTGACCGTGATCACCGGGAAGCAGCTCGACCTGCGCGAACAGCCGGTCACGCTGACCGATGTCACCCTGGCCTATCCCGGCCGCACCGCCGCGGCGCTCGACGGAATATCCCTCACCATCAGCCCGGGCGAGCGGATCGTGGTCACCGGGCCGAACGGGGCCGGCAAGAGCTCGCTACTCGGCCTGCTGCTCCGGTTCTGCGAGCCGACAGCCGGCCGGATCGACCTGGGCGGTACCGACCTGCGCGCCATCCCTGTCAGCTGGTGGCGGCGGCAGATCGCCTGGGTGCCGCAGCACCCGTACCTCTTCGCGGGCTCTGTCGCCGACAACATCGCGCTTGGCAACTCCGGCGCCAGCCCGGCGGCCATCAGGCGGGCCGCCCGCCTGGCGGGCGCCGAGGAGTTCATCGACGCCCTTCCCGGGGGGTTCGGCACGGTGCTGACCGAGCGGGCGCTCACGCTGTCCGCGGGCCAGCGGCAGCGCATCGCGCTGGGCCGCGCGTTCCTGCGGGACGCCCCGCTTGTGCTGCTCGACGAGCCTGCCGCGCACCTTGACCCGCCGGCCGCCCGGCAGCTGATGGCCGTCATCGAGACGCTGCTCGCCGACCGGACGGTGCTGCTTGTTAGCCACAGCCAGCGTGCCGGCATCACGGCGAGCAGGATCTTGCGCCTCGACCACGGCAGGCTCGTCCCGGCGGGGCGGCCGGCCCTGACGGTGAGCCCGTGAACGCCGAACCCGTGAACGCCGAGCTCGTGAACGCTGAGCCTCTGAACGCCGAGCCCGTGACCGGCCAGGACCCGCTGCTGCGGATGCTGCGACTGGGCCGCGTTGTCCGCGGCCGGCTGGTACTGGCTTCCGCCGCGGGCGCTGCAGCGACCGGGTGCGCCGTGGCGCTGCTAGCCGTCTCCGGCTTCCTGCTGGCCCGGGCCTCGCAGCATCCGAGCATCATCGCGATCACTGCCGCGGTCGTGGCGGTGCGCGCCTTCAGCGTCGGCCGCGGCGTCTTCCGCTACAGCGAGCGGCTTGCGTCCCACGACGCCGCGTTCCGCGTGCTCGCGGACACGCGGGTGGCGGTCTACCGGCGGCTGGCCCGCCTCGCCCCGGCCGGGCTCGCCGAGTTCCGGTCGGGCGACCTGCTAGCGCGGCTGATCTCCGACGTGGACTCCGCACAGGACCTGTTCATCCGCGGCATTGCACCGCCGCTGACCGCGGCCCTCGTCGGCGCCGGCGCGGTGACCGTGTGCCTGCTCATCCTCGTCCCCGCGGCCGGCGTGCTGGCGGCTGGGCTGCTGCTCGCAGGCACCGCCGTTCCCGCGGCCGCCGCCGTCGCCGACCGGGCGTCGCGCCGCCGGACTAGTCCCGCCCGCGGCGAGCTGGCCGCGAGCCTCGCCAACATGCTGGCCGGCGCGGCGGACCTCCACGCGTTCGGCGCCGAGGACGAGAGTCTCGCACGGATGGCGGCCACGGACGCCGAACTCACCAGGCTCGCCCGCCGGTCGGCCGCGGCCACGGGCCTGGGCACCGGCCTCACCGCGCTTATCTCCGGCCTCACCGTCTGGGGAGTCCTGATCCTCGGCGTTGCGGCGGTCGGGGCGGGTACCTTCAGCCGCGTCCCGCTGGCGGTGCTGACCCTTACCGCCCTGGCCTCCTTCGAGGCGGTCAGCCCGCTGACCGGGGCCGCGCTGCAGGCGGGACAGGCACGCACGGCGGCCAGGCGGGTCTTCACCGTCCTCGACACCCCCGATCCGGTGAAAGAGCCGCGAAGCCCGCTGCCCGCGCCTTCTGCGCCCGTCAGCGTCACCCTCCGCGGCGTCCGGGTCCGGTACCGGCCAGAAGGCCCGTTCGCGCTGGACGGGGTTGATCTCGACCTCGAGCCGGGACGGCGCGTCGCCCTCGTCGGCCCGAACGGCGCGGGCAAGTCCACCGTGGCGGCGCTGCTCATGCGCTTCATCGAGCTGGCCGACGGCACCGCCACCCTGTGCGGTCACGACCTCGCCGACTACGCCGGCGACGACGTGCGCCGCGTCATCGGCGGCTGCCCGCAGGATCCGCACATCTTCGACACCACCATCGCCGCCAACCTTCGCCTGGCCCGGCCGGGAGCGAGCGACGACGACCTGGCCGGCGCGGCTGCGCGGGCCCGGCTGCTGCCCTGGATCGACTCCCTCCCCGGCGGTTTCCAGACTCTTGTCGGCGCGCACGGCGCGGCGATGTCCGGCGGGCAGCGGCAGCGGCTGGCCCTGGCCCGCGCCCTGCTCGCGGACCCGGCGCTGCTGATCCTTGACGAGCCGACCGCCAGCCTGGACCCGGACACGCGCCAGGCTCTTACCGGCGACCTGCTAGAGGTCACCGCCGGACGCGCCACCCTGTTCATCACCCACCAGATGGACGGGCTCGACCAGGTCGACGAGATCGTGGTGCTCGCCGCCGGCCAGGTAGCCCAGCGCGGCACACACCGGGAACTGCTCCGCGCCGGCGGCCTGTACCGCTGGATGTGGGAGCACGGAGATTTAGCGTTTCGCCATGCCGCCGGTCCTGACCCGGCTCCGGAAAAGGCCCGCGACCGTAAGACCTCGGCTGGCCCAGCCTGCGGATGTACGTCAAGCTCCGCGGGCTGAGCCAGGAACCGTAAGTGGGCGCCCACAGCCCGGTGCGGCCTGACGGTCGGGATGGTCCGCGCGAGGGTATCCCGGCCCAACGTCAGGTACAGCATGCCGCCGAACACCGGTATCGCGATGATGATGATCGTCCAGATGGTCGGCGACAGGAGCTGGGAAGTGCCTGCTTCGGCCAGAAGGCCTACGCAGGAAAGCTGGAACATGATCTCCAGCACGATCAAAGCCGTGGCGACGAAGCCGATCCCGAGTACCAGCAGTGACGCGAACGCGTCGTCCATGACGGTCCCCCGTAATCTTCGGTAACTCCCCGGGGAACTCGCCGCGGGTCTCGCCGCGGGGGCCTGACGGCCTTGATCGCCGGCTTCCCCGGTGCCTTTCACCGTTGCCTGTTCCCGCGCCCGGCAAACCTCGTCAGCGATGACGCCAGCTCATGGCACTTGTGCGGCGCAGGGACAATCGCGGGCACCGGAGCGCCAGCATCCCTGCGCCAACGGCTTTCACTCATCTGCGGCTCTCCGGCGATGCCGGACGCGAAATGCCCACAATCCACCAGCGGACCAGGCCGGCGAGGACCACCCGTCGTCGGCCAGCGCACCGCGTCAGCGGCCGCGAGTGTCGCGTAACGGTGATCCGAGGTGACTGCCGTAGCAGGGAACAACCCGTTCGGGCGCTAGCGGCCGGAGGACGAGGTCAGCTTGTTCTTGGATTCAAGCAGCGCCTGGCGGAGATCGTTGAGGGCGTTCTCCAGCCCGGTGCGCACCGTGTCCTTCACGCTGGAGGCGGTCTTGATGCTGTCCTCGAACTGCCGCCTGGCGTCCGCCCACCGGTCGCGGAGCTTGTTCATCTGCGCGGTTGCCTTGTCGCTGGCTTCCACCGCCGCGAGGTGCATCTGAACCTCCAGGTCCTCGATGCGCCCCTGCCACTGGTCCAGCTGGGCCTTGGCCAGCTGCTTGCGCAGCTCGGCCTGCTGGCTGTGCAGCTCGCGGAGTTGATCTTCCATCTGGGTCATGCGATCTTCTGTGGTCATAAACCCATCATCGGGCCCGGGCCAGGCGGCGGCACCAGGGACTAACGTCCCTCGGTTACTGCGCCGCCACTCTGCGTCGCGCGCCGTGGCCGCATCCCCGGATCCCCGCCGGCCGGCCGTACCACCGGGACGGAACGTTCGGCCCCTGCCGTCCGGTAACACGCGGTGCCTACCGTGAAAGGTGCTAGGGGTGCATCATGACACGTACGTCCAGCCGCAGCCAGGCTGGCCCGGCGGGCGGGGACCGGACGCATGCGCAGCCAGCAGCAGCCCGCAAGCGCAGCAGGAGCAGCAACAGGAGCAAAACGGCGGCCTTGCGAGCACGCAGGCGTGCTGCACCAGCAACGCTCACGTGACCGTCCCGTCGGCCATCGCCCCGGTCAGCTCCGGCACCCTGATCATCGGCACGATCTGCGGGAGCCCCCCGCGCCCCGCGATGGGATGACCGGCGGAGCAGTCATCACGGCGGTGAACGGGCAGGCCGTCGGCTCCCCCAACGACTTGACCAGCGGTCCCAGTTCGCTGCGGATGGCGCGGTCAATTTCGTCGATGGCGGCCGCTACCACTCACCCGCGGCCCCGTCCCCGACAAGCGACTGCGCGCGACACTGCCGTGGTCATCATCTTGGAGAACTCCCCCGCTGGGCACCGCCGTCTCGCCTGGGCAAGGACCATGGCAGACAGTGGCGCGAACGGGGCACCCATGCCAGTACAGGCCTGTGGCGCTGGGTTCAGTTTGCCCGGCCGCCGCGAGGGCTCGCTCCGTAGCGGGATGAGTGCCCGACGGGACCCGGCCAGCGAACGCGTGGCCGTACCCGCGGACATGAAATTTTCGTCTCCTCACCTGCAAGAACAGCGAGTGTGAGCGGTCCGGCGGGGCCACACGGGCCAGGTGATCCTTGTGTTGTCATAACGCAGTGCTGTGAGATGGTCACGTAAGGTAACCCGTTACAGGAGGTCTCATGGCCGAGAAAAAGCCCATGGTGATGTACGCCGCGTCCTACGACACGGTCCCCGCCGCGCTGCAGGCACTGGACGCCATCGAGAAGATGCACAAGGACCAGGTGATCGGCTCGTTCGACGCGGCGGTGATCGACAAGGAGAACGGCAAGCCCCGCATCGTCAAGCGGATGGACCGCCCGCGCGTTCACGTCATCCCGGAGCAGCTGGGCGGCGGTTCGCTGCCCCGCAAAGAGCTCAAGGAAGCCGCCGGGGAGCTCACCGCCAACCAGGCGGGACTGATCGCGGTCGGTGAACCGACGATCGACAAAGCGATCGGCCAGGCGCTGGAATCCGCGGGCAAGGTGGTCAAGCGCACCGTAGACGCCACCACCGACGAAATCACTAGCGAACTGAAAGAAGCACTCACAAGCTAGCCAAACCGCGGTGCCGGCCCCGGGAACGCGCGCGAGTGGCGACAGCAGCCGCTTGTCTAGGGCGGTCACCGGCGGCCGGCGGCCGTCGGTGACCCGGTTCCACAGGTTCTGCGCTGCGCGGCCGAGTGCAGCCAGCGGCCACTCGGTACGCAGCAGGATCACGCCGCAGATCGCGTACACGACGAACCCGGCCAGCCCGAGCAGGGCGGTATGGGCCAGCCCGCGGCTGACCGGCACGCCCGGCCAGGATGGCGGGCAACCCGAAGACCGGCAGTGCGAGTAGCCCGCCTACGCCCAGCAGCGAGAACGTGGTCAGGGCGCCGACGGCGGCGCCCGTGTCGAAGCCCGCTGCGGCGAGCATTCTGAACTGGACGGCGGCGCCGGCCGCGTCGCCGCCCGGGCGGGGGTTTGGGTCCGCGTTGGCCGCCACCCCCGCGGCGCCCCCCGCGGACCC
>Ga0335073_10006393_pt1 | contig 16534 bp, 15 predicted proteins | sample Lox_Sample_22_FD_207093 | JGI IMG/M metagenome (GOLD analysis project Ga0335073, IMG submission 207093) | Soil microbial communities from Loxahatchee National Wildlife Refuge, Florida, United States - Lox_Sample_2.2 | ecosystem: Environmental > Terrestrial > Soil > Wetlands | place: USA... | reverse complement strand
GCGGGCCATCCTTCTATCGGCTGCGACCGCTCTTTCATCTCTCCATCGGTTGTGACCATTTCCTCGAAATTTTGTCCTGATTTGTCCGGCGGAAATGGGGCTCTGACCCATATTTCGTGATCGTCACGGGCCGCTCGGACGGCCGGCACGACGCGGCTGCCGAGCAGCGGGCCGCCGGCCCGGATGAATGTGACATTCAGCCGCCCCTGACCGGCTCGCTGCCACATCCATCCGCCGCCACCCCGGGCGCCGCAGGCCGGGACGCCGGGATCAAGGGCAGATGGCCTCTATAGCTGCATGGTTCCCTCGATGGTGAGCCGACGGTCCAGCCCCATCTTTTCGCAGTTGGCACGAGGCCCTATGCGACCATCAACGACCCATGATCATGGTCATCGCCCTCATGACGGGGAGCCTGAGCACGCGTAGACCGGGGTCGCGGCGGCGGGCACCGAGGTCACGCCCGGCGGCAAGACGCCGTGGACGGCGTAGTACGCGAGGTCGGTCACCCGTTGCTGGGCCAGTGTCGCGCTGGTGCCCGCCCCGTTCTCGAAAGCGCCCGCGCCCGGCAGCGTGTCCAGCGGCCCGGTCACGTCGTAGAACGGGGTGGAGCCGGGAATGTCGGTGGACGGGTTGGCCCAGCCGCACACGTTGTAGAACAAGCCGTCCGTCGCGGCCAGGCCCACGGAGATCACCAGGTAACCGCCGTTGAGCGTGTCGTCCCACGCGGTGTCGAAGGAGGTGGTGACCTGGGCCGCCGGCAGGCCCGCGGCCGCCGCGGCGGTGAGCGCGGCCGCCTCGTCGGCCGGCGTCGCCGCGTACAGCACCACCCCGTCCGCGAAGGTGGAAGGCGTGTCCGGCAGCGTCAGCGTGGTCCACGTCCCGGACGGGCCGCCGCTGGCGGTGTCCTCGGACGGTCCGCCTGCCGCGCTGGCCAGGAACAGCTGTATCGGCTGGTAGGCCACCGGGTAGGCGCTCGCTCCGGTGATGGCGCCCGTGCCCGGCAGCGCCGCCGTCTGCCAGCCCGGGCCGGCGTCGAACGTGACGGCGGGCGCGCCGGAAGCGGTGACGTAGAACGCCTCCGTGCCCAGCGGCTGGGCGGGACCTGAGGCGGTAAGCGAGCCAGGCGGCTGCGGGAACGAGCCGAACGGACCGGTCACCGCGGACGGCAGCAAGTACGTGGTCGCCGCGAGGCTGCTGCCGGGCGCGGGCGACCCGGGCAGGGCGGTGACGCTCCACGCCCCCGCCGTCGTCCCGCGGATCTCCGCCGCCTCGGCCAGGCCTGCGCCGCGGGAGCCGGCGTAGACGACGGCCGCCTGCCCGCCGGGTGTCGTGAGCGCGGCCAGCGACCCGAGCGCTCCACTGGCCGTTGTCCTGGCCGGAATTGCCCGGCTCGCCCAGCTGCCCGTATCGGCCGACACCGCCCTGATCCTGCCGGCCGGGCCGACGCCGAACAGCACCGGCCCGCTGGCCGTGTCGGCCAGGGCCAGGGACCCGGGGCGGAGCGCGGGACTGCCCGGCACCAGCGTGCTGGCCACCCACCCGCCGGACTGCTGGCTCGACTCGGCGAGCTGGCCCTGGGAGTTCACGTAGAACACGGCCGGGCCGCCCGCTGCCGTCGTCGTCGCCACGATGTTGCTGTTATCAGCGGGCTGGCCGGGCAGGTCCTGCGTCACCCAGCCGGAGGCGCCGAGGTAGGTCTGCGCGAGCGACCCGTCCGCGGCGCGGAAGTACGCGTGCGGCGTCATCGCGTCGTCCGCGGCCGGGTCCGGGTAGGCGAGGGCGGCGATCCCGCCGGCGCCAGGGGGAACGGGGGACGGGAGCCCCCCGTGCGTGGAAAAGGCTGCTGGCTGGCCGGGAACGGTGTCCTGCAGCCAGCTCGCGCCGTCCCAGGTGTCGGCCGCGAGCCCGCCCGCCGAACGGACGAACATGTACTCGTCGACCGGCGTCGTCGCCCACCACACGGTGTTGACGGGCACCGCCGCGACCGCGGACGAGGGGCCGAGCACGGTGACGTTCCTGGTGAGGGTGCTGATCGTCCCGAAGCTGGACGTCACGGTGACCGACGCGGTGTAGGTGCCGGCTTCTGAGTACACGTGGGTCACGTCCGGGCCGGTGCTGTTCGCCGTCCGGCCGTCACCGAAGGTCCAGTAGTACGCGGTCACCGAGCCGCCCTGTTCGAAGCCCTGGGCGTGGAACCGGGCGTCCGTTCCCGTGACCGCGCTGTGCGGCCCCGACATCCCCGCCGTCGGCACGGGCTGCTGCGGGGCGGTGGGCGGGGTCACGATGAACCACTCCTCGCCGGATCCCCAGTTGGCCGCCGCCCAGCTGGTCAGGCTGATGTCGGTGTCGTACTCGACGTGCACGTTGGTGCTGCCGAGGAAGTCGCCGTTGACCATGTTGATGGTCCCGTCGGGATTGACCGACGTGACGATGCCGACGTGGTCGGCGTAAACCCCGACCAGGCTCGGCTCGAAGAAGACGATCGAGTCGCCGACCGCGGGAGTGCCGGTATCGGCCGCCAGCGTCTCCCCCTGCTGCTGGGCCCAGTCGTAGAAGGAGACCGAGCCGGCGTTGAGCGTGTTCATGTCGGCGGTGACGCCGGCCTGCTCCCACACCCACTTGTTGAAGTCCGAGCACCAGGTCTCGTTCTCGTCCCGCACCCCGAACGTGGGGTCGGAGCCGCAGCCGTTGGCGTTCGCGGAGAACCCGGCCGTCAGCGTGCTGTAGGGGTCGCAGTCCAGGGCGAAGCCGGTCACCGCGGGCGTGTCGCTGACCCCGACCTGACTGAGCGCGATGCTCGCGATCGTCTGGCCCAGGCCGGCTTGGGTGGAGGGCAACGCGGACAGCGCCCGCTGGGCGGCGGCGTGCTGCGTCGCGATCGAGCCGGCGCAGTCCGCCGGGTCCGCGAGCCCCCACGTCGTTTTCAGCGCGGCGGGCAGCCCGTCGCCGCAGCCATAGGGGCCGGTCCCGACGAGTCGCCAGCGGCCGTTCTGAATATTGAATACGCCGGTACCCCCGCCGTCCTGAAACCCGGTCGCCACCTGCTTGCCAGCCGCTGCGGACGGGGTGAAGCTGGCGATCGCCCATTCGGTCCCGTCCGCGGTGCCGGTGTGCAAAGTGCCCGGGCGGATGCCGCCGATCGCCGACCCGGGGATGTCCCTGGCTACCTGGAAGGCCTGCGTCAGCGCGGTCGCCTGAGCCGGACCCCCGCCCGGGTCGGCGGTGGCCGTCGCCGGGGCGACGGTCAGCGCGGCGACGACGGCCAGCGCCGCGAGCACTGGCCCGGGCAGGCGCCGCCCGATACGACGTGCGTTGGTGCGTGTCATGTGCCGCGTCCTTCCGTGGCCCGGACGAGAAGCGATGGTGACGAATTTGCGTTCACGGACAAGAGCAGGTGATTTCTTCACCGAGGACCCTGACCGGCGACCAGTTCACCGGCGGCGACCTCATCGTTAGCCAACCGCCGCCGGACCCCGCGAACTGGCCGCCGGAACTCGAGGGGACGCTGCCTCAGCCCAGGCTGTCGCGCAGCGCGAGCACTCGCCGCAGCGCGATTTCGAACTGACCGGGGTTGAGGGCGTGACTCTGCAGCGCGTCGGCGAGCGCGGCGACGGTCTCCTGGCCCTCGGTGGGGTCTTGCGCCGAGGCCAGCAGTATGTCCATCCCGGCCCGGGCGGCTAGCACGCTGTTCTCGGCGGGCGTCCCGAAGGCCGCGATCGCGCCGGCCTCGAGCGCGTCGGTGATCGTCACGCCGCGGAATCCGAGCCGCCGGCGCAGCTCGCCGCCGACGATCGTCGGCGACAGCCCCGAGGGGAGCTTCGGGTCGAGCGCCGGGTACACCGCCCACGACGTCATGATGAGCCGCACGCCGGCCGCGATGGCGGCCCGGAACGGCCGCTCGTCGATGCTCCGCAGGTCGGCGAGCGGCACGTCGAGGGTGACGGGGCCGAGGTCGGTGTTCTGGTCCACGGTCGCCGCGCCGAGGCCGGGGAAGTGCTTCGCCGTCGCGGCGATGTTGAGCTTCTGCTGGGCGGTGATCATCGCGGCGCCGCACTCGGCGCAGACGTTCGGGTCCATGCTGTACGAGCGGCCGAACTCGTCGTCGAAGTTGCCGGCCACGCGGAACACGTCGAGGACGGGCGCCAGGTTGAGGTTCATGCCGACGCCGGCCAGGTTCTCTCCCGCGCCGGTGCCCGCGGCCGACGCCTCCGCGACCGGGTCGGAGGATTCGCCGATCTGCTTTTCCGACAAGACGGGCTCGCCGGGGAGCCGGCGCACGAGGCCGCCCTCCTGGTCGGTCATCAGCAGCAGCGGCGAGCGCACCGGGCTCGCGGCGTGCGCCTCCTTGAGCTGTGTGATGACCCCCGCGATCTGCGTCAGGCTCGTGATGTTCCCGCCGAAGAAGATCACTCCGCCGGCCTCCCCGGCGCTGATCTGATCGAGCAGGCTCGCCGGCGGGGTGAGGCCCGAGTAGGAGAAGATCACGCGCTGCCCGGCTAGCTGCGCCGGAGTCAGCTTGACCGGCTTGGTTTCTGGTGCGGCCTGCGCGCTGCGGCTCAGGCCGAGACCGCCGATGACCGCCCCCGCTCCTACCGCCAGTGCGCCGCGCCTCGTGATCGCCGTTCCGGAAGAGCTCATCGCGCCACGTCCTCCTAGCTCCGGGGCTAATGGTGACTTTCTTCTGAAAAGTGGCCGAGATGTGTAAATTTGTAACCACTACGGCGACGGCCGTCAAGGGGTTCGGTCGCCCCTACATCGTCAATCTGCTCTTGACGGCCTCAGGATCGTCAATCTAGGATTGACGCATGTCGCCCGCTCCCTCTCTCCAGCAGCTGATTCACCTGGTCGAGGATGAGACCGAGGACAGCAGTCCTCTCGGTCGTCTCCGGGCCGCGTCGGGCCTGGCCGTGCAGCTGGCCGAGGTCGGGGACGCGGCCCTGGGGTACTTCGTCGACCAGGCGCGCCATGCCGGTCATTCCTGGTCTCAGATCGGCGATGCCCTGGGCGTGTCCAAGCAGGCAGCCCAGCAGAAGCACACTGTCCGCCAGGCGTCGAGCGCGGAGGAGCCGGGGTTCGAGCGGTTTACCCTGCGTGCCCGCCATGCGGTCAGCGACGCCGAGGTGGTCGCGCGCGAGTGGGGCCATGATTACGTCGGCACCGAGCACCTGCTGCTGTCGCTGTACCGCGATCCGCACGGGCTCGGCGCTCTCGTCCTCACCGAGTCCGGGCTGAGCGAAGACCAGGCCACCGAGGCGATAGCGCAGCGCGTGGGGCGCGGCGGCGGATCGCGGCCAGGGAAGCTGCCGTTCACGCCGAAGGCCACCGGCGTGCTGGACGCCGCCCGGTCCGCGGCCGTCGATCTCGGACACGGCCACGTCGGCACCGAGCATCTGCTGATCGGGCTGGACCGCGTCGACGGGGTGGCCAGGGAGGTGCTGGCGCGGGCCGGGCTCGCCTCCGAGCTGATCGACCAGCGCGTGGCCGCCAAGCTCGCGCCCTACGAGCAGCGAAGGGCTGAGTCGCATGACTGAGACGCACACCGCCCACATCGACACCGGCACGCTGCTGCGAGCACTCGACGCCGCCGAACGCACGCCCGCCGCCGCGCGGCTACGCGCCCGCGGCTACCAGCAGTTGCGGCTCCCCCCGGGCGCGACGGTGGTCGACGTCGGCTGCGGCACCGGGCGCGCCGTCGCGGAACTAGCCGAGCACGCGGCCCGCGCCATCGGCGTCGACCTCGACCCGGCCATGGTGGCCGCCGCCCGCGGCCGCTTCCCCGGCATCGACGTGCGCGCCGCCGACGCCACCGACCTGCCGCTGGGTGACGGGCAGGCGCACGGGTACCGGGCGGACAAGCTGTACCACATCCTTCCTGACCCATCCGCGGCCCTGACCGAAGCCCGCCGGGTCCTCGCCCCGGGCGGGCGGATCGTCCTGGTCGGTCAGGACTGGGACGCCACGGTCATCGACTCCGGCCAGCCCGGACTGACCCGCCGCATCGTGCACGCCCGCGCCGACACCGTCCCGCACCCCCGCATCGCTCGCGCCTACCGCACCCTGCTCCTCGACGCCGGCTTCCAGGACGTCGATGTCGAGGGCTCCACCGCCGTGTTCACCGACGCCGCCATGCTGCCCATCGTCGCCGGGCACGCCACCGCCGCGCGTCAGACCGGCGCCATCAGCGGCGACGAAGCCGAACGCTGGATCAACGAGCAGGCGAGGCGGGCTGACGACGACCGGTTGCTGTTCGCCCTCCCGCTGTTCCTGGCGGCGGCCACCCGCGCTACCTGACTGGGAGGTCCTGACATGACCAGTAAGTTCACCGAGCTTGTGATCGACTGTGCCGATCCCGGCAGCCTCGCCCCGTTCTGGTGCTCGGTCCTTGGCTACGAGGTGCAGCACGAAGACGACGAAATTGTCGCGATTGGCTCCCCGATGGTGCCTGAAGGCAAAGACCGCCCTGGCCCGGTGCCACCGGTGCTGACATTCGCGCGCGTGCCCGAGGGCAAGGTCGTCAAGAACAGGCTCCACATCGACGTCAACCCGACCGACAGAGACCAGGCCGAAGAGGTCCGCCGGCTGCTCGACCTGGGGGCCCGGCCCGCCGACGTGGGCCAGGGCGATGTGAGCTGGGTCGTCCTCACCGACCCAGCGGGGAACGAGTTCTGCGTCCTCGCGACCCGCCACCCCTGATCGCGGGCCCCAGGTCCGCCGGCGGCACAGGTCACCTTTCTCGGGTGAGGTGTCCTCACGGCTGGGGTGGAAGGGTCGTCTGGTATGCATCCGGCCAGATAATCGCACCTGGGGGCTATCAAATGACACGGAAACTTGCGGTGGAATTTCTCGGCACCGCGATCCTCGTGTACGTCGCGTGCGGGGTGGCCACCCTGATGTTCGGCTTCAAGTTCGCCGGGACCAGCGTCGCGGCCGGGGTGGTCGCCACCGCGCTGGCGTTTGGCCTGACACTGCTCGCGCTGGTGTACTTCATCGGCCCGGTGTCAGGCAGCCACGTCAATCCGGCGGTGACCATCGGCGCCCTGCTGACCGGCCGCATCTCACTGTCCGAGGCCATTGGCTACTGGATCGCCCAGTTCGCCGGCGGAATCGTCGGCGCTCTCGTGCTGTGGGGAACGTTCAGCGCCTCGCCGTTCTACAACCGGACGGTCACCGGCCTGGGCGCCGACGGCTACGGCCGCCTGTCGATGATCCGCATCGGCGCGGGTGGCGCCTTCGTCGTCGAGATCATCCTGACGGCCATTTTCGTCTTCATCGTCTTGCGCGTGACTTCGGCGACGGCCAACGCGGCCACGGCGGCGATCGCCATCGGGCTGACCCTGAGCGTGGTCCACCTCATCGGCATCCCGATGACCGGCACGTCGGTGAATCCCGCCCGGAGCCTTGGCCCGGCGCTGGTGGTCGGCGGCACGGCCCTGAGCCAGGTCTGGCTGTTCATCGTGGCGCCCCTGGTGGGAGGGGTGCTCGCGGCCGGCCTGCACCGGCTGCTCTACGCCGAGGAAGACATCGAGCTGGCCGCCGAATCACGCCAGCCCGGCCCGGTAGGTGACACGGCCGGCTCATAGGTGTGGGCGGTACTGGGTTCGAACCAGTGACCTCTCGGGTGTAAACCGAACGCTCTGCCAGCTGAGCTAACCGCCCGTGGTGCGGTCCCCGCTGTGCCGGGGAACCCTGACAGCATACGGCGTTACGGGGGCGCCCAGGCTGGCTAGGGCGGTCTTCGGCTCAGGGCGTCTGCACCGGGGCCTGGGTCCGGGCGGCTACGGCGATCGCGAGCGTCATGAGGATGACGGCCAGGATCACCGCTCCCCAGCCGAGTACCAGGCCCGCGACCGCCAGGCCGGCGCCCTGTTCCCCGGTGCGCCTGATCTGGTTCCTGGCCATGTGGCCGAACACGATCGCCGGGATGGTCGCCAGCGGCCCGACCACGAACTGCCCGATCCCGCAGGCGAAGCTCGCCATCGCCAGCCCGTTGGTCCTGGTCACGGGAGTCGCCGCGGGCACCGGCACGGGCAGGTCGCGCACGATTTCGTCTAGGTCGGCGTAGGTGCGCGCGGACAAGGCGGCGTCCAGCCTGGTGTCGTACTCGTCTTTGGACAGCCTGCCCTCGCTGTAGGCCGTCCCGAGAATTCCCGCCACGCGGTCGCGGTCCACGTCAGCGGCCCGTATGTGTCCTAGTCCGCCGCTAGGCACTAGACCGCCGGTCCCAGCCGTCATCGATGCCTCCCGAGCCATCTCATGCCCCTGTTTCAGCATATGCACGGTTATCACTGTCCCGTGCGGCCGCCGGGCAAGCGGCCGTGCGTACCGCGCGGGTGAACCCCGAAATCACACAATCCGGGTGATCCCGGCTCACCATGCTCCGACGGACGCTGATGGTAAGCACCCTGGGAAAGAGGGCTTCCCATGCGCATGATCGCCACGGGCATCGAGCCCGCCTCTGCGCGCTCGGGATCGCGGGCGCACCGTCGAGACTGGTCCGGCGGCGTGGCGCTGGTGACCGGCGCTTCCTCAGGGATCGGGGCGGCCGTCGCGGACCAGCTGAACGCCGACGGCTGGCGGCTGCTGGTATCCGGCCGGGACACCGGCCGTCTGCAGCGCGTCGCGGACCGCAACGGGGCCGTTCCGCTGCCGGCTGACCTGGCCACCGTCGGGGGCGCGGCCAGCCTGGCCGACGCCGCGCTGACCACCGCGGGGCGAGTTGACCTGCTCGTGGCCTGCGCCGGGGTCGGCTGGGCCGGGCCGTTCACCGCGATGCCACCGGGGCGAGCCGAAGAACTCCTGACCGTCGACCTGGTCTCCGCGATCGAGCTGATCCGGCTGTTGCTGCCGCCGATGCTGGTCAGCGGCCGGGGCCAGATCGTGCTGGTCGGGTCGATCGCCGGCAGCGTCGGGGTGGGCGGCGAGGCGGTGTACTCGGCGGCCAAGGCCGGGCTGAGCGCGTTCGCCGAAGCGCTGCGCTTCGAACTGCACGGCACCGGGATCGGGGTGACCCACGTGGTCCTCGGCGTCGCCGACACCCCGTTCTTCGCCCGCCGCGGCGCGCCGTACGACCGGACCCGGCCACGGCCGGTGCCGCCAGAACGGGTGGCCGGGCTCATCTGCGCTGCCGCGCAGCGCGGCCGCGAGGACGTCTACATTCCCGGCTGGACGAGGCTGCCCGGCGTGGTCCGCGCCACCGCGCCGGCGTTGTACCGGCGACTGACCGTGCGATTCGGGTAAACGGGCACCCGCGGGAGAACCTGGACTCCGGGCTGGCCCGCCGGGTCGCGAAGCAACTCCCACGGCACCGTGGTCGCCGCGAACGCCATCGCCAGATCCGCCACGGTGTGCCGGGCAAACCAGGGCGCCAGCAACACCGCGATCGCTTCCCGATGGGTATGCAAGTCGCCGCGGTCGGAGAAATCCGCGTCGAGCAGACGCTCCAGGAAAGCAAAGGTCCTGCTGAGCCTGGTTACCTTCGCGAGGTCGGCGAACTGCTGCGCGGTCACCGCCCCCACGAGAACCCTTTCGCGGTCCGCGGTGGCAAAGTCGCGAGCGAAGCCCGCGTACAGATCGCCGCCGATTCCGGCTTCTGGTGTCAGTGTCGTCGTCATCGCTGTCGTCGTCATCGCTGCGTCCTCGCCGCGCCGGTGTCAGCGGACGATGCGCAGGGCGAGCCGCGGGGAGCAGCCGCGCTGCACGAGCCGGGCGACCTGATGCCAGTCGATGCTGTCGGCGTAGCTCTCGGCCAGCAGCCCGGGGACGCCCAGGCGCTTCAACTGCAGCACGCGCCACTCGTGGACGAGTGACTCGCCCTGGCCGACGCGCTCGTGCGCGGTCATCGCTGATTCCATCGCGGACTCCTCTCCAACGCTTACACCCATAGCTTCGGCGCGGACCGGGTGAGCGGACGTCACAAGATTTGGGTGATTCGGGCGGTTTCCGCGGGATCACCCTGCGGACGCGCGCCAGCCGGCGCGCGTCGTGCGATGATCGGGCCATGGCGGCTGCCCGCGGAGGAGTCGTTGCCCGCCCGGGGCTGTTCGAGCGGCTCGGAACGTCAGCGCGCGTCACCGTCGTGTCCGCCCCGGCCGGCAGCGGGAAGACGATCCTGCTGCGATCCTGGTTCGCCGCGGCCGGCCTGTCCGACCGGGCGGCGTGGGTGCAGGTCGGGCACGAGGAACGGAACCCGCAGCGGTTCTGGCTGTCGGTGGCCGACGCGCTGCGCCAGACAACCCCGGGGGCGGCGCTGGTGCGGGCCCTGACCGCGGCGCCGGAACTGGACGGGTGGGCGATCGTGGAGCGGCTGCTGAAGGACCTCGCTCCGCTGGAGGACCGGATCTGGCTCGTGCTCGACGACGTGCACGAGCTGGACTCAGCCGAAACGCGCCGCCAGCTGGAGCTGCTGCTGATGCGCGCCCCGCCGGATCTGCGGTTCGCGGTGGTCACCCGGCACGACCTGCGGCTAGGGCTGCACCGGGTCCGGCTGGAGGGCGAACTGACCGAGGTCCGCGCGACCGATCTCGAGTTCAGCGTGGCGGAGGCGCGCGAGCTGTTCGCGGCGGCGGGGGTGGAGCTGCCCGAGTCAACGGTGGCGGTCCTGCATGAGCGGACCGAGGGCTGGGCGGCGGGGTTGCGGCTGGCAGCGCTGTCGCTGGCCGGGCATCCGGACCCGGACCGGTTCACGGAAGACTTTTCCGGCACCGAACGTACCGTTGCTGAATACCTCATGGCCGAGGTGCTCGAACGGCAAAGTGACCATGTGCGGCGGCTGCTGTTGCGGACCTCGATCCTGCGGCGGGTCAGCGGGGAACTCGCCGACGCGCTGACCGGCGGCCGCGACGGGGAATGGGTCTTGCGGCAGCTGGAGGAGGCGAACGCGTTCGTGGTGGCGCTGGACGCGCGGCGGTCCTGGTTCCGCTACCACCACCTGTTCGCCGACCTCCTGCACCAGGAACTGCGCCGCAGCGAGCCGGATGAGGTCACCGCGCTGCACCTCACGGCCGCGACCTGGTTCGCCGAGCACGGGCACCCGGTGGAGGCGATCTGGCACGCCCAATCAGCGCAGGACTGGTCGCTGGCCACTCGCCTGCTCGCCGACCACTGGCCCGCACTGCGGATGAGCGGGCAGACCGCTACCGTGCACGGGTTCCTGGCCAGCTTCCCCGCCCAGGCCCGCGCGGCTGACCCCGAGCTCGCGGCGCTGGTCGCGGCCGACGAGCTGGCGCGGGGAGCGTTTGAGGAGGCGGAGCGGTTCATGGGGCTGGCGGAGCGCGGCGCCGCGTCGGTGCCGGCCGGCCGCCGCGGCCGGCTTCAGGTGCTGCTCGGGGGCTTCCAGCTGCTGCTGGCCCGCCAGCGCGGGAACCTTCCGGGCGTGATCGAGGCGGCGGAGCGGGTGCAGGCCCTGGCGGAAGCTCCCGACACGGCGGGGCTCGGCTTCGGCGAGGATCTGCGGGCGCTGGCGCTGATCAACCTGGGCAGCACCGAATTCTGGGCGGACCGGCTCCCGGAGGCCGAGCGGCACCTGGAGCAGGGGGTCGCGCTGGCCCGCCGGATCGAGCTGCCGTTCCTCGAATGCAGCGGCCTGGCGCTGCTGGGGGGAGTGGAGATCTTCCGGTCGTTCGCACGCTCAGAGGAGCGCAGCAGGCAGGCCATCGAGCTGGCCCGGGCGCATGGCTGGACCGACGAGCCAACCGTCGGCATCGCCTACACGATGCTCGCGAACGTGCTGGCCTGGCAGGCCAGGCCCGAAGAGGCCGAGCCGTGGATCCAGCGCGCCGAGCGCACCGTCAAGGCCGAAGCCGAGCCCGCGGCGGCGATCGCGGTCAACTACGCCCGGGGACGGGTGGAGCTGTTGCGCGGCCGGAACGACGCCGCGCTGGCCGCGTTCCGCGCCGGCGAACGGCTCGACGCGCTGCTCGCCAACTCACACCTGCTTGCTACGAGGACCCGGGCATTCGTGCTGCAAGCGCTCGTGGGCCTCGGCGACATCGAGCGCGCCGAGCTGACCCTCGCGGCACTCCATGAACAGGATCGCGACAGCGGGGAGGTGCGGGTCGCGACGGCGGGGCTGCGGCTCGCGCAGCACGACCCGTACGCGGCCGCGGCCGTCCTCGCGCCGGTCCTGGACGGCTCCACCCCGCCGGCCTGGTCGGCCTGGCTGATCGAGGCCTTCCTGCTCGAGGCGATCGCCCGGGACGCCCTCGGTGACCCGGCCGCTTCCGGGGAAGCGCTCGAGCGCGCCCTCGATGCCGCCGAGACCGACCTCATGGTCTTTCCGTTCCTCATCCACCCCGCTCGGGACCTGCTAGAGCGGCACGCCCAGGACCGCACCAAGCACGCGGCCCTGATTGCCGAGATCCTCGACGCGCTGGCGGGAAACAGGCCCGCGCCGCCGGCCGACGCGCCGCCGCTGCTTGAGCCGCTGACCGACACCGAGGTCCGCGTGCTGCGCTACCTGCCGACGAACCTGTCGGCGCGGGAGATCGGGGACGAGCTGTACGTCTCGGCGAACACAGTCAAGACCCATATCAGGAACGTCTACGTGAAGCTCGGCACGCACAAGCGGACCGAAGCCGTCGAGCGCGCCCGCGCACTGGGCCTGCTCGCGCCTTCCGGCCGCCGTCGCTGACCCGGCCGACGTCGCCGCGGCTGGCACGGACGCCGCGAATTCATTCCAATTAGGTGACGCACGCTCACCCGGATCCGGTTGAGGGTGGTAAGCGGAAAGCAAGCGAGCCTGCCCGCCCAGGACAGGTCAGGAGCGTCCGATGAGCCTCAGCCACCGACAGCACAAGCAGCTTCGCCGCATCGACGCTGGCCTGCGCCGGTCAGACCCGGAGCTGCGCGCGAAGTTTGACATGTTCGGCCGCCTTTACCAGGATCAGGACATGCCCGTCTCAGAGCGGGCGGCCCAGACGTCGCGGGCGGCTCCGGCTCACGGCAGGCTCCGGCGAGCCACCGGCTGGATCGGGCTGGGTCCCCGTCCGGCCCGTCCCGGCCATGCGGGCCGTCTCGGGCGTCTTGGCCGTCTCGGGTGGGAAGCCGACGTCGACCAGACAGACGGCTGGTAAGTGCCGGCAGCCGCCGCGGCGGGGACGGCGGTCGCCGCCGCGCTGATGTTCGGCGTATCCGCCGTCGCCGATCAGCGAAGTACGAAGCGGGTGGCAAAGCGGAAGGCACTGTCGCCCCGGATCCTGGTGGACCTGGTCCGGCAGCCGTTGTGGCTGACCGCTGTCGCCGCGAATGTCGCGGCTTTCGCCTTGCAGATCGTGGCGCTTAGTCAGGGCAGCATCGCGCTCGTCGAGCCGATCCTGGTGTGTGACCTGGTTTTCGCCGTCATGATCTCGTTTTACCTGCGGCGGCGGGCGGGCCTGGAGACGAGCCCGGTGGTCTTCCTGGGAGTCGCCGCCGCAACAGCCGGCGTCGCGGGGTTCCTCGTCGTCGGGCGCCCGTCGAGCGGCGACTCGAATACCAGCCTGGCCATGTTCCTCGAGCTGGCGGTCGGCCTCGCCGTGGTCACGGGAGGCTGCCTGGCGCTGGCTTCAAGGAAGCGTAACCTGCGACCGCTGGCGCTGGCCCTGGCCTGCGGGGTCAATTACGGCGTCGCCGCCTTCGCGGTCAAGCTGATGACCTACGAATTCAGCGGCGGACTGCCGGAGGTGCTCAGCCACTGGCCCTTCTACGTCCTTGCCGTCGCGGGCCCGGCCGGCTTCATCCTCTCCCAGGACGCTTTCCAGCAGGGCACGCTCCTGGCGCCGGTCCAGTCGATCATCACCACCGCCGACCCGGTCATTTCGATCGCGCTCGGCGTCGGATGGCTCAGTGTCCGGTTGCGCGGCGGCGCCGCGGCCGTCACCGGCGAGGTGCTGTTCCTGCTGTTGATGACCGCCGGGATCGTCATCACGGCCGGCTATTCCCCTATGCGGGCGGGACAGCCAGCATTGGCTACGACGACGTCTGGGGAGGCACCGTGATACTGCAGGACGCTTTCACCGTGGAGCCGTGGAACCTGCGGGAGACCCGGCTGGACCTCAATCTGCAGGCGCAGACCGAGTCGGTGTTCGCCCTCGCCAACGGCCACCTGGGCTGGCGGGCCAACCTGGACGAGGGCGAGCCGCACAGCTTGCCGGGGAGCTACCTCAACGGGGTCTACGAGTCGCGGCCGCTGCCCTACGCCGAGAGCGCCTACGGCCTCCCGGAGACCGGGCAGGAGATCATCAACGTGACCAACGGCAAACTGATCCGGCTGTTCGTCGACGACGAGGCGTTCGACGTCCGGTACGGCGAGCTGCGCTCGCACGAGCGGCTGCTTGATTTTCGCGCCGGGGTGCTGAACCGCCACGCCGACTGGGTGTCCCCCGCCGGGCGGCGGGTTCGTGTCTCGTCGGTCCGGCTGGTGTCGTTCACCCAGCGGGCGGTCGCGGCGATCTCTTATGAGGTGGAACCCGTCGACGGCCAGGCGCGGATCGCCGTGCAATCCGAACTGCTCACGAACGAGCAGCTCCCGCCCTCCGGTGCCGATCCCCGGGTGGCGGCGGCGGTCAAGGACCCGCTGCGGGAGGAGTACCGCAATGCCGCGGACGCCTTCGTGGTGCTGATCCACCAGACCAAGCAGAGCAAACTGCGCGTCGGTGCCGCGATGGATCACGTCATCGAGTCCCTGGCCGCGGTGCGTACCGACGCCCATGTGTTTCCCGACGGAGGGCATATCACCGCGACGACCCTGCTGCAGCCAGGGCAGAAACTGCGGGTGATCAAGTACGTCGCCTACGGCTGGTCAGCCGAGCGGTCGCTGCCGGCCATCCGCGACCAGGTGTGGGCGGCGCTCACCGCGGCCATGCAAACCGGCTGGGAAGGGCTGCTCGCGGAGCAGCGCCAGTACCTGGACGACTTCTGGGACCGCGCCGACGTCGAGGTGGACGGCGACCCCCAAGTACAGCAGGCGGTCCGTTTCGGGCTGTTCCACGTGCTGCAAGCCGGAGCCCGGGCGGAGAACCGGGCGATCCCCGCCAAGGGCCTGACCGGACCCGGGTACGACGGGCACGCGTTCTGGGACACCGAAGCCTACGTGCTGCCGATGCTCAGCCTCGCCGCCCCCGACGCGGTGGCCAACGCGCTGCGGTGGCGGCAGCGCACGCTGCCGCTGGCCACCGCTCGGGCCGCCCAGCTTGGCCTGCACGGGGCGGCCTTCCCGTGGCGGACGATCGCCGGCCAGGAATGTTCGGGCTACTGGCCCGCTGGCACCGCCGCGTTCCACGTCAACGCCGACATCGCGCTCGCGGCCCTTCGCTACCTCCGCCTCACCGGCGACGAGAAGTTCGCCCAGGACACCGGGCTCGAGCTGCTGGTCCAGACCGCCCGGCTGTGGTTCTCCCTCGGCCATGACGGCGCCGACGGCAAGTTCCACATCGACGGGGTGACAGGCCCCGACGAGTACAGCGCCATCGCCGATGACAACATCTACACGAACCTGATGGCACGCAACAACCTGCTGGCGGCCGCCGACGGCGTCCAGCGATATCCCGAGCGTGCCCGCGAGCTCGGCGTCGCCGAGGAGGAGCCCGCCAGCTGGCGCCGGGCAGCCGGGGCGATGGCCGTCCCCTTCGACGAGGCGCTCGGCGTGCACGCGCAGGCAGCGGGATTCACCGGGCACCAGGTGTGGGACTTCGCCGGCACCCCGGCCGAGAAGTACCCGCTCCTGCTGAATTACCCGTACTTCGACCTGTACCGCAAGCAAGTGGTCAAGCAGGCGGACCTGGTCATGGCCATGTTCGTGTGCGGGGATCAGTTCAGCGCCGAGCAGAAGGCGCGGAACTTCGACTACTACGAGGCGCTGACCGTGCGGGACTCGTCGCTGTCCGCCTGCATCCAGGCAGCCATCGCGGCCGAGGTCGGCCACCTCGACCTGCTGGCACCTGGCTCACCCTGGTCAGCGGGTTCGGCGGCTTGCGGCTTGGCGACCACGCCCTCCGGTTCGCGCCGCGACTCCCGGAAGCGCTCCCCAGGCTCGCGTTCACCCTCGTGATGCAGGGCCGGCGCCTGCGGGTCGAGATCAAGCCCGCCTCGGCCACGTATACGCTGGCGGACGGCGACCCGCTGCAGGTCGAGCACCATGGCGAGACGCTGAGTCTCGAGGCCGGGAAACCGCAAGCGCGGCCCATCCCGGCGGCGCCGTCCCGGCCGCGGCCCGCCCAGCCGCCGGGACGTGAGCCGGCCCGGCGCCAGCCTGCGAAGGCGCCACCCGCTCCCGCCTGATCGCCGCGGCGGTACGCCAGGGGGTCCCACGGGCGCGAGCGATCGCCCCGGGCGAGAGCATGGATGTCAGCCGCGGCGCACCGGGAGGAGCGTCGCCGCCGCCAGCACAATCACTCCACAGGAGGATCGGACGATGAGCGGAGAGGACCAGCGGGTCGCGATCATCACCGGGGGTTCGAGAGGCATCGGCGCCGGCCTGGTCAGCGGATACCGCAGGCAGGGCTGGGCCGTCGTGGCCAACGCCATCACGATCAAGCCGTCTGAGGACCCGGACGTGCTC